>Ga0326734_1000078_pt1 | contig 33088 bp, 24 predicted proteins | sample 15_GP2_1315_FD_207944 | JGI IMG/M metagenome (GOLD analysis project Ga0326734, IMG submission 207944) | Glacier ice microbial communities from Ngari, Tibet, China - 15_GP2_131.5 | ecosystem: Environmental > Aquatic > Freshwater > Ice > Glacier | place: China: Ngari, Tibet | collected 2018-07-18 | reverse complement strand
CTCTCGGCGATCCGCTTGCCCATCTCTAGCGTGATCAATCCGGCCAGTTGTTCGCTGCGCTCGCGCATGAGCGCGGCGGCGCGCATGAGGGTGTTCTTACGCTGTGAAAAGCTGGTCGCGCGCCAACTTTCATAGCATGTCGCCGCAGCTTCAAGCTTCGCTTCGAGTTGTTCTGGCTTGCACTCTGAAAACGGCTTGCCCGCTTTTTCGTTGTAGGGGTTGGTGGTTTGATATGCCATTGTTTCCTCGTCGATTCAAATTGGATGTGTCCACTTCCTCACAAGGAAGCCCAGTTTTTCTGTCTCGGATTGCCGCCGCCGCAGAAGGCGGCGGCGGCACCGACCGCGCCGCCCAAATGAGTGCTTGTCCGTGACCGGCTTGGCGAGTCGTCGGCGGCACAACGATCACGGTGTCGCCGGCTGTGCCCTTGCGGCCGGTATTGCCCTTGGCGCCAGTGTTGCCGGTCGCGCCGGTGTCTCCGGTTGCGCCAATTCTGCCGCTGGCGCCGGTACGTCCGGTTGCGCCATTGGCGCCGTCACATCCAGCTGTGCCGGTGTCCCCGGTCGCACCTTACTTCCCTGCCGGACCTGCCGGAAGGGAAATACAGCCACCCAATGCGAGTGCTGCCAATACCGGAACGAGCCGTGTCAAATAGTTCATGATAATCCCCTGTCTTTTGCTGACCAAAGCTGCACACAGTATTGTGGGTAGCCGTCCAGTTCTGATTGTTTTCTGAACCGCTTCATCGAGGGTTTATACATTCTCCGGCGGGCGACGATTGCTTTTTATGATAGACAAATAATTCGGCCGGGTCGGTACGCTATCTCGCTTAACGGGATGTTTTCGCTCGCAAGGCGATCGCCGCGCGCCATGATGTGGGCGTCACATTGGCCGTCGTCACTGCAATTTCCCGGCTTATGTCGCTTGGGTAATTTTTTTCGCATCCGACAATTGACACAATTTTAGCCAAATTGGCAAAAAGATTTTAAACAGACTCTTAGGCAGCAGCAATACGTGTCATGTTCCGCCCGGCCTGGACCTTGAAAAGGCGCTCGGTGCTGCCGGCGGCAAGGAAAAACGGTATGATTGCCAGCAACCTTGTTTCACCTCATTGCATCGCCACCCAGCCTCCATGCTACAAACGCCTGCCTCTTTTTCGCCGTTGATGGCGCCGCAAGACCACGCCGAGCCGCTGACGTTCCTGTTCCACCAGGGAAAACTGCTGGTGCGCGAAGACGACCTGTCGCTGCCGGATGCGGCGGCCGTCGCCGGCCTGCAACTGGCGCCGCACCAGCTTCACCCGGTCGGCTTGCTGGGCGGGCGCTACTGCCAGGCCGGCTGGGCCGTGCACGACGCGCTGCCGGGCCCCGGCTTCGGCTGGCGCGCCTTGCGCTCGATGTTCGGCGCGATGGACGACGACCTGCTGGGGCTGGCGGGGCGGGCTTCCCAGATCGCCGAATGGGCGCGCACCCACCGCTACTGCGGCGCCTGCGGCAGCGCCATGCTGCTGGCCGCCGGCGAACGCTGCTTCCAGTGCGTGCGCTGCAGCCACCTGGCCTATCCGCGCATTTCGCCGGCCATGATGGTGCTGATCCGCAAGGGCGACGCGGTGCTGCTGGCGCTGCACACCGCCTCGCCCACCCGGCGGTTCACGCCGCTGGCCGGTTTTCTTGAAGCGGGCGAATCGGTGGAAGAAGCGGTGCACCGCGAAGTGTTCGAGGAAGTCGGCCTGCGCGTGGGCAACCTGCAGTATTTTTCCAGCCAGTCGTGGCCTTTCCCGCATTCGCTGATGCTGGCCTTCACTGCCGACTATCTGGGCGGCGAGATCCGGGTCGACCAGGCCGAGATCGCCGAGGCGCGCTGGTTCGGTCCCGGCGACACCTGGCCGGAACGGGTGCCCCAAGTGTCGGTCTCGAGCCTGCTCATCGACGCCCATCGGCCGCCGGCGCGCTGATTTTTGCTTCGGTTTCCCGCACCTTCTCTCGGTTTCTCGCAATTTCTATATACTGGCAGCCATCGTATAAATGAGGTAATTCCATGTCCCATGATGCCTTCTCCGAAAAAGACTGGCGCCGCCTGATTGCCAGCTTTGGCGAAGACCCGGATCGTCCCGGCCTGGTCGAAACCCCGGCGCGCGTGTCGAAGGCGTGGAAGCACTGGACGTCCGGCTACCAGCAGGATCCGGTCACCCTGCTCAAGGCGTTCGAAGACGGCGCCGAACAGTACAACGAACTGATCGTGGTGCGCGGCATTCCGGTCTACAGCCATTGCGAACACCATCTGGCGCCGTTCTTCGGCAAGGCCACCATCGGCTATCTGCCAAGCGGCAAGATCGTCGGCCTGTCCAAGCTGACCCGGCTGGTCGACTGCTTCTCCAAGCGGCTGCAGGTGCAGGAACGCCTGACGATCCAGATTGCCAATGCGCTGATGGAAGTGCTCGAGCCGAAAGCGGTCGGTGTGGTCATCAAGTGCCGCCACCTGTGCATGGAAAGCCGCGGCATCCGCACCCCCGGCGAAGAAACCATCACCTCGGCGATGCTGGGCGAATTGCAGCCGAACCTGGGCTTGCGCACCGAATTTCTGGCCCTCGCGCGCGACTGACTTGTGCTCCAGTTCGCGCTTCAATTTGCGTTCCAATTCGACGCCGCGGACTTGATCCGGAAATAATCTGGAAATAATCCGGGAACCTGTTCCGAATCGCCGCCTCCAACGTGATTTGAGGGGGCGAAGATGTCACGGCCAGAATTGCCCAGCGATATCTCGCGGGAAGACTTCGAGCGGGTGCGCCCGATGCTCGAGGCGGCGCGCCGCAAGACGCGTCCGCGCAAGCACGATCTGTACGACGTGTTTTGCGCAGTACTGTATTTTCTCGACAGCGGCACTGCCTGGCGCAGCCTGCCGCCGGCCTTCCCGCCGTGGCGCACGGTGCACGAATACTTTACTCAGTGGACGCTGGCGCGCGGCGACCAGGCCGGCTTGCTCGAGCGGGCGCTCACGCAAGCCGGCAAGGCGGCGCTGATCGCGTCACTGCACAAGCGCACGGGCCACGGCGCCGATGCCGAGGGCGCGGCGGCAGCGGGGTGAGCTGGTAAGCCGGGTGATCTGGGTGAATAAAACGCCGGCGCGTGCGCTGCATGGCTGCCGCCGCCCGGCCTACCGGCCAGTAGGCGCAGCCGGGCTCGCCGCAGCCGCCGATTTTTCGAACACCAGCTTGTTGTCGCCATCGAGCCGGAAGGCGCCGAGCAGTTCGCCCAACTCTTCCGGCGTCGGTTCGGTCAGCCGGGTGCAGTTCTCGGTTTCAACACGCATTACCTGCTTGCCGACGCGGACCGAATACACATTGTCGCCGCCCGCATACAGCGCGATCTCGACGCCGGCAGCCGGCAGTGTCGCCATCGGGAACAGGCGCTGGCAACCCGGCATGTGGGCGGCAGCCAGTTTCACGACGACGTCGCTGTTCCAGAAATATTCCTGCTCGGCGCGCACCGTCAGCGAATGGTTGGCGCCGTCGATGTAATAACTGGCCGACTGCCGGATGCAGCCTGTCAGCAGCAGCACAGTCAGCAGGGGCAGAATGCGAAAGGTGCGAAAGGTGCGAAAGGTGCGAAAAATGCCGGAAATGCTGCGCTTCATGGCGTGCCCGTCGTTGGGTGGGTGGTCAAATTGCCTCAACGAAGTATAAAGTAATCAGCGGCCTACTTGCGGCGCCAGTACTTGTCCATCAGCGGCTTGACGCTGATGCCGTGCACCAGGATCGACAGCGCCACCACGACCGTCGTGATCTGGGCCAGATCGTTCGTCAGCGCGCCCGGCAAGCCGTTGTTGATCGCGTACATCAGGTAATACACCGAGCCGATGCCGCGCACGCCGAACCAGCCGATGATCAGCCGCAGCCGCAGCGACGTGTTGGTGCCCGCCAGGCCCAGCATCACGCTGACCGGACGGGCCACGACGAACAGGAACAGGGCGGTGCCGCAGGTGCGCCAGTTCCAGTCCTGCAGCGTCAGCATGCCGCCCAGCAGCAGCACCAGCGTCAGCTCCGACAGGCGTTCCAGGTGCTCTTTGAAGACCAGCGATTCGGCGCTGACGGTCATCGGCACCGGCGCGTCTGGCACCTCGTCGTTGGCCGGATCGGCTTTCGGATCGTCCGGCACCAGCAAGCCCTGGCGGTTCTTGTGGGCGCCCGTCAGCAGCAGTTCGGTCTGGCGCAGCGCGACGCCGGCGAAGAACACCGCCAAAAAGCCCCAAGCATGGGCCAGCACCGTGACGCCATAGACGACGCTGATCAGGCCGAGCCCGACCAAGTCGTCGAGCACGTCGTGCCGCGGATCCTGGTTGCGCAGCGCCCAGCCCAGCCTGCCCAGGCCGTGGCCGGCAACCATGCCGATCGCCACCGCGCCGAGGGTGGCCCAGATGACGTCGACGAGCACCCAGCGCCAGGCGAATTCGCCCAGCTCGCCCGCGCCAAGCAGGCCGAGGCCGAGCAGGACAAAGGGAAACGCCGAGCCGTCGTTCATGCCGGCTTCGGACGTCAAGGTGAAACGCAGCGCATCGGCGTCGCCGGCATGGCGCACCTGGACGTCGGTGGCCAGCACCGGGTCGGTCGGCGCCAGGATCGCGCCGAGCAGGATGCCGGCGCCGATCGGCAAACCCAGCACGTAATGGCCGAACGCCGCCACCAGCCCCACCGTGATCGACATCGACACCCAGGCCAGCCGCAACGACGGCCCCCAGCGCTTGAAGGTGATCGGTACCGGCATCTTGACGCCGGCCGAAAACAGCGAAATGAGCACCGCGATCTCGGTCAGGGTTTCCAGCACGTGCGACTGCTCGACGGCGCCAAAACGGAACACCCCCAGCACCACCGGGCCCAGCATCAGGCCGAAAACGAGGTAGACGATGGCCGACGTCACTGGCAGGCGCGAGATGGTGGTCGCGGCCAGGCCGCGCGCCAGCATCAGGCAGCCAATCAGGAGAAACCAGTAGGTAGGAGTCATCCGCAGCCTTTGCGAAGATTTGGCATATCGTCGAAGTGGCAATTCTACGATTGAAGCGATGCCGGCAACCGCGCGATTGCCGGGTAGAATTTAACCATGGGTGGCGTACGCGCCGCGGAGCACGCGCGGGGGCGAGCACGCCGCAGTGCGCCAAAAAGCGCCGCCTTGGCGCTACAATCAGGTTTTCAGCTCAGGCGCGGCTGCTGGCGCCCCATCTTCAATGGCCCATATTTACCCGCCAGGCTGGCGCGACATGTCCGTCACGGGCGCCGCCGCGCGTGAAATCGAGACCCTCGCCTACCTCGACGTCAACCTCGAAGACGCGCCCTACAGCATCTACCACGGCGTCCACTGGACCAACGTCGAACACGGTTTTTCGGCCTATGGCGAGATCGACTTCATCGTCGTCGCGCCGAACGGGCGGGTGCTGCTGATCGAGCAGAAATCGGGCTTTCTGACCGAAACTGCCGACGGCCTCGTCAAGCGCTACCAGGGCAGGGCGAAAAACGTCCGCACCCAGATCCTGCACACCATCGACGGCCTGATCAAGCGCTTCGGCAACGAGCCGGGCTCTTCTCCGCTGTCGATCGACTATGTGCTGTACTGCCCCGACTACCACGTGCGCGATCCGCACCTGGCCGGCATCGACCCGCGCCACATCATCGATGCCGCCGCCAAGGACCGTTTGGCCGACGTCATCCGCGAGGTGCTGCCGGTGCACGGCGATGATGCCCCCGACGAACCCGGCCAAGCTGACGATCACGGCGCGCAGTTCGACAAGGTCACGCGCTTCCTCGGCGACACGCTCAGCCTGCGGCCCGATCCGAGCGCCATGATCGGCAACGCCGCGCAGATGGTCACGCGGCTGGCCGGCGGCCTGGCGACCTGGGCGCGCCGGCTCGACTTTTCGCCGTACCGGCTGCGCGTCATCGGCACCGCCGGCAGCGGCAAGACCCAGCTGGCGCTGGCCGAATACTACGCCGCCATCGACGCCGGCCTGCGCCCGCTGTACGTCTGCTTCAACCGCCCGCTGGCCGACCATATCGAGCGCCTGGTGCCGGCCGGCGGGCGCGTTGCCACCTTCCACATGCTGGGCGACGCGCTGTTGCGCGCCGGCGGCGTCATCCCCGACTACGCCGCGCCCGACGTCTGGGGCCAGATGGACACCGCGCTCGCCACCGCAACGCTGCCCGCGGCATGGCAATTCGACGTCCTCATCGTCGACGAGGGCCAGGATTTTTCCAGCGCCTGGCGCGACATCCTGCTGCGCATGCTCAAGGCGAACGGGCGCGCCACCTGGCTCGAGGATCCGATGCAGAACCTGTACGGGCGCGACATGGTGGCCCTGGACGGCTGGGTGACGCTGCACTCGCAGACCAACTACCGCAGCCCGCGCCAGATCGTCGACATGCTGGCCGCGATCGGCGGCGGGCGCGAGGCGGTCGAAGCGGGCAGCCCGTTCGACGGCGCCGACATCGACGTGCTGGCATATGCCGAGGGCGAGCCCGCCGCCCTGATCGCCCAGACCAAGCACGCCATCACGCTGTGCCTGGCCGCCGGCTTCGCCCGCCAGGACATCGCCATCGCGTCGTTTCGCGGGCGCGAAAAGTCCGCCCTGCTCAATCTGGACACACTGGGCGACGCCCACACCCTCAAATCGTTCACCGGCGCCTACGATGTGTGCGGCAAGCCGATTTTCCGCGACGGCGCGCTGCTGGCCGAATCGGTGTACCGCTTCAAGGGACAGTCGGCGCCGGCCGTCATTTTTACGGAAATCGATTTTGCCGAGATCGACGAACGGGTGTTTCGCAAGCTGTTCGTCGGCATGACGCGGGCGCGGCTCAAATTGGTGCTGGTGCTGAGCGAGCGCGCCGCGGCGAAATTGCTCGAACGTATTTGAGTTATTTGAACGCATCTGAACGCGGGCACTTCGGCCTTCCCGCGCTTTTTAGGTAGTCGCCGCCGGCAGGGGCGTTTTCGCCATCCTCCTATTTGTGTCTGCTTGACACCCCATTTGCCTGTCGTATGCTGGATTTGCTCCCCGCCGTCGGGGAATCGATGCGCCGGCCGCGCCGGCGCGGCAAGCGTAAAACAACACAACTCATGAAGACACGGGAGGCAACATGAACCACAGGCACGACTTTGCAACCACCATCGCCGCCACCCTGGCCTGCCTGCTCAGTACGGGGGCCTTGGGCGCCGTGGTGGCGCTGCCGAAGTACAACGTCAGCGTCAACGATGTCTCGGTCTCCGGGCTGTCGTCGGGCGGCTACATGGCCGCGCAGCTGCACTTTGCCTATTCGAAGACGATCAGGAAGGGCGCCGGCATTGTCGCCGGCGGCCCGGTGTACTGCTCCCAGGGCAGCGTGCTTGTCGCCCTTGGGCCCTGCGGCGCCGGCGCCGGATCGCGCAACCTCGCCTACCTCACATCGGTGGTGACGACCTGGTCCGGCAATGGCTACATCGACGCCACCAGCAACCTGGCCGCTTCGCGCGTCTTCCTGTTCTCCGGCACGCTCGACTCGACCGTCAGGCAGCCGGTGGTGAGCGACCTGAAGTCGATGTACGCCAGCTTTCTGAACCCGGCCAACATCGCCTACAAAGATAACCTCGCCGCCGAGCACGCGATGCCGACCGATTTTTTTGGCAACAGCTGCGGCATCAATGCCTCGCCCTACATCAGCAACTGCAACTTCGACGCCGCCGGCGACATGCTCAAGTGGCTGTACGGCGCGCTCAACGCCAAGAACGCCGGCGCCCTTGGCGGCATTGTTGTCAATTTCGACCAGGCCGCGTTCTGGGGCAACTTCAATCCAACCACCCACGGCATGGCCGCCAGCGGCTACGCCTACGTGCCGGCCAACTGCATCGCCGGCCAGGCCTGCAAGCTGCACGTCGCCTTGCACGGTTGCAAGCAGAACGCGGCCACGGTGGGCGTCAGTTTTTACCAGAACGCCGGCTACAACCGCTGGGCCGACACCAACAACATGATCGTGCTGTACCCGCAAGCGACGGCGACGGCGGCCAATCCGAAAGGCTGCTGGGACTGGTGGGGCTACGACGACGTCGACTTTCCGGGAAAAAGTGGCGGCCAGATGGTCGCCATCAAGACGATGATCGACCGTGTTGTCAGCGGCAACACCAGCGCGCCGTTCACCTGCAGCCACTGGTACGACAGCAACTACGCCCACGTCTATTACGGCCGCGCCCACGTCGGCAGCGACGGCCAGGCGTATGCGGTCAATTCGAACCAGTATCTCGGGTTTTACTCGATGGTGGCGTACACCGATGTGCGGCGGACGTCGGCTGGGTATTATGCGTATGGGAGTTGCCCGTAATTTCCCTCTGCGGGCTATACTAAGTTTTTGCCATTTTGATATTTTATGACAAATTCGCTACCGGATGGCCTGTACGACCAGCTCCTCACGGACGACCTGGAATTGGCGCTTGGTGACGTCCGTAGCGATCAGCGGACACTGGAAAATTTGGACAGCGGCGGAGCAAGGCGGCTTGCCGATGCGTTGGCCGAGCAGCTTGCCAACGTACTGGCCGAAATTGGTCCCCGTCATGGCGATGAAGACGATAGTAAGCAAACGCGGCGGCAAGCGCAACTCGAGTTCGTCAATGCAATGCTGGTCGACCTCCGGCACCGTCTCGCACAACAATTTCCCGATCAGGACTATGGTGCAAACGTTCGCCTGTTAGCCAATCCTGCAAGAAACCTCACCGCCGTGCACCGAAAGCGAACCGCGCCAGCAGCGCCAGATACCGGCCTGACGTTGCCGTGGTTGTTTACTGCGGCAAAGGCCTCGCCGGCATTGTTGAGCGAGCTGCGCCATGAACTCGGCAGCAGCGATAGCATCAATATACTGATGAGTTTTATTACCGTTTCCGGCATCCGCAAGATTCGCGATATTCTGCACAGCATTACCGCTGTGGACGGAACCGGGCACGCACGCACGCGCCTGCGTATTCTGACGACGACGTACATTGGCGCCACCGAGGCGCAGGCTGTTGACGAGCTCGCACGGCTGCCGAATTGCGAAGTACGCATTTCGCTCGATGGTCGTCGTACCCGCTTACATGCCAAAGCGTGGATCTTTGAACGCGCCAGCGGCTTTGGAACAGCCTACGTGGGAAGCGCCAACTTGACCCACGCGGCACTGGCGGGCGGCTTGGAATGGACGATCAAGTTTTCCGAACGGGGCCAGGGTGCGATGTTCAGCCAAGCGCAGGCGCATTTCGAAACGCTTTGGCACGACAACGAATTCCTCTGCTATGACCCGAAGCGCCAAGAGCATCGCGCGGCATTGGATATCGCCATCGCAAGGGAAAAAGGCGGTGGCAAGGCGCCTCAAGTAGCAAACGTGTACAGCTTCTTTGATCTGCAACCGAAGAACTATCAGCTCGAAATGCTTGAGCAATTGCAGATTGAACGCGAGCACGGCAAGATGCGAAATCTGGTGGTGGCCGCAACCGGAACAGGCAAGACTGTTGTGGCGGCGTTCGATTATCAGCGGCTCTGCAAACAATACGGAGGACGCCCCCGCTTGCTGTTCATCGCCCATCGAATCGAAATTCTTCAACAGGCGCTTCAGACTTACCGTCAAGTGTTGCGTGACGCCGGCTTTGGTCAACTACTGAGCGGAAATCATCCACTGAATAGCCCGGATCACCTTTTCGCCACGATCGACAGTGTCCGCACCAACGAGTTACTTGATCGCTACGGCGACGCTTATTGGCACACAGTTGTATTCGACGAATGCCACCACATGGCTGCGGCCAGTTTTGACGCGATCGCCAAGCGCGCACAGCCCGCTGTCATGCTTGGCTTGACGGCCACGCCTGAACGAAGCGATGGCAGGCCGATTGCCGTGTACTTCGATTCGCGACCAGACGGCAGTGCCGCTGTGGAACTTCGTCTGTGGCACGCGCTCGACCTGCAATTACTAGCGCCCTTCGAATACTTTGCCTGCGATGACAATACGGATCTGCGCAACATTCCCTGGCGTCAGCCTGGCGAAACTGCGCTGCTCGACAATGTCCTTGGTGGCAACGAGATTCGCGCGCGCCTGATCGTTGACGAATGGCGCCGCCTGTGCGCCGACCCACGAGCCAGCAAGGCAATTGCCTTTTGCGTGAGCGTGCGGCACGCGCAATTCATGACGGACCAATTCAACAGGGCAGGCCTTCTTGCGCTGTGCGTCACGGGCCAATCAACCCAGGCCGAGCGTGACGCGGCGCCGCGCGCGCTGGCGCTGGGCACGGTGTGTGTCCTTGTGACAGTCGACCTGTTCAACGAAGGTGTCGACATTCCTGCCGTCGACACCTTGTTACTGCTGCGGCCGACACAAAGCCCGGTCCTTTTTCAACAACAAATCGGCCGCGGATTGCGTCTTTTCACCGGCAAAGAGAGTTGCTTGATTCTCGATTTCGTTGGACAACATACCGCCGAGTTCCGTTTCGATCATCTTCTTGGCCAGCTTACCGGCCTCGATCGGCGCCAATTAATCGATGGCGTCGAGAACGGCTTTAGCCAGTTGCCCGCTGGCTGCCATATTCAGTTGCAACAGCAAAGCCGCGAGCAAATACTGAGTAATCTTCGAAGGCTGATTAACCAGAACTGGCGCCGCATGACCGCAGAGTTACAGGCTTACGCTACATTAAAAGGGCGCGAAAACGTCACGTTGGCCAATTTTCTTCATGACCAAGCGCTTAGCGTAGACGACGTTTACCGCAGCAACGGCAACAGCGGCTGGACTTCGCTCCGACGTGCGGCCGGGTTGATCGTCGGCGAGGCCGGTCCGGAAGAACTCTATTTTGGGCGTCGATTTGGCGCGCTTCTGCATAGTAATGACCCGGCTCAGATCGAACTGATGTCGAGCATGGCAACTGCTCAACTCGATGCGCTCAACGGCAATACCGTTGAGGCCCTACGCCTGCAAATGTTGGCGTATCAAGTGGACGGAACGTCGGCTCGGGTGGGAAGCGGCCAGGCGTTTGCGCAGCGCCTAAATGCCAATCCCCATACGGCAGGAGAACTCGCAGAACTGGCCGCGGTACTCGCAGGCAATGCCCTGCCTCGCCCGGTGCCAGTTCCCGGGCTCGAGTTCGCACCGCTGTGCTTGCATGGTCATTATCGGCTCAATGAAATCTTGAGCGCAGTCGGGTTTTTGACGGCGACAAGACGTCCGCTCTTCAATACGGGTGTGCTCCGCCTGCCGGCGCGTTGTGTCGAACTGATGTTTGTGACGCTCGACAAGCGCAGCGGGTATCACGAGACGATCGCGTATCACGATTACGCCATCAGTCATGATTTGTTCCACTGGCAGTCCCAAAACAGCACCGCCCCGACAACCCGGATCGGACAGCAATACCTCCAGAGCGTTGGCGACAGCCGAAATGGATGGACGTTTCAACTGTTGGTCAGGATTGACCCGGACAGCGCCTATCTAACATGCGGACCCGTGACATTTCAGTCGAGCCACGGTGAACGGCCAATGAACATCACTTGGCGGTGCGGTGTTCCGCTGCCAGCCGCAGCCTTTTCCCAATTTAGCGTATTGAGGACACTTTAAAGGCTTGTTCATGGGGTGGAGCAAGCGGCGACTGCGCCCTGCAAGTTGAATTATTGGCAGCTTGAGTAAGCATCGTTACAAGATTTGGCCAACATTGGTCGATCTGCGTTTTCTCAATCATTGCTGTCGCATTCGCGCGAGGAGTTCAGGGCCGGGAAGTGAACGTTGTCTATCAAAGCCACACCGCCTCATGCTCCAGCGCCAAACCCTGCGCCGCCATGGCCTGGCACAGCGCCTTCACTTCCAGCGGCATGCCCAACGCCTCGAGCCGCGCCAAAGCAGCGTCAAAATCCTTGCGCGTATTCTGCCAGATCCGGTTGTTGCCAAATTTCCTCAGCCGTGCTTCCCAGTCCGGCATCAGCCAGAACTGCACCGGGGCGAGCGACTTTTCGCGCAGGCGGGCGTAGTTGAGTAATCCGACGCCGTCGTAGTCGGGGAAGAACACGATGGCACCGCTGCGGGCGCGCAGCGCCATCCAGTCCAGCAGCCGCCGGCTCAACTGGCCGCCGTAATAGACGATCGACCCATGGGCGTCTGGTGGCAACCAGTCGAGGCGGTCGAACAGCGCCTGGTTTTCCACCAGCCAGATCGGCGCTTGCGTGTGCCAGTTGTCTTGCGCGTCGATGGCGATGGCGGCGGCGCCCGCCAGCGCCGTGGCGGCGGACACGTCGAAGGTAGCACCGTCACCGCCACTGTCACCGCCACCATCGCCGCGCTGCCAGGTGACGCCGTCGCCAATCGCCTTGAGCAACAGGTAAGCGCTGGCGTGGACGTGGCTGCGGCCCTTGCTGTCGCGCATGCGGGCGATGTTGTTGGCGCGCGCCGGCAGGCTGGCGTCGAGGTCGTCAATGGCGATAGGGCGCAATGCGCTCAGGTGGGCGCGCGCCAGCGCGGGATCGCTGAGCAGGTAGCTGGCGCCGCGCCCTTGGGTGGACAGGCGCAGCGCGCCCGTGTGCTGTGCGAACCGGTCCAGTTCGCGCCGCTGGGCGACGGTGAACAGGGTCGCCGCCGACGGCCCCGCCGTTTTCAGCAGCTTGTCGAGGGCGTCGGCCAGTGCGCGGCTCACGCTGCCGACGTGCTTGGTTGAATGGAATCCAGCGGTTCGAGCAACTGCCAGTGCTGGCGGCTGATGTGGTTGAACCCGCCCTGCGTGCTGATCGGCACGCAATAGCGGGCTGTTACCAGCGGCGCGGGGGAGGCGAAAATCAGCGCGAAGCCGAAGTCGTCGGCCGTTTCGATCAGGCTGCGCTGGTTGCGCTGGTCGAGCGCCGACGCTTCGTCGAGGTAGCAGACCGCCTGCACGCGGTGGCGCTTGTCCTGCATCAGGTGCAGCAAGGCCAGGCCGGTGATGAGCTTGGCCATCAGCACGGTGCCGTTCGAGGCGGCGCTGTCGATGTCGGTAAACGATTCGGTGGCGCGGCCGGCCTTGCCGACGATGAATTCGAGGCGGAACAGGTGCTCGACGCGCAGGCAGCCGCGTGCTTCTCCCTCGCCGATCAGCACCTGCTTGGCGCGGTTCAGGGCGTCGTCGTCGAGCACGCTGGCGTGATTGAACAGGGAAAACGTCTCGCCATCGTCAACCTGTTCGGCTTTCGCGATCAGCAGTTCGATCGCATCGACCAGCAGCAGTTCGTCGGCCGGCTCGATCTTGAAAACGGCCAGGTCGGACAGCTGGCGCCGGCTGATGAGGCGGTTGAAGTCACGCATCCGGCTTTTGAAGGTGAGCAGGCCGTCGCGCAGTTCGCGCAGGCAGGCGGTGACGTTGACGACGGCGCTGCGCGCCTTGCGCTCGAGCGCTTCGGCTTCTTGCGGCAGGTGGGCGGCAAACGCGGTGATGCGGTCGATCTCGGTTTCTTCGCCGCCCATGTAGCTGAACTTGGTCAGGCCGCAGGCGTGCAGCTCGGCGACCTGGTGCGGCAGCATGTCGTTCAGTTGCAGCAGGCGGCGGCAGTCGTTGCCGTAGGCTTCCAGCTGTTCGGCCAGCTGGTCGAGGGCGAAGCCGGGCGCACCGGTCCAGGCCAGGTGGGGCAGGTCGGCCAGGTAGGAAAACACCGATGCGCTGTCGCCGCGGCGCTCACGCCGCTGCACGATATTCTTGTGCGACGTGCGCAGGCTGGCAAGCTGGCGCGTGCTGTGCGCTGCCTGCTCGCGCAGGGCCTGGACCGTCGTTTGCGCTTGCGCCTGCTCCGTCTCGATCGCCGCCAGCGCGGCCAGTACCTCGGCGGTGCTGGCGGCGCGCTGCGGCGCCGACAGCGCCAGTTTGCCCAGTTCGTCGAACAGGCCGAGTTCGTGTTCGATCTGGCGCACGGTTTTGTCGAGCTGCTGCTGGTGCGCGCGGGCGGCGTCGAGCGCGCGCGCCGCGTCCGCTTGGCGTTTCAAGTCGGTAATTTGCTGCGTCAGCTCGCCGATGCGCAAGGTGAGTTCGCCCGGGGTGCGCTGGCTGTGCTGCGTTTCGAGCGTGCCGAGCTCGACCGCGATGCCGGGCAGCGCGATGCGATTGCCGTTGTCTTTCCTCAGACCGTCGAGGACATCGCCCAAGCCGGGCAGCTTGCCGGGGTCGATCTCGAACTGGCCGGCGCCCAGCGTCATCACTTGCCGCGCCAGCAGCAGGTTGAGTGTGGCGAGCTGGTTGGAACTTAACGCCGCTTGCAGGCGCAAATACAGGTTGTCGGTCAGCGTCGCCAGCTCGCGCTGCAAGCTGGCGTATTCCTGTTCGGCGCTGCGGCGCTCGCGCGCGATGGCGTCAACGCTGCGCGTGCTGGCCTGTTGCACCAGCGCGATCTGCGACTCGAGCGCCTGGCGCGCCTCACCGTGGCGCGCTTCAAGCGTGCGGCGCTCGGCCACCAGCGCGAACTGCTGCGCCAGTTCGGCGTGACGATCGGCGCTTTGCTGCAATTGCTGGTGGTGCTGGCGCGTCAGCAGCCGCTGCTCGGCCAGTTCCACGGCGCGCGCGTGCAGTCGCTGCTGGGTGCGCTCGACTTCGACCACGCTGTCTTGCAGCTGCGCTTCGCTGTCGGCAAAGTGGCGGTCCCAGGCGTTCAGGGCGGCGTCGATCAGCGGTCGGTTGTGGATCAGCTTGCCGCGCATTGCCAGCCGTTCGCCGGCGTCGCGTTCGAGCGCGGCGATCTCGGTTTGATGGGCCAGCGCCGCCTGGTACTGGGCACGGTCGGCGTTGACGTCGGCAAACGCCTTGTCCCATTCGGCCTTGAAGTCGATGTTGGCGTCCGGCAGGTCGCGCCGGAAGATGCTCAGCAAATAGTCCTTGACCTCGCTTGAACGCAGCCGGTCGAGCCGCAAGGTGCGCGTGAGCACGCGCTGGAACGCTTCGGCCAGGCTGGCGTGTTCGAGTTTGAAGATGGTGAAGTCCGGCTCGTGGTCCTGGCGCTTCTTGCGGCTGCCGTAAATGGCGTCGCTGAATTCGCCCGACGAATAGCTGAACACCAGTTTGGCGCGCGTCGCCAGGTGGGCTTTGAGCTGCGGCTGGGTCACCACGCTGCCGTTGGGCAGGCGGAAGTCTTCCATGTCGAGCTGGCCCTTGTAGGCGAAATACTCGTACTCGTGGCTGACGCCCTTGCCGACGCAACCGAGCACGACGGTGCCGGTGGCCGGCAACGCCACTTCGAGCAAAATGAAGGCGCTGTTGTTGGGAAAATAGAAGCGGCGGCTTTTTTCGACGTCGTGGGCGCCGAAATCCATGCGCCGCTTGTCGACGATGAGCAAGAATTGCAGCGCGTTGATCAGGCTGGTCTTGCCGGTATTGTTGGGGGCAATCAGCGAGACGGCAGCGTCGAGCGGCAATTCGGCCCGCTGATAGCCGGCGCTGCCGAGCATGACGAGGCGCTGGAAACCGTATTGCATCATGATGCGCCCCGCTCGGGCTCGGGCTCGTGCTCGAACCCGGGCTCGCGTTCGTGCTCGGGCGTTGCCACGACCAGCTCGACAACGTCGTCGGCCAGGTTGGCATTGGCGGCCAGCGCTTCAAAGCGGTCGAGGTAGCGAAACACTGCCGGCAGCAAGCGCCAGGCGCCGTTCGCCGCCTCGGCAAAACCGTAGCGGGCGGCGGTGTCCAGCAGTTGCTGCAAATGTTCGGGCTCGGCCAGGCCTTCGGCGTCGAGCAGGGCGCGGTTCTTGTCGAGCAGGCCGGTCAGCAGGGCGCGGTCGATGCGCCAGTCGACGAAGCGCCCGAGGTGCTGGCCGGCGTCGGCCTGCTGCTCGAAAATGAGCATGAACAACAGCGCCAGCTGGCGCGTCGCTTTCGACACCGTGGCGCTCGCCTCGCCGGTCTGAAACCAGGCGTAGCCGCGCCCGTCGATGCGCAGTTCGTAGCCGAGGGCGCCGAACACGCGTTCGTACTGGGACGCCTCGCGCTCCAGTTCGGCCCACAGCACCGGCTCGCTCAGGCGGTTGACGTGGCGCCCGGCGTTGAGCATGGCAAACAGCTCTTTCAAGCGCGGCAATTGCTCCAGCGCTATCGGTGGGCAAGGGGAGTGTGGTGTCATGCGGCTTCAATGGCGTGGGGGTACAGGGTCACTTGCACCGTGTTGAGGGGAACGCGCGCGGCGGCGTCGCTTTGAACCGCCTGCCAGTCGGCGCGGGCGATCAGTTCATGGTACAGGCGCAGCAGCGTGGCGTCGTTCAGGTGCGGATAGTGAGCGCGCAGCCAGCCGAGCAGATTGGCCACCGGTATTGCCGCGCGCAGCTCGGCCACGAGCAGATTCTCGTCGATCAGGTCGAGCGCGGGCAGGGCGCCGGCGGCGTGTTCCTCCGGAAAACGTACCAGCACCGGCGCAAACGCGCGCGCTTCGCTCATGATGGTCAGCACTTCGGGTCCGACCGACACCGCGCGCGACATTTCGCGCCGCCACAGCGGCAGGTCGCGGGCCGGCAGGGTGCGGTTCAGGCCGCGCTTGCGCACCCGCCCGAGCAGGGCGCTGATCGCCGCCGACAGCAGGTTGTGCTGGCGCACTTCCTCGCGCAGCGGCAACAAGGTGTCGCTGCAGTGCTTGAGCACCTCGCGCCCCAGGCGGCGCAGTTCCTTGGCCTGGTAGGCGACGTGGCGCATCGACAGGCGCTGGGTGTAGAGCGCGCCTTGCACCGTCAGCACGTCGACGGCGTTGTCGAGCGCGTGCTCGGCCTGTTCGAGGTGGCGGTAAAAAGTGCCGCCCGGTCCGCTGTCCATCATCGCCGCCATCGGCGCGACGTAGTTGTCGTACGCTTCGAGCACCTCGCGGTAGCGGCGCGCGATCGGCATGTCGGTCTGCTGCGCCTTGGCGCGCTCGGCCAGCTCGAGGATGGCGTGGCGGTCGCCGTCGAGCTGCTGGCCGATCTGCCGGAACAGCTCGGACAATTTGTTGGCGGCCTGGCGCAGCAGATCCATGTCGCGCCCCTGCAGGCCTTCGTTGAGCTTGCGGGTGGCGTCGGTGATGGCGTTGATGCGCGACCCGAGCACCGCCGACAGGCCGAGCTCGTGCTCGCGGGTCAGGCCGCGCACGAACTCGAGCACGTAGCTGTTGAGCTGGTACGACTGGCCGCGCGCCTGAGCCTGCAGGATGTCGGCGTTGACCAGCTGGCGCAGTACTTGTTGATGCTGCTGTTGCTGCTGCTGCTCAGGCGAGGCGCCCGGCGCCAGCCGCGCCACCACCGCCAGCACGTGCTCCGCCTCGAAACTGGGCATCTCGCGCGACAGCTGGGCCAGCCATTCGACGGTGTCCCAGTGGTCGTACAAAGCGGACACCAGCGATTTGGGAGTAGCCAATTGTGTGCTCGGAAGGGTGCCCGGTGAAGGGGCGGGTTGACTGGGTCGATTGGTCGACGGGCGCAGTAGTATAAGACAGATCGAGACAGATCGGAACATCTGCAAATTGGTGAAGAAGCCAGATTGCCAACCCCGGTAATTTCTTGTTTTTAACAAACAAATAATTAAATATTTAAACTATAACAACATTATCATTGGGAAAAATATAGTTTTTCCGAACAATATTTGATACTGCTCAAATCCGCTTGCTATGTTCTCCGAAAGCAACAACTTTATCCAAGAATCCATAATGCTTGCCTTCGTTTTGTCGTAATCTGAAAATTCACCCACCGAAAATAAAGGATCGACATGAAGCTGAAGCGTTCGACGTACTCCGCCATTCTGAAACTGTTTGCCGCCGCCGCTGTCCTGGGGACCGGCCCGATGGTCGCGCTCGCGGGTGTTGCCGAGCTCGACAAGCCGGGCCAGACAGCGGATTTTATCGACACCACCGACCGCCTGATCGTCAAGTACCGGGATTCGGTCGCCAGCAACACCGGCGCAGCCCGGATCGCGACGCTGGGCAAGGACCGCCTGGCCAAGGTTGCCCGCGCGGGCCAGCAGTTCGGCCTGACCATGAAAATGCTGCATGCCACCGCGACCGGTGCCCACATTATCAAGCTGAGCAAGAAAGTGCCGGTCGCCGAAGTCGAGGCGCTGGCCAGGGATCTGGCAGAGCGCGATCCTTCGGTCGAATACGCTGAACCGGACCGTCTGTTGCAAACGATGTTTACTCCGAACGATCCGCGCTACAACGAGCAGTGGCATTATTTCGAGGCGATCGGTGGCTTGCGCGCTAACCTGGCGTGGGACAAGGCGACCGGCGCCGGCGTCAAGGTGGCCGTGATCGATACCGGCTACCGGCCGCACGCCGACCTGGCCGGCCAGTTTGTCGGCGGCTACGACTTCATCACCGACACCGCGATTGCCGCCGACGGTGACGGCCGCGACAGCGATGCCAGCGACCCGGGCGACTCGGTCACTGCAGGCCAGTGCGGCGTTGGCCGGACCGCCCGGTCGTCCAGCTGGCACGGCACCCACGTGGCAGGCACGATCGCGGCGGTAACCAACAACGGCATCGGCGTGGCGGGCGTGGCCTACAACGCCAAGATCGTGCCGGTGCGCGTGCTGGGCAAATGCGGCGGCTATACCTCCGACATCGCCGACGCCATCATCTGGTCGTCGGGCGGCATTGTGATCGGCGTGCCGGCCAACGCCAACCCGGCCAGGGTCATCAACATGTCGCTGGGCGGTGGCGGCGCCTGCGGCGTCACCACCCAGAACGCGATCAACTCCGCGCGTTTGCGCGGGACCGTCGTGATTGTCGCCGCCGGTAACTCGAACACGGACGCCAGCACAGCCAATCCGGCCAACTGCGCAGGCGTGGTGACGGTTGCCGCGACCAACCGCGAGGGCGGGCGCGCCTACTATTCGAACTACGGCGCCGTCGTCGACGTTGCCGCGCCAGGCGGCGACAGCCGCGTCGCGGCAAACGGCGTTCTGTCATCGCTCAACGCCGGTGCGACGACGCCGGGCGCCGACAACTACGCGTTCTACCAGGGCACCTCGATGGCCGCCCCGCACGTTGCAGGCGTGGTCGCCCTGATGCTGTCGAAAAATGGCGCGCTGACGCCGGACGAGGTCGAAAGCCGGCTGAAGTCGTCGGCACGTGCATTCCCCGCCACCTGCACCGCCTGCGGCGCAGGTATCGTCGACGCCAACGCGGCGGTCGATGCTGCCACCGCCACCGGCGCCGGACCTGGAACTGGCACCGGCGCGGCAATCAACGAGACCGAGTCGAACAACACGGTCGGCACCGCCAATGCTGTCGCGACGTCGAATACCACGGTGAGCGGCAACATGGGCTCGACCACGGATACCGACTATTTCGTGGCGCAGCTGCCGGCCGGCAAAACGCTGACCTCGACGCTGGGCATGAGCGGCGCCAGCAACGACTTCGACCTGTACGTCTACAACAGCGGCGGCACCTTGCTGGCAAAAAGCGATAACGGCGCCGGTGCAGTCGACTCGGTAGCGGTCGCCAACACCGGCACCACCACGTCTGCCTACAACGTGCGCGTGGTGTACTACAGCGGCGGGACGGGTTCGACCAACGGCCAATACACGCTCAAGCTGGCCTGGTAATACCGTCCGCGACGAGCCGGCGCACATACTCTTCGTCGCTGGCGCGCCGGGCCACGCGGCGCTGGTAGCTGGCCTGGTTTTTCGTGCACACCAGTTCGTGCGGGCTGCCGCGCTTGACTGTCACATGGTTGATGTCGCAACGGTTGGCGGCAATCGAGCGCTCGACATGGCGGCGGTGCGTTTCGGCCGCCTTCAAGGTCCAGCTGGCGCGCGCCGGATCGGCCAGGAACCGCGCCAGCTGCGCGCAATAGTCGCATTGGCAGGCGATTGTGCTGGGACGTTGATAATCCTGCGGCGGCGCCAGGGGCAAGGCGATCCGTGCGCGCAGCTACACCAGCGCCCATGCGTACAGCCACTCGGCCGGCGCAAAGGTGCGCGCGCTGGCGCTCGATGCCAATGCCGGCGCCAGCGCCGCCTTGACCAGCACCTCATCCGGCGCATACGTCGCCAGCATGTGATCGAGCGCGACGTCCGCCAGACTGGCGTCGCCGAGGCGCTGCAAGGCAGCGAGCACCTGCACCACCAGGAAGGCGTCGGGCGGCGCGACGGCCGTAATCAGTTCGGCCGCCCGCGCCGGCAGCAGCAGCGCCTGCGCCAGCGCGGCGTTTTCTGCGCCACCGTAACGGCCCGTCGCCGGGGCCGTGGCGATGAAGGTTTCGAGCACACTGCGCGCACCCAGACGGCACAGGCAGGCGAGCAGGCGCGCGGCATGTTCGCCAAGCGCGCTGGCGCTGGTGCGCTCGGGCCAGCTGGCCACCATCAGCGTGGCCAGCGCCAGCGGTGCGTTGCTGGCGTCAGCGTCGGCGGCGGCGCTTCTTTCCAGCGCCTCCAGATAGGCCAGTGTGCTTGCCAGTGCGCCTTGGTTGATGACGGCGAGCCGGTGTGCGCGCGGCCACAGCACCAGCGCCGCGCGCCGGTAGCTGCGTTCGAACGACGCCCCTTCGTTGCCGGTGGCCTCATAAAAATTCTGCTCGTCGGGATCGGCATCGTCGAGCGCGCCGGGCGGGCACAGCTCACCGTCTTCCAGCGGCAATGCGCCGATCGGCGGCGCGCCGCCATCGGGGTGGCGCCAGCCCGACACGGTGGCATCGTGCTCGAACACTTCGCTCCAATGGCGTCGAGCGACGTTTGCCAGTGGCGCCCGCTGAAATGCAGGTGGGCCGCATCGATTTGCCAGGTCTTGCGCACGGCCGTGTCGACGACGGTGTGTTCGGCGCGGCGATCTCGGTCGATCCGGCGACATAAAAATCGCCAGCGCAGCGCACGGTGCCGAGCAGGTCGGCAAGATCGCTGGTGATGCTTGTGATGCTTGTGGTGCTTGCCAGGGTTGTCGTGGTTGTCATGATGTGCGCCGCCTTTGTCATGAGGATTTGCCGGCGCCACGTGTCACGCGCCGCCGGTCAAGCCGGAATGCCGTAGCCGAGCAGGCGTGCGGCCTTGCGAAACTTGTCTTCCTGGTCAAGCCGCACCACCAGGTGGCGCGCGCCGGCGCGCATGCACAATCGCGCCGTGTCCTTGTGCGCGGCGATCAGGTCGGCCGTTTCCAGGTCGACGCATTCGATCAGCAAGCTCGTCGCCAGCACCGTCATCGCCTTGCCCTGCCTGCTGCAATTGCGCAAAAAGCCTTCCACCTGCACCGGCAGCGGCTGGCTGTCGCGTTCTTGCAGGAAGGCCGCCAGTTGCGCCGCGTCGTGGCCCCGCTCGATCGCCGCGATGGCTTTTTCGCGGTCGAGGCGCCACAGCTGGTCGGTCTCGCGGCTTGCCCAATTGTCGAGCATCAGGAGTTCATCGGTCGACAACTCGCCGCCGCTCACGCGCACGTGCAAGTTTGCCTGCACCGCCAGCGTGCACGTGGGCGCCGCAGCGACCGGCGTGTAACTGTCGCGCACGCCCAGGCAATAGGCGCCCAGCGCATTCAGCCGAAAATACATCAGGCCGTCGTAACGCGACAGGAAACTCATCTCGTCGGTGCCCCACAGGTCGCCATAATCGCAGCGCGCCTCGTGCGGCGACACATACGCCACATCGATCATGCCCAGCGTGGCGCACACCTCGAACAGCACGCACAGCAAATAGCGCAGCTGCAACACGTTCCAGGTATGTTCGCCGCCGTAGCCCAGGCTCCCATAGTTCGGGTCGCCGATATACAGGTTGCCGATATCGTGGCAGATTGTCAGAGGACAGCCTTCGGCCCGCATGAAGCGCGACAGATCGCTGATGCTGATCCAGCTGTCGAGCGGGCAGCGCTGCAGATACTGGGCAACGATGGCGCGCCGCGGCCCCACAGCGCTCATGCGCGCCTTGCTTTTTTGGCCCTTGATCGCATCGACCCGGCTCATTTCGTCGAGCAGCGTCGAGCTCAGCCACTTGCGCCAGATGCCGCGCACGACGTCGGCGGGCGCCAGTTGCAGTGCCTTCATGCCGGCCGCCGTCAAGCCCAGCTTGCTGCCGTTGAGCTGCGCCAGTGCGCCCGCCTGCAGCAGCAGCGGCCAGGCCAGCGCCTTGATGGGGCCGATCGATTGCTCCCACGCGTCCTTGGGGGCGGTGGCCTCGTAAAAATCGCCGCCGGCAATCTTGCCCTCCACAACGCGCACGCCGGCGATGCCGGGCAGGCGCGTCTTGTCGCTGACGGCAATCAGGCCCTGGTCACTCGCCCGCAGCAAGGCGACGACATCATGCAGCGCGTCGGGCGCGGTGCCGCGCACGGTCATCGGCATGGCGTCGCTAGCAGGTTCCGGCAAGGCCGCGGCGCTGGCCAAGGTATTCGCGGCCGGCTTGGGGACGAAGGCTTTCAGGCGATCCTGCAAGTCGGTGGGAACCACGTAATGCGCGCCATCCCAGTGCAGGAACAGGCACAGCGCGGTCATGACGCCGTGGCTTCCATAGCGCCGCTCGCCGACGCGGCTACGGCGAAAGGCGGGTTGCTGGCCGTATTTCGCGGCGAAACGCGCCGCATGAAAAATGCCGTGCCCATCGTGCACCGCCTCGCCGACGGCCAGGCGCTGGCAATCGTCGAGCTGCTCCCATACCCCTTGCAAGCCGGCGCCGGCCATCGCATGAAGGATCGGCGCCAGCAACAGCTCCTTGCGGCCGACCTTGCTCGCGCCGGGAAAGTAGTCGAGCAACTCCTTGATGTCGCTGACGGTGAGCGTGTTCATCAGTTCGGGCAGTGTTGGCATGGGGGGGCGGGTGAAGTAGAAATAACAAGCATGGCGATTGGATGACAGGGTGTCAAGCCGGGCACGGGTGAGTGGATTTCTCCAAAAAAATTGCGGGAGCGGGATCGAGTGCAATGCAAGACAACCGGCGACACGAATGAATAAAATTTATGGCAGATCGATCACGACATTGCCGATCACCTTGCCGCCTTCGACCGCCTCGTGTGCGGCGGCGATATCGTCCAGCGCGAAGCGGGCGCCGATCGTGTGGGTCAGGCGATTGTCCGCCAGCAGTGTGTTCAGTCCCGCCAGTGCACTGCAGCGCTCGGCGGCAGTAAGGTCGTACACGATGAAGAAGCGCAGGCTGATCGAGCTGAACAGCAGCGTGCGAAACGGCACCAGCACGTCGCCCATGTCGTTCGAGCCGTAACTGACCAAGGTGCCGTGCGCGGCGAGCGCGCCGGCAGAAATCAGTGTCGCGGTGCTCGAAAAATCCATGTCGACAATGCCATCGACGCCGCGCCCGGCGGTGATCGCGTCGATGCGCCCGGCGACCGACTCCTGCTTGTAGTCGATGGTGTGGGTGACGCCGGCGCTGCGCGCATGCAGGGCCTTTGCTGCCGATCCCACCGTACCGATCACCTGCGCGCCGCGGCTTGCCGCAATCTGCGCCGCATAGTGGCCGACGGCGGAAGATGCACCGATCACCAGGATGGTCTTGCCGGCAATGTCGCCCAGCAGTTGCACAGCGTGATACGCCGTCAATGCCGGTATGCCCAGGCAGGCGCCGGCACTGAAGTCTGTGCCGTCCGGCAGGGCGACCGCTTGCGCTTGCGGCAGCACGATATACCGCGCCGCGGTACCCATCGGCCGCTGCCATTGTCCATTCCAAACCCAGACGCGTTCGCCGATCCGGCTTGGCGCCACGCCATCGCCGAGCGCATCGATGGTGCCGGCGCCATCGCTGTGCGGCACCACCCGGTCCCAGGCAAGCGGACGGCCGCGCCGGGATTTGACGTCGGACGGATTGACGCCTGATACCGCGAGTTGGACGCGCACTTCGCCGGCGGCGGGCGTCGGAGTGGCCATCTCGCCCACTTCCAGCACCGTACGGGCGTCGCCGTTGCTTGAGTACCAGGCAGTTTGCATGTCGAAAGTCCTTTTTTTCGGGTTACTGATTCATCCACGCCGAAACTCGGTGTGCAATGGCATTCGATTTGGTTCATTGCTGCCGGGTGAGCCAATCAAAAACCTTATATTTATCAATTGGTTAGGCTGTATGTTTGGTTTTTCGTTTGGTTCAACTGCTGCAGATAGGTGGCGTTTTGAGCCAAATCACTCTGCCACTGTGTAACGTGTACCGTTGAGAATACCTGCCGCGATCAGTTTGTCCCCTTCAACCAACTGGTCGACCGCGCGCCGGATGCGTGAGCGCGGTATTTCCAAGCCAATCCGGCGATGGATCTCGCCCATCTTGGCCCGTGGATAACGGCTTACATCTTCCAGAATCAGCGCGGCGAGACGATGTGGCTCGATTCGATTCGATTCGATTCGCTTCAGCGTCGTTGCAGTCGAAAAATCGAGCCCCGACAACAGTGCCGGGTCGACAAAATAACGCATCGCTGGGTGTATGGGCGATGTGCAAACGCATTGACCAATAGTTCTCGCACCACGATCTCGTCAAACGCCGGGATATGCTGACGGTAGAGCCCATAGGGAAGTTCATAGTGCTCACGGAAATCGGGGACTTCTTTCCAGACTGCCTCAATCAATTCCATTGGGCTAGCGGTCTGATCGTCCCATACCAGCTTGTTGATTTTTTGCTCGCGCTCATCGAATTTAATGAACTGAATTACAAGCGGTGTGCTCCTGATGTTCGTTTTCACTTCTGCCAACGCATGCCGCCGGAGCTTGCGTTCGGCCACAAAAAATCACACGTCAATATTCCCCGCCCGCAGCGCATTGGCCTCGATAAAATTCCTGCGCGGCTCGACTTCGTCGCCCATCAGCGTGGTAAAAATCTGGTCGGCCGCGATCGCGTCCTCGATCTGCACCTTGAGCAAGCGGCGCACGGTCGGGTCCATCGTGGTTTCCCACAGCTGCGACGGGTTCATTTCGCCCAGCCCCTTGTAGCGCTGCTTCGACACGGTGCGCTCGGCTTCGTCGCGCAGCCAGCCCATCGCGTGATGAAAATCGTCGACGCTTGACTCTTTTACGCGCTCGCCTTCGCCGCGGCGGATGAACGCGCCGTCGCCGATCAGGCCCTTGAAGGTTGCCGCCGCCGCCGCCAGCACGCCGTAGTCGGAGCCTTGCACGAAGTCGGCGTCGATCGAACTGACTTTGACGTTACCGTGATGCATGCGCTCGATGCGCAGCACGTGCTTCTCGGTCAGGTCGTCCGAACGCACCGTCACCCTGACGGCCAAGTCGTCGATGGTGGTCTCGAGCGCCCGGCTGGACGCTTCGGCGTTTTCCACGTTCGAGAGGTCGAGCGTGACGCCGGTCATGATGGCGGTCAGCGCGGCGCGGTCGATCACGCGCGTCAAGCGCATCATGATGGCGTTGGCCAAGTTGTACTGGCGTACCAGCTCGGCCAGCGCGTCGCCGCTGATCGCTTCGGCACCTTCGCGCGGCACCAGCGAAGCGGTGTTCAGCGCCACCGTCATCATGTAGCTCGCTTCTTCGATGTCGTCTTTCAGGTAGCGCTCGTCGCGGCCGGCCTTGACCTTGTACAGCGGCGGCTGGGCGATGTAGATGTGGCCGCGCTCGACCAGTTGCGGCATCTGGCGGTAGAACAGCGTCAGCAGCAAGGTGCGGATGTGGGCGCCGTCGACGTCGGCGTCGGTCATGATGATGATGCGGTGGTAGCGCAGCTTGTCGACGTTGAATTCGTCCGGCCCGATCGAGGTGCCCAGCGTCGCGATCAAGGTGGTGATCTGCTCCGACGACAGCATTTTTTCAAAGCGCGCTTTTTCGACGTTGAGCACCTTGCCGCGCAGCGGCAAAATAGCCTGGAACTTGCGGTCGCGCCCCTGCTTGGCCGAGCCGCCCGCGGAGTCGCCCTCGACGATGTACAGTTCGCACAGTGCCGGGTCTTTTTCCTGGCAGTCGGCCAGCTTGGCCGACAGGCCCAGGCCGTCCATGATGCCTTTGCGGCGCGTCAAATCGCGCGCCTTGCGGGCAGCTTCCCGCGCGCGCGCCGCTTCGACGATCTTGCCGCAGATGATCTTGGCGTCGTTCGGCCGTTCTGCCAGGTAGTCGGTCAGCGTCTTGGCGACGATCTCTTCGACCGGGCCGCGCACTTCCGACGACACCAGCTTGTCCTTCGTCTGCGACGAGAACTTCGGCTCCGGCACCTTCACCGACAGCACGCAGGTGAGGCCTTCGCGCATGTCGTCGCCGCTGATCTCGACCTTGGCCTTTTTGGCGAAGTCGTGTTCGTCGATGTACTTGTTGATCACCCGCGTCATCGCCGCCCGCAGGCCCGTCAGGTGGGTGCCGCCGTCGCGCTGCGGGATGTTGTTGGTGAAGCACAGCACCTGCTCGTTGTAGGCGTCGTTCCACTGCATCGACACGTCGACGCTGATGTTGGTGTGCTGGTCCGACATGCGCTCGCCGGTGGCCTGGAAGATGGTCGGGTGCAGCACCGTCTTGGCCTTGTTGATGTATTCGACGAAGCCGCGGGTGCCGCCTTCGAAGGCGAACAGTTCTTCCTTGCCGCTGCGCTGGTCGCTCAGCTTGATTTTCACGCCGTTGTTGAGGAACGACAGTTCGCGGATCCGCTTGGCCAAGATCTCGTAGTGAAATTCGACGTGCGTGAAGATCTGTTCGTCGGCCCAGAAGTGCACCTCGGTGCCGCGCTTGTCGGTCTCGCCGATGACCTTGATGGGCGAGCATTCGACGCCGTTGATGATCTCGATCTGGCGCTCCTGCGGCACGCCGCGCACGAACTCCATGTAGTGCACTTTGCCGTCGCGGCGGATGGTCAGCTTGAGCAGTTTCGACAAGCCGTTGACGCACGAGACGCCGACGCCGTGCAAACCGCCCGACACCTTGTACGAGTTCTGGTCGAACTTGCCGCCGGCGTGCAGCTCCGTCATGACGATTTCGGCGGCGCTGCGTTTGGGCTCGTGCTTGTCGTCGAACTTGAGGCCGGTCGGCACGCCGCGGCCGTTGTCGGTGACCGAGATCGAGTTGTCGGAGTGGATCGTGACGTGGATTTCGGTGCAGTGACCGGCCAGCGATTCGTCGATCGAGTTGTCCAGCACCTCGAACACCAGGTGGTGCAGGCCGGTGCCATCCGACGTGTCGCCGATGTACATGCCGGGCCGCTTGCGCACCGCTTCCAGGCCTTCCAGAATCTGGATGGAGGACGCGCCGTACTCTTCGACCTGGGCGGGGATTGCTGGTGGGGTGTTCTCGGACATGGACTGCTTTCTCAAAAAACGATGCTGAACTCTGTTTCGGGTGCTTCCTTGGGGTACGTGCTCATGACGCGAACCCAACTATCAGCGTTACCCTTGAGACTGTCGTTCCCGCGCAGGCGGGAACCTGATTTATGCGCTTGGACGCGACAGAATTGGATCTCCGCGTGCGCGAAGATGACGGTTTCAGGGCTAGTGGTGCTCTTTATTTTTTTACTCTTAAATCCGCATCGGCATGACAACGTACTTGAAGTCGGCGTTGTCGGGAATCGAAATGAGCGCCGACGAATTCGAGTCGCCCAGCGCGATGTTGACCTGGTCGCATTTCAAATTGTTCAGCACGTCGAGCAGGTACGTCACGTTGAAACCGATGTCGACCGAATCGCCGCCGTAGTCGATCTCGAGTTCTTCGACCGCTTCTTCCTGGTCGGCGTTGGTCGAGCTGATCTTCATGCTGCCGGGGGTGATGATGCAGCGCACACCCTTGAATTTGTCGCTCGTCATGATGGCGGCGCGCTGCAGCGAGCGCAGCAGCTCGTCGCGGCCGATCGTGAAGTCGTTCTTGTAGCCCTTCGGGATCACCCGCGTGTAGTCGGGAAACTTGCCTTCGACCAGCTTGGACACCAGTTCGATGTCGGCGAACGTCAGCTTGACCTGGCTGGCGGCGATGTCGAGCTGGACGGTGTCGTCGCTTTCTTCGAGCAGGCGCTGCAGTTCGATGATGGTCTTGCGCGGAATGATCACTTCCTGGCGCGTGAATTCCTGCTCCGTCTCGACCTGGCAGAACGCCAGCCGGTGGCCGTCGGTGGCGACGGCGATGACGTGGCGCCCGTCCAGCACCAGCAGCAGGCCGTTCAGGTAGTAGCGGATGTCCTGCTGCGCCATCGAGAAATGCACCATCTGGAACAGATGCTTGAGCGTTTTTTGCGGCAGCGTGACGGTGGCGCTGAAGGTTTCGGCCACCGAGACGGTCGGGAATTCCTCGGCCGCCAGCGTCTGCAGGGCGAAGCGCGATTTTCCGGTTTGCACCGTCAGGCGCTTGTTTGCCAGCGTCATGGTGACGTCGCCCGATTCCGGCAGCGCGCGCAGGATGTCGAGCAGCTTGCGCGCCGCCACGGTGGTGCCGGCGACGTCGGCGCCCGAACCGATCTTGGCGTGCGTGGTGATCTGCACTTCCGTGTCGGTCGACAGGAACGAGACGTTGTCGCCGTCCTTGCGGATGAGGATATTGGCCAGAATCGGCATAGTGTGCCGACGCTCGACAATACCGCTCACGATCTGCAGAGGCCGGAGAAGGGTATCTCGGGTGGTTTTGACCAATTGCATGGTAATCCTCGGTAGGGTTAATCGTAAAAGCTGGGTACTGGGTACTGGGTACTGGTTATTGATTGTTTGTTGCTCTTGCTTGCTTCGCAGGCAAGAGCGGGCTTGCGGTCTGACCCCGGTTGAGCCCGCGGCGGCAAACGGGGGTCAGACCCTGCAAAGAAGAACCAGGAAGAACCGGGGTCTGACCCCTAGCCCTTCAGCGTCTGCTCCAGCACATGCAGCTCATGGTTGCACTCGGCGTTCTTGGTGCGGTCGAGCGCGATCTTGCGCACCGCGTGCAGCACGGTGGTGTGATCGCGCCCGCCGAACAGTTCGCCGATCTCCGGCAGACTTTTTTGCGTCAGTTCCTTGGCCAGGTACATCGCAATCTGCCGTGGCCGCGCAATGTTGGCCGGGCGCCGCTTCGAATACATGTCGGCCACCTTGATGTTGAAAAAATCGGCCACCGTCTTCTGGATGTTCTCAACAGAGATCTGGCGGTTCTGCACCGACAGCAAGTCCTTCAGCGCTTCCTTGACGACGTCGATGGTGATGTCCTTGCCGTGAAAGCGCGAGTAAGCCAGGATCTTGCGCAGCGCGCCTTCGAGTTCGCGCACGTTCGAGCGCAGGTGCTTGGCGACGAAAAAAGCGACGTCGTCGGAAAAGTTGACGCCTTCCGAATTGGCTTTTTTCAGCAGGATCGCCACCCGCATTTCGAGCTCCGGCGGCTCGATCGCCACCGTCAGGCCGGAGTCGAAGCGCGAGATCAGCCGGTCGTCCATGCCGGTGATCTCTTTCGGATAGGTGTCGCTGGTGATGATGATCTGTTTTTTGGCCGCGATCAGCGCCTCGAACGCATAGAAGAACTCTTCCTGGGTGCGGCTTTTGCCGCCAAAAAACTGGATATCGTCGATCAGCAGCATGTCGAGCGAATGGTAGTAATGCTTGAAGTCGTCGAAGCCCTTGCGCTGGTAGGCGGTGACGACGTCGCGCACGTACTGCTCGGCGTGGATATAGCGGATGCGCGCGCCCGGCTGGTCGGCCATCACCTGGTTGCCGATGGCGTGGATCAGGTGGGTCTTGCCGAGGCCGACGCCGCCGTAAAAAAACAGCGGGTTGTACGACACGCCTGGGTTGTTCGCCACCTGGATGGCGGCGGCGCGTGCGAGCTGGTTGGCTTTTCCGGTAACAAAACTGTCGAACGTCAGATCGGTGTTGACCCGGCTCTGTTCGCGCCGCGGCGAGTTGGCAATGTTGAACATTTCCGGCGCGGGCGCGGTTTCGGACGCATGCGCGGCAGCATGCCGCGCCAGACCGGGCGAGCCGTCCGGTTGTGGCGCCGGCACCGGCGCCACCACTTTTTTCGGCAGGTTGTTCTTCGGGTCGAGCACGAACTGCACCTCGATCGGCGCTTCCCAGTACTGGTGTGCCAAGGCGGTGATGCGGGCGGCGAACTGGGTCTTGACCCAGTCGAGCTTGAAGCGGTTGGGCGCGGCGATACGCAGCCGGCCGTCCTCGTAATCGAGGGCGACCAGCGGCTTGATCCACGCACTGAATTGTTGCGGGGTCAGCTCCAGTTCCAACTGCGCGGAACAGGTCTGCCAAAAATTTTCCATGAATCGTCTTGTGATGGTCTTGTGATGAACAAGGTGTGGATGGGCGTGCCGATGCGCCTTGTGGGAGCATGCGTCGCGCGAGAGGTTCGCCACACGTAACACGCTATTCTACCTGTGAAGGGCCGAGTTATCCACAGGTGCGCCGCTTATTTTGTTTCCGCAGTGCTAGTCCAGCAGGCAGGAAAACCCGCCGGCCTGGCTGCACGGGCGCTGCGGGAAAGTGACGCCGACCTTGACACGGAGGATCGAAATGCTGTCTAATTCAGGGTTCCCCGCCCGTACTCCGTGCAACTCGGTCGAAAGACTGCTTGTGTGCAGCGGGTGAAGAGAGTAGTTGCCAAGAGTATTTGCCGTGGCGTGTCGCTGGCTTAACCATCTGCGAAATGTCCTTGGCGCCGAACATTGACGGGACGTCAGACCCGATTTTGCATTTTATTTTGCTTTAAGCGAGAACCCCATGAAACGTACTTACCAACCTTCCGTCGTTCGTCGCAAGCGCACGCACGGCTTCCGCGCCCGTATGGCTACCCGTGGCGGCCGCGACGTCCTGAACGCTCGCCGCGCCAAGGGCCGCAAGCGCCTGGCCGTATAAGGCAAGCCTACGAATGACTAGCGAAGGTTCACACGACTTCGCGCGCGTTCGGCGTATCGTTAAAACGGATGAATTTTCATCCGTTTTTCGTTTGCGCCCGGCGCAAAAAACGGCGCATTTCGTGCTTTACACCCGCTACAACGCCTTGCCGCACGCGCGGCTTGGCGTCGTCGTGGCCAAGCGCTTTGCGCCGCGCGCCGTCACGCGCAACACGATCAAGCGCGTCACGCGCGAGCTGTTTCGCGTCGCCAAACTGCCTGCCCTCGACTGCATCGTGCGCCTGGCCCGCCCGGTCAACACCAAACAGGGCCCGGCCACGACGGCGGCGCTGAAGGCGGCCATCCGGGTTGAAATCGCGCGGCTTTTTTCGTCGCAGGCGAACGTGCGCCCGGCGCCAACGCCAGTTCCAGTGCCGGCGCCGGCGCCGGCCGTTTCAAATCAGGCCGCGCCATGAACCGGCTGCTGGTCTGGCTGCTGCGCGCCTATCAGCTGCTGCTGTCGCCGATGCTGGGCCAGAACTGCCGGTTTTATCCGACGTGCTCGCACTATGCGATCGACGCAATCCGCGCCCACGGCGCGGCGCGCGGTTCGCTGCTGGCGCTGCGCCGCGTGTGCAAGTGCCATCCGTGGAACGACGGCGGGTTCGATCCGGTGCCGGCCGTGCGCACCAAGCATTCATCTTCGACCGCTCGCGGTTGCAACCACTCCTGAATTTAACCCCTGACCAATACCTCAATGGATATCAATAAACGCACCATCATGTGGATCGTGTTCGCCGTCTCGCTGGTGATCCTCTGGAACGACTGGATGGTCTCGAACGGCAAGCAATCCATGTTCTCGGCGTCGCCGCCGGCCAAGGTCGCAACAGTGCCGGCCGCCGCCACCGGTGGCGCCGCCACCGGGGTGCCGACTGCCGCCCAGGCGCCCGGCGCAGTGCCGGGCGCAGCCCCGGTCGCCGCGCTCCAGCGCGAGATCGTCACCATCACCACCGACGTGATGAAGGTCGATATCGACACCGCCGGCGGCGTTGTGCGCCGCCTCGAGCTGCTCAAGTTCAAGCAGGCCGGCCACCCGGGCTGGTTCGGCGGCTGCTTCGGTTTGTTCGAAGCCTGCAAGAGCCGGGTCGACAACACCAAAAACGAAGTGCTGTTCGACGAGGGTCCGAACCACGCCTACCTGGCGCAGACCGGCCTGATCGGCGGCGCGGACCTGCCGAACCACAACACCCTCTTCGTCGCCAAGCCCGGCGCGCGCGTCATCGACGGCAACAGCGACGTGCGGCTGGTGCTCGAGTCGGAGCAGGGCGGCGTCAAGCTGACCAAGACCTACACCTTCCACAAGGGTTCGTACGTGATCGACGTGCGCCACGACGTCACCAACGTCGGCACCGCGCCGGTGACGCCGTCGCTGTACCTGCAGCTGCTGCATGACGGTAACACGCCGGTGGGCGACTCGTTCTTCAACGCCAGCTTCACCGGCCCGACCATGTACACGCCGGAGGAAAAATACCAGAAGCTCGACTTCGGCACCATCGAGAAGAAGGGCAAGGCCGCCCACGCAACCAAGTCGAACAACGGCTGGATCGCGATTTCGCAGCACTTTTTTGTTTCCGCCTTTGTCCCCCAGGGCAACGCCTCGCGCGAAATCTACACCAAGAAGGTCGACACCAACCGCTACGCCATCGGCACCGTCGCGCCGCTTGGCAGCGTGGCGCCCGGCGCCACCGTCAGCACCACGGCCAAGCTGTATTCGGGTCCGCAGGACGAGACGCTGCTCGAAAACGTGTCGCCCGGCCTTGACCTGGTCAAGGACTACGGCTTCCTGACGATCATCGCCAAGCCGATTTTCTGGGTCATCACCCAGATCCACAACGTGCTCGGCAACTGGGGCTGGACCATCATCGCCTTCACGATCCTGATCAAGCTGGCGTTCTTCCCGCTGTCGGCGGCAGGCTACAAGAGCATGGCCAAGGTCAAGCTGGTGACGCCGAAGATGCAGGCGATCCGCGAGCGCTACAAGGGCGACCCGGCCAAGATGAACCAGGCCACGATGGAGTTGTACAAGACCGAGAAGATCAACCCGCTGGGCGGCTGCCTGCCGATCCTGGTGCAGATGCCGGTGTTCATCGCGCTGTACTGGGTGCTGCAGTCGTCGGTCGAGTTTCGCGGCGCGCCGTGGGTCGGCTGGATCCAGGACCTGTCGCAGCACGATCCGTGGGCCATCCTGCCGGTGCTGTACGCCATCTCGATGTTCATCACCACCAAGCTGAACCCGGCCCCGGCCGATCCGATGCAGGCCAAGATGATGATGTGGATGCCGCTGATTTTCTCGGTGATGTTCTTCATTTTCCCATCCGGCCTGGTGCTGTACTGGGTGGTCAACAACATCCTGTCGATCGGCCAGCAGTGGGTGATCACGAAAAAATATGCGGAAGCGCCGGCCAAATAAGGCGCTCGCTTAGCTTAAAAAAGCCCGTGTG
>Ga0326734_1000077_pt1 | contig 33170 bp, 28 predicted proteins | sample 15_GP2_1315_FD_207944 | JGI IMG/M metagenome (GOLD analysis project Ga0326734, IMG submission 207944) | Glacier ice microbial communities from Ngari, Tibet, China - 15_GP2_131.5 | ecosystem: Environmental > Aquatic > Freshwater > Ice > Glacier | place: China: Ngari, Tibet | collected 2018-07-18 | reverse complement strand
TTTTACAAACCCCCACTGCGAGTGGGTAGGGAGAACTTCGTCTGACGATCTCAAATCACACTGACCGGGGCTGCGGCAAGCAAGGCGGCTCGCCAGATTGCCGGTTTATGAAACATGCAGGCTATGAGCTGGTGCGCCGGCGTTGCCGCCTGATCGTCGCAGTCGACGCCAGCGCCGACCGCCAGTTCGATTTTGGTGACCTCGGCAATGCCATCCGCAAATGCGGCACCGATTTGCACGTCGAGATCGAAATCAAGGTCGGCCAGATCGACTTGCAGCAGCAGTCCGAATTCAGTCAGGCACATTGCGTGACCGGCAGCATTCGCTACGACAAGGTCGACAAGGGGGCCAAGCCTGGCACGCTGCTGTATATCAAGCCGTCGCTGCTCGGCACCGAATTCGCCGACCTGTTGAACTATCGAAAAACCAACAAGGGCTTCCCGCACCAGTCTACTTCCGACCAGTGGTTCGACGAGACCCAGTTTGAAGCGTACCGTGTGCTCGGCTACCAAATTGGCAAGGAAGTGCTCGAGCACGCGGTCGACGATGTGGCGAAAAACAAACTCAAGGGGCAGGATATCGCTGCACTGTGCGAAGCGTTGCACGCGATCTGGAATCGCGTGGGTGAGGACACGGCAGTTGCGCGCAAGCCCGCCGACGCGCTGATTCAATACCGTGGCCTGAGCGATCGCCGCAAACCCGGCGCGTCACCGGCGAACGACCGGCGCGGCGGCGAGCCACGGCGCAAGGGATGACGCTGGCGCGCCAGCCGGGCCGTGGCTTCAGATGGCGCGCACCCGGCTCAGCAGCTTGGTCGTCGAACGGTCATGCTCGAAGTCGATCGCCACCGCCCGGCCGCCGTAGGCCAGCACCGCCTGCCCCTCGGGAATGGCGCGCATGTCGTAGTCGCCGCCCTTGGCGTAGATTTCCGGCCGAGCCTGTTGCACGACTTCCAACGCGGTATCGTCGTCGAAGTCGACCACGAGACTGACCGACTCGAGCGCGGCCAGCACCGCCATGCGGTCGGCGCAGGTGTTCAAAGGCCGGTCGGCGCCCTTGCCGAGCCGCTTGACGGAGGCGTCGGTGTTGGCCGCCACCACCAGCGAGGCGCCCAGCGCGCGCGCCTGCGCCAGGTACGTCACGTGGCCACGGTGCAAAATATCGAACACGCCGTTGGTCAGCACCACCGGCTTGGGCAAGGCGGCGATGCGCGATTGCAGTTGTTCGCGGGTGCAGATCTTGTTGTCGAATGCGGGCATCGGGCGGTCATTTCAGGAAAAGTGGTCAGCGGTGAAAACAAAGTAAGAACAGGGTAAAACAAAATAGAAACCAGGGTGAAAACAGGGTGCGAAAATCCATCGGCGCATGCGCGCGACAGCACCAACTGGCGCGTCAAGCCTCCGGCTCGTCCTCCACCAGCATCGACAAATCGTCCGAGGTGGTCGCGCCGCTGTTGCCGGGCGCCTTGCGTTCGCCGCGCAGCTTGATCTGCAGACGCAGGCCGTTGGCCGAATCGGCGTTGCGGATCGCCTCGTCGTAGCCGATGGCGCCCTTGTTGTACAGCTCGTACAAAGCCTGGTCAAACGTGCACATGCCCAGTTCGCGCGACTTGTGCATGATTTCCTTGATCGCCTGGAAATTGCCTTTCAAGATCATCTCGCTGATGGTGGCCGTGTTCAGCAAGATTTCGATCGCCGCCTTGCGGCCGCGGCCGTCTTCGGTGCGCACCAGGCGCTGCGAGACGATGGCGCGCAGGTTCGACGACAGGTCCATCAGCAACTGGTTGCGCCGCTCTTCCGGGAAAAAATTGATGATCCGGTCCATCGTCTGGTTCGAGTTGTTCGCGTGCAGCGTGCCCAGGCACAGGTGACCGGTTTCGGCAAACGCGATGGCGTGCTCCATCGTCTCGGTGTCGCGTATTTCGCCGATCAGGATCACGTCCGGCGCCTGGCGCAGCGTGTTCTTAAGCGCGTTGTGCCACGAGTGGGTGTCGACGCCGACTTCGCGGTGGGTGATCAGGCAGCCCTTGTTCTTGTGCACGTACTCGACCGGGTCTTCGACGGTGATGATGTGGCCGGCCGAATTGGCGTTGCGGTAGTCGATCATCGCCGCCAGCGTCGTCGACTTGCCGGAACCGGTGCCGCCCACCACCAGCACCAGGCCGCGCTTGGTCATGATGACGTCCTTGAGCACGTCGGGCAGTTCGAGTTTGTCAAAGTTCGGGATTTCCGAGGCGATGGTGCGCACCACCATCGCCACGCACTGCTGCTGGACGAACACGTTGACCCGGAAGCGGCACACGTTCGGCAGAGAAATGGCAAAATTGCACTCCATCTGGTCGTCGAACTCCGCCTTCTGCTTGGCGCTCATCAGCGACAGCGCCAGCGCGCGGGTGACGTCGCCGTTCAGCTTTTGCCCGCTCAGCGGCTTCATCGCCCCCTGGTACTTTATGCTCGGCGGAAAATCGGCCGAGACAAACAGGTCGGAGCCGCCCTGATGGTGCATCACGGTCAGCAGTTTGTGGATATACGCCAGGGCTTCGGCGGGACCGAACGTCGTCGACATGCGCACCTCTCTGAAGTGAAGCGGCGAAAAAACCGCCTTCCCGCCAATTATATCGACTCGCGTTCCGGTAAAATATGATTTCTTTTGCTGATTAAAAAGCAACTCCCTGTCACTATGGCGTCGCTGGCGCCCATGAATACCGTTGCGGTACACACTCACCCATGACCCTCACTGAACTGAAATATATCGTTGCCGTCGCGCGTGCGAGACATTTCGGCCATGCCGCCGAGGCGTGCCACGTTGCCCAGCCTACCCTGTCGGTCGCCATCAAGAAACTCGAAGACGAACTCGGCGTCGTGCTGTTCGAACGCGGCGGCGCCGAAGTGTCGGTCACGCCGCTCGGCGCGCAGATCGTCGCCCAGGCCGAACGGGTGCTCGAGCAGACCGCCGCCATCAAGGAACTGGCCAAGCAGAACAAGGATCCGCTGGCCGGCCCGCTGCGGCTCGGCGTGATCTACACGGTCGGCCCCTACCTGCTGCCGCCGCTGGTGAAAAACCTGATCGACAAGGTACCGCAGATGCCGCTGATCCTGCAGGAAAATTTCACCATGCGCCTGCTCGAACTGCTGCGCCAGGGCGAACTCGACGCGGCCATCATGGCGCTGCCGCTGCCCGAACACGGCATGTCGATGCAGACGCTGTACGACGAGCCGTTCGTGGTGGCAACGCCCAGAACCCACCCGTGGACCGGCCGCAAGGAGGTCCCGGTCGCCGACCTGAAAGCGGAAACCATGCTTTTGCTCGGTAACGGTCATTGCTTTCGCGACCAGGTGCTGGAAGTGTGCCCCGAGATGGCACGCTTCTCGACGCCGGGCAACGGCATGCAGCGCACGTTCGAAGGCTCGTCGCTAGAGACGATCCGCCACATGGTCGCCAGCGGCATCGGCCTGACCGTGCTGCCGCGCGCGTCGGTGGCGGACATGCACGACAAGAACGGCATGCTCGCCTTCCTGCCGTTCAGCCAGCCGGTGCCGTCGCGCCGCGTCGTCATCGTCTGGCGCAAGAGCTTTACCCGCCGCGCCGCCGTCGACGCCATCTGCGAAGCGGTTGCGCAATGCGACTTGCCGGGGGTGGAGATGGCAGGGGGTGAACCTGCCAACGCGACGGCGGCAGCGGCCTGATCCCGGTGTCACTTGATGCCCCCCAATGATCTTCCCATGACCAAGCTGGCCCTGTACTTCAAGCTGATCCGCGCCGACAAGCCGATCGGCATCCTGCTGCTGCTGTGGCCGACATTGACGGCGCTGTGGCTGGCCTCCGGCGGCAAGCCCGACTTCAAGCTGCTGCTCATCTTCACCGCCGGCACCGCGCTGATGCGCTCGGCCGGCTGCGCCATCAACGATTTTGCCGACCGCGACTTCGACAAGCACGTCAAGCGCACCGCCGAGCGTCCGCTCACCAGCGGGCGCATTCAACCGTGGGAGGCGCTGGTTGTCGCCGCGGCGCTGGCGCTGGTGGCGTTCTTGCTGATATTGCCGCTCAACGCGCTCACCAGGCAGCTGTCGGTGGCGGCCGTGATCATCGCCGCCAGCTATCCTTACTTCAAGCGTTTCTTCGCCATTCCGCAAGCCTACCTCGGCATCGCGTTCGGCTTCGGCATCCCGATGGCGTTCGCCGCAACGCTCGACCAGGTCCCGGCCGTGGCCTGGTGGCTGCTGCTGGCCAACGTGTTCTGGGCGGTGGCCTACGACACCGAGTACGCCATGGTCGACCGCGACGACGACGTCAGGATCGGCATCCGCACCTCGGCCATTACCTTTGGCCGCTTCGACGTCGCTGCCGTCATGCTGTGCTACGGCGCGGCGCTGGCGATCATTCTGGGCTGCGGCTGGCTGCTGGGCCTGCGCTGGTGGTTTGCCGGCGGCGTCGTGGTTGCCGCCGGGATTGCCGTTTATCACTACACGCTGATCCGCGGGCGCGACCGGATGCGCTGCTTTGCCGCCTTCCGGCACAACAATTGGTTGGGTGCGGCCTATTTTGCTGGTGTCGCGTTAGACTATGCATTAGGATAAAATTACTCCCAATGCAGCGCGCGCACTTGTTGTCCGCAGCGCTGCATTCCACAAAAATTTATACCGACGAGGCGATCCAATGATGGAAAAAATCCCAACCCAGACCGGCGCACGCGACCAGTTGATGAACGATCTGAAATCGGTGATTGCGGATGCCGAAACCTGGCTGCGCAACGGCTCCTCGCTGAGCGGCGACGACCTGAAGGCGGCGAAGGAAAAATTCGAGCGCACCCTGCTCGACGCCAAGGACGACTTGATGCGCTACCAGGAAGCGGTGGTCGAAAAAACCCGCGAAGCGGCCAAGGTCACGGACGAATACGTGCACGAAAATCCATGGCGCTCGGTGGCCATCGGCGCCGGCGTCGGCCTGCTGCTGGGCGTGGCGATTTCGCGCCGCTAAGTTGCCAGGGGCCGCATGGCGGCCAACCCTGCGCCAGCCTGGGTGGACTGTCACCGGCGAGCGCCCGCGCCGTACTGGCGATCGCCGGCCGCAGCGCGGTCGCAGCCGACCCGCTGCGCCGCTCGACTACCCCGCTGCACCGCTCGACTACCCCGCTGCACCGCTCGACTACCCCGTTGCACCGCTCGACTACCAGCTTCAAACTTCCGCCAGAAAGTTTCGCTTGCAAACAGACGTCACCCTGCAACTGCCTCTGCTGTCCCGCCTGCGCACCGAAACACGGGATCGGCATGACGCCATTGAGCAAACGCTGCTGTTGATGGACGACGATCTGACGCCTGAGGCATACAGGCGCCGGCTCGAGCAGTTTTTTGGCTTCTACAAGCCGGTCGAAGAACGGCTGCTTGACGGCTGCGGTCCGCTCGCCCCCTGGCTGAACGTGCAGGCGCGCCGCAAGACGCCGCTGCTGGAAGCGGACTTGACAGCGCTCGGGCAGGCCGCCGCGCGCTTGCCTGTTTGCACGACGTTGCCACCACTCGTCAGCGCCGCTGCGTGCTTTGGTTGCCTGTACGTGCTCGAAGGCGCCACCCTGGGCGGCGTGATCATCAGCCGCCACGTCGGCCAGAAACTGGGCGTGTCGCCGGCCGCGGGCGGCGCATTCTTTTATGGATATGGCGAGCAAACAGGCGCGATGTGGCAACAATTTCGAGCTGCCATCACCGATTTTTCACGGCAGAGCGACGCCCAAGACGCGGTCGTCGCCAGCGCGCGCGCCACTTTCGAAGCGCTGCAGCATTGGTGCGAGGGAAGATAAAACGATGAATTCACCTGTTGTTGCCGCCGCCAGCCCTGGCGCATTGCCTCAACCCTACAGCACCAAGCGCGACGGGTTGACGATCGCCAACTGCGACAGCGAGCCGGTGCAGACCCCGGGCTGCGTGCAGGCACACGGGGCGCTGCTGGTGCTGCGGCGGTCGGATTTGCGCATCGTGCAGGCCAGCGAAAACACGGCTGCCGTATTGGGCCGGCCGGCCGGGCAACTGGCAGGGCAATGCATTGACGTCGTCATCGGCGCTGAAGGTCAACGCCAGTTGCGCACTGTGCTGGACCAGGAAGCCACCGATGGCAACCCGGTTTATCTGCTGACCTTGCCTGGAGAATGTGCCGGCAGTGGCGGCGACGCTGCGCTCGACGTGACGGTGCACACGGTCGACGGCGTCGCCGTGCTGGAATTCGAAGCCACCGGTCACACAGGCGAACCCAAGCCCGACTATTACGCCCTCGTCAAAACGACGTTGGCAAAACTGCAGTCGTCGGCGTCGCTGCACCAGTTTTGCAACGTGGTGGCCAACGATATCCGCACCCTGACCGGCCTGGACCGGGTCATGATCTACAAGTTTCACGACGATGGCCATGGCGAGGTGGTGGCTGAAAGCCGGCGTGCCGACCTGCCGTCCTGGCTCGGCCTGCACTATCCCGCCGAAGACATTCCGAAGCCGGCGCGGGCGATGTTTACCAGGACGTGGATACGGCCGGTGTCCGACGTCGCTGGCACGCTGGCGGAACTGGTTCCGCTGGCCAATCCCGATAGCGCCAGGCCGCTCGACATGACGTATTGCAGTTTGCGCGGCGTCTCCGTCATGTACACCGAGTACCTGCGCAACATGGGCGTGACGGCAGCGCTGACGATGGCCATCCGGCGCAACGATGCATTGTGGGGCCTGATTGCCTGTCACCACTACAGCGGGCCTGGCTATATCCCCCATCACATCCGTGCGGCCTGCGAATTTTTGGCGCAGGTCGTGTCGCTCCAGCATCAGGCTGCCGAAGACAAGGAGTTTCTCGCCTACCGGCTGAAAATCGATGGCGTCCACCAGGTGTTGCTGGCGGCGGCGGCGCGCGAAGCGGGCTTGGCCATCCTTGTCAACGGCACGCCCTCGCTGTTGAACGGCATCGATGCCGGTGGCGCCGCGCTGTATTATCTCGACCGTTGGTGGTGTGTCGGCACTACGCCCACCGACGACGAACTGACGGGACTGGGCGACTGGCTGAGCAATACCATGCTGCCGTCCGCCCCGCGCCCCTTGTACGCGACGGACCGGCTGGCGCAGGCGTATCCGCCGGCCGCCCGGTTCGCCGGCGTCGGCAGCGGCTTGCTGGCCGTGCCGGTGTCGCCGGGCGGACACGACCTGATACTGTGGTTTCGCCCCGAAACGATCCAGACGGTGAACTGGGGCGGCAATCCGCACGATAAGCCAACCGTGCCGGGCGCGCATGGTCCACGGCTGACGCCGCGCCGCAGTTTTGAGTTGTTCGCCGAATCGGTGCGCCAGCAATCGCTGCCGTGGAAATTGGTGGAAATCGACGCCGCCGCCAGCTTGCGCTTTCTGGTCGCCGAACTGGTGGCGGGACAGGCCGGACGGCGTACCGTGCTGCATGCCGACCTGGTACGCAGCAACGAGGATCTGGACGCGTTCGTCTACGTCGCCAGCCACGATCTGAAAGAGCCGTTGCGCGGCATTCACCGCTATGCCCATCAGCTGCTTGAAGCGTGCACCCCGGTCGACGACGACAGCCGCCGCAAGCTCGACGGCTTGTTGCGACTGACCGTGCGCATGGACAGCTTGCTCGATTCGATGCTGCACTTGTCGCGCGTCGGCGGGACCGAGCTCGTGCTGGAAAGCGTCGACCTCAACGACGTACTGGCGGAGGCGCTCGACTTTGTCGGCTCGCGCACGCTGGATGACCGTGCCGCCGTGGTGGTGCCGCGTCCGCTTCCGACGGTGCAGTGCGACCCGGTGCGGTGCCGGCAGATTTTTGCCAATCTGCTGTCGAATGGCCTGAAATACACCGACGCTGCCAACCAGCGCATCGAAGTCGGTTACATCGCCGCCGACGAGCGCCACCCGCGGCCCGGCTGCCAGCCAGCGTTCCGAAACCAGACGATTTACTATGTCGCCGACAATGGCATCGGCATCCAGGCCAAGCACTTTCAACAAATTTTCAAGCTGTTCAAACGGCTGCACGGCCAGGACAACTACGGCGGCGGCACCGGCGCCGGCCTGACCATCGTTCGCAAGCTGGTCGAACAGCACGGCGGACAGGTCTGGGTCGATTCCCTGGCAGGACAGGGATCGACCTTTTATTTCACCCTGCCAGGCAAGGCATCACAGACTCCATGACGACGACCGACAATCAGGCGACAACGCCGATGTTTCCCCTACAAGCGCATGGCGCCGCGTACAGCACAAAACGGCAAGGCTTAAATTTTAGCAACTGCGACAGCGAACCGGTGCACACTCCGGGCTGCGTGCAGGCGCACGGGGCGCTGCTGGTTGTGCGCATGGCCGACCTGTGCATCGTGCAAGCGAGCGACAACGCGCTGGCCTTGCTGGGCCACAGTGTCGAGGCACTCCTGAACCGCCCCGTCGGCGCCGTGATCGGTGCCGACGGCGAGCGGAAATTACAGGCGCTGCTCGACGGCCAATCGGTTGAGCGCAATCCGCTGTATCTGTTGTCCTTGCCCGGTGGCCGTGACGACGCCAGCGACGCCGGCATGATCGACGTGACGGTTCACGTCATCGACGGCGTGGCAATGCTCGAATGCGAATCGACCGGCCGCCTTGGCGCGGCCGGTGCGAACGCCGCTGCGCCCGGTGCGGACGGCGGTGCAGATCAGTACGCGCTGGTGAAAAAAACCGTGGCGCGGCTGCAGACTGCCAGTTCGCTGCTGGCGTTTTGCGCCCTCGCAGCCGACGAAATCCGCGCCATCACCGGCATGCACCGGGTGGTGGTGTACAAGTTCCATCAGGATGGCCACGGTGAAATTTTTGCCGAGAGCAAGCGCACCGATCTGGCGCCGTGGCTCGGCATGCATTTTCCGGCGGAAGATTTTCCGAAGCCGGCGCGCGACATGTTCAGCAAAATCTGGTTGCGCCCGATTCCCGACATCGCGGGCGCGCTCGCTGAAATGGTTCCGCTGGTAAATCCCGACACCCAACGGCCGCTGGACATGACGTACTGTTTCCTGCGCGGGGTGTCAATCATGTACACCGAATACCTGCACAACATGTCGGTCAGCGGCTCGGCGACGCTGGCAATCCGCCGCAACGACCAGTTATGGGGCCTGATCGCCTGCCACCATTACGACGCGCCAAAGCATCTTCCCTACCAGGTGCGGGCGGCGTGCGAATTTTTAGCCCAGGTCGTGTCGCTCCAGCATAATGCCGCCGAGGACAAGGAACACCTGGCCTACCGGCTCAAGCTGGAATCGGTCCATCACCGGTTACTGACGCTTGCCGGGCGCGAAGGTGGTGTCGCGGCCCTGGCCGCTGGCGCACCGTCGCTGCTGGACGGCATCGACGCCGGCGGCGCCGCGCTGTACCACGATGGCCAATGGTGCTGTGTCGGAAAAACCCCGGACGTCACTGCGCTGGGGCCATTGGGCGCATGGTTGAGCGATGTCCGGTTCGCCGAAAAAACGCCGCCGCTGTATGCCACCGATTGCCTGGCGCGCGACTACCCTGCCGCCGCCGGGTTTGCCAACGTCGCCAGCGGCCTGTTGGCGGTGCCGCTGTCGCGCAGCGGGCGCGACCTGATCCTGTGGTTCCGGCCGGAGACAATCCAGACCGTGAACTGGGCAGGCAACCCGCACGACAAAATCATGGTGGCAGGCCCGAACGGTCCGCGCCTGACCCCGCGCACCAGTTTTGCACTGTTCGTCGAATCGGTGCGGCAACGGTCGCTGCCGTGGACGCCGGTCGAGTGCGAGGCTGCGGCCAAATTGCAGCAGCAGTTGGTCGAACTGGTCGTCGACAGTGCCGAACAGCGCCTGACCTTGCATGCCGAACTGGCGAACAGCAACGCCGAACTCGATGCGTTCAACTACATCGCCAGCCACGATCTGAAGGAGCCGCTGCGCGGCATTCATCAATACGCTTTCCAGCTGACGGCAGATGGCGCGCTGCGAGATCACAAGGACCGCAGCAAGCTCGATCGCATGGTGCAACTGACCGTGCGCATGGACAGCCTGCTGGAATCGCTGTTGCACTTCGCCCGCATCGGCAAGTCGGCAATGACGCTCGAGCTTGTCGACCTCAACGAGATCGTCGCCGAGGCCGTCGAGATCGTCGGCCGGCCGGCCGACGGGCAAGTCGAACTGGTCTTTCCCCGCCCCCTTCCCTTCATGCGCTGCCATCGGGGCTGGTGCCGGGAAATTTTCGTTCACCTTGTTTCGAATGCGCTGCGCTATACGAACGCCGTGCCAAAGCGGATCGAATTTGGCATGATTGCCGCTGCCGAACTCCACGCCCGGCCCGGCTGTCCGCAAGGCTCGCGCCAGCACACGATCTATTACGTGGCCGACAACGGCATCGGCATCGAGCCGACATATTTTTCCCACATCTTCAAGCTGTTCAAACGACTCCATGGGCGCGACGAGTATGGCGGCGGCACGGGCACCGGTTTGACCGTGGCGCGCAAACTGGTGGAGCGGCATGGCGGAAAGATATGGCCCGATTCGCTGCCCGGCAAGGGAACGACGTTTTACTTTACGATGCCCGATGGCGACAGGGGCACATAAAATAATCAAGATATGACAGGGTTTCCTCCTACATCGTCGGCAAAGGCAGCCATGCAAACCTGGTCTGGAACAAGCATCCGTGCAAGCGGCGTCAGCATCAAAATCGGGATCGGGATCGGGATCGATTCATGATCGCCCCTTTCACCAGCCCGGCCCATGGCTGGCGAGTCGTCATCATCGACGACAGTCCGGATGACCGCGGCGAGATACGCCGCCTGCTGCTGCGTGGCAGCATGGAACGTCGCTACCTGTTTGCCGAAGCGCAGACCGGGGGCGCCGGCGTGGCGGCCGTGCTGGCCGGCCCGGCGATGCCCGATTGCGTCGTGCTCGACTTCAATTTGCCGGATATGGATGCGCTGGACGTGCTGGCGGCGCTGGCCGGTCCTGACGGGCTGCCGGTGTGCCCGGTGGTTGTGTTGACCGGAGGGAGCGGCCCGGAGGTCGGCCGCCTCGTGCTGCGCGCCGGCGCCCAGGACTATATTGCCAAGGACGGGCTCACGCCGCACGCCCTCACCCGCATCGTCGAAAACGCCATCGAGCGCCTGGCGATGGCGCGCGAACTGTTCGGGCGCAATGCCGCGCTGACCCGTTCTGAAAAAGCACTGTCGGAAGCGGATCGTCGCAAGAACGAATTCATTGCGACCCTGGCGCACGAATTGCGTAACCCCCTGGCGCCGATTGCCAGCGGGCTGCAAGTGCTGCGCCTGTCAACGGATGCCGGCGCGGCGCAGGCAATTCTGAACATCATGGAGCGACAACTGAGCCAGGTGACGCGGCTGATCGATGACCTGCTCGATATTTCCCGCATCACCAGCGGCAAAGTGCTGCTGCGCTTGAAACGCGTTCTGGTGAACGTCGTCATGGAAGAGGCCGCCGAGGCCGCGCTGCCGCTGGTTCGCGCCGCCAAACACACCTTGAACGTGGCGTTGCCGCAGCAGCCGCTGTGGCTCGAAGCCGATCCGGCACGGCTGGTGCAGATGATCGGCAACCTGCTGAGCAATGCTGCAAAATACAGCGAAAACGGCAGTTGTATCACGCTGTCCGCACGCCCGGAGGGTGCCGACGCGGTCATTGAAGTAAGCGATACCGGCCTCGGCATTCCCGAATCCATGCTCAGTCAAGTGTTTGACATGTTCACCCAGGTCAACCATACCCTGGAACGGGCGCAAGGTGGCTTGGGCATTGGCCTGGCGCTGGTCAGGCAACTGGTCGACATGCACGGCGGAAGCGTCGTCGCCGAGAGCGCCGGCGCAGGTCTCGGAAGCACGTTTTCGATCCGCCTGCCGATGGCCGCCGCGCCGCCGAACACTTTCGTCGACCTGCCTGACGGCGCGCCAAAGCCGTTGGCGTGCCGTCGCATCCTCGTGGTGGACGATAACGTCGATGCCGCCACCATGCTGTCGATGATGCTCGGTCTGTCGGGGCATGTGACACGCGCCGCTTTCACGGGTGAGGAAGCGCTTGCGACAAGCGCCCAATTTCAGCCTGAAATTGTCTTCATGGACATTGGTCTTCCCGGCATGAACGGCTACGAAACCGCACGCCAGTTTCGCGCCACGCCGCTGTTGAAAGACGTGTTTCTCATTGCGCTGACCGGATGGGGTGGCGAGGACGATCGTCGCCAATCGAGAAAAGCCGGGTTTGACGCGCATCTGACCAAGCCGGTCGAATCGGCCGTCATCGACGCCTTGCTGGTGCAATTCGAAGCATCCGGCAAGAAGATCCCACCAATGGCACCGGTGACAACAACGGCGCCGCTTGGCAGCGCTTGAAATTGCCTGGCCATTTTAAAGATAGCCAAAAACGATCAAAATAATAATTTCAATCGATTTTACGAAAATCTTCACTGCCGCTATACTAGGACATCGACAACGCCTGCGGCCGCCGAAACACACAACACACTAATTTACTGATGAGGATTGCACATGAACACCCTGAACACTGAATACAAGTTGGCCGATATGGGAATTGCCGACGACGATCGCCTGCAGATTGTCGAAGGCTTGTCGAAACTGCTGGCAGACAGTTATTCGCTGTACCTGAAAACCCACCATTACCACTGGAACGTCACGGGGCCGATGTTCCAGACCTTGCACACCATGTTCATGACCTTGTATAACGAACAATGGCTTGCCGTCGACCTGATCGCCGAGCGCATCCGCGCACTGGGCGAACCGGCTCCCGGGTCATACGAGCAGTTCGCCGCCCTGACGTCGATCGTTCCCACCAAGGGAAACCCGAATGCAACGGCAATGATTCGTGATTTGGTGGAAGGACAAGCCACCGTCGTGCGCACGGCCCGGACGCTGTTTTCGGTCGCCGAACAAGCAAACGACCAGCCAACCTGCGACCTGCTCACCCAGCGCATGCAAATGCACGAAAAATATGCATGGATGCTGCGCAGTTTGCTGGAAGACTGAACGCTGAACGCTGAACGCTGAACAATGATGGGTGGGAGGCCAAGCTTGGCCTCGGTTGCCCGTTAGTTGCCAGTAGGTTGCCCGTCAGTGGCGTCAGTCGCCCGCCCCATCTGCTCGCCCAGTTCGCGCCCGCGCGCCGATGCCGCCTTGATCGCCGCGACGATCGCCTGCTTCACGCCCGACTGCTCCATGCTGGTCAACGCCGCGTAGGTGGTGCCGCCCTTCGAGGTCACGCGCTCGCGCAGTACAGCCACGTCGTCGGGCGAGCGCGCTGCCAGTTGCGCCGCGCCCGTAAAAGTGGCCAGCGCCAGCTGCTTGCCCTGCTCGGCCGACAGCCCCAGCTCCTGCGCCGCCTGCTGCATCGCCTCGATAAAATAGAAGACGTAGGCCGGGCCGCTGCCCGATACTGCCGTTACCGGATCGATCAGCGCCTCGTCATCGAGCCATACGGTGGCGCCGACCGCCAGCATGATCTGGTCGGCCGCCGCCTTTTGCACCTCCGACACGCCTTCCATCGCCACCATGCCGGTGATGCCCTGGCCGATCAGCGCCGGCATGTTCGGCATGCTGCGCACGATGGCGCCGTAGCCTTTCATCCAGCGCGCCAGGTCGGCGCCGCGGATACCGGCGGCGATCGACAGCAGCAGTGGCAGCGCGCCGGTCAGCTGCGATTGTTGCTGCAGCTGCGGCTGCAGCGCCGCCGCAACGTCGCGCATCTGCTGCGGTTTGACTGCCAGCACGATGACGTCGCTGGCGAGCGCTTGTGCGCCGATTGTGTGCGCCGTGGTCACGCCGTAATCGTCGGCCAGCCGCGCCAGCTGCGCCGCGTTCGGGTCGACGACGTGGATGTCGGCGCCTGCGGCAAGCTGGCCGGCAAGGCCGGCAATGAGGGCCGTCGCCATGTTGCCGCCGCCGATAAACGTGATCTTCATGCCTGCCTTGTTGTTCATGTGTTTGGTTGTCCATTGATCGATATGGCTGTGCTGCGGTCGCCGAAAATGGCGCTGCCGACGCGCACGATGGTGGCGCCTTCAGCAATCGCCGCGGCCATGTCGGCCGACATCCCCATCGACAGCGTGTCGAGATCGAGTCCGCCCTCGCGCAGGGCGTCGGCCAGCGCGCGCAAGCGGGCAAACGCGGCGCGCTGCCTGGCGGCGTCGATCTCGGGCGCGGGGATCGCCATCAAGCCGCGCAGTTTCAGGTTCGGCAGCAGCGCCACCTGGCGCGCCAGTTCCGGCAATTCGCCTGGTGCGGCGCCACTCTTGCTCGCCTCGCCGCTGATGTTGACCTGGATGCACACGTTCAGCGGCGCCAAGCCGGCCGGGCGCTGCGCCGACAGGCGTTCGGCCACCTTCAGCCGCTCCACCGTGTGCACCCAGTCGAAGCTGGCCGCAATCGAGCGCGTCTTGTTGCTTTGTATCGGGCCGATGAAGTGCCACTCGACGTGCGCGCGCGGCAGCGCAGCTTTGATGTCGGCGATCTTGTCGAGCGCCTCCTGCAGGTAATTTTCACCGAAGGCGCGCTGGCCGGCGGCGATCGCCTCCAGCACATGCGCGGCGGGGAACGTTTTCGACACCGCCAGCAGCGCTACTTGCGCCGGGTCGCGCCCGGCGGCCGTGCTGGCGCCGCGCATGCTTGTCTCGACAGCGTGCAGTTTGTGGGCGATTGTAGACATAATCATTGTCAGTGGGCAATTTAAACAGCGGGAGTCGATACAAACGTGCACACTTGCAAGCACGCGCCCATTTCACGGCACAGGGATTATAAATGGACATCTCCGAATTACTCGCATTTTCCGTCAAAAACAAGGCTTCCGACCTGCACCTGTCTTCCGGCCTGCCGCCGATGATCCGCGTGCATGGGGACGTGCGCCGCATCAACCTGCCGCCGCTGACGCACAAGGATGTCCACGGCATGATCTATGACATCATGAACGACGGCCAGCGCAAGCAGTACGAGGAAGTGCTCGAATGCGACTTCTCGTTCGCCATTCCCGGCCTGGCGCGGTTCCGCGTCAATGCCTTCAACCAGGAACGCGGCGCCGCCGCCGTGATGCGCACCATCCCGTCGAAGATCCTCAGCCTGCAAGAGCTGAACGCGCCGAAAATTTTCGCCGAACTGGCGATGCGCCCGCGCGGCCTGGTGCTGGTCACCGGCCCGACCGGCTCGGGCAAGTCGACCACGCTGGCGGCGATGGTCAACCACCTCAACGAAAACGAGTACGGCCACATCCTGACGATCGAAGACCCGATCGAATTCGTCCACGATTCCAAGAAATGCCTGATCAACCAGCGCGAAGTGGGGCCCCACACGCTGTCGTTCAATAACGCGCTGCGCTCGGCGCTGCGCGAAGATCCGGACTGCATCCTGATCGGCGAACTGCGCGACCTCGAGACGATCCGCCTGGCGCTGTCGGCGGCCGAAACCGGCCACTTGGTGTTCGGCACGCTGCACACCTCCTCGGCCGCCAAGACGATCGACCGTGTCGTCGACGTTTTCCCGGCCGACGAAAAGGAAATGGTGCGCGCCATGCTGTCGGAGTCGTTGCAGGCGGTAGTCTCGCAGACCCTGCTCAAGACCCGCGATGGCAGCGGGCGCGTCGCCGCCCACGAAATCATGATCGGCACGCCGGCGATCCGCAACCTGATCCGCGAAGCGAAGATCGCCCAGATGTATTCGGCGATCCAGACCGGCAGCAACGTCGGCATGCAGACGCTCGACCAGAACCTGACTGACCTGGTGCGCCGCAACGTCATCTCGAACGCCGCCGCGCGCTCGGCCGCCAAAACGCCGGACAACTTCCCCGGCTGATTTTTCGATTTCTTCCCGCTTTTTTTCGCTTTTTTGTTTGTATATTTGGGACCCACAATGGAACGCGACCAAGCCACAAAATTCATGTTCGACCTGCTGCGCCTGATGGTCAGCAAGGGCGGCTCCGACCTGTTCATCACCGCCGGCTTCCCGCCGGCGGTCAAGATCGACGGCAAGATGACGCCGGTGTCGAGCCAGCCGCTGGCGCCGTCGCACACGGTCGACCTGGCGCGCTCGATCATGAACGACAAGCAGACCGCCGGCTTCGAGCTGACCCGTGAAGCGAACTTCGCCATCAGCCCGGGCGACCTGGGGCGCTTTCGCGTCTCCGCTTTTGTCCAGATGGGCAGCGTCGGCATGGTGCTGCGGGTGATCACCACCACCATCCCCAAGCTCGAGGACCTCGACCTGCCGCCGATCCTGGCCGACATCATCATGGCCAAGCGCGGCCTGGTCATCATGGTCGGCGCCACCGGTTCGGGCAAGTCGACGACGATGGCGGCAATGGTCGGCTACCGCAACGAGCACAGCTACGGCCACATCATCACGATCGAAGACCCGGTCGAATTCGTTCACCCGCACAAGAACTGCGTCATCACCCAGCGCGAGGTCGGGGTCGACACCGACAGCTTCGAGACGGCGCTGAAAAACTCGCTGCGCCAGGCGCCGGACGTGATCCAGATTGGCGAAATCCGCGACCGCGAAACGATGGAGCACGCGATTTCGTTCGCCGAAACCGGCCACTTGTGCCTGGCCACGCTGCACGCCAACAGCGCCAACCAGGCGATCGACCGGATCATCAATTTTTTTCCGGAAGAGCGCCGCGCCCAGCTGCTGATGGACCTGTCGTTAAACCTGAAGGGCATGGTGTCGCAGCGCCTGATTCCGCGCAAGGAGTCGAAGGGGCGCGTGGTGGCGATCGAGATCATGCTCAATTCGCCGCTCATTTCTGACCTGGTGTTCAAGGGCCAGGTGCACGAGATCAAGGAAATCATGAAGAAATCGCGCGAACTGGGCATGCAGACGTTCGACCAGGCCCTGTTCGACCTGCACGAAGCCGACAAGATCAGCTACGAGGATGCGCTGCGCAACGCCGACTCGGTCAACGATTTGCGCCTGGCGATCAAGCTCAACGGCAAGGATGCGAGAAACCGCGACCTGTCGGCCGGCACGCAGCATTTGGGGATCGTCTGAGTCAGCGTTGACGCCCGCTCAGTTCCTCAGTTCCTCAGTTCCTCAGTTCGAGGATGGCTGGCCTGCCAGCGCGCGGTCGACCAGTTCGATCCAGTGCGTCACCGGCGTCGTCGTCCCCGACTGCAAATGGGTCAGGCAGCCGATGTTGGCCGAGACGATTTCGTCGGCGCCGGTGGCTGCCAGATTCTGCAGTTTTTTGTCGCGCAGCGCGTGCGCCAGTTCGGGCTGCAGCACCGAATAGGTGCCGGCCGAACCGCAGCACAGGTGGCTGTCGGCGCACAGCGTGACGTCGACGCCGGCCGCGCGCAGCACGCCCTCGACCTTGCCGCGGATCTGCTGGCCGTGCTGCAGCGTGCAGGGCGGGTGATACGCGATGCGCTTGCTGATGCGGCCCTTCAGGCGCGCACCGAGTTCCACTTCAAACTGCGGCATGATCTCGGACAGGTCGCGCGTCATGCTGGAGATGCGCGCCGCTTTTTGCGCATACGCGCTGTCGTGCGCCAGCAGATGGCCGTATTCCTTGACCGTCACGCCGCAGCCGGACGCGTTCATCACGATCGCCTCGACCTCGTCGACCAGCGGCCACCAGGCGTCGATGTTGCGGCGCATGTCGTCCAGGCCACCGTCCTGGTCGTTCAGGTGAAAACGCAGCGCGCCGCAGCAGCCGGCCTTCGGCGCCACGATCAGTTGCACGCCGAACGCATCGAGCACGCGCGCGGTTGCCGTATTGATGTTCGGCGCCATCGTCGGCTGCACGCAGCCGACGAGCACCAGCATCTTGCGTGCATGGGTGCGGGTCGGCCAGGCGCCAGCGGCAGCAGGCCGCGGCAGCTTTTCCTGCAGGTTTTTCGGCAGCAGCGGCCGCACCAGCTGGCCGGCCTTGAACGCCGGCTTGAAAACCCAATCGCGCGGCAGCGACTCCTTGAGCAGCGTGCGGGTGAGACGCTCACTCGCCGGGCGCCCGACGCGCTGGTCGACGATTCTGCGGCCGATGTCGGCCAGCCGGCCGTACTTGACGCCCGACGGACAAGTGGTTTCGCAATTGCGGCACGTTAAACAGCGGTCGAGGTGGAGCTGGGTCTTGCGGGTCGGCTCGGCGCCTTCCAGCACTTGCTTGATCAGGTAGATGCGCCCGCGCGGGCCGTCCAGTTCATCGCCCAGCAGCTGGTAGGTCGGACAGGTGGCGGTGCAAAAGCCGCAATGCACGCAGGCGCGCAGGATCGCTTCGGCTTCGTCGCCGTCGCGGGTGCCCCTGATGAAATCGGCAAGATTGGTCTGCATGTTCTAGTATATCCGTCAGTACATTCGTCCGGGATTGAAAATATGCGACGGATCAAATGACGCCTTCAGGCGTTCATGGATGCGCGCAATCGCCGGCGCCAGCGGCTGGAACACGCCGACGCTGTTGTCGCTTCTGTCGCCACCGCGAAACAGCGTGGCGTGGCCGCCAACCGCCGTGACCGCGCTGCGGATGTTCTTCGCGGTGGCGGCGTCGCTGCCGGCTTTGAGCCAGCGCTGGGCGCCGCCCCATTCGATCAACTGCGCGCCCTTGAGGACGATGGCGCTGGCGGTCGACGGCACCGACAGGCGCCACAGGCTGTCCGCGCCAGCGCTGGCGCCAGAGGTGAAAAACGGCTGCTGCTGCTCGCGCAGGCTGGCCCAGAAAGCCCGGCCGTCGGCCACCGCTTCGCCGCCGAACTGGCGCACCGCCGCGTCGACCGCGGCCCCGGCGCCGGCCAGGCGCACCGTCATGACGCCGTCGCACCAGCAGCTTGCCGAAATCGGCAGCGGCTGACCACCCCACTCGTTCAGGCGCCGGATGGCGTCGATCTCGGACAACTCGAAACGCAGCGTCGCTTCGCGCACCGCCAGCGGCAGCACCTTGACCGAGTGCTGCAGCATCAGCCCGAGCGTGCCCATCGAACCGGCCAGCAAACGCGAGACGTCGTAGCCGGCGACGTTCTTCATGACCTGGCCGCCGAAGGTGAGCACTTCGCCGGTGCCGTCCATCAGCACCGCGCCGAGCACGAAGTCGCGCAGCGCGCCGCTGGTGGCGCGGCGCGGCCCGGACAAGCCGGCAGCGATTGCGCCGCCGAAGGTGGCGGCCGCGCCAAAGTGCGGCGGCTCGAAAGCGAGCATCTGCCCTCGCTCGGCCAGCGCCGCCTCGATCTCGGCCAGCGGCGTGCCGCAGCGCGCGGTGATCACCAGTTCGGTCGGCTCGTAGTCGACGATGCCGCAATACCCGCGGGTGTCGAGGATGTCGCCAGTCAAAGCCTGGCCGTACCAGTCCTTGGTGCCGCCGCCGCGGATGCGCAATGGACGCTTGACGGCTGCCGCCGTCAGCACCTGGTCACGGAATTGTTCGATTTGCCGCTCGGTCATTGCGTTGTCATTCGTTGTCGTTGCGTTGTCATTCGTTGTCGTTGTGTCGTCAAAACCGCGGCAGGTTCGCAAACGGCAGCACGCCGCCGGTAACCCGCATCTTGCCGAATTCGGCGCAGCGATTCAAGGTCGGAATCGCCTTGTCGGGATTGAGCAGGAACGGCACGTCGAAGGCGCGCTTGACGGCGAAAAAAGCATCCAGCTCGGCGCGGCTGAACTGGACGCACATCGAATTGATTTTTTCCTTGCCGACCCCATGCTCGCCGGTGATGGTGCCGCCGACTTCGACGCACAAGGCCAGGATGTCGGCGCCGAACGCCTCGGCGCGGTCAAATTCGCCCGGCTGGTTGGCGTCGAACAAAATCAGGGGATGCAGATTGCCGTCGCCGGCGTGGAACACGTTGGCGCAGCGCAGGCCGTATTGCACTTCCATCGCCTCGATGCCGATCAGGACCTGGGCCAGCTTCTTGCGCGGGATGGTGCCGTCCATGCAGTAGTAGTCGGGCGAGATGCGGCCGGCCGCCGGGAAGGCGTTCTTGCGGCCGGACCAGAACTTCATGCGCTCCGCTTCCGTTTGCGATACCTGGATGGCGCTGGCGCCGGCCGCTTGCAGCACGGCCGTCATGCGCTCGATTTCCTCGTCCACTTCGAGCTGGGTGCCGTCCGCTTCGCACAGCAAAATGGCGGCGGCGTCGATGTCGTAGCCGGCTTTGACGAACGGCTCGACCATGCGCGACGAGGTGCGGTCCATCATTTCAAGGCCAGCCGGGATGATGCCGGCGGCGATCACGCTGGCCACCGCGTTGCCGCCGGTGACGACGTTGTCGAACGACGCCATGATGACGCGCGCCGATTGCGGCTTGGGCACCAGCCTGACCGTCACTTCGGTGACGATGCCGAGCATGCCTTCGGAGCCGATGAAGACCGCCAGCAGATCCAGGCCGGGCGCATCCAGCGCTTCGCCGCCCAGTTCGAGGATGTCGCCGTCGATGGTGGCAACGCGCACGCGCAGCACGTTGTGGACCGTCAGGCCGTATTTGAGGCAGTGCACGCCGCCCGAATTTTCGGCCACGTTGCCGCCGATGGTGCAGGCGATTTGCGAGGACGGGTCGGGCGCATAATACAGGCCAAGCGGCGCGGCCGCTTCCGAGATGGCCAGGTTGCGCACGCCCGGCTGGACCACCGCGGTGCGCGCGTACTGGTCGACGCGCACGATGCGGTTCATGCGCGCGGTGGAGACGACGACGCCGTCGGCGATCGGCAATGCGCCGCCGGACAGGCCGGTGCCGGCGCCGCGCGGCACGATCGGCACCTTCAGCTCGCGGCAGATGGCAAGGATCGCCAGCAGTTGCGCCTCGCTGTCGGGCAAGGTCACCACCATCGGCAATTGGCGGTAGGCGGCCAGGCCGTCGCACTCGTAGGGACGGGTGTCTTCCGGGTCGGACAGCACGCAGCGTTCCGGCAGCACGGCGCGCAAGGCGCTGGCAACCTGCTGCCGGCGGACGGGATCGATTTGAATTGACTGGGACATAACGCGATTGTACCGGATCGGCGCTTTTACCGTATCCTCTTAATATTCAACATCAAGGACAGACCATGGGCAACCGCCTTTCAAAAATCGCCACCCGCACCGGCGACAAGGGCACCACCGGGCTGGGCGACGGCAGCCGCGTCGACAAGGACAGTGCGCGCATCGCCGCGCTGGGCGATGTCGATGAACTCAACAGCTTCGTCGGGCTGCTGCTGTGCGAGCCGATGCCGGCCGAACTGCGCGAGGAGCTGATCTCGATCCAGCACGACCTGTTCGACCTCGGCGGCGAACTGTGCATCCCGGGGTACCAGATGATCACCGACGTGCACGTGATCCGGTTAGACAATCTGCTGGAAAAATACAACGCCGATCTGCCGGTGCTGCAGGAATTCATTCTGCCGGCCGGCTCGCGCGCGGCGTCGGTTGCGCACCTGTGCCGCACCGTGTGCCGGCGCGCCGAGCGCAGCATCGTGACGCTGGGGAAAGCCGAAGCGATCAACGAACACCCGCGCCAATATGTGAACCGGCTGTCGGACCTGATGTTCGTCCTGTCGCGCGTGCTGAACCGGTTTGCCGGCGGTACGGACGTGCTGTGGCAGCACGAGCGCCAGCGGGGGTGATTGCCGCTGTCACAGGTTCAATGCCTGCTGCGGCGTCACCAGACCATGGCGCGCCGCCAGGTGGAGCAGCTTGAAGTCATTGTCGATGCCGAGCTTTTGCCGAATCAGCGACAGGTAGTTCAAGACCGTTTTTGGGCTGAGCTGCATCGCGCTGGCAATGTCGTTCGACGATTCACCTCGTACGAGCATGCGCAGGACGTCGAATTCGCGCGGCGTCAACTGATGCAAGCCGCCATCGCCGTCGCCGACATCGCGCGCCAGGATCTGCGCGATCCCGGGCGAGAACACGCGCTCGCCGGTGGCGACGCGGCGAATGCCGGCAATCACGTCGTCCGGCTCGCAGTGCTTGCTCAGGTAGCCCAGCGCGCCACAGCGCAGCGCCTGGGTGATGTGGCCGGCCCCCTCGTGCATCGACAACACCAGCACCTTCAGCGCGGGGCGACGCGCCAGCATGCCGCGGATCGCCTCAAAGCCGCTGCTGCCCTTCAGGCTCAGGTCCACCAGCGCCACATCGGGCGCAATGCGCGAAACCAGCTCGTTGGCCTCGTCGGCACGGGCGGCCTCGCCGACCACCAGCAGGCCCGGTTCGGCGTCGAGCAGGCGCCGGTATCCGGTGCGCACGATGGCGTGGTCGTCGACCAGCATGATTCGAAGCATGGTGTCAACCCCCTTGTTGCGTCAGCGGCAGGCTGACCTGCACGTACATGCCGGATGCCAGCCCGGGCTTCGGTCCGATATCGACCCGGCCGCCCACCATGTGCACCCGTTCCGCGATGCCAAGCAGGCCGCAGCCGCGCGGCGCGCCGGCGGCCGGCGGGCCGCGACCGTCGTCCTCGATGCACAGCACCAGATTGCCGGCGCCGGCCTCAGCGCCAGCGTCAATCTGCACCCGGCAATGGCGCGCCGCGCTGTGGCGCACGACATTGGTCAATCCTTCCTGCACCACGCGATACAGCACCAGGCAAACATCCTGGCCGAGCAGCGGCAGGGATGCCGGCATCGCGAGCGTAAAATCGATGCCCGCTTCGCGCTGCTGCCAGGTGGCGATCAGCTCGCGCAGCGCGCTGTCCAGGCCCGGCCCGTCGAGGCAGTGCGGCCGCAGTTGACGCAGCATGGCGCGCAGTTGCGCGCCGCTGCTGCGCACGTCGCGCCGCAAATCCTGCGCGCATTCGGCAATACGCGGTGCCTCGAGCCGTGCGGCGTTGCGTTCCAGATAGGCGGCGGTGACGCTGATCGCGGTCAGGGTCTGGCCCATCTCGTCATGCAATTCCATCGCCAGTGTACGGCGTTCATTCTCCTGCAGCCGAATCAACTGGTGCGCCAGGCGGCGCTGGGCTTGCTGCGACGTCGACAGCGCCGCGGCGAGATGATCGATGGCGTTGGCGACGCGGGCAAACTCGCGCAGCGCAAACGCCGGCAGCGCCGCGTCCGGCTCGCCCCGCGCGAGGCGGTGCAGGCCGGCTTCGAGCGCGCGCACCGGCGCCAGCGCGCGGTCGGCCGCCCACCAGGCGACCATCAGCGTTGCTGCGGAAAAGAACAGCAATGTGCTCCATAATCGAACAGTGTCACCCAGCCGTTCCTCGATTTCCGACGCCGGATTGGGGGCGATGCGCAGCGTCTGCCCGGCGAACGACACCAACTGGCCTGATGGATCGGTCGCGTCGAGGCCGAGCCGGACGCCGAAAGAGTGCGGGCTGGCCGGCAGCGGCGCGGCGCCGACGCTGATCGTGATATGGCGCAATGGGCCGCGCGCCAGGATCGCTTGCAGGCGCATGGCCGCTTCGGCAGCGGGCATGCCCGGTCCGATGCGGCCAATGTCGAGCAGCACCAGCGCCAGCTGTTCCGAGGCGAGCACCTCGGCCTTGACGTCGTCGCGCAGCGAATGGAGGGTGATCAGCATGGTCATCAGCAACAAGCCCAGCAGGAGCGCCCCGAGGCAGGTGACCAGTCGTCGTCTGAGATCCATTGCGCTGCCCGTATCCACATCAATCAGCAATGATGAGCAAGTTGCATACCAGCCGCAGCGAATCGCGGGAACTTTTCCCGGCCTTGCGGTGAAAATCCCGAACCCGTTTAGCCCGGCTGGCGCCATACTGAACCCATAAAACGGATCGACAATACGGATCGACAATACAATAGGGGGAGACCATGACACACGCCATTTTTCGCCGGCCGCGTGCCGCACGCCGTACCACCATCGCGCTGGCGCTGGCAACCGCTTGCAGCCTCGATGCCAACGCACAGCAGGACATGGTGCAAGTCGAGATCATCGGCACCACGCCGCTGCCGGGCATCGGCCAGCCGCGCAATCAGGTCGCCGCGCCGGTGCAAACGGCCAACAGCGCCGGCATCGAGCGCAGCGGGGCGCTCGATCTGGGCGAATTCATGAACCGCCGCCTGGGCAGCGTCCACGTCAACGAGATGCAGGGCAATCCGTTCCAGATGGACGTCAGCTACCGCGGCTATACCGCTTCGCCCTTGCTGGGCACGGCGCAGGGGCTGTCGGTGTACCTCGATGGCGTGCGCATGAACCAGCCTTTCGGCGACGTGGTGAGCTGGGACCTGATCCCGCGCGCGGCGATCGCCTCGATCGTGCTGATGCCCGGCTCGAACCCGCTGTTCGGCCTGAACACCCTGGGTGGCGCGCTGTCGGTGCAGACCAAGAACGGCGCAAGCGACCCGGGCACCGCGCTACAGGCGACGGTGGGCGCCAACCGGCGCCGCGCGCTCGAGTTCGAGCATGGCGGCGCCAACGCCCAGGGCCCGAACCAGGGCCTGAACTGGTACCTGACCGGCAACCTGTTCAAGGAACGCGGCTGGCGCGACGATTCGCCATCGGCCGTGCGCCAGCTGTTTGGCAAGCTGGGCTGGCAAAACCGCGCCACCGACCTGAAGCTGACGCTGGCGCATGCCGACAACGACCTGACCGGCAACGGCTTGCAGGAGCTAGGCTTGCTGGCGCGCGACCGCGCCAGCGTGTACACCAAACCGGACCAGACCAGCAACCGCTCGACCCTGGTCAACCTGGTGGCCAGCCACAGTGTCAACGATACCGTGCAGATGTCCGGCAATCTGTACTACCGCGCCATCCGCACCGCGACCTTCAATGGCGACATCAACGAAGATGCACTCGACCAATCGGTCTATCAGCCCGACGCCGCCGAACGCGCCGCGCTGGCCGCGGCCGGCTACAGCGGCTTCCCCACCAGCGGCGCGACGGCGGCCAACACGCCGTTTCCGTCCTGGCGCTGCATTGGCCAGATGCTGCTCAACGACGAACCTGCCGGGACATGCAATGGCGTGATCAACCGCACCGCCAGCATCCAGCGCAACCACGGCGTGTCCGGCCAGCTCACGTGGCTGGGCACACTGGCCGGACAGCGCAACCGGCTCGTCATGGGCGCCGCCTACGACGCCAGCCGCACCCATTTTACGCAATCGTCCCAGCTCGGCTACCTGTTGCCGGATCGCAGCATTGCCGGCGTCAATGCGTTCGGCGATGGCGTCAGCGGCGGCGACGTTAATGGTCAGCCGTACGACACGCGGGTCGACCTGGCAGGCCGCATCCGCACCTGGAGCGTTTTGGCCAGCGACACGCTGTCGATCGCCGACAAGCTGCACCTGACGCTGTCGGGCCGCTATAACACGACGTCGATCGCCAATCGCGACCGGATTCACGCCGCTGGCGACAGCGCATCGCTGAGCGGCGACCATCGTTTTGCGCGCTTCAATCCGGCCGCCGGCCTGACCTACAGCCCGACCCGGACCCTGAATGCGTATGCCGGCTACAGCCAGAGCAGCCGCGCGCCAACCGCCATCGAACTCGGTTGTGCCAATCCGGAGCAGCCCTGCAAGCTGCCCAACGCGATGGCCGGCGATCCGCCGCTCAAGCAGGTGCTCACGCGCACCGCGGAGGTCGGGGTGCGCGGCGGCGCGGCGGCCGGGGTGCAATGGAATGGGGCCGTGTTCAGCGCCCGCAATCGCGATGACCTGCTGTTCGTGGCCGACAATCAGGCCGGCTTCGGCTACTTCAAGAACTTCGGGCAGACGCGCCGCCGTGGACTGGAACTGGGCCTGAACGGGCGCGTCAACGCGTTCAACCTGGGCGCCCAGTACACGCTGCTCGACGCCACGTTCCAGAGCGCCGAAACCGTCAACGGCAGCAGCAACAGCAGCAACGACACCGCCGCTGCCGGCGAAAAAGGGCGTGAGGGCCGCATCGCCATCACGCCGGGCGAGCGCATTCCGCTGATTCCCCGCCAGATGCTGAAACTGTTCGTCGACTACACGCTCTCGCCTGCCGTCGTGTTCAACGCCAGCATGGTGTCGGTGTCGCGTTTGCGCGCGCGCGGCAACGAGAATAACGGCCATCAGCCGGACGGCAGTTTTTATTTGGGACAGGGGTACAGCGCCGGCTACGCCGTCTTCAACCTCGGCGCGAGCGTGCGCCTGGCGCCGTCGTGGCAGTTGCTGGCGCACGTGAACAATGTGTTCGACACGCGCTACAACACCGCGGCCCAGCTGGGCCCGGCCGGGTTCGACGCCAACGGCAACTTCGTCGCCCGTCCCTTCGCCGGCAACGATGCGGCGGTGCGGCATTCGACCTTCTACGCTCCCGGCGCGCCAAGGCTGGCGTGGGCCGGATTGCGCTACAGCTTCGGCCGCTAGCTGTTCACCACCACCAGCCGCGGCACCGCGGCGCCGAAGCGCTGGCGGATCGAGGCGGCGATGCCGGTGGCGTCAAGGCCGACGCCGGCCAGCAAACTGGCCGGGTCGCCATGGTCGATGAACTTGTCCGGCAAACCGAGCATCAGGATCGGCTTGACGATGCCTTCGGCACAGAGCGCCTCGGCCACCGCCGCGCCGGCGCCGCCCATGATGCAGCCTTCTTCGACGGTCACAAAACAATCGTGCTCGCGCGCCAGTTGGCGGATCAGCTCGACGTCGAGCGGCTTGACGAAGCGCATGTTGGCCACCGTCGCATTCAGGTCGCTGGCCGCTGCCATGCTCGGCGCCACCATCGAGCCGAAGGCGAGGATCGCCACGCCGGCGCCGTGGCGCACAATTTCGCCCTTGCCGATCTCGATTGCGGTCAGCTCCTTGTCGATCGCCGCACCGATGCCGGCGCCGCGCGGATAGCGCACCGCCGCCGGGCCACTGTAGTGAAAACCGGTGGTGAGCATGCGGCGGCACTCGTTCTCGTCGGAGGCGGCCATCACCACCATGTTCGGGATGCAGCGCAAATAGGCCATGTCGTAATTGCCGGCGTGGGTGGCGCCGTCGGCCCCCACCAGGCCGGACCGGTCGAGCGCAAACGTCACGTCCAGGTTCTGCAGCGCGACGTCGTGGATCAACTGGTCGTAGGCGCGCTGCAGGAACGTCGAGTAGATCGCCACCACCGGCTTCAAGCCTTCGGTGGCCAGGCCGCCGGCGAACGTCACCGCATGCTGCTCGGCGATGCCGACGTCGAAATAACGCTCCGGATACTGCTGCTCGAAGCGCACCATGCCGGAGCCTTCGCGCATCGCCGGCGTGATGCCGACCAGGCGCGCATCCACCGCGGCCATGTCGCACAGCCAGTTGCCGAACACGTCGGTGTAGGTCAGCTTGCCGGCCTTGGCCGGCGCGATGATGCCTTCGGTCGGATTGAACTTGCCGGTGCCGTGGTACAGGATCGGCTCGGCCTCGGCCAGCTTGTAGCCTTGCCCCTTCTTGGTCACCACGTGCAGGAACTGCGGCCCCTTGAGCTTCCTGATGTTTTCCAGCGTCGGGATCAACGATTCGAGGTCGTGGCCGTCGATCGGGCCGATGTAGTTGAAACCGAATTCTTCGAACATCGTGGCCGGCACCACCATGCCCTTGGCGTGCTCTTCGAGGCGCTTGGCCAGTTCGCGCACCGGGCCGGGCAGCACCGATTTGCCGACCGTCTTGGCGGCGGCGTAGAACTGGCCCGACATCAGGCGTGCCAGGTAGCGGTTCAGCGCGCCGACCGGCGGCGAGATCGACATGTCGTTGTCGTTGAGGACCACCAGCAGGTTGACGTCTTCCTGCACGCCGCCGTTGTTGAGCGCCTCGAAGGCCATCCCGGCCGTCATCGAGCCGTCGCCGATGACGGCGATGGCGTGGCGGTGCTCGCCCTTGATCTTGGCGGCCTGCGCCATGCCCAGCGCGGCCGAGATCGACGTCGACGAGTGGGCGGTGCCGAAGGTGTCGTACTCGCTCTCATCGCGCTTCGGAAAGCCGGAAATGCCGCCGAACTGGCGCAGCGTGTGCATCCGTTCGCGCCGGCCGGTGAGGATCTTGTGCGAATAGGTCTGGTGGCCGACGTCCCACACGATGCGGTCGTGCGGTGTGTTGAACACGTAATGCAGCGCGATCGTCAGTTCGACCGTGCCGAGGTTGGACGACAAATGGCCGCCCGTGCGCGACACCGAGTCGAGCAGGTACTGGCGCAGTTCGTCCGCCAGCGGCGTCAGTTGGCTGCGCGCCAGCTTGCGCAGTTGGGCCGGTTCGTTGATTGTCTCTAGCAGTGTCATTTACGCTTTCCGCTGCACGATGAGGTCGGCGAGTTCGCGCAGCCTCAGTGCGTTTTCCCCAAACGGCGCCAGCGCGTCATGCGCCGCGCGCCTCAATTTTTCCGCCAGCCGCTTCGACGCTTCCAGCCCCAGCAGCGAGACATAGGTCGGCTTGTTGGCGGCGGCGTCCTTGCCGGCGGTCTTGCCCAGCGTGGCCGAATCGGCCGTTGCATCGAGCACGTCGTCCACCACCTGGAAGGCCAGCCCGATGGCGTTCGAATAGGCCCCCAGCGCATCGCGTTCGGCCGCGTTGACATCGCGCCCGGCGAGCGCGCCGAGCAGCACGGACGCGTGCAGCAAGGCGCCGGTTTTCAGCTGGTGCATCCGCTCGAGCTGGTCCAGCGTCAGGTGCAGGCCGACGCTGGCCAGGTCGATCGCCTGGCCGCCGCACATGCCCCCCGGGCCGGCGCCATGGGCCAGCACGCGCAGCATCGCCAGCAGTTGCGCGGGCGCCACCGCCGGCGTGTCGGCCAGCACGGCAAACGCGTGGGCCTGCAGCGCGTCACCCACCAGCAGCGCCATCGCTTCGTCGTAGGCCACGTGCACCGTCGGCTTGCCGCGCCGCAGGACGTCGTCGTCCATGCACGGCATGTCGTCGTGCACCAGCGAATAGGCGTGGATCATCTCCACCGCCGCCGCCGCGCGCGCCAGCGGCTCGCGCTCGGCGCCGAACAGGCCGCCGGCGGCGAACACCAGCAGCGGACGCACCCGCTTGCCGCCGCCCAGCACCGTGTAACGCATCGCCTCGTGCAGCCGTGCCGGTTCGGTGTCAGGCGGCGGCAGCAATCTGGCAAGCGCCTCTTCGGCATGCGCCTGCACCGTCACCATCCAGCCGTCGAACGACGCCTGGAGCGTCATTGCATCGCCTCGTCGATGCCTTCGGCAGCAAACGGCTTGAGCATGTCGCCTTCCAGCACTTTTACTTGCGCTTCGACTTGTTCGAGTTGCGCGGCGCAGTACCTGACCAGTTCCGAACCGCGCGCATAGGCCGCCACCGACGCTTCGAGCGGCAGTTCGCCGGCTTCCATCCGGGTCACCAGTTGCGCCAATTCGGCCATCGCTTCTTCAAACGAGGCGGGCGCGCTAGCGGGGGGTAATTTCTTTGACATGAACTCGATTCCATTCGACACAATCGCCGGCAACGGGAGTAGCCCGACACAACCGGGCCAGAGCGCCATTTTAGAACAAACCACGGTGGCAGGTGAAGAACAACCACCTGAATTATTGCAAAATTGCAATTAAATGTTTGTCAAAGAATTTAAAGGCGGTAAATCGCCGGTTCGCCGGCTGGCGCAATCAACAGCGATGCCGGCAATCCCACGCGTTAATTAGCCTAACAACAGATATCCTCACATTCATTGTTTTATTAGCACCAAACAATTCAATGTAGGAAAATTTTTAAAAGACCGTGTGGTTTAGCGAAAAAACCAATATTTAAAAGCAACAAAAATTGATTGAAAACGCGTTGTGTTAATTTGCCATTAACAGTGCCACTGTCGACATTACTTTTTGCAATTATTCGACATCAATGATACCAAAATCGTCATTTCCTGTATGCCGTCAATTTAATGCCATCCATTCATACCGCGTCACCCGCGGACACCGACATGACCACGCTATTTGACGCTCAAATTGTCAGCGATGGCAAAAGCGCGACCGACTTTTTCGTCAGCCTGTTGCAAGCCTCGACCGAATACGCGATCATCGGCAAGGACATGGATGGCACCATCCTGCGGTGGAACGAGGGCGCGCGGCGACTTTACGGCTAAGAGCCGGACGAAGTGGTCGGCAAGATGAATTCGGCGCAGCTGCATACGCCGGCCGACATTGCCGCCGGCGTGCCAGGCAAGATTCTCGCTGCGGCGCTGGTCACGGGCAAATGGGAAGGCGCCCTGCAGCGGCGGCGCAGGAACGGCACCGATTTTACGGCCCGCGTGGTGATCACGCCGCGCCGCGACGCGCTTGGTGCGCCGATCGGCTACCTGGCGATCTCGAAAGACATTTCCGACGAAATCCGCCTCACCGAAGAACTCAAGGCGACCCAGCTGTATACCCGTTCGCTGGTCGAGTCGAACATCGACGCCTTGATGACGACCGACCCGGTCGGCATCATCAGCGACGTCAACAAGCCTGCCGCCGGCGCCCGAGGCGGTCATCCTGATTGCGGCGGCAACCGCCCCCGAGAATGGCGCGGACCCGGTGCCGCCAGCAAAGTTCGCTTAGGCGCCGCGCGCAAGCCAAGGTATAATCTCGGTCCTTTAAATCGCGCAGCAGCACGTTGCCGTTGCCGATTTTCTCTGATTTTTCTCTGGCTCGCGGTATTTACTAAGGAGGATCGGGATGTCCGATCTGGCCACCCATGCCAAACTGGCGTGCGCAAGCACGCAACTGCCGGTCGACGCCTATTTCGACGCCGCGCTGCTGGCGCGCGAGATGGCGCAGCTATTCCAGGCCGGCCCGCGCTATCTGGGGCACGAACTGATGGTGCCCGAAGTGGGCGACTTTGCCACCCTCTCTGCCGAGTACGAGGGGCGCATGCTGGTGCGCAATGCCAACGGCATCGAGGTGCTGTCGAACGTCTGCCGCCACCGCCAGGCTTTGATGAAAAACGGCCGCGGCAACGCCGACAACATCGTCTGCCCGCTGCACCGCTGGACTTACGACCTCAAGGGCGAACTGATCGGTGCGCCGCATTTCGCCGAGACGCCGTGCCTGCACCTGTCGACTACGCCGCTGCAGAACTGGAACGGGCTGCTGTTCGAGCAGAACGGCTACAACGTCATGGAAAAACTGGTGACGCTGTCGGTGGCGAAGGATTTCGATTTTTCCGGCTACCTGTTCGACCATGTCGAGGTGCAGACCTGTCATTACAACTGGAAGACCTTCATCGAGGTCTACCTCGAGGATTACCATGTCGAGCCGTTCCACGCCGGCCTGGGCGGTTTTGTCAGCTGCGACGATCTGCGCTGGGAATTCGGCCGCGACTACTCGGTGCAGACGGTCGGCGTCAACCGCGCCTTGCAACATGCGGGCTCGCCGGTCTACCGCAGATGGCAGGAGCAGGTGCTCAAGTTCCGCGGCGGCGCGCCGCCCGAAAACGGCGCGATCTGGTTCACCCTGTACCCGAACATCATGGTCGAGTGGTATCCGCACGTGCTGATCGTGTCGACCCTGTGGCCGGACGGGCCGCAAAAAACCCGCAACGTCGTCGAGTTCTACTATCCCGAAGAAATCGTGCTGTTCGAGCGCGACTTCATCGACGCCGGCCGCGCCGCCTACATGGAAACGTGCGTCGAGGACGACGAGATCGCGCTGCGGATGGACGCCGGGCGCCGCGCACTGATGGCGCGCGGCATCAGCGAAACCGGGCCCTACCAGTCGCCGATGGAAGACGGCATGCAGCACTTCCACGCCTGGTACCGCAGTCACATCGACATTTCCGCAGCCGACCTGCCCGCGGTCGATCCGCGGTCCTGAGGACCCGATGGCCTCGTTGTGGATGCTGTGCGCCGCCCTGCTGTTTTCCATCATGGGGGCCTGTGTCAAGCTGGCGTCAAGTACCTATTCGATTTCCGAACTCGTCATGTACCGCGGCCTGATCGGCGTCGTCATGCTGTCGCTGCTGGTGCTTGCGCGCGGCGGCAGCGTGCGTACCGCGCTGCCGCGCGAGCATGCCTGGCGCGGCCTGGTCGGCGTCGCCTCGCTGTGGCTGTGGTTCTACGGCATCTCCAAGCTGCCGCTGGCGACCGCCGTCACGCTGAACTACATGTCGCCGATCTGGATGGCGGCCTTCCTGTTCTGCGCCGGCTGGTGGCACGCCAAGGACCACGTCGAATGGCCGCTGCTCGGCGCCATTCTGCTCAGTTTTATCGGTGTCACCCTGGTGCTGCAGCCGGCCTTCGAAGCGCGCCAGTGGATCGGCGCGGTCACCACCCTGTTTTCCGGCATGCTGTCGGCCGCCGCCTACCTGCAGGTGCGCCGGCTGGGCCAGCTGGGCGAACCGGAATACCGCGTGGTGTTCTGGTTCGCGATGATGAATTTGCTGGCCGGCCTGGTTGGCTGCGCCACCACGGCGGCCGACCCGTCAATCGACACCTGGCACGCGCTCGATGTGCGCGGCGCCGCCCTGCTGCTGGCGATGGGCGTGACGGCCACGCTGGCGCAGATGGCGATGACGCGCGCCTACGCCATCGGCAAGACGCTGGTGGTGGCCAACCTGCAGTACACCGGCATCGTGTTCTCCAGTTTGTGGGGCATGCTGCTGTGGGGCGACCGCTTCGACTGGCACGTCTGGCTCGGCATCGCGGTGATCCTCGGCTCGGGCCTGGCCGTCACCTATTACAATACCCGCAAGACCGAGCGCGGCACGGCAGTCGAAACGGGCGATCCGATCGCCAGCGAAACGTAGCGAAACTGAGTACAACCTGAGGACGCCATGTACACGACATTGATCACCGCAAGCGAACTGGCTGCATGTATCAACAACTGCATCGACGATTCGAAAGTCGTTGTCGTCGACTGCCGGCACGACCTGATGAACCTTGCCGCCGGCGCCGACGGCTACGCCACCGGCCACATTCCGGGCGCGGTCTTCGGCGCCATCGAGACGGCGCTGTCGGGCCCCAAACACGGCGCCGACGGCCGCTTTCGCGGTCGCCACCCGCTGCCCGAACGGGCCGCGCTGCTCGCCACCTTGCGTACCTGGGGCGTCAACGACGACAGCCAGGTCGTCGCCTACGACGCTCACGGCGGCATGTTCGCCGCCCGCCTGTGGTGGCTGCTGCGCTGGCTCGGCCATCCGGCGGTCGCGGTGCTCGACGGCGGCCTGGCGGCCTGGCAGTTGCAGGCATTGCCGATGACGACGGATGTACCGGCCCGGCCGCGCGGCGCCATCAACGAGCGCGCGCCGCTGATGCAGACCGTGTCGGCCGACGAAGTGCTGGCCAATGTGCTGGCCAACATCGGTTCGAGCCAACTCACCATCATCGACGCCCGCGCGCCGGAGCGCTTTCGCGGCGAGAACGAGACCATCGACCCGGTGGGCGGTCATATCCCGGGCGCGAAGAACCGGTTTTTCAA
>Ga0326734_1000076_pt1 | contig 34415 bp, 32 predicted proteins | sample 15_GP2_1315_FD_207944 | JGI IMG/M metagenome (GOLD analysis project Ga0326734, IMG submission 207944) | Glacier ice microbial communities from Ngari, Tibet, China - 15_GP2_131.5 | ecosystem: Environmental > Aquatic > Freshwater > Ice > Glacier | place: China: Ngari, Tibet | collected 2018-07-18 | reverse complement strand
GCGCTGATCCTCGACGCCTGCCAACGGCTGGCGTCCACCCCCGCCGGCATGCTGCTGCTGATCGTGCCGCGCCACCCGCAGCGCTTCGACGACGTCGCCCGGCTGGTGCAGTCGCGCGGGCTGACGCTGGCGCGCCGCTCGGCACAGGGACCGGTGGCGCCGGACGTGGATGTTTTGCTGGGCGACTCGATGGGCGAAATGTTCGCCTATTACGCCGCGTGCGACTGCGCCTTCATCGGCGGCAGCCTGCTGCCGTTGGGCGGACAGAACCTGATCGAAGCGTGCGCACTGGGCAAACCGGTACTGATCGGCGAGCACACGTTCAATTTTGCGCAGGCAACTGATGAAGCGGTGGCTGCCGGTGCCGCCTGGCGCGCGCGCGACGCCAGCCACATGCTGCAGCTGGCCAGCGCCCTGTTGCAAGACGCGCCAGAGCGGGCGCGGATGGGGCAACGCGCAGCCGCCTTCGCCGATCGCCACCGTGGCGCCACCGCGCGCACGGTTGAATTGCTGAGGCGATTGATCTACTAACAATTTGTTACCATGTTCGGTCTCAGTCCGACATACCGGGCGCACGGAGGGTCGCATGTTGTGGTTCAACCATCGAAAGCCGGCCAGCAGCCGAAAACCTGCCGCCGTTCTGGTGCCGCAGCGCATCGATCTGCCGCATACCCTCACGCTTGGCATCCCTTTGCTCGATGCTTGTTTGCCCGATACTCCTTTGCTCGATACCCCTTTGCTCGACACTCCGGCGCTGAATCTGCCGGGCTTGCATGGGGGTGGCAATGTCAACGGCAACGGCAACGGCAACGGCAACGGCAACGCAGTGGCGCTGCCGCTCGAATTCACGGTACGCTATTCGCTGCCGGAATATGTCGTTTTCATGTGGCAGCATGCCCGCTACCTGATCCGCCGGCGCCGCATCGGCGCGCCGGCCAGCTGGACCATGCTGCTCAGGAGCACCTGGCTGGCCGGTTTTCATTTCGTGCTGCAGGGTCGTTCGCGGCATACCTATGGCTTCACCATCGACCAGCACGGCATCGTGCGCACCGGTCCCGGCGGGGTGACCTTGATCGGCTGGGAAGACGTCAGCGCGATCCGCAGCTATTCGCGCGGGCGCCTGCTGGTACTCAAGCGCGGCACGGTGCCGATCCCGGCGCGCTGCCTGAACCGCCAGCAGTCGGACAGCCTGGCGGCCTATGCGGCGGCCTTTGCCGCCTCGATCAGGGCCGCTGCCGCGCGTTGACTCAGATGGAAAACAGCACCGGCAGTTCCTGCGAGCGCTTGCGCAGCGCCGCCTTGGCGCCGTCGTAATCGGGATACACCGACGCCACCTTGGCCCAGAAGCGCGGGCTGTGGTTCATTTCCAGCAGGTGCGCCAGTTCGTGCGCCACCACGTAGTCGATCAACGGCAGCGAAAAATGGATCAGGCGCCAGTTCAGGCGGATGCTGCCGTCCACTGTGCACGAGCCCCAGCGGGTGCCGGCCGACGACAGCGTCATCTTGCTGTAGCTTACCCCGAGGCGCGCCGCGTACAGTGTCAGCCGCTCGGCAAACACGCGCGTCGCCTGCGCCTGGAGCCAGATCCGCACGCGCTCCTGCAGCTGCGATTCGGCCAGGCCGGCCACTACGCCGATGCGCAGTTCGCCCAGCGTTGAATCGAACATGCAATGGCTGCGCTGCGCCGGCTGCAATCGCAGCGTGATGTCGGCGCCCATGTACGGCAGGGCGGCGCCGTCGATCCAGCACATCGGCGGCTTTTCATGGCGCAGCGCGCGCCGTTCGCCGCGCTCGTGCAGCTTGGTCAAAATCCAGCGCTGCTTGGCGCGGATGGCGTTGTCGATTTCGGCCAGCGTGATGCGCTTCGGCGCGGTGACGCGCAAGCCGTCGTCGTCGATCATGAAGCCGATCGAGCGGCGCGTCGAGCGGCGCAGCCGGTAGTCGAGGGCATGCGACCCCAGCAGGATGCGGCGCAGCGCCGATTCAGGCGGGTGCGGCGGCGCCGGGAGGGGGGCAGGCGGCGCCGGGAGGATGGAAAGCGGCGGCGCCTTGAACAGCGCGCGCGGCGCCGTCAATGGTGCAGTCGGTTCGAGCGCGGCAAAGAAATCCTGCGCGAACAGTTCGAGTTGAGGGCCGGTGATTTTGGGTGACGTCATGGTCGTTTTTGGCGCGGAAGCCCGGATCAAGGCGCCAACCCCGCTCAGCCAGCGCTGTAGGCGTGGGGCGAAATGACGCGCATTTCTGATTCTATCCAATTTTCCACCTCTTGCATCATGCTGTCGGGAGTGTGATTGTCGGGCGCAATCGGTTTGCCGATCGAGACGGTGATCACACCGGGACGTTTCAGGAACGAGTTCTTGGGCCAGCACTCGCCTGAATTATGCGCGATCGGCACCACCACCGTGTTGGTCTCGACCGCAAGGCGGGTGCCGCCGCTCTTGTATTTTCCCGCTTTGCCGACCGGGATCCGGGTCCCTTCCGGAAACATGATGATCCATTGGCCGTCCGCCAGCCGGCGCTTGCCCTGGATGACGACGTGGCGGAACGCGTTCTTGCCCTGCTTGCGGTCGATCGGGATCATGCGCAGCAGCGCCATGCCCCAGCCAAAGAACGGGATGTAGAGGATTTCCTTCTTGAAGACATACACCAGCGGGCGCTTCAGGTTCGGCAGCAGGAAGATGGTTTCCCACGCCGACTGGTGTTTCGACAGCACAATGGCCGGTGCGTCGGGCTGGTTTTCGAGCCCCTTGAATTCATAGCGGATGCCGCAAATGACGCGCGCCGCCCAGATGACGAACACGTTCCAGCGCGACGTCACCCAGAACCGCCGGTTGTAGGGCAGCGGCGCGGCGAGCAGACAGACGCAGACCCAGATCACGGTGGCGAGCACCATCACGACGGAAAACAGCAGGGAACGCAAAAACAGGCCAAAATTACGCAAATCAGTCTCCAGATGAAGCGGGGGCAGCGAATAAAACGCGGTGAGGCGAATAGAACGCGGTGAAGCGAATAACACGCGGTGAAGCGAATAACACGCGGTGAAACAGCGGCGCGCGCGCGTCAGGCGGGCGAAGCCGGTTTGAGCAGCACGCTGACCATTGCGGCCAGGTCCGGAAACACTGCGGTGCCGGGCGGCAGGCCGCCGGTGTCGAACGTGTTCTGGCCCTTGCCGGTCAACACCAGGTAGGGCACGCAGCCGCTGACGTAGCCGGCCTGCAGGTCGCGCAGCGAGTCGCCAACCGTCGGCACGCCTTTCAGGCTGACCTTGAAACGCTTGCCGATCTCGTCGAACATGCCCGCTTTCGGCTTGCGACAGTCGCAGTTGTCGATCGCCGCATGCGGGCAGAAGAAGATCGCGTCGATCGCCGCGCCGACCTGCTGCGCGTGGTTGTGCAGCTTCTGGTGGATCGCATTGAGGCTGCACATGTCGAACAGTTCGCGCGCAATGCCCGACTGGTTCGAGGCGATCACCACGCGGTAGCCGGCCTGGTTCAGGCGCGCGATCGCTTCGAGCGAGCCGGGAATCGCAACCCACTCGGCCGGCGTCTTGATGAACGCCGGCGAGTCCTGGTTGATCACGCCGTCGCGGTCGAGGATGATCATCTTTAACATGCCGGCTTCCTTCTTGCTGTATTCACCCATGTGTATTGCGCCAATTTATTGCGTTAATTTATTGCGTTAATTTACGCAGCCAACTTTGAAATGTCGGCCACCCGGTTCATCATCGCGTGCAGTTGCGACAGCAGCGCCAGGCGGTTGTGGCGCAATGCCAGGTCGTCGTCCATCACCATGACGTCGCTGAAAAAACCGTCGACGTCGTCGCGCAGCTGGGCCAGCGTCTTGAGGGTGCCGGCAAAGTCGCCCGCTTCGAACGCCGCGTCGACGAGCGGCAAAACGCGGCGCACGCTGGCGGCCAGCGTGCGTTCGGCGTCTTCGCGCAGCAGGTCGGGCGCAACAACGCCGATCGTCACGGCGGTCTTTTTGAGGATGTTGGTGATGCGCTTGTTGGCAGCCGAGAGCGAGGCGCTCTCGGGCAGCTCGGCGAAGGTCTTGACGGCGTCCAGGCGCTGCACGATGTCGTCCAGCCGGTCCGGGTTCTGCGATAGCACCGCTTCGACTTCGTTGGCCGAGAAGCCGCGTTCACGCAGGATGCCGCGCAAGCGCTCGACGATGAAGCCGGCGACGTCGAGTGACGGGTCCTTGAAGCCGGCCCGCTCGCCAAACACCGACGCGGCGTCCGCCAGCAAATCGCTGATGGCCACCGGCAGGCGTTTTTCGAGCACCATGCGCAGCACGCCCAGGGCGTGGCGGCGCAGCGCGAACGGGTCCTTGTCGCCGGTAGGCTGCAGGCCGATCGACCAGATGCCGACCAGCGTTTCGAGCTTGTCGGCCAGCGCCACCGCGGTGCCGGTCGAAGTCGACGGCAGCGCGTCGCCGGCAAAGCGCGGCTGGTAGTGCTCGGACGCGGCCAGCGCGACGTCTTCGTGCTCGCCGTCGTGGCGCGCATAATACGTGCCCATGATGCCTTGCAGCTCGGGGAATTCGCCCACCATGTCGGTCAGCAGGTCGGCCTTGGCCAGCATGGCGCCGCGTTCGGCCAGCGCCACGTCGTAGCCGAGGCGTTTTGCAATCGCGCCGGCGAGCCGGGTGATGCGCGTGCTGCGCTCAAGCTGGGTGCCCAGCTTGTTGTGGTAGACGACGTTGGCCAGCAGCGGCAGGCGCGCTGCGAGCGATTTTTTCTTGTCCTGCTCGAAAAAGAACTTGGCGTCGGACAGGCGCGGGCGCACCACGCGCTCGTTGCCGCCGATGATGTGGCGCGGGTCAGCCGTTTCGATGTTCGAGACGATCAGAAAGCGCGAGCGCAGCTTGCCTGCGCTGTCGGTCAGCGCAAAATACTTCTGGTTGGTCTGCATCGTCAGGATCAGGCATTCCTGCGGCACCGACAGAAATTCTTCCTCGAAGTTGCACTCGTAGACGACTGGCCATTCGACCAGCGCGGCGACTTCATCGAGCAGCGCTTCGGGCATCAGCACCAGGTCGGCGCCGGCTTTGGCGAGCAGGGCGGCGCGGATCGCTTGCTTGCGCTGCTCCAGGCTGGCGATGACTTTGCCGTCGTTTTCCAGCAAACCGCAATAATTGACCGGGTGGGCGATGGCGATGGCGGCGCCGTTTGACAAAAAGCGGTGGCCGAGCGTGGTGCGCCCGGCCGCAAGACCAAGGGCGCTGATCGGCACGACCGCTTCGCCCAGCAGCGCAATGAGCGAATGGGCCGGGCGCACGAACTGCACGGTGGCGCCATCCGGGCGCTGGTAGCTCATCAGCTTGGGAATCGGCAGTTTTGCCAGCGCGTCGTCGAACGCCGCTTGCAGGCCCGACGCCAGGGCGCTGCCTTGCGCGGTGTAGGTGTAGAAAAAGCTCTCGGCGCGGCCGTCGGCGGCGCGCTCGAGCTGGGCGACGGTAACGTCGGCGCGGCCCATCGCGGCCAGCTTCTTGGCCAGCGGCGCGGTCGGATTGCCGTCGGCGTCGAGCGCGACCGACACCGGCAGCACTTTTTCGCGGATCGATCTGTCGGGCGAGACGGCGCGCACTTCGGTAATCGATACGGCCAGCCGGCGCGGCGTGGCGAAGGTGGTGGTGGCGCTGCCGGCGCCGAGAAAGTCGCGCGATGCGAGGCCGTTGGCGATGCCGGTGGCAAACGCCGCAGCCAGTTTGGCGAGCGCCTTGGGCGGCAGTTCTTCGGTCAGCAGTTCAACTAATAATGTCTGGTTCATGGGTAAATTCTTATTTCTTCCGGGGGGCTCAGGCGAGGCTCAGGCGCAGATTTGCGCGGCGCGCGGCGCCATCGGGAAGCCGAGCTTTTCGCGCGAGTCGTAATAGGCCTGGGCCACCAGGCGCGACAAGGTGCGCACGCGCCCGATGTAGGCGGCGCGCTCGGTGACCGAGATGGCGCCGCGCGCATCGAGCATGTTGAAGCTGTGCGACGCCTTCATGATCTGCTCGTAGGCGGGCAAGGTGAGCGCCAGGTCGACCAGCCGCTTCGCTTCCGATTCGTGGCTGGCAAAGGCGGCAAACAGCAAGTCGGTATTGGCGTGCTCGAAGTTGTAGGTCGACTGCTCGACTTCGTTCTGGTGGTAGACGTCGCCATACGACAGGGTTTTTTTGGCGCCGTCTTCCTCCCACTCGGTCCACACCAGGTCGTAGACGTTCTCGACGCCCTGCAGGTACATCGCCAGGCGTTCGATGCCGTAAGTGATTTCGCCGAGCACGGGTTTGCAGTCGAGTCCGCCGACCTGCTGGAAGTAGGTGAACTGGGTCACTTCCATGCCGTTCAGCCAGACTTCCCAGCCGAGGCCCCAGGCGCCCAGGGTCGGGCTTTCCCAGTCGTCCTCGACGAAGCGCACGTCGTTCTGCTTGAGGTCCAGGCCGAGCGCCTCGAGCGAGCCGAGATACAGGTCGAGGATGTTTTCCGGCGCCGGCTTGAGCACCACCTGGTATTGGTAATAATGCTGCAGGCGGTTCGGGTTCTCGCCGTAGCGGCCGTCTTTCGGGCGGCGCGACGGCTGCACGTAGGCGGCGCGCCAATGCTCGGGGCCGATCGCGCGCAAGAAAGTGCCGGTGTGAAAGGTGCCGGCGCCGACTTCCATGTCGTAGGGCTGGAGCAGGGCGCAGCCTTGCTTGGCCCAGTAGGATTGCAAGGTCAAAATGATTTGTTGGAATGTGAGCATCGTGGCGTGGCGCCGCGCGTCAAGGCGCGAACAAGTAGGTGAATGTGCTAAACGACCAATTTTAGCGGTTTTTGCCCAACGGCTGGGAACCGATGTGGCAATGCCGCCGCGATTGGATCACATCGGGGCCACATCGGCACCGCCATTAAGCCGAACCGGCAGTGCTGGTACGGTATTTCCGGCCCAGGCGCCACGCCGCCGCCAGCGCCAGCGCGCCCAGCGCCAAAAACAGCATATTGCCGAAGCGGATATACGGCGTCGTGCCTTGCATGCCCTGCACGCGGGCGGCCAGCACGCCGCGGCCGTAAAACGGCAGCGAGGCGGTGACGTTGCCGCGGGCGTCGATGACGGCGGTGGCGCCGCTGTTGGTGGCGCGCAGCATCGGGCGCCCGGTCTCCAGCGCGCGCATGCGCGAAATCTGCAGATGCTGGGGAATCGCCACCGATTCGCCGTACCACGCCAGGTTCGACGCATTGAGCAAGATCGTCGCCGGCCGCGGCGCGTCCCGCAGCTGGGCGGCGATTTCCTCGCCGAACGCGTCTTCATAACAGACGTTCGGCAGCACCAGCTGGTCCTTGACGGCGAACGGCGGCTGGATTTGCGCGCCGCGGTGGAAGTCGCCCAGCGGGATCTGCATCATGTCGACGAACCAGCGAAAGCCGGTCGGGACGAACTCGCCGAACGGCACCAAGTGCTGCTTGTCGAACCGGTAGGTCTGGCCGGACGGAGCGATTCCGGCCACGCTGTTGGTGAAACGGGTCGGGCTGTCCGCCAGCGGGATGCCGTACAGCAGGCTGCTGCCGGTGTCGCGCGCGAACTTGGCCAGGCTTGGCAGGTAATCGGGTGGCAGCTGCTGGGGGAACAGCACGATGGCCGTTTCCGGCGTGGCGATCAGGTCGGCCGGCGCGGCGGTGATCAGGTCGCGGTACAGTGCCAAGGCGCCGTTGATGTAGTCGGCTTCGAATTTTTCGCCCTGCGCCACGTTGCCTTGCAACAAACGCACCGAGATCGGCGCGCCGTGCGGGCGCGTCCAGTCGATGGCGCGCAAGCCGTAGCCGGCCGCCAGCAGCGCGCACAAGAGGCCGATGGCCGGCCAGCGGGCGCGCTGGGTCAGCATCGCCAGGCAGCTGCCGCACAGCGCGATGAGCACGCCGATGCCGTAGACGCCGACCAGCGGCGCGAAGCCCGACAACGGGCTGGCGTGATGGGCGTAACCGGAGGCAGCCCATGGAAAACCGGTGAGCACCCAGCCGCGCAGCCATTCGGACAGTCCCCAGAGAACCGGCAGCACCAGCATCAGGAAGGCGGCCACCGGCAGTGACCAGCGGCGCCGCAGCCAGGCCGCGGCGCCCATGGCGGCGCCAGCGAACAGCCCCATGTAGGCGCCCAGCAGCAGGATCGCCAGTGCCGCCAGCGGCGCGGCCAGGCCGCCGAAGCGGTGCATGGCGATGTACAGCCAGTGCATGCCGGCCACCGACCAGCCCAGGCCGAAAGCCCAGCCGATCAGGGTGGCGCGCTTGACCGAGGTCGCCATGCCGACCTGGTAAAACAGGAAAGCGAGCAGAAAAAACTGCAGCGGCCAGGCGCCGAACGGGGCAAACGTGAACAGCGACAGGGCGCCGGCCAGCGCGGCTGCCAGCATCGGCCAGGCGGTGCCGCGCGGCGTTGTGCCGGCGTCGTGGCCGGTAGTGACACTAACACTGGCACTGGTGACAGGGGCGGCCCCCGGGCGGCGCAGCATCAGTTGCGTTCGTCCTCGGCGTGCGGCAAGCGCTCGACCAGCAGCACGTGGATCTGGCGTGCATCGGCGCGCAGCACTTCGAAGCGCAAACCGTCGACGTCAAACACTTCGCCCTTGTGCGGCATGCGGCCGAGGTGGTTGGCGACCAAGCCGCCGATGGTGTCGACGTCGTTGTCGACCAGCGCTGCGCCGATCTCGTCGTTGAACTGTTCGAGTTCGGTCAGCGCCTTGACGCGCCAGCGCGGGCCGAGCTGGCCTTCCTTGATCGACAGGACGTTGTCTTCTTCCTCGTCGAAGTCGTACTCGTCCTCGATGTCGCCGACGATCTGCTCCAACACGTCTTCGATCGTGATCAGACCAGCCACGCCGCTGTATTCATCGACCACGATGGCCATGTGATTGTGGTTGGCGCGAAAGTCGCGCAGCAGCACGTTCAGGCGCTTCGACTCGGGAATGAAAATGGCCGGGCGCAGCATGTCGCGCACCTCGAACGATTCTTCCGCGTAGTAGCGCAGCAAGTCCTTGGCCAGCAGGATGCCGATGACCTTGTCGCGCTCGCCCTCGATCGCCGGGAAGCGCGAGTGGGCGGTGGACAGCACGCTGGGCATCCACTCTTCGATCGGTTTGCTGATGTCGATGACGTCCATCTGCGAGCGCGGCACCATGATGTCGCGTGCCGACAAGTCCGACACCTGGAACACGCCCTCGATCATCGACAGGGCGTCGGCGTCGATCAGGCTGCGTTCGTGGGCGTCGTGCAGCACTTCAAGCAGCTCGGCGCGGTTTTCAGGTTCTGGGGAAATCAGTGCGGTCAGGCGTTCTAACAGCGACCGGTGGGGCTTGGCGTCCGTGCGGACGTCGTTAGGGTGCTCTGGCATAGTTGGCGTGAGCCGTTGTTGTGATGGGCACAGGATACACCAAAACCGCGCATGCCCGATTTTCAGGCAGTGCTGGTGCGGCTGCGCTTGCCGCAAGGCCTGAGCCGCCAGCCGTGCCAACTGCGCTCAGAAGTGCTCAGCGGCGCTCAGCCATGGGTGTCTGCATACGGATCAGGGTAGCCGAGCGCGGCGAGGATGTCGCGCTCGAAACGCTCCATTTCGTCGGCGTCGTCGTCGTTCTCGTGATCGTACCCTTGGGCGTGCAGCACGCCGTGCACGATGAGGTGGGCGGCGTGCTCCTCGACGGTTTTTTTCTGTTCGCCGGCCTCGCGTTCGAGGACGTCGGTGCACAGGATGATGTCGGCGCGGGTCGGCTCGTCGGCGCCAATTTCCTCGCCTTCGTTGTAGGCAAAAGTGAGCACGTTGGTGGCGTAGTCCCGGGTCCGGTAGTCGCGGTTGAGCGTGCGGCCTTCGTCGGCGTCGACGAAGCGGATGGTCAGCTCGGCCGGCCCGAGCAGGGCGGCCTGGACCCAGCGGCGGATTTTGTGGCGGGTGAGCGATGGCGCCAGGCGAACGTCGGGGTATTGCACCGCCAGCGACAGCGCATGCGCTGTCCGCTTATTTTTTGCGGACATGGCGGCCAGCCGGTTGGGGCAGCGCCACCAGTTCCTGGATCGCGGCGGCCGATTCGTAGGCGTCGACGATGCGCGCCACCAGCGGATGGCGCACCACGTCGGCGCTGGAGAACTGGGTAAAAGCGATGCCGCGCACGTCCTTGAGCACATGGACGGCGTCGATCAGGCCGCTCCTCTGGGTCTTGTGCAGGTCGACCTGGGTGACGTCGCCGGTGACCACGGCCTTGCTGCCGAAGCCGATCCGGGTCAGGAACATCTTCATCTGTTCGGCCGTCGTGTTCTGCGCCTCGTCGAGGATCACGAAGGCGTGGTTGAGCGTGCGCCCGCGCATGTAGGCCAGCGGGGCGATCTCGATGACCTGTTTCTCGAACATCTTCTGGGTGCGGTCGAAGCCGAGCAGGTCATACAGCGCATCGTACAGCGGGCGCAGGTAGGGATCGACTTTGGAGGCCATGTCACCGGGCAAAAAGCCGAGCCGCTCGCCCGCTTCGACCGCCGGGCGGGTCAGCACGATGCGCTTGACGGCGTCGCGCTCGAGCGCGTCGACGGCGCAGGCGACGGCCAGATAGGTCTTGCCGGTGCCGGCAGGGCCGACCCCGAAGGCGATGTCGTGTTCGAGGATGGCGCGGATGTACTGGATCTGGTGAGGCGTGCGCCCGCGCAAGTCGGCGCGGCGCGTCTTGAGGACCGGCGTGCTCGCCTCCGCCATGTCGGTCTGTTCGGCCGTCTTGCCATCAGCCTGCTCGATGGCGGCGACGCCCGGGTTTAGGGACAGGCCCGAGCGCTGTTCGACCAGCGCCAGCTGCACTTCCTCGATCGGCACGATCTTGTTGGCCACCGCGTAGAAACGCTCGAGAATGGCGACGGCGCGTTCGGCGTTGTGGCCGCTGACGATGAATTTTTCGCCGCGGCGGAAAATGGTGACGTCAAGGGCGGCCGAAATCTGCCGCAGGTTCTCGTCGAGCGGACCGCACAGGTGCGCCAGCCGGGTGTTGTCGAGCGGCTCGGGGATGAAGTAGGAAGGCTGCAGGGGAGTCTTGGTTTTCAACTGGCTTTGGCAATCAGGTCGGCGCTGGCGACCAACTCGCCGCGCAAGGTGTAATTGAAGCTCTCGGTGATGCGCACGTCGAGCATGGCGCCGATCAGGGCCGCGACATTCGCGCCGGCGGCGAAATTGACGACGCGGTTGTTCTCGGTGCGCCCCTGCAGTTCGGCGGCGTCTTTTTTCGACGGCCCTTCGACCAGGATGCGCTGCACCGTGCCGACCATCGCGGCGCTGTACTTGCGCGTGTTGGCGTCGATCGCCGCCTGCAGGCGCTGCAATCGCGCCAGTTTGACCGCGTGCGGCGTGTCGTCGTCGAGGCTGGCAGCCGGGGTGCCGGGCCGCTTGCTGAAGATGAAGCTGTAGCTGGTGTCGAAGCCGACGTCATCGATCAGTTTCATCATCGCCTCGAAGTCGGCCTCGGTTTCGCCCGGGAAGCCGACGATGAAGTCGGACGAAATCGACATGTTCGGGCGCACCGCCCGGATGCGGCGCACGATCGACTTGTATTCGAGCGCGGTGTAACCGCGCTTCATCGCGCCCAATACCCGGTCGGAGCCATGCTGGGCCGGCAGGTACAAATGGTCGACCAGCTGCGGGATGGTGGCATAGGCGTCGATCAGGCGCTGGGTGAATTCCTTCGGATGGCTGGTGACGAAACGGATCCGCTCGACGCCGGGAATGGCGGCGACGTATTCGAGCAGCAGCGCGAAGTCGGCAGTGTCTTCCCCCGCGCCAGCCATCGCGCCGCGAAAGGCGTTGACGTTCTGGCCCAGCAGGGTGATCTCGCGTACGCCCTGGGCCGCCAGGCCGGCCACTTCGGCCAGCACGTCGTCGAACCTGCGCGACACTTCCTCGCCGCGCGTGTACGGCACCACGCAGTAGCTGCAGTATTTGCTGCAGCCTTCCATGATCGACACGAAAGCGGCTGCGCCGTCGTTGCGGGCCGGCGGCAGATGGTCGAATTTTTCGATTTCGGGGAAACTGATGTCGACCTGCGACTGGCCGCTGGCGCGCCGCGCCCGGATCATCTGCGGCAGCCGGTGCAGCGTCTGCGGGCCGAACACCAGATCGACGTAAGGGGCGCGCCTGACGATCGCGTCGCCTTCCTGCGACGCCACGCAGCCGCCGACGCCGATCAAGAGGTGGGGATTGGAAAGCTTGAGCTCGCGCAGTCGGCCAAGGTCGGAAAATACTTTTTCCTGCGCTTTTTCGCGCACCGAGCATGTGTTGAGCAGAATGACGTCGGCGTCTTCCGGCGTGTCGGTGCGTACCAGGCCGTCTGAAGCGCCCAGTACATCGGCCATTTTGTCGGAGTCGTACTCGTTCATCTGGCAACCGAAAGTCTTGATAAATACTTTTTTCTGCATGAATTGGCTTGCTGTCGCTGTTGCTGGAAGTTATCTGTAGGATTTTGCCGACGCTGGTAGGGACGCTGTGACAACGCTGCCTCGCAGTTTACCGTAAACGCCAGCGCCGGCGCGCATCCGCTTGGGCTGGCCCGCGCCACGACATCTGGCGACGCTCGTTGCAATTGTTCACAAGATTGTTAAATTTAACGATCGTAATTTCAATTACGATCTTACTTTGAGTAAAGTATGTGGCAATTTCCATCAAAAATATGGGGTGATTCTGGCCTGATTCCTCGCATTTTTTTGTTGCAAATCAAAACCTTTTACATGCATTTTGAAGCGCTGATTGCATTTGCGAAAAGTCTTACGTGCGCCACAAAATTCCCCCCCGTGTTGAAATGCACATCTGACAATTTTCCTTGCGATAGCTTGATTGCAAACAATATAGATGAGGCGAAGGTCGGATGTACTGATTGCGTATGAGTCTGATAATTTGTTTGATTAACAAGTCTGCCGTTCGTGACACGCGCAACGCAGAGCGCAAGCGATCCGGTGAAGGGCCGCTAGTGAGTGAGTCAAGGAAAATTGTAGTGTTTATCACGCTTTGGCCGTTTTCCGGGAACTTATGTAGACGAAAGATGGTCTTTAACAATGTTCGTAACGGAATTATTTCATCCACTCACACGAGGTAAATCATGACACACCACGCTCTTGCATCACAAGAAAGCTACAATCCGAACCATTTGCTCGACATCCTGCTTGGCAAGATGCAGCTGAAGAACGACGCTGCGCTGTCGCGCATGCTTGAAGTGGCGCCGCCTGTCATCAGCAAGATCCGCCACCACCGCTTGCCGGTCGGTGCTTCGCTGTTGATTCGCATGCACGAAGTGACCGGCATGAGTATCCGCGACTTGCGCGACCTGATGGGTGACCGCCGTACCAAGTACCGTCTGTCGGACGCCCAAGGCCGTCCAAAGGCCGAAGACAAGGCTGCAACCGAGGCGGCTGCTGCAACCAACGGCAATTATGCGCATTGATTGCATGGGCATGGCGGCGATCGCTGTCATGCTGTTGTTGAACGAATACAGCGGTTCGGCGTTGTAATGCAAGTCGCCGCGCCCGCTGGCTTGCGCGGCATTGCAAAAGCGTGCAAGCGCGCAAGCGCACAGGGTTTGGTGAACTAGTGCATCAGGACAGCGACAATTTCATCGAACTGCACTTCCGTTTCGCGAAACACGTGCAAATAGGCTTCTTCATCGAGGCCCAGTGCGCGCCATGCGACCGTCGACACCGGCGGCACCAGGTCGTCGTCTTCGCCTGCAATGTCGAGCGCGTGGACGATTGCATTGGCGACGTGGACGATGGTGGCAAGGAAACCGGCGCCAGCGCGTTCCGGCTCGTGGTGCCATGCGATCCCCAGTCGCATCGTTTCTGAAAAATTCCAACGTTCTGCCAATGCAATGCCTGCCGTCACATGGTCAAGGCCGAGCACCGCGCGTTCTGCTTCGATCAACTCGCCATCGTGGGCGGTGCGCCAGGCAATGACGTCGGCGTAGCGTTGCGGATAAATGCTGACCAGCACCAGTCGGCCGATGTCGTGCATCAGGCCGGCGGTGAACGCATAATCCTGGTTGAAACGCACGTGCCGCGCCAGCACCCGCGCGCAAGCGGCGGTGGCGATCGAATGGCGCCAGAACGCCTTGTCGTCGAAGCCGGCGCACTGTCCGGGCGAAAAGCAGCCGGTGACGGCGGCGGCGGTGATCAGGTTGCGGGAGGTCTGAAAACCGAGAAAGGCAATCGCCTGCTGGATCGTGGTGACCTTGACCTGCAAACCGTAGGTCGACGAATTGGCCAGTCGCAGCGTCTTGGCGGTCAGCGCCTGGTCGTGCGACACCTTGCGGGCGAGCACCGAAATGTCGACGTTTTCCTGGTCGATGCTGCTGAGCAGTTCCATCACCACTGCCGGCAGCGATGGCAGGTCCTGCAGCCTGCCGACGATGTCGTCGAGACTGAGCGGCATCATTCTGCACGCTCCCGGCCCAGCCGATAGTCGGCCATGTAGCGCTGCAAGGTGGCGCTCGCCGAGTCGGCAAGGTCGTCGGTGGCGTCGCTGCTGCCGTCGCGGTTCCGGATGCAGTTGCGGCGGAACAGGTGGGCCAGGCGCTGCTGCAGCATGGCGCAATTCGGCGCCGCTTCATCATTGTCGGCACTGCTGTCGCCGCTGTCGGCATGGCGCAACACCGGCAGCGCCTCAATGCCGTGGCGCGGCAACAGCGCGATGATCGGCGCGGTCAGAACCGCGCCTTGCGGCAACAGCACCTGGCCTTGACGGTCCAGTAACACATCGGAAAGCACCATGCCCGGCCTGACGTCGGCCAGCGCAAGATGCCGATAAGCTGAACTCATGCCGACCTCCCTCTTTCAGTGAGCCGATCTTACCATTGCGCGCACGCATTTCGGGCAGATGTTTTGGGCCGCCGGCGGATGTCGCTCGCTTGCCTTGCATTCAACGACGCATCGGCCGTTTTTTGACCCATGGGCATGACGCGTTTCTGGTTTGTCGTGCCGCGCCGACGTGATCGACATGGAGCCTGAGCGAGCATGAGCGGACATGAGTGCACATGAGTGCACATGAGCTCACTTGAATGTGTCGCTGCTGTCGCGGCGCGCCCGGTAGCCGATCAGGCACAGGCCGAGCAGCATCATGGCAAATACCGCCGGTTCGGCCAGGTCCGACGAGACCGGTTGAAGGACGGCGACGCCCTCCCGCGGCGCTGCCAGTGCCGAGCGCGGTCCTGTACTGCCGGCGCCGCGTTCGGAAACGATCTCCACCACACCGGCCGGGGCGTGCGTGTGCGCGCCAAGCACCATCGCCAACGTTGCTGCAAGTGCTAATTTTTTCACGGCGTTTTCCTTTTTTTGTCCTGCCGCCAACCAGAAAAAGCAACCTTATCCAGACCGCAGCATAACCAGTTCTGGAGCGCGAAGGCGTCCGATTGAACTGGTAAAAAAGCAAGGCATCCGTGCGTCGAAGCGCTTGGTATTTGAAACCGTCATGTCGAAAGCCATTTTTCTCATTCATTATATAAAAATTCCGACAAAGCACGCGGTTCCAGCGCCGGTTTTATCAAGCCGATCATGCTGTTTATGAAGACGATAACGGATTCGATTACCGCTTTCATCACATCTGTTGCGGTGCGTGAAGTTTTACACTTATTTATTTGCACGACAGATTTTGCTGAAGGTATAGTCTCGTTACTATTGCCATCGCGCATTAAAAAGATATCAAACGGTTACCTCGACCGTGATCGCATTGCCACTGCCCGCGCCCCTGACTTCGCTGGCCGTCCATGACTGTTTGCCTACTGCGCCTGCGCGCATCCATCGATCAGAGAGTACAAAGAGTAATCCATGCCCAATCTTGCAAAACTTCAAATCGCTTTCAGAAACATGTACGTGCGCATCGGCGCCGCACTGCTGGTCGCGCTGGCGGCCTGGCTGCTGGTCGCCAGCGGCGACGTCGCCCAGGATGGCAGCCCGCTGGTGCTGTCGCAAAACATTTCTGAAATCACCGCACTGGCGGCGCGCAAGGACCAGCTCGACTACCTGCTGGTGGCCAGGCCGTTGTCCGAGTCGCCGCGCTATATCTTCAAGTTCAAGGGCGCCCCCGAGCTGCACGTCGTCAAGGTGCCGAGCACGTCGCACCTGAGCTTGGAGCGCGAAGTGCTGCTCAAGAACGCCATTCCGTATTCCATCGCCAGGGACGACTATCTCGCGTCGCACAAGGCAGTGCTGCTCGACGAAGGCGAGCACGGCGCAACCGCCGAGGCGACGGCGTTCCTGAAGCGCCACGGGTTCGAGATCCTGATCATTTTCTTCATCTTCTACGCGCTCAAGTTCGGCATTCCCGGCATGGGCATGAGCGCCGCCGTCATCACGCCCGACAAGCTCAAGGGCAGCATGGACGACTTGATCGGCATGGACGACATCAAGCAGGAAGTGCTGCATCTGGAAGACATGATCCGCAACCGCGCCGAGTACAAGTCGCACAACATCGACAAGCCGTTCAACGTGATGCTGACCGGCCCGGCCGGCACCGGCAAGACCAAGCTGGTTGGCTATCTGGCAAAAAAACTGGGCGTGCCGCTGATCCAGGCGTCCGGCTCGGCGCTGGAATCGGGCTTCATCGGCGGCGGTTCGAAAGCGCTCAACGCCTTGTACCGCAAGGCGTGCGCGCGCGGCAGTTGCATCATCTTCCTCGACGAAGCGCAAACGCTGTTCATGCCGCGCGGGCGCGGCGAAAAGAAATGGGAAGACGATACCGCCAATACCTTGCTGGGCCTCTTGGACGGCGTCAAGAGCGACAAGGGCGCAGGCGTGATCTGGATCGTCGCCTCGAACTTCGACGACGCCTCGTCGGCGATGGACGAAGCGATGCTGCGCCGCTTCTCGGTGAAAATCAATTTTCGCCTGCCGAACAAGGCCGAGCGCAGCGCGCTGCTGAAGAGCTTCCTGTCGCGCAAAAAGGAAGGCCTGGTCGACTGGAATGACCTCGACCTCGGCCAGGTCGCCGAGATGACCGCCAACCTCAGCCCGGCGCTGCTGGAAACCGTGGTCGAACGCGCCAGCATGATCTCGATCCAGGACAGGACGATCATCAATACCGAGCTGATGTTCCGCGCCTTCGAGCGCGCCACGCTGGGCCTGACCGACCGCGCGACGACGGCCGAAAAGCACAAGCAGCGCGAGCGCGTGGCACTGCACGAACTGGGCCACTTCTTCATGCAGATCGATCCCTATTTGCGCCAGGGGATGACGCTGGCCGAAGTGAAGGAAAAGTCGCACCTGCTCAAGATCAGCACCGAGTCGGTGTCGAAACTGGGCGCCCTCGGTTATGTGCTGCAGTCGGGCGATGACGTGTCGCTGCGCACCCTCGAAGAGCTCGAGCAGGACGTCATTCAGCTGTACGGCGGCGTCGCTGCCGAGGAGCTGTTCTACGGCGCCCGCGGCATCTCGGTCGGCAGCCAGAACGATATCGAAAAGGCGACCAAAATGCTCAACCTGATGGTCAACCGGCTGTCGATGTACTCGCGCTCGAAGATCGATTACACCCAGCTCGGTCAGGACGGCGCCGGCGAGCGCTCGATCCGCCAGGTCGAAGAAAAATCCGATGAGCTCTACAGCTACACGCTGGGCGCGATCCGCGATTACAAGGCCGTCATCGAATCGATCAAGGACACCTTGCTCGACCAGTACGTGCTGTCGAAAGACGCCGTGTTCGCGCTGCTCGAAGAGCGCCGCGACCTGATGCTGTCGCACGTCGTGTCACCGCGCCTGAAGCTGCGCGCGGACGGCGCGGTGCCGTGAAGCGCTGTTCAAGACAAGACGCGCACGTGATCTGAGGCATCCAAACGCTGCTGGGAGTAAGATGGCCCGATTGATACCGCCGAGGAGCCGCCGTGAACAATCTGCTGGGTGCCGGAGCGTGCACGGGGGGGGGCGCGGATTCAGGTGCGCCGGGCCATTCGGCCGGCGCCGGCATGGAAGCCGAGGCGTTGCCGGGCCGCGACCTGTTCGTGGTGGCCAAGTGCATGGTGCCGACCGATGCCCATTTGCTTGCCGGCTGCCTGGTGGCCGGCGGCGTGCCGGCGGTGGTGGCGGACGCCCACCACGTGCAGGCCGACCTGCTGATTGCGCCGGCGCTGGGCGGCGTGCGCATCCTGGCGCCGGCGTCCTACCTGGTGCAGGCCGCAGAAATCCTCGCCGCCTACGAACGCGGTGACTATGCGCTGGACGATGATCTCGATGTCGGCGAGCCGGTTTGAGCGCTGCCGCGCGCATGGATCAGGAAACCGGATCCAAGGAAACCGAGCTGCGCCGCGCCAAGCGGCTGGCCCTGCTGTTTTTCGCCGGTGCCGTCGCCCTGTTTGCGATCACCCTGTTCCTGCGGCCGGTATGGTGGGTCGGGCTGCTGAAGGCGTTTTCCGAAGCGGCGATGGTCGGTGCGCTGGCCGACTGGTTCGCCGTCGTCGCGCTGTTCAAGCCGGTGCCGATCCCGTTCGTGTCGCGCCACACCAACATCATCCCCAACAACCAGGACAAGATCGCCGCCAACCTGGCGCTGTTCGTGCGCGACAAATTCCTCGACACCGAATCGATCGTCGGCCTGATCCGCCAGCACGATCCGGCGCAGAAAGTGGCTAATTGGCTGGTCATGCCGGAAAACGCCGGGCGGCTCGGCGCCTATCTGGTCAAGCTGGCGGCCGGCGTGCTCGATTTCATCGACGACGCGCCGGTGCAGGACTTCATCCGCCGCGCCGTGCACACGATGATCAAGAGCGTCGACCTGTCGCAGTCGGCCGGCGTGATCCTTGAGTCAATGACCAAAAACGGCCGCCACCAGGAACTGCTCGACGAAGGAATCAACCAGCTCGCCAAGCTGCTGCGCAACGAAGAAACCCAGGCCTTTATCGCCCAGGGCATCGCCGACTGGCTCAAGGAAGAGTACGCGATGTTCGAGAAAGTGCTGCCGAAAGAAGCGATTGGCCGCAAGGGCGCCGACATCGCGGTGCGCCTGGCGGTCGGGATTCTCGCCAAGGTCAACGGCGACCCGGATCACCCGCTGCGCAGGAACTTCGACCAGTTCACCCACGACTTCGTGCAGCGCCTGAAAAGCGATCCGCAGTTCCAGCAGAAGGGTGAAGAGATCAAGCAGTACCTGCTGGGCGACGAAACGCTCAACACGTATTTGAAGTCAATCTGGGACGACCTGAAGGCCTGGCTTCAAGCCGACCTGCACAGCGAGCACTCGGCGCTGCATGCTCGCGTGGTGGCCACCGGCAGCTGGATCGGCAGGGCGCTGGCCGACGATGCGCGCCTGCGCGCGTCGCTCAACGCCCACCTTGAAGCGGCGGCGCGCAGTGCGGCGCCGGGATTTGCCGAATTCCTGACCGGCCACATCGCCGACACCGTGCGCAAGTGGGACAGCCGCGAAATGTCGCAGCAGATCGAACTCAATATCGGCAAGGATTTGCAGTTCATCCGCATCAACGGCACCATTGTCGGCGGACTGATCGGCGTGCTGCTGTACCTGGTGTCGCACCTGCCAGGCTGGCTTGGCATGCATGGGGCGCTTGGATAGGGCCGGCTTGACGCTAGTGGGCGACCGCTACTTCCCGGCCTGCCGGCGGCGCCACGCAGGCCACCAGGTTGGCCGCGCCCGCTTCGCGCGCCTGCACGGCGGCGGCGGCGCCGCAACCAGCACCCGCGTGATCGTCTGCTAAACTTGTCCAATCAAAACACCAATAAAGCATCGACAACAATGTGGATCATCCGCGCCACCACTGAAGACGACTGGAGCTTGCTCAAGCAAATTCGTCTGGATGCGCTGTGCGATGCCCCTACCGCTTTCGGCGTCAGTTACGCCACTGCCGCAGCGCACAGCGACATGCAGTGGCGCGAGCGTGCATCCGGCCGCGGTTCGGCGCATTTCGTGTTGGCAATAGTGGAAGGCAGGGCGGTCGGACTGGTTGGCGGCGTCATCAAACCGGGCTTTGAACTGGAGCTGATCGCCATGTGGGTGCGGCCCGAATGGCGCGGCGCGGCGGTTGCCGCCGGCCTGGTCGGCGCCATAAAAAAGCGGGCAGTTGAACAGGGATGTGAGCGCATCGTGCTGAGCGTTTCGCCAAACAATGAGCGCGCTGCGGCGTTTTATCGCAAGCAAGGCTTTACGTTCTTGCCGGAATGGGAGCCTCTCGACAGCGATCCGCGCATCCAGCTTCAAAAGATGGCGTGGCGGGCCACGACAGCGTCGATCAAATCGCGTTGAACTGATCCTGTTCATGCCGTCCAGGCATATTGAAAGCGGCGCGCAGCACCGGGTGCAGCGCCTGCTCGCCTGCTCGCATGGTTGCTGATTGACTTGCCGTTGCATGCCGGCGCGGTCGCCCTGCTGGTGTCGAATCTGACCGCCACGCCCGATCCGGCTGTTCGCGGCGCGTTGCCGGTGTGAAAAACCTGCTGGAGTAATCGGACCGCAATTTGTTTGGCAGACCTATTGTATGATGACGGGCTTTCACCGCAATTTCTCGCAACTGGAAAAGACGGCAATTTTCGGGCACAAAAGGCGTTCTATGGCAATCGGCTGGGTAGGAATGTTAAGGTTGGTGCCGTGGGGAGACGTCATCAAGGCGGCCCCTGAGGTGGCCAGTACTGCACGCAAGCTGTGGGGCGCAGTCGCCAAGAAAAATCCGCAGCGCGACCCAGTCAATGGTGACGATGGTGACGATGGTGACGATGGTGCGCTGCATGCGCCGACGTCGATGCTCGCCAGGATGGAGCATGCAGAAACCAGTCTGGCAGAGTTGCAAGCGCAGATGCTCACCGCGTCCGAAGTCATTGCCACCCTTGCACAGCAAAACGCGAAACTGGTTGAGCAAACCGAGGCCTTGCGCAAACGGCTGCTGCTTCAGGCAATAGTGACGGGCTTAATCAGTGTCGTTGCCATCGTCTTTGCGATCACCGCATGGCTGTCCTGGAGCGTCGCATGAAACTCCTGATTCTCATTGTATTTGGCGCCGTCGCGTTGGCGCTGATCATCGGCGCCGCACGTCGCCGGGGAATCATCAGTCAGGCGGCAGACAAGTCGTTTATGTTGCTCGCCAATGCAGCGCGATATTTTTTGTATATCGCTACGACGATCGCTGTGGTGTTTGCAGTTGCGTTGCTGCTGCAGCTGTAAACGCCGCCGTGAGCAATGTGGGTGGAAGGAGCGTGGAGCCGGCATTGTACTGTTGGGAAGCTCGTCGCCAATTGTTGCCGCGCTTTTTCCACCGTAAAACGCGGCATCATCGACAGCAGTTCGAACAGACGGAAAGCGGCTGAGCCCGCGTTTGGCGACTCGGGGTTGCTGGACAGCCCGGCCCATGGGCTTGTGAGCCAGATCACGCAGAACTCCAGCTATCCGCAGGATCGGGAGCTCCGCAAGGAGGTAGGGGCATTCACCCGTGACGCCGTCACTGGGCTCCCTTGCCCGTCATTGGTCGCCAACACGCAGTGGCATCCTTCGCTCCTGGCTCGCATCAAGATCCTGCTCGCCCGAGTGGAGAAGAATTTCGGCCTGAAGACGATCGACAACATCGGGCATAAGCTGTCCAAGAAGAAGGCACTGCCAAACGTGCCGCTTGCAAGCGTCGCGGACCTGGCTGACAGCGATGCTCCGGCGCTGCGAGTCGACACCGTGCACAAGGCGAAAGAAGAAAGCCTGGACGCCGTTTTGGACATGACGCTCAAGGAACGCGCGCAAGCGCTGCTGGAAGGCGTCGAGACTGAGGTCGGCCGCATCGGCTATGCCGCCGCGACTCGCGCTCGAGACCTGCTTTGGGTGGCTGTGCCGCACAATTCATTGAAGGAACCCCCTCTCCTGACCAAGGGATTAAAGGAGGTGGAAATCATGGCGGTGCCGGTGATACTGGCGCCAAAGGTAAAGGTCATTACGCACTTGATTTCACTCACGAATGCGACTACAACCGGCTTGTAAGGTCTTCAAATAAGATCTACGGTTCGCGCCGTCGGGGGCGTCAGCGATGATTTGGTGCGGCGAGGCCCATCGCCGTGGCATTTGATTTCGCTACAGGGAATGAGAGCTCGTCAGGCAAGAAGGCTACTTTTTTTCAAAAGGAGACGCACTTCCGTCACTCCGCTGGAGTGGGGCAATCGTATCGATTGTGCCGCACCTGACGACACTGAACTGAAGGAGTGCAACACGGGCTGACGTGCGCGCCCGAAGCAAACATTGCGCAGGTCAGCACACCCGGAACGATGAGGAGTTCCAGGTTGCCACCCATCAGTGAGAAGTACGCTAGGCAGGCGGCGTAACTGAAGCGCCATGACCATCACAACGGCGCTGTAGGGACTGGCGCTGCCTTCAGCGATCGACTGAGGTGCTGCATATTTGCTGCAACTCCAGCGCACTCCATACACAAACACACCAAAAATCGCCTAGAATAGAAACACAAAAGGCTTAGCTCGATGTGAGCTAAGCCTTTGATTGTGTGGACTATTCTTTGGTGGTGATAGGTGGACTTGAACCACCGACCCCAGCATTATGAATGCTGTGCTCTAACCAACTGAGCTATATCACCTGACAGGCCAGTATTATCCGAGGTTTGAAAAAAACTGTCAAGCGCCGCCGCGTTTTTTTCGTAAAAAACGGCGTTGGTGGGCGTAGCAGCTCAGCGCCCGCGCGCGCGCAGGTGCGCCAGCATGGCGCTGGCCGGGTCGCCGGCGATGCAATCGATCACTATCCGGTCGGGCATTGCGCGCAGCCACGTCAGCTGGCGCTTGGCCAGTTGGCGGGTGGCGATGATGCCGGTGTCGCGCAGGGCGGCGCGGTCGATCTTGCCGTCGAGGTAATCCCACGCCTGGCGGTAGCCGACGCAGCGCATCGACGGTAAGTTAGGGTGGAGGTCGCCGCGGGCGCGCAGATTCGCCACTTCGGCGACGATGCCGCTGTCGTCGCTGCTGCCGAGCATCTGGTCGAAGCGGGTGGCAATGCGCGCGTGCAGCACGGCGCGCGCGCGCAAGTCGCGCGGCTCGAGCGCGAACGAGACCAGCTCGAACGGCAGATCGCGCTTGGTGCGGCCGGACAGCAGGGCCGACATCGGCTGGCCGGCCAGTTCGATGATCTCGAGCGCGCGGTTAATGCGCTGGGCGTCGTTTGGCGCCAGCCGCGCGGCGGTGACGGGGTCGAGCGCGCGCAGCTTGTCGTGCATGGCGGGCCAGCCAAGTTGCGCCGCCTCGGCCTCGATCTCTGCCCGCAGCCGGGGATTGGCGGCCGGCAGTTCGTCGAGGCCGTCGGTAAGGCCTTTAAAATACATCATCGTGCCGCCGACCAGCAGCGCCAGCTTGCCGCGCGCGGTAATATCAGCCACCAGGGCAAGCGCATCGGCGCGAAACTGCGCCACCGAATAGGCGTCGCCCGGGTCGATGATGTCGATCAGGTGGTGCGGCACGCTGGCCAGCTCGACCGCATTCGGCTTGGCGGTGCCGATGTCCATGCCGCGGTAGACCAGCGCCGAATCGACCGAAATGATTTCGGATGGCATGGTGCAGGCGATCGCCAGCGCGGCGGCGGTCTTGCCGGACGCGGTCGGGCCCATGATGGCCACGGCCAGCGGCTTCACCGCGCCACCTGCTGAAATGCAGATGCCGCGCCGAGCAGCCGCACCGAGGCGAAAATGGCGGCGCCAAGCGCACACACGATCAGCGCCAGCGAAGTCAGGGTGCCGTCGAAGGTGGCGCCGGTGACGGTGCCGACCAGGAAGGCGACGGCCATCGCCAGCGCGCCCATCAGGCCGGCGGCGGTGCCGGCCTGGCGCGGGAAGGGCGTCACCGCGCCCGATTGCGCGATCGGAAAATTGATGCCGTGCGCGCCCATCGTCAGGAACATTGCCGCCACCACCAGCGTCCAGTGGCCACCGCCCAGCACCAGCGCGGCGAGGAACAGTGCGCCGGCCGCCAGCGAGGCGGCGCCGCCGATGCGCCGGGTAATCGCCTGGCCGAATCTGGGCAGCAGATGGCGGCACAGGATGGTGCCGCCAAGGTAGCCGGAGACGCCGAACGCGAAGCAGTAGCCGAACCACGCAGTTGGCACTTGCAGCACTTTGATCAGCGCCAAGGACGAACCCGAAATGAACGCGAAGATGGCGCCGTACGACAGTGCGCCCGGCAGCGCGTTGGCCCAGAACGCACGCGCGCCCAGCACCAGGCGGAAGTTCTCCAGCAGGCCGGCAAGTTCAGTGGCGCGCGGATTTTTGTGCGCGTTTGTTTCGGGCAGGCGCAGCATCACTGCGCCCAGGAGAACGGCGCCGAGGACCGCGTGCACGACGAAGGCGGCGCGCCAGCCGAAGGACACTTGCAGGTACGAGCCGAGGATGGGGCCGAGCAGGGGCGCCAGCGACAGCCAGCTGCTGGCGCGGGCAATCACGCCGGCGCTGTCGGCGGGTGCATAGGCGTCGCGCACGATGGCGCGCGCGATGATGATCGCCGAGCAGCAGCCAAGCGCTTGCAGCAAGCGCGCCGCGATCAGCAGATCGATCCCAGGGGCGGCGGCGTACAGCAGGCTGGCGCCGACGTAGAGCGCAAGGCCGGCGATCAGCACCGGGCGGCGGCCGTGGCGGTCCGACAGCGGGCCGATGATGAGCTGGGCGCCGCCGAAGCCGGCGACGAACATCGACAGCGTCAGCTGCACGGTCGACGCCGGCACGCCGAACACGGTGGCAAGGCCGGGGAGCGAGGCGAGGTACAGGTCGGTCGACAGCGGCTGCAGCATCAGAAAACCGATGATCAGCAGGAGCACGGGAGCGTGGGCGTAGGCTGCCAGCGGCTGGGAGGCATCGGTTGGCCGCGCCATCACTGGCCGCGCAGGAACAGCTTGTCGAGCGCGCAGATGTCGAGCTGGACCCAGGTCGGGCGGCCGTGGTTGCACTGGTCGGCGCGTTCGGTAATTTCCATCTGGCGCAGCAGCGCGTTCATCTCCAGCACCGACAGCATGCGGTTGGCGCGCACCGCGGTGTGGCAGGCAAGGGTGCCGAGCAATTCGTTGCGCCGTTCGATCAGCACCCGCGAGCCGCCGAATTCGCGCACGTCGCGCAGCACGTCGCGCGCCAGCGTCTGGGCGTCGGCGTTTTTCAGCAGGGCCGGCACCGAGCGTACCGCCAGCGTGGTCGGCGACAGCGCAGCGATGTCGAAGCCGAGCGCCCTGAGCGTCGCCTGGTTTTCCTGCGCGGTGCCCACTTCGACGGCGTCGGCAAAAAAGGTCACCGGGATCAGCAGCGACTGCACCTGCATGTCGTCGCCGCCCGCTTGGGCGTCGAGCGCGTTCTTGAGCTGCTCGTACAAAATGCGCTCGTGCGCGGCGTGCATGTCGACCAGCACCATGCCCCGGGTGTTTTGCGCCAGGATGTAGATGCCGTGCAGCTGGGCCAGCGCGAAGCCGAGCGGGTAGTCGTCGCCCGACACTGTGTGCGTTTGCGGGGTGAATGGGCTAATTGGGATAACCGGGGCACTGGCCGGCGCGCCCGGGGCGGCGGCGAACAGCGCGCCGTAGCTGTCCATGCGCTGCGCCACGCCGCCGGCGTCGTAGCGGCTGGCCGCCGGGTAGGGCGACGGCAGGTAGGGTAACGGCGATGTGGCCGACAGCTGGGCGCCGAACGACTGCTGTTGGTGCGCGCGCCGCCAGGTCGAGCTTGCGTCGCTGGCGCTGGCGTTAATGTCGGCGGCCGGCAGCGGCGCCGGCACGCTGCCGTGGGCGGTGGCCGACGTCTGCGACAGCGCGCGCTGCACCGCGTGAAAGACGAACTGGTGGACCGCGCGGCTGTCGCGAAAGCGCACCTCGATCTTCGACGGATGGACGTTGACGTCGACCAGCGCCGGGTCGAGGTCGAGGCCCAGCACGTAGGATGGGAAGCGGTCGCCGTGCAGCACGTCCTGGTAGGCGGCGCGCACCGCGTGCACCAGCAGCTTGTCGCGCACGTAGCGCCCGTTGACGTAGAAAAACTGGCCGTCGGCGCGCGCCTTGGAGGCGGTCGGCAGGCCGGCGAAGCCGTGCAGGCGCAGCGGTCCGGCTGACTCGTCGATGGCCAGGCGCGCTTCGGCAAAATCGCTGCCGAGGATGTGGGCGCTGCGTTTGGCCATTTCGCACACGCTCCAGTGATCGATGGTGCGGCCGTTGTGGCTCAGGCCGAACGACACATCGGGACGCGCCAGCGCGATGCGGCGCACCACTTCGGCGCAGTGGCCATATTCGGTCTGCTCGGATTTGAGGAACTTGCGCCGCGCCGGCGTGTTGAAGTACAGGTCGTGCACTTCGATCGTGGTGCCTGGCGGGCCGGAAGAGGGCGCTGGCGCGGCGTGGTGCGAACCGACGATTTCCCATGCATGCAAAGCGTCAACGGTGCGCGACGTCAGCGTGACGGCGGCCACCGCCGCGATCGACGCCAGCGCCTCGCCGCGAAAGCCGAGGGTGGCGACGTTTTCCAGGTCGGTGAGCGAAGCGATCTTCGACGTCGCGTGGCGCGCCAGCGCGAGGTGGAGCTGGTCGGCGGCGATGCCGCGGCCGTTGTCGGTGATCGCAATGCGCTTGACGCCGCCTTCTTCGAGGCGCACGGTAATGTGCGTGGCACCGGCGTCGAGGGCGTTTTCGAGCAATTCCTTGACGACCGCGGACGGCCGTTCGACGACCTCGCCGGCGGCAATTTGCGAGATGAGCTGGTCCGGCAGGGCTAAGATCGGACGAAGAGAGGGCAAGGGCGCGTTCATGCCGCGATTATATCCTGCGCAAAAGCGCACAGGCTTGGACGGGCCGCAGTTTCGACAAACCGGGCCAGCGCCGTTCTTTGCACGAGGCAGACGGTGGGTTGCGTAATTTAAAACGGTTCATATCCGGTTTTTAATAATTTAAAACGGGTCTGACCCGGTTTCCAGGAAACTATTTGAAAAACTACTCGCGTCGAGGGTATATCGGTGGGCCTGGGCATCACTTCTGGAGTCGTCGAGGCAGGGCCAGGCCTCGCCATCGCGCGCTGTCGACAAGGACCATGTGGGGTACGGTCAAGGCAGCCAGTCCGACGAACAAAAATTGCATGATCCGAGCTTCGAGCGCCAGGGTGTCATGCCAGAGCACGGCGCCAAAAAATCCGGCAAGGCAGGCCAGGGTTGGCCAAATTGCTGCGCGCGCCATCAGATGGCGAGGCGACTCATTGGCCTGGCCGGCAGTGCGCACAATGTGCCGCACGCTGTGCATCGCACAGAAAAAAACCGCAAAGGCCAACAGCGGATCGGCAAGGACAGCAAGCGCACCCGTGCAGGCCAAGGTCAGGCTTTCGGGCGCATCCGAGCGCGCCGCATGCAACACTGCAAGAAGGGTCGCAATCAGCCAGCCCCAGGCAATGGCGTGCAACAGACGCACGGTGTGCGCAGCGACGTCAGCGGCGACCAGGTAGGCAAACAGGGCGCGCACTTCGTCTGCATGCAGCAGTGTCGGCAGCACGATCACGGCGCCGCCGTAGACCAGACGGTAGGCCAACGGCAGGGCGGGCGCGGGATCGCCGGAAAAATGCAGTATCGAGATGAGCAGGAAAAACGGCAGGAAAATCGCGGGCGCCATCTGCCAGAGCACGAGCACCAGTCCCGCCACAAGCAGATAAACACTGACGAACGCCAGCCATTGCCTGGCCGTCTCGACGCCATACATTTTTGTTGCAAAGACCGTATCAAGCGCTCCATGCGGTATGCCCAGCAAGAACATCAGCGTTGCAATTGCGTAGATTTTGACCGTGCGGTCAAGCGAACCAAAAAACAGACCGATCACGATGGCGGCCAGAGCAATTGCGCAGTACGCCAGGCACTGCAGGCGTTGCGAACGCACGCTCGTTTCGCCATGCGGAGCAGTCATCCGGGCACCAGCAGCGAGCGCACGAGTTGCATCAGGAAAGGCCTGGCGGGCAGGGCTGCAATCACGCGCAGGCAGTCGCCAAACCTGCCCTGGTCGCTCAGAAAACGGATGATGCGCGCCGCATCGGTGCGTTCGAACAGGCGCAGAAACAGCGCCGGCGCAAGGTCCGGGCGGGCGCGCAGCAGCGACAGGAAAAGCTGATCCATCGTACGCAACAGAAAGGGATCGGCGGCATGCCCAACCGGCACCTCGCGCCGCACCAGTCGTGCCGCGCATGCGGTGGCCCACAACTGGATCCGCTGGAATGCATAGCCGCTGGCCGGACGCGCGCCGCCGTGCATGAGTCCGACGCGCACCAGGTTGCTCGGCGACCGTGCTGCGGGCAGTGCCAGGCCCATGGGCAACACACCGTGTTCCGAACGCAGCACCGTGATCCGGGCGGCGCCGGTGCGCCGCGCAATTTGCGCTTCCGTGCGCGCTGCCAGTGTGTCGGCCGGAATCGGGTCAGGTCCGAACGCGGTGACCTCCACCAGGGCCCGATAGGGCGTCATCGGCAAAACATAGGTGAAGACAATTTCAGGCCCGGCGTTGTCGATGAAATCCATCAGCATCGCGCGCGAAGGATCGAAGACCGGTTGCCCGGTTTCGATTTCGCGGCCATGAAATGACTGCCAGAGAACCGAGCAGGCTACCTTTGGGGCGCTGGCGGGCCGGGTATCGATGACCACTGCAGCGCGGCGGATCCCTGCGCTGGTATCGACTTCCCAGACGCCGCCGCTGCAACGCGGTTCTGTCAGGATCGTGATGCCGTGCTCGAGATTGATTGCCGGATTGCGCGCAAGCCGGCTAACCGCATGGTCATAAAAGGCACTGGCCGCAATCATGCGATACGCTGTCGGGGTGCAGTCGACATCGATCCGGCGCCCGCCGGCACGCACGCTGACCGACTGCCACTGGTGCCGCACCAGCGACGCCAATGGTCCGCCGTCGGCTTCCCAGAAACACCACGTGCGGTCGTTCGTGTAACAGTCGCGCTGCTCGAGCACCGTGGTCAGCGGGCAGCGGGCGCCGGCCGCGGCCAGTTCCCGCGCAAGGCTCAGGCCGGCGCAGCCGCCGCCCAGGATCAGCACATCGGCGTCAGCGCGCATTTCTCGCAAGCGCGGTCAGCGCGGTACCGGGCAGGCCCAGCAGTGCGATGTGCAGCGTCGCATCGTGGCCGACGGCGCACGCGTCGCGCTGCGGGTTGCTTGCCAGTTGCCACAGCGCGCCCCCGGTGACACGCAGCTTTGCCGAACGCGAGACGACGGTACGTCGCTCCCAGCAGGCATGATGCTGGCGCGCAAGCTGGCGCCCGATTTCCCGATACAGGCGGGCTGCGATCAGCACCGCACGACGGGCATTGCCAGGCAGGTAGCGCAAGCCCTGTTCGCCACTGCGATAGTAGCGCTCTGCGAGGGCGAGCAGCGCTGCCACGGTACAGCGCAGGCGCGCTTGCAGGTGCGTGGCCGGAGCGACCAGGGCTGCAGGCGCCACTTCGCCCAGCAGCGAAGCTGGCAAGTAGCGCCGGCCCATGGCGGCGTCTTCGGCCACATCGCGACAGATGTTGGTAAGCTGCATGGCGATGCCGAGATCGATCGCGTGGCGAAAGGCGACGCCGTCGCTGGTGCCCAACACCTTGCACATCATCAGCCCCACCGTGCCTGCGACCCGGTAGCAGTAACGCAGCAGCTCGGTCTCGTCGGCCATCAGTACGGGCTCCAGATCGGAGCGTACGCCTTTGATCAGTTCCAGCACCACGTCCTGTTCGATCCCGCACTCGTGCATCAGCGACAAGGCATCGATTACCATCGCGCTCGTATTTTCGTTTGCGTTTGCGTTCGTGCCCGCGGCGCGGCGCTTGCCAATTGCCGCATGGATGTCGTCGAGCGCTTGCCGGCCCAGCGCCGCCGAAGGCGCTTCGTCGGCCAGGTCGTCGAGGTGACGGCAAAAGCCGTAGAGACGGGTGGCGTGCGCAGCATGCGTGGCGCCAAGCCAGTAGCGGGCCCAGTGAAAACTGCGGCCGCGGTGTGCCAGCGTCGCGTCGGCCGTGGCAACCATGTCGCACGCCTGCCGGACCGGTTCGCGCGCGCTCATGCGGGCACCGCGGCAATGAGCCGATCGATCACTTTGGCCGAACTCAGCACGCCCGGCACGCCCGCACCTGGATGGGTGCCGGCGCCGACCAGGTACAGGTTGCGAATGCCCTCGGCGCGGTTGTGGAAGCGGAACCAGGCCGATTGCCGAAACAGCGGCGCGACTGAAAAACCGGCGCCGTGGGTGCTGCAGTAATCCTGGCGAAAATTTTCCGGCGTCATGACGAATTCGGCCGTGATGGTCGAGCGCAGCGATGGCAGGATCGTGTCGGCCAGCGCAGCGACGATCCGGTTTCGCAACAGCGGCGCCTGCCTTTCCCAGTCGATGTTGCCCTGCAGATTTGGCACCGGACACAGGACATAGAAGCTGTCGCAACCATCGGGGGCAAAGGACGGGTCGGTCGCGGTCGGCCGGTGCAGATACAAGGAGAAATCGTCGGCGAGTATCTTGTGATCGAAAATATCCTGCAGCAGCGCACGGTAGCGTTCGCCCATCCATATGGTGTGATGGGCAACCTCCGGGTAGCTGGTGGTGGTGCCGAAATAGAGGACGAACAGTCCCATCGAAAACTGCGCGCCGGCCAGCTTCAGCCGGGTCGTCGCCGCTTGCCGGCGCGGCGGCACCATCTTGCCGTAGAGGTGAGCCGGATCGGCATTCGACACCACTAGGTCGGCGGCGAGCATGGCGCCACCTGCCAGCACGACGCCGGTTGCCGTCTGGCGCTCGATGCACAGCGATTCGACCGTCGTACCAAGCCGCACATCGATTCCCTGGCGCCGCATCAGCTCACCCAGTGCCCGGGTGATCGCGCCGGTGCCGCCCATGGCAAAATGCACGCCGTAAGCGCGTTCGAGGAAATGAATCAGGCCGTAGATGCTGGTGGTATCGAAAGGATTGCCACCGACCAGCAGCGGCTGGACCGAGAATGCCTGCCGCAGCTTTGGATGCGTCAGGTAGTGCGCAACCAGGCCCCAGACGGTTCGATAGCTTTGCAGGCGGACCAGTCGCGGAATTTGCCGCAGCATCGTCGCCAGCCGGTGGAACGGCGTGGCCGACAGTTCAGTGAAACCAACGTCGAAGATGCGCCGCGAGTGCGCCAGCAGTGCCAGGTAACCGGCGCAGTCGCGCGGTTCAATGCGTGCGATTTCGGCCAGTGTTTCTTCGAGCGTGCCGCCGTAATCGAACGTGTCGCCATCGGAAAAACGGAACCGGTACCAGGGCGTAAGCGGCACCAGCGTGACATGGTCTGCCATCGTTTCGCCGAACAGCGCGAACAGTTCCTCGAACAGGAACGGCGCCGTGATCACGGTCGGGCCGGCGTCGTGCCGAAAGCCTTCACGCTCGAACACCTGGGCGCGCCCGCCGATGGCATTGCAACGGTCAAGCACGGTGACGCGGTACCCCTTGGCCCGCAACCGGAGCGCCGCGGCGATGCCGCCGAAGCCGGCGCCGATGACGAGCGCATGCGGGCTGGTACCGCTGACGGTGGTGCTATTCATAGTTGGCAACGCAGCGCATCGGCAAGCTCGGCCAGCAGTGCGCCGGAGCCGAGCGGCAGGCGCCGCGCGCTGCGAGCGGCAAGCGAAAGATGCTGGCGCGCAAGCGCAATGCCGCCTGCGGTGGCGCCGGTGCTGCCGGTGCTGCCATTTTCAGCCGCCGCAATCACCAGAAAGGCGTTCATCGCCGGCGCGCCGGCGGCGTTGGCGTCCTTGCTCCAATCCTCCAGATCATCGACGATCTGATAGCCGACCGAAAAATGCTCAGCCGACTCGCGCGCAACGGCGTTCCAGTGCCGGTGGCCTGAGCCGATCATTGCAAGCTCGATTGGCAGGCTCAGCAGAGCGCCCGATTTGGCAACGACGATGCGCTCATAGGCGCCAATGTCGTCCAGGTAGCGCGAGCGCGGCAGCATGTCCGCGCATTGCCCCTGGACTGCAGCGGCGGTGCGCAGATGCACCAAGCGCAGCATCTCCGGCAGCAACGCGGTCTGGCTGAAGCCGGCAATTGCTGCGTAGGCCGCCGACAGCAGCAGGTCCCCGGTGCAGATTGCAACATCGTCGCCGAAGCGTTTCCAGACCGTGTCGCGGCCGCGCCGGACCGGGTCGCGGTCCTGCAGATCGTCATGGATCAATGAAGCGTTGTGGAGCAGTTCGCAGGCAGCCGCGATGGCGACGGCGTCGCTGGCGGCCATGCCCAGGCGGCACGCAACGTCCAGCGCAAGGCGCGCCCGGATGCGCCTGCCGCCGGCCTGGAAATGATGACAGGCGGCTGCCGCAGGGCCGCGCGGCAGGCAGATGGCTGACTCGCCCCGCGGCTGGATCAGATCGAAACACAATTGTTCTACTGCACAAAGGGAATCGGCAACCGTCCAGCCGGATGATGCAGGTGGCGCAAGTGGCGCGGGCAGGCGAGCAGACATGGATTGCACCTATGCGTGAAATTTTTCAGCCTCGGGCTTGCGTGTCGTGTTCAGGAACTCGTCAGCCTCCGATTTGCGTGCCGCGATCAGAAAAATCAGGACGCCGAAAACGGCTTTGGCGACGATGTCTGCAACGGTATAGCCTACCTGCACTGCCGTGCTCGCCGTTCCGCCCGTCATCCCGATCATGGGAAATACGAACACCACCGGATAGAAGGACCATGAAATGATGGTAATCCAGCGCGCACTGTTGATCAGGCCCCGTGCCGCGATTGGTTGCAAACTGATCGAATCGCGCAAGCCGATGAACAGATCGTAGACGATGATGGCGAAGGGCACCATTGCCAGACTCCACCACAACCAGCGCGTGCCGCTGTCGCTGGCGATTTCGCCTGGATACCCGAGCACGACCATCAGCGCGGCCAGCAAGCCGAGTTTGCTCGCCTTGACGACGGTTTCGCGGCGCGGCAAGCGCATCACGAGAATGAGTTCGATCAGCAGCAGCGGTACGGTCAGCAGCCAGTCGACGTAGCGATAGGCATCGTTGAACTTGACGCCGGTGGCCTTGATCTGACCGGCAGTAACAGCGAAAGTTGCGTCCCAGGAATTGAAAATGCGCAGGTAATGATAGCCAGCGATCAGGGTAACCAGTCCGGAAATGGTCAGCGCAGTGCGGTAGGCTGGTGCGACCTGAGATCGGTTGAGAAAGAAAAAGACGGTTGCTGCCCCCATCACCGCAATGGCGAAGGAAAATGCGTTGTACACGAGTTGATATTGACCAACGGTAATGGTTTCCACGAGTTCATCTCCTGATTTGTAGCAATTAACTAGGCGCACCGCTTTGAAAACGATGCGTTCGACGGCGAGTTGACAGCGTTGGTCGTGACGTTGTCAGGACCGCCGGTGCGACGACACGCTCAAAATTGGCGCCAAGCTTCAACATCACCTTGCAGTACCAACTCTGTTCAATATATGACTTACATTTAATGCAATGGTTGCAGGTGTTTTGAAATAAGGCCGCGCTTGTCAAACGCTGCGCCTTGCGATGCCAATATGGACGATCAAGAACATGCGCCGACGCAAATAATTGCCAGTCATGCCACCCGCATAGGTCAATGCACGGGACCGGAGATGGTATTATTCGCGGCTACCTTTTTAGGAAAATTATGGATCTGATGCAATTTTTCGACATGATTGTGCATGTCGATAAGACCCTCGGCACGCTGCTTGCCCAGTATGGAATCTATGTCTACGCAGTGCTGTTTGCCATCGTATTTTGTGAAACCGGCCTGGTGGTCCTGTTCTTTTTTCCTGGCGATACCCTTCTTTTCATCGCCGGCGCGTTCTGCGCGACCGGTGAAATGAATTACTGGCTGCTGATGGCGCTGCTGATCACCGCCGCCGTCACCGGCAATACCCTCAACTACTGGATTGGCGAAATGATCGGCCAGCGCGTGTTTACCCACGATTACCGCTGGATCAACAAGGACGCCTTGCACCGCACCCACAATTTTTTTGAAAAGCACGGCGGCAAGACCATCGTTCTGGCCCGCTTCGTGCCGGTGGTGCGCACGTTCGCGCCGTTTGTTGCCGGCGTGTCCGACATGACCCACGCCCGTTTTCAGTTCTACAACTTCACCGGCGCGGCGCTGTGGGTGATCAGCCTGGTCACCGCTGGCTACTTCTTCGGCAACATTCCGGTGGTGCGCGATCACCTGACAGCGATCGTGCTGGTCGGCGTTGGCGCCGCCATCGTGCCGCTGGCGCTTGGCGGCCTGTGGAAAGTCGGGCGCAGGATGTTGAGCAAATAAGCACCAGAGCGGCAGCTGCGGTGCTTATTGCCCGCATTAGTGCCCGCATTATTGCCATCATGCCGCAGCTTGCGACAATTGCGCGCCTTGCAAAAATGCCTTCCTAGCCTGAATTTTGCATAAAAAAGGGCAAGAATGCCGTAAGTGATTGATAAAATGTGAGTTATTGAGAAACACAATTTACAACACGAACGCCACCTTGCCCGACATGAATTCTACTCCAGA
>Ga0326734_1000075_pt1 | contig 34869 bp, 56 predicted proteins | sample 15_GP2_1315_FD_207944 | JGI IMG/M metagenome (GOLD analysis project Ga0326734, IMG submission 207944) | Glacier ice microbial communities from Ngari, Tibet, China - 15_GP2_131.5 | ecosystem: Environmental > Aquatic > Freshwater > Ice > Glacier | place: China: Ngari, Tibet | collected 2018-07-18 | reverse complement strand
TTGTCTGATAGTATAATTAGTTTCCATATGAGGTTTTAGAAGATCTTCGAAATAAGATAAAGGTTTTAGCTTAACCTTTTCCTGCACGACGATCGCTCTCTTCTCATCTATCGAGTAAATCTTTGCAAACAGATGAGGATTTGGCTGCATGAGATTCTTGTACATCTTGAATATGGGTTCCCAGTGGTGGACGTCTAACGGATCCCACTTCTTCAAGACTCTATCCTGGAAACTCTTAGAATCGTAAACATGACAATACGAACCAGATCCTAACATTTTCTTCTTTTCAAACTCTTCAAATAGTTTTACGTATCTCATTATTATCTATAAAGAACACAATAACACAAGGGGAAGTAGCTCAGAGGCAGAGCAGACGACTGTTAATCGTCAGGTCGGGATATCGTAATTCCCCTTCCCCTCTTAAATAGAAATGAAGCACATAAAATTATTTGAAGAGTTTGTATTTGAACTTGCAGACTCCTCCAAGATTTACGAATACGAGTTGAAACTCAAAATGGTAGAAGGAGCAAAGCTATGGCAAGCGTTTTTCACCACTTCATCTGGTCTAAAGTATGTCTGTAACATGATAGACTCTGAAGAAGAAGATAAGATCACCATGAGAAAATACTCTGACAAGGTGACAGGTGGGGCTCTTAAACCCGCAAAGCTCAAGAACATCCAGCTTAGTGAGATGAATTATTACGAACTAAACTACAAGGTGTTGAATAAGAAATCAAAGTATACAGATCTGACAGGCAAAGGTGAGATGCCTTCGATTGTTTCGACGATATTTGATGTTGCAAAGAAAGTTTGCGAAAGGGATGAAGATCCTCGCTTCTTTGGTTTCTTTTTTGAAGGAACTCCTAAAGATGATGAAACGAAAGACGCGACACAAAGAACAAGGATCTACAGATACTTTGTGAGCAAGATATTCCCTGAAGATTTCAAGATGTATGAAGATGGTAACATCACCAGAGTCATACGAGTAAAATAAGGATCTATGATCCCACGATTGTGTATGTAGCCGGTAATTGGTATCCGACCACCTTGTGACGGTGGAATCTCTAAAGAGACCCTGCGAGTTCGACCCTCGTCTTACACCCAAAGGTGTATGTGACTTTCACATACAAAAGCATATAGTTCTTAACACCAACTCATTAACCTGATGGAAAAGACAGTGATATGTCTGCAAGATTACTACGTCTATACAGACACATACGAAGATTTCATGCTCGTCCTCAATAAAACGTTCTCGTTAAAATTGAACGAAAGAAAGTGGGTAAATCACCAAGATTACCCACTCTATAAGTATCTCTTTTTTGATGATGCTTGTCAGGAATCTTTGAATGCTGGACGGAACACAAGTCACACGGATGGCAAGAGGCAACTGCTTCCACAGGAGTATGTTGATATGTTGGATAATTTTGTAGCACATAAAGAAGAAGATAAAGTGAAATCTCAAGAACTACCTACCCTCGATAAGGTTTTCGTACATGTTCCATTTGTGGCAATCACTGAGGTCCTGTTGGAAGCAGCTGGCAGAAATGAATTGGCAGTTTCTCAATACATCAAAGGTCATAAATATCTTTACTGCAAAAATGATAAAATCGAAGGTGCTCACGACAATCCCGGCGCCTTGAGATCTTTACAGGAAGTAGGGGTCAATGAATTCATGCAGCTTATTCTTGATCAAAACAAGATCGTATCAGTGAAGCTTAATGACAATGTTGAGGTGTTCATCTCTAACAAAGGCAAGAAGATTGAATTTAGTTTTGATAAGCAAAAAAGAGAGTCAGTGTCTGTTAAAATGATTGATGAGCTGAAGTTGTTTCTTCAGCACAAAGAATCACCTAAGTTTCAAGCTGGTGAATACTGTGTGTTTCCTTCTTCAGATATTCGCAGAGCCTTTGCCAAGGAGGTCAAACATTCTGATATCCGTGGTGCTGAAATCATCGAAACTTGTGGATCCGAAAGGGTTCTATTTTACGAATTTTCCGCTGGTTCAATCTGGTTGAAGAAAGACGAAGATGCTTACAAGGCATACGAACCACAAGCAAACAGGATAAGCATGGATGAATTTGCGGAACGTCTGGAATTCAAACAGAAGCTTCAATTGTTTAACTACCCGGTTACAAAGATTGGAGAAAACATCATCAAGTTCGGATGTCAAGAAGTCTCTCGAGAAAACCTTGGAGCACTTTTCTCTGCCATATTACAACAGAGAGGAGAAGCAACTGCAATGGCTTCTTAAATAAATCAGAGGGTGGGATAATCCCGTCTCGCCCTCTGTTAATGGGGCGCTAGCTCATTCGGCTAGAGCGCCTGCTTTGCAAGCAGGAGGTGCAGGGTTCGATACCCTGGCGCTCCACTTTTACATTGGATTTCAATGTTGCAATCTACTGTTATCTTGTCCAGTAGGCTTTAAGTGAGTGGTATGGATTCCACTAGGTGAGATAAATTTAAGGGTAAGTTTTCTGTAAAATGGCCATTTCCATGAACAGTATTTCGGGATGTCGCGTAGCCAGGCCTATCGCGCGTGCTTTGGGAGCACGAGTTCGCTGGTTCGAATCCAGCCATCCCGACTATCATTGCAAATAGTCCACCGCATCTAAGATACTTCCGTAGGATGTGGTCATCTCTAGAGAAAAAGGATTAGGGAAGTACAATGATAAATTTGGTCACGGCGCATAACGGCTGTTGTACCCGACTGTCTCTCGGGTTTTAGTGGGTTCGATTCCCATCGTGACTGCCGCATAATGAAGGTGACTACTACGTAACAAGGCCACCCACAGAGTAATCTTTGGGTAAACAACAATTGACCTTGTTACGTGCTGACTGAAGACTATTAGCATCGAGCTAGTTATACACGAAACCTAACTGGCTTAATTGTCAGGACAGCGAAGATCTTGCAACGCGAAGCAAGTGAGTTGGAAAGTAGAAGTATGATGACAGGCAACTGGATAGTGCAGAACAATTCAAAGTAGTTTAAATGGTTAGCTGACAGACATTCAGCCTTCATAATTTAACGAGGATCGGTCCAGCCTGGAGTGGACGTCCCCCTGTCCCGGGGAAGATCGTGGGTTCAAATCCCACATTCTCGGCAATTTGCCTCGTAGCTCAACGGTTAGAGCAATGGCCTGATAAGTCATAGACGGTAGTTCGACTCTACCCGAGGCAACATAATAACAAAGATATGTTCAAGCTAGTCAAAGAAATCAGAAGTAAACAGGGAGAACTTCACTTCAAGAGGTGGCAGATCTTTCATATCCCCTTTACCACGATAAAGCTTTATCTTCACCTTATCAACAAGGCTGACGAAGATCTACACGAACATGATCATCCATGGAGCTTCATTTCCGTCATCTTAAAAGGTGGTTACGCCGAGGTATCTGAACATAAGATCACAAGAAGGACTGTAGGAAGCATCGCATATAAGAAAGCTTCGACTACTCACAAAGTCATTAACCTTTTCGGTAAAACGTATTCGCTTGCCCTTGTCTGGGGAGAACGTCGTGACTGGGGTTATGATCTTGGAGAACATCAATGGATGGAAGCATCCGCATATAGAAAGTTGAAAAATGATAAATCGTAAACGTGTAAATATTGACATTCCTCTTCGCCGTCTTGTCATAAAGGACAATGATCCTTATACAAAGGATGAGCTTGTAGAATCAATAGAAAAGATACACAATGAGCTAGTAGGATCAGGGTATGTTGGAATTCTATACAGAATATCACGAAGAAGAGAAGATGCTATAGAGGCATATCATTCGCGGCCTGAGACTGACCTGGAATACAATGACCGAATCCAATACGAGTTGGAAAGAGAAGACGATCGCCGTTACCAATACAACGAACTCAAGAAGGAGTTTGAAAACGAATAACAATTATACACGTCGATAGCTCAAGTGGCAGAGCGCCAGTCTCCAAAACTGGATGTGCAGTTTCGATCACTGCTCGGCGTGCTCAATAACAATCATCTATATGGACGATATAAACTACGAACCAGATTGCACCCAACTCTTTGAGCAGGCAGGCATCCTTATCTGGAAAGCAATAGAAGAAGCAAAGCAGATGCACAAGGATGGAAAGGGTGACGAGTTCACAAATCGTCAGGTCATTCTGATGGGAATCCAAGCAGGAGCAAAGGTTGTACAAAATCTGGCAGATGCTGAATTAAACATCGACCAGCAAATTGATGACATCCTCGGCCGCTAGTTGAAGGTCTGCAATTTCAATTAGCATACAACATTCATGGAAATTAAAACATTCCCTGAAGATAAAAAAGAGATGCGAATCTTCTTTGACTGGCTTATCAATAATAAGATGTCTTCCTGTTACAGTTTCCACGGTTGGGCACTGTTAAAATCTGGTCAGACTGTTAAGATTGGGGATTCAGTAGACAATTTAAAAAATATATTACATCATGAATCTGTACATCGTTAAACTAAGAGATGGCCGCGATAAAACAAACCAGTATATTGTAGCAAATAACAAGGTTGAAGTGCTTGATGCGTTGAAAAATTCCATGCCCACAGTTAGTAGGGACGAATGGTCTTTAGAAGACTTGGTCTCGATTAAATCAGTTGAAAGGAACGTACATATTTGTAAAGATGAGTAATCTCGTGAAGGTAACAGATGATGTTATCACAAAAACAAAGAATTTACATTTCGTCAACGGGGTTAAGCTTGGTTACGCTTATGCAGAAGTTGATGGATATTACGTCTTTGTTCCGGAGACACGCAATGGATTCTGGAGCTCGTACACATTAAGGATGATTGCTGAACGTTTAGATGAGCTGAACGCAGAATGGGATTTAAAAGTCAAAACAGATCTTGCTGATGAACTTGTACAGAATACACTTGAAAAACTTTAGTGATTCAGAAACAACACATGTGGTCTCTGAAGACATCACAGGAGCTGTTGATAAGATAGATGAAAGAATTCAAAATGACCCAAGACGGAGATGGAAAATCAAAGAAGTCAGATGTATCGAGCTGGTTGATGAGAACATTGTCGTCTGATTGGTTTCATTCATTTCTTTATCTGGTCTTTTGGCTTTGGTACTCTTACAAGTCAAAACTATAAATGCGGTGGTAGCTCAGTTGGTTTAGAGCAGGGCCCTTACAAGGCTCAGGTCCACGGTTCGAATCCGTGCCACCGCACCATAAATTTAATAAACTAAAATGACAACACAAGAACTAAAAGATCGTATCATTGATTGGGAGCATAATGCAGGAGAATCATTTAACGATTGTTTTACTCACGACAACGTGAAAGACGTTTCTTGGGCTTTTTGGTTGCTCGGAAAGGGTTATAACGATCATGCGCTGGTCATCATCGAAGAACTAGGTAGAGGTGAAACTTGCTTGGATCAAGAACTTCTCTATGATATTTATCCTCTGTACGATGGATCTGTACCTGATCAGCACAAAGAAAATTACAACAAGAACGTAGAGCTAATTGCAGAATTTCTTCTTGATACTCCATACTACACGAAAATGGTTGAGAAGTTCTTAGAAGAAGAGTAAGGTTTAACCCCGACCGGTCTATTGGTTAGACGGTATGCGTAGAGTGTAAAGAGTCCTGTTCGAATCAGGAGTTGGGGACTATGTCATTATTTGTAGTAGATTGGGAAGCTGATGGACCTTGTCCAGGCTTGTACTCAGGAGTATGTTTTGGAGCAGTGTTAGTCGAAGAAGGATTGGAAACAACCTTCTACGGAAAGGTTGCTCCTATCAGTCAGAATTGGATTCCAGAAGCATTGGCTGTGAGCGGATTCAGCAGAGAGGAGCATCGTAAGTTTCCAGATCCTGCTGTCACGATGAACACGTTCAATGAATGGGTCGAGAAGAATAACAGATCGGGAAGACCTGTTTTCATCTCCGATAATCCAGCATTCGATTGGCAGTGGCAGAATTATTACTCACATGTCTTCTGTGGAAGCAATCCATTCGGCTGGTCTGCAAGAAGGATCGGTGATCTGTATTGTGGATTAAAGGGAAACATGTCAGCAAAGTGGAAACATCTTCGTAAGACGACCCATGATCATAATCCGGTCAATGATGCCAAAGGGAATGCAGAAGCAATCCTCTGGATGAAAGCAAACGGTTTAAAAATACCAGGATGATAAAGAGCAAAGGACTTCCGTATGGTTACGATCTAATACAACAGATGGAAGAGATCTGCAAGATCAAAGAGTATGAGGTTGAAGGATACAACAAGGTCATTCAAGGCGCTCTTGTAGTTGGTAAGCTGACAGAAGATGGTTGGCCTGAACTCTGTTCGTACAGTAAACCTGGATACTACCTGCAAGGAAACGTAGCAAGGACTCCAACCAAACTTGATCATCCTGAATACCGTGCATTCTTTTGCATCTCTTCAATAGATGATTCTGGAATTTCCATCTTTGGTCCTAACGAAACTGTAGAGAAAGCTTTGGTCAGATTTGAAAAGCTCTTGTCTTATTTTGAATCATGCAGTGGCATCTACGAAGGCATCGACAAATTGAATGAGCAATGCATCCTTTGTGGGATGTACGCAGAGGTCTGGTAGTTGTAAAAGTTCTAACCAATACAGGCATACAAAGGTTATGAATATCTGGATAGTAGAACAATCTTCAGGATCTTGGGACGACTTCACCACCTGGCCGGTCAAAGCATTCGAATCCAAAGAAGAAGCAGAGCAGTGGATCGTTGAAAACAATGCCACCCTCTCTGCCAAATTGGACAAAGACAGAGAAGATGCAAAGGAATTTGAGGCTCGATACGAGGAACTGCTACAGGAACACGGTCTAGATGACTGGGATGATCAACATCCCAACTTCAGAAAGTGGAGAGACGGACTTGACAAACTCACGACAGAGTGGGCTGACAATGATAGGACTGTTGATTATCAAGATCTCCATCCCTATAACATCGGTAACCAAATTAAACTCGTATTCAAATCGTGATATACGTAATTGACAAAGTCAAGACAGGTGTTAAGTGGATTGAGTTCTGGTTTCAGGACCATCACCAAGTCTATTATAGCTTTCATAAGTGTGCGAAGCAAGGGTATTTCAACCAGGCGATTGATGAAGCAGATCTCTATGACTATGTGATGAACAACGGTGTGCATGGCCTCTCTATTGAATTCGATGAACAAGAGAATATCAAAAGAATCTTTCTAGCTGAGCTAGGCTGCAAGAAACCACCATCTGGTTGGAGCTGTAGCAGGATTGAAGGGCACGAAGGACCTTGTGCAGCAAGTGAAATTTATCCAAGATATTAATATGGCACAAACAGGAACTAGGACACAAGAGGTTGTAATCTGTGAAAGTTGTAAAGGAGCTGGAAAGATATACGACAGGACCTCAATGTATGATTCAGAATGGATAGATTGTTCAACATGTAGAGGAAAGGGAAGACTTAAAAAGATCATATCTGTCACATACGAACAGCTGTAAGATGTTAGCTACGTACTACCTGAAAAACAGAGAACAGAAGATGCTTAGGAAAGCTAAGGCAAATGCCGAGACCGCAAGACGCTTTCGGACTGCTGAAGGCTTTTTCAGATGGAATGCATCTGTTAGATTTTCTGAATACCTTGTCCATATCAAGGAAGCTTATGATTGTGACGTATTCATGAAAGGTTATATGCTAGGTGATAAAGGTCGATCATATAGATACAGCATATTATACAAGTTAAAGCATCTACGGGAATTGCCCTAGTCAGCCATTAACTTAAGAACTCTTGAATGATTTGGAGTTTGACTATGGCAGTTAGGACACAACATTTGTAGGTTAGATAACAAGTTGTTAGTGTTGTCTCCGTCTATGTGATGAATCTCTACTGTTATAGGTTCACCCAACCATTCGGAAATTCCACACTTCTCACATTCGTTCTTCTTATAACCTGTCTTGAGTAACCTAGCTCTTTTCATTTTATATTCTGGATGTAGTCCTTTTAGGACATCTTCGATTTCATATCTGCGAATTGCTGCAGATTCATAATCTTCTCTCTGAATACCTTTCCTACCTTGATTAGGTAAATAGATACCTAAACTTTCAGACCTTCTTTTAAAGGTACTATACTTCAACTTAACCTTCCGCGATGCTTCCATCATTGTTTGGCTAGATGAAACAGCATCTATAATTTCTTGATCTGATACATATTTTTTACTCCACATGTACTATCTATTCAGTACGACTACCAAATGTGGAGGTTTAGCATGCCTTAGTGGCGGAATTGGTAGACGCGCCACGTTTAGGCCGTGGTCCGTGAGGGTGCAGGTTCGAGTCCTGCCTAAGGTACAATGGAATGAAAATTCCGAAATCAATGCAACTCAAAAGGTTGCAGCAGACAATACAGGTAAGCTAGAATAACTGTATTTGTCTTAGTCGTGTTAGCTCAACGTGCAGAGCCGCTGGACCAGTGAGATGGCAGTTCGATTCTGTCACACGATGCTATGATAGTTTATCAAACTGATGGAAGATTTGGATGGTGCCACGTGTGCAAAGCTGAAGAAGTTCACCATACCCACAGATATAATGATGAACATACTGAGAAGTGTGCTCGCTGTGAAACCGTAACAGATTGTAATAGCATTCAGTATGTTATGAATGTCTGCAACGGAAAAGAACTATTTAAAACTTCTAATGATAGAGTGAGGGAAATGTTGAGAAGCATTGGCAGACCTTACGACGAAGATAAAGAAGATTGGGATATACAAAACAAGCACTCCTAGTATAGCGGATATTACAGTGGGCTACGAACCTTCAGACCGGGGTTCGATTCCCTGGGAGTGTACTAATATGGAACACATTTTAACAGATTTCTCTTCAGAGAGATGGAAAGGCGTTGACATTGAATCGGTGAAAAAAGCCATGGTAGAAATAGAAGGTGTTGCCAGCGGATCTGTTCTTTACGGAGAATTAGGACACCCTGTCGACTTTGTCTTATTTGACATCAGTTTAAAGAATGTAACTCATCAGATTCTGGAACCTAAACTTATCGAAGGCAAGATAGTTTCGGATGTTAAGTTTCTAAAAACAACCCGTGGTAACATTGCCGCAGAGATGATAGAATCTGGCAAGTTTAAATTTGGTATCAGAGCTGCTGGAAACACACAAGAAGATGGCTGTATAACGATCAAACAAATTTATACATGGGATATCATACCAGTATGAAAGAAGATAGAGAGCATCAGAAGTTTAATCTAGGTAGGATGTATTTTAGGATGTTAAAGAACTTCCTAGGATTGCAGAGAAACAGATTAGTGAATGATCTTGAAGAGAAGGTCATGCAAGCAGAGTAAAAGAAGGCTAAGAAGAAATATGATGATTTTAACTGAGCAGCAACATGATTTCGTGATAGCCAATGGTTGGATAGAAGTCCTGCGTGGATATTATGCCAAGAAGGAATGGATCGGAAAGATCGATTACTACTCGGCAGCTGTTAATCTAGATGATGCTTACAAAGAAGCTGTTCAGATGAACATACAAACCCAACTTCCATCATATAAAGAAGTATATGGCAACTAGAGAATTAACCACGGAAATTGTTACGCAAGGTCTCGAGGAAATTATCGAAAGATGTTTGTTTGAACCTATGGATAAACAGACTGCAGGTATGCTTGTTAATAATATTGAAAATTATCTAAAGAGCAATAGATTGTCATATCCTCAATTTATGATATCTTTTGAAGGTTCTAGAATGTACATTAAACCTCATAACTTTATTGAACTCGTGGTTGAAATGACAAATAATCCCTTGGTCATTGTATAAAGTGGATGGCTTAGGGCATACACGTGGTAATACGGCTGGCCCGATCAGCTGGTAGATGTTGGTTCAATCCCAACCCTTGGGGCTATTGGATGAATGATCGGGAAAGCCACGCTGTTACAGCTGGCAGTCAATCGTCTTTGCAAACGTTGTCTGGGAATATCCGAACTCAAAGAGAAATGCTAATTCAGGTTCGAGTCCTGATTCATCCGCAAAAAAGGACAGGTTGTATAAGCCTGTCCTTTTTCGCATATAAAAGGTATGGCAAAAAGATTGTTAAAGAATCATCCGACTAGCATCAAAGTTGATAAGCTAATTAACTTTATGGATGAACTTGGTCTGTCTTTAGAATATTCACATCACTGTTTGGTGTTCTTCAACAAGGATAAGCCAGATCAAATGGTCGAGTATCGAGATGCAGATGACTCGGCAGGATTTATCGACCTGCCTTCTAATTTTGAACATAAACTAATAATAGACAACTACTAATGTCAGTAATTTACAGAACAATCGAAGAACCTACAGACATCTACGTAGCTGGTTGCTACCTTGATACGATCGACAAATGCCTTCTAATCGACGACGACTACACGAGTATGGAAGTTCGTAGCAACGGAGAGACTCGCTATGTTGAATGCGATGGAGGTGTCTACGTTGTAACCAAAGAGGAGATGATCAAACTCCTAAAAGCCTCTAATGTTCCTGGTCATGATGGAGATCTTGAATTTGTAGTAGTACGTGACTTTAAAGGAAACATTCTGCTCAGAGGTTTCATAGATGCAGATGAAGTTCTGACAAAGGATAATTTTAATCCAGTTGAACATCTTCAACATGCACTCAATGATTTGGTGGATGATGAAAACAGGTTCCCTGAGGTTAGCTGCTTCTTGGAATTTGAAGGAGACTATATGATCTCACCAATTAAAAATTGCGAAGAGTTGTATAAATTGGTGTAAAAGCCTGGGTATTTTTTGCATATTACTTACACAACAAAGTTACATACTTACTTTTGTTAAAATAAAAAATGGGGGTGACCGGTATTGACTGCATATGATGTAGTCTAGCAACACGAGATGATGACTCAGATAATGATTCTGGCAAACAATAAATGCTACTTCTAACGAAGCAGTTGCTGAGAGCCAGGCTTTTGGTAACTATGTTGATAACGTCTTGAACGAAATCTTCACCTGCGAGGCTGTTTTGGCCTAAACAAAACAAAGCGGTATCTTCTGACCGTGTTACAACAAGATGTCCAGGTTTAGTGAAGCAACCTGGGTTAACAAATCGCATAGCCGGGTTGAAGTAAACCAAAGATGAGCCTAACATTCTAAAATGGCTACTCTCGTAAAAATGTTGTTAGATCGAAATTTGTCAGGACGAGGGTTCGAATCCCTCCACTTCCACAAATGGGTACGATCGAAAGGTGATGGAAAGTTGGTACCAACTTGAGTAGCTTGGCGATTATAAAACAAGGATGACGCAGAACACCGCCTAGATACCTAGGTTATTCTATGCCTTGAACAGGATCATTCCCTGTCGTATCAACTATAATAGTTTTACTTCTAATCAAACAAAATGAAAAAGGTATTAATGTCGATGGCATCGTGTGTCATGCTAATGTCGGCTCTCACTTCTTGTACTGATGCCGAAAACGCAAAGAGCGGTGGTTACGGCAACAATCATAAGGTAGAGATTTTGTCAGGTGGGCAGATTATCCGCACCTATGAATCGAGTGGAAAAGTTCTTAGTGAAGAGCACTCGGATGGATATTACTTCATGGACAAAGCTACAGGTAAGCTTATTGAAGTTGCCGGTCCTGTAATCATCACGCAACTGTGATCTGTATACCTCACCAAATATTCTGGGTTTTAGGAGCAATCATAGCATTCCTCTCAGTTTATAGAACCACCAAGAAGTGGAAAGTTGGCGAAGGACCTGATATAGATTCATTCTTTGATTTTCTTGTGGTTATCATTTCAGTAATGTCATCAATAATTGCATTAGGTTCCTTGATTATTTTTATCTACAAAATGTTCACCAAATATTTCACAATCTGTTAAAATGGAACAATTAACAAGAATCACAATCTGGTTCTCAATAGCAAATGGAGGAGATGGTTCAGCGTACCCACGTTGGTTTCTTACGGAAGAAGCAGCGGAAGATGATCAAGCATCTGATGATGAAGGTTGGGGAGAATCATGCACAGGCTCTATCGAAACTTTTGAGGGTTCTGATGTACATGAAGAAGCTGTATCAGGTGAGGCAGAGTATAAGGACAAATCGGCTCGCACTGACGAGGATGAAGAAGATGAAGACTACTAGCATGTAGTCTGTTGAGGGGTTGGCAGAGTGGTCCAATGCACCAGATTGCAAATCTGAACAACCGTCGGTTCGAAACCGACACCCCTCTCAATATTTCCCGAACACCATTTTTAACTATTTAGCATGTTTAAGGAATTCAAATCTACGTTCCAACAGAACGTAGCCCTACTCCTTGTAGGACATACTACACTGTTTACGACAGATGTAGATCCGCAGAAGATGTGGGACACATACATCGGTGCCTATCCAGAAGAGATTCGCCAGATGAGCAACTGTAACTGCTGCCGGCAGTTTATCAAACACTACGGCAATGTCGTCACAATTGTGAACAACAAAGTAAAATCCATCTGGGACTTTACCACAGAAGGTCACTACGGTGACATCGTGAAAGCGATGAACAAACTTGTAACATCTGCAAAGGTGAAAGAGGTATTTGTTCACAAGTTCCAAAAGCTCGGAAGCGATACCAGCATCCAACGCTTGGAAGATGGAACGACCACTCGGTGGGATCACCTTTTCGTACTCCTGCCAAAGAGCTTTGTTGAAAACAGGAACCTTTCTGAAGAAGCTATCATGGGTAGCTACAGAGATTCAAAGAATGTGTTTAAGCGTTCGCTAGATGAAATTACCATCGATGCAGTCGAGACTGTGTTGGAGCTAATTGCACAGAATTCCATCTACAGAGGTGCAGAATTCAAAGGACAGATTGAAGCATTTCTTCGTTGCCAGAAAGAGTATAGTCTCGTTGTAGGTGACGCTGAGAAAGATAACTATTGCTGGAAGAACGGTACGTCTGCTCAAGCTGCTGCTGTTTCTCGAATCCGCAATACTGCTATTGGCACCGTGCTTGTAGATGTATCAGATGGTGTTGATCTCGATGAAGCAGTTCGTAAGTTCGAAAGGGTCATGGCTCCGTCCAACTACAAACGTCCAACTGCGGTGTTCACTTCTAAGATGATTGCAGAAGCTGAGAAAACTCTCGGTGAGCTTGGCCTGACACATGCATTGTCTCGACGCTTTGCGAACTCTGATGACGTTCGTATCGGTGATATCATGTTTGTCAACCGAGAAAGTAAAGCATCTGGTATCTTTGCAGAGATGCAGGCAGATGTACCATTCAATCCAAAGACTTTGTCGAAGGTTGAAACCGTAACTCTGGATGACTTTCTCACCAAGATTCTGCCAACATCCACCTCTGTTGAGATTCTTTTAGAGAACAAGCACGAACCAAACCTCGTGAGCCTCATTGCACCTAGCAATGCGATTGACTCTGCTTCCATGTTCAAGTGGAAGAACAACTTCAGCTGGTCGTATAACAATGCACTGGCTGACTCTATGAAGGAGAATGTCAAGGCCGCTGGTGGAAAGGTGGATGGAATTCTTAGGTTCTCTATCCAATGGAATGACAAAGGTGATAACAGGATTGACTTTGATGCTCACGCAGTTGAACCAAATCGTAACGAAATTAGTTTTTCTAACTGTCGTCATCCTTCTTCCTCTTCCCTTGGAGGCAACCTAGATGTTGATATCGTTTCACCAGGCTCTGGTTCTGCGGTGGAAAACATTACGTGGCCAACAAAGAGTAGGCTGGCAAAGGGGGATTATCGATTCTTTGTCCACAACTATTCGAGCATGCGAAGCTCAGGTGGATTCACTGCAGAGATTGAATTTGAAGGTGAAGTTCATTCATTCGAGTATGGCGCAAACCTCACCGGTAACCAGCGTATCGAAGTAGCAACGGTTACCTTTGACGGTACGAACTTCTCCATCAAGTGTGATCTTCCTTCCAGCTCAGTGGTGAATTCAAAAGAAATGTGGGGAATCGGCACCAACAGGTTCCATAAGGTGAAGATGGCAATGCAATCTCCCAACCACTGGGAAGGTGAAGGCATCGGCAACAAACACGTCTTCTTTGTGCTTGAAGGTGCTAATAACACCGGCAGTGTTCGAGGCTTCTTCAATGAATTTCTAAAACAAGATCTCGACCAGCATCGTAAAGTGTTTGAAGCACTTGCATCCAAAGCCAAGGTTGAATATTCTTCAAATCAGTTGAGTGGCCTGGGCTTCTCGTCAACCACCAATGGAGTACGAGAGTTTGTGGTGAAGGTCACAGGTAAATTTACACGTACAATCAAAGTAACAGTTTAACAACCAACAAACATCATGTCAATTTTTGAACAGGCTACCAAAGCCAAGCTGCGTTACGCAACAACCACGAAAGGTTCGGTCAACACCGAAGACCTGTGGGATCTGAGTCTAGAAAATCTCAACACCGTCGCCAAGTCGCTGAAGAAGCAACTCAATGATGCAGGCGAGGAAGACTTCATCGGAACCAAAAGTAAGGTTGATAAAGAACTACAACTGAAGTTTGATGTTGTATTGCATATTATCAATGTACGCAAGGTTGAGGCAGACGAGCTGAAGACCTATGTTGCAAAACAAACCAAGAAGCGTCAGCTGCTTGAGTTGATCAACAACAAAGAGAACGAACAAACTGCAAGCAAGAGTCTCGACGAACTGCGGGCAGAGTTGGAGTCTCTCTAAGAAGAAATACGGCGTAGCTCAACTGGCAGAGCATCCCTCGTATTAGAGGGAAAGGTGGTGGTTCGAATCCGCTCGCCGCATCTAAAATAAGCGGGAGATAGCTCATATGGAATGAGCCCACGATAATACAGACGAAGCACATATGCCGGCCCTTGTGTTAGTTGTTCTCTGGGGTAAGTGCAGGATAGGAGTAATTACCGAAACTGTGACCTTACCGATGTTGGTTCGAGACCAACCTCCTGCTCTAAACGCACGCCAGTTGGAGGCCACTGACCCTTGCGATGTCAGCAGTGCGAGGGAGCCTGGATAAAAATCCTCATAGTTTTAAACATCTTTGCTAGGTAATCTATATGATGAAAATTACGATGATACGAGATACGCCTGAACAATATCTCGAAAAACACAAAGCCTGCGGCCTGGAGGTAGGAGATCTAGTTCATATTTCCAGAGCTCCAGCAAATCGTGAAGGCGGTTGGGATTCAGTATTTGTTGCAGAGATGAATAGTTACATTGGCAAGACTTATCTTATAAAACTTGACGAAGGCATCCAAGGGTTCAGACTCATAAACCAGGATCATAAAGATATAGGATATGTAGATTCTACATCTAATAATTGCCTCTGGCCTTATTTTGTTCTAGATAAGGTGAATGACAAACTTACCTTAACGCATACAACAGATACACAAACAAACAAAACAAAACAAATGACGCCATTTATCTTCCACAGTCCCCGGACTGTTTCCAAGAAAGCTTACACTTTGGTAGGCGTTCTCGACGAGACTAAAACAATCGCAACTCTTAACATCGGTCTTTCCGTATGTGCAGATGGCGATAATCTCAACAAGAAAATCGGCATTGCAATCGCAACCGGTCGTGCCAACAAGGCACCTCTGTTTATTCTACAGCTTACTGCTGATGAACAGAAGCAATCGCTCCAGAAATTCTTGAGCTTTGCAAATACCTTCACTCCTTCTTTTGCTCTTCAGACGAAGTTGAAACTGGAAGTAAAGCTGTAAAGTGAGAGGGAAATTAGCTCAATCGGATAGAGCACTGGTATTGATCCAGGATTGGTTAAGATTTCTTAACTGAAAGGATAAAGGTTCGAACCCTTTATTTCCCCCCAAGGCTAGCATATACCGGCAATGCGCTGTATGTTCAGTTGTGATGGCCATCTCAATATGAACCTCAAGAGAAAGGTCCGCTCTCGATGACAGAGAATAAGGTTCGACTCCACCGGCCCCGTGTTAAAAAATGTCCTGACGTTCGACAGGCAATGTATGGAACTGGCCCTTCCATCCAATCGAACAACCCAATGTGGTCAGACCCAGCCCAGTCACGTGTATGTCTGGGTCTGACCCTTATGGGATATCGTTTTAATGCGGCAATCTTGTATATAGACATGCATTGCCAATTTTGTGATAAGAGTCTTAAAAATGCTGGAGCTTTAAAGGTTCATGAAAATTCTTGTAAATCAAATCCTAACAGGGTCATAAGAACAAGATCTCCATTAGCTGGCCAAAAGAAAGGATGCATTCCTTGGAATACTGGATTAATTGGTGTTACGGTTAGTCCTAACAAAGGGAAAGAATCTTTCTTTAAAGGCATGACGCATTCAGAAGAATCAAAAAGATTGATATCAGAAGCTGCAAAGAAAAGAGGATTAGGCGGATATGTTAAAGGATCTGGAAGAGGAAATAAAGGATGGTACAGCGGATATTTCTGTGATAGTAGTTGGGAACTTGCATATCTTGTTTACCATTTAGACAACAATATCGAAATAAAAAGAAATACAGAAAAGAGAAGTTACGTATGGGAAGGAGCCAACCGCAATTATCTTCCTGACTTTATTGTAGGTGGATGCCTAATAGAGATAAAAGGTTTTAGAACTGAGCAATGGGAAGCTAAAATAGAACACAATCCAGATGTTGTCGTATTGTATAAAAATGAAATGAAATCGTTTCTTGATTACGCAATCAACACCTACGGAAAAGACTTTATAAAACTTTATCAACAAGGAGAGTATCCGGCTGGATGAGGAGACCGTCTTGAAAACGGTTATGTCGTAGCAGTATGGCATGTGAGTTCGAGTCTCACACTCTCTTCTAAATTACTAAAGGAAATCACATGGTAGCAATCAGTCCCCAGGAGTTTGAATTTGTCGTGACAACTTGCCTGATGGCATTTAACCAGACCATCAACGAAAAATTGAAGCATGGTTGGTGCATGTTGGGTCCTTCCAGTCACACGACAGGAACAGACAGTTCAAGCTCACAGTATGCTTCGACGAATTCCGTAAAGCAATATTATTCACAGACTCTTGTTCGTTACTAATGGAAAAATTTCTTGAAGAGTTCTTTGAGAACTTAGGTAAGGTTATCACAGTCGTTGCCATGATTGCTGTTGTTCTTATAGCATTCGCAATCTTTGTATGCTGCTTTTGGGGATTCTTCGGAGGAATTGCAATTGGACATTACATGCAATCGTTTCTTTGTTTCGCAGGGGTACTGATCATATCAGTGGGTTTCTATACTGCAGTGACCGCTAAGCTTTATAAATAGTCATGTTGCCAGGAACCGGAAAGAATCAGTGGGGAGAAACCAGTAACTTTAAGGTCAGTGAATCTTATCTTGAGAAGTTAGGTTTTAAGAGGATGCACAAAGAGGAAGGAAGATGCTTTGCATATCCTTCGCGATACGGTGTCATCGTCATCACCATCCTTGAAGGTACCAGAGTCCATCTGAGAGGAATGGCACAAGGCATGGTGTTAAAGACCGGCAAGTTTAACGGTAACTGTAAAGACGAAGGAGAGTTCCTTGACCGTTTAGAATTTCTAACGCTGCTATAGATACAGCATGAAGATTGCAAAATTCACAGAGTTCGTAAACGAAAGCGAAGACTTCGGTCTTATTGGAAAAGGTGGAAGAGACCTTTTCAGTGATAGACCTGATTCGCTTGATGCTTTCAGAAACGCTCTTTCCAAATACAAGAATGTAAAGAACATCGAGCCCATCACAAGAGATGAAGCATACAGAGATAACTTTACATTCGAAGCTACTGTCAATGGGACCAAAGCACAGTTTAAAATTGTGACCAAGTGGACAAAGCTGATATTAGAATGCCCAGAGCTTGAGCTAAGAGAGACAGTGTTGACACGCCTTGATCAACTAGATGAACTGCTATCAAGCGGAAAACTATAAAATCGTATATAGAGTATGCTCAACATTTTTCATGCTGTCCTCCATGTTATAACATTCTGTCTTATAATGTATCTTCTTTACGGGAGCTTCATTTACAAAGCTAGCCAGAAAAAAATAACGAAGACTAGCAGAAGTTTGGTCAACATGCAGATACTGATGGATCTATCTGAACAGGGCTGGATCATAAGCAAACGTTCTGTTAAAGCTTCTGACAAAGGTTGGGTGATTGAAAAAGCATCTTTTAAATTTTGTGATATCTTAGGTTATAACTGGATTTCAGAATACGATAATGAGGTTGTTGGGATGAGTAAAGATGAATTGGTGAGTGTTTATCCGATGGGTAAAACATACAACAAAGATCAAACTGTTTCGATATATCTCAACAAACTTCGTAAGAAAGATGGCAAAGAGATTTGGGTTGAAACTTCTGGCAAAACTGTCTTCTCTGAAGCTGGTGAAAAAAGAATTTCTGTCATAAAGAATGTTGAGCATATAATTTCTAAATTCAAGGAGTAGCAACATGAGAAAGATAGCAGCTGTTATACTTGGATTCAATGGAGCTTTACTATATTCTTTTTTGGCAGATGCAGCTCCTGAAAGATTCAAGAGCACGGCCATAATGTTTCCTTTCTTTGCATACCTTTTCTATAACGAAGTTTATAGAAATAAACACAAAGATGAAGATGCTGCATGATACATACGGCATACAATCTTTAACAAAACAAAAACACGGCGCGTTCTTATAGCGGTTAGTAAATCCGGTTTTCATCCGGGAAAGAGGAGTTCGATTCTCCTACGCGCTACTTACAATCATGACACAACAAGACGTAATCAGAAACATCAGCGAAAAGAATCTACAACCGATTCACGTTTCCATCAAAGACATGAGCGAGTCACGCTACTACAGAGTGGAAGGCAAGACTTACGAACTGATCTACGAAAATGGCGTGCCTGTAAGTGTTGAGTTGATTGTTCGTTTGAACAGTTAATATGAGTATCACAACTATCATAGTATTTTTAATCTTGTTAAGCCTTTATCTTCGGAGAAAGAAATAACAAAATGCCGATGTCCCTTAGTTGATCGAGAGGAACGCACTTGTAATGCGTCGTGGCTTTTGCCCCACCGCAGGTTTGAATCCTGTCATCGGCTCTTAATTTCAAGTACTTTTTGTGGCTCTAAAGAGATACATAAGTATGAAGAAATGGAGCAAAGAAGAAACAGATCTAGCAATAGAAATGTTTGACTTAGGCAATTCCAAACGGGATATTGCCGATAAACTTGAAAAAACTGATAAGGCTGTTAGACTTCATTTAAACAGATTGGGATTATATTTTAAAAATCCTAATCTTGTTAAAAAAGTTGGAATAGAATGTGCATATTGCAAGAAACAATTTATAGCTTCCATTACAGAAAATAGAAAATTCTGTAATAAATCGTGCTCTGCTTCATTCAATAATTCAGAATCTCCTAAAAGAGTAAAGAGTCTAAAGAATGTAAAAGCTATCATAATTGGTAAAACTTTTCATTGTGTAGATTGTAAAACTGAAATTTCAAAGCTATCAGAAAGATGCATGCAATGTGATGCAAACTACAAAACATCTAAACGAGATGAAATTGTTGTTAGTGGAAATGGTAAGCCTGTAGCTTGTAAAACTTACTTGTTGAAATCAAGAGGCCATCAATGTGAACAATGCCTCAACAAAGAATGGAATGATCTTCCAATCCCACTTGAACTTGAACACATTGACGGAAATTCAGAAAATAACGACTTAACTAATCTCTCCCTTCTTTGTTGTAATTGTCACGCACAAACTTCTACATACAAAGGTAAGAACAAAGGCAATGGCAGACACTTCAGAAGAATTAGATATGCAGAAGGAAAATCATTTTGATGAACCATTATTTCCAACAGTTGTAAGAGTTTCACCTAAATTACTTGGAGATGATTTATGCACTGATATGGATGCCATAAATAAAGACATTGCAGCTATGTGGCAGAGAATCTTTGATGAAACTGGCCAAAGCTTAACAGTAAAAATGGATTACTCTAAAGAGGCTGTAAAGCTTCCTAAGATTAATTAAAGATAGCAGTCATTTGAACTTGGCACTAGGACAATGACATTCTATGGAGTAAGCCAAGACTCACGATAGTTGGTCCATGAAACAGAACGTAAGCTGCCTGGAGAAAAACCAGGAGTGAGGCTCCATGGGGACTAGATACCGAACTCTAGTCATTAAGCGGGTATAGCTCAGTTGGTCAGAGCGCGTTCCTTCCAAGTACGAGGCCGTCGGTTCGAACCCGACTACCCGCTCACGCTTACATCATAAAGTCAATAAAATGACAAAGAAAGAATTAGAAAAATTGCATCCAATAGGAAGTACTTTGGTAGCAAGAGGTTTGGTTTTCTTTAATGGCATAAAGAATGGAACTCCTTTGATGAAGATGTGGCAAGTAGGAACTAATCAAACTTGCACAATTTATCACGAGTACGACAAAGTACAAATAAGAAAGTACATTGAAATGGATGGTACAGTATCGGGTTACTGGGATGAAGAGAACAAAAAAGATTGCCATCTTATCTTCGATAAATTTTCTACAACAATTTCCTTGTTGACCACAGAAGATGTAGAAAATCCAGAATACGCAGAAATTTAATCAAGCAAACGAGATCATAATGTACACTAAACTATTTTGGAAAGATGCAGCAGAGCGTGCATTGAAAACATTTGCTCAATCTGCCGTAGCTTTGTTAACAGCCGGTTCGTTTAACATCATGACAGTAGATTACAAGAGTGTTCTATCTGTTGCAGCTTTTGCAGCATTGACTTCTGTCTTGACGAGTCTTGCATCTGCAGGAACTGGCAGCACATCATCAGCATCATTGGTTGTTGACACGAAGGAACAAACTCCAGAGGCTTAATAACTTAAGCAAACAAGTGTTCGACTAGCGGAAGGTCACCATCATTATTCGCGATGGAAACGGGGGTTCGAATCCTTCACACTTGACTCATTTTAAGATGTACCCGATGGACTTAACAGAGTACGACAAGCATTGGTCAGAAAAAGGAGCTTATGGTCTAGAACGTATCAGACGTAAGAACGAACGTAAAGAGGCTAGGGCAGAGAAAGCAGCTGCAGCTAAGGCCTGTAAATGTGGAAATTATCCAAAATCAGACCGTGGCCACACCTGCCCTTATCAAGAAGACATGTACAATGCCGGTGGTACTTCTCACTGTTACTGCTGCTCAGACTGCACCCACCAATGTGCAATGGATATTTAAAAGATCATGAAAGAGGGAGACATCATCACCACGTACTACATTGGCTATTACAGGTTGACTAGGATTGTCCAAAGATTCTATCAGTCTGATCGAGATATTCCTTCATTCCTGAGAGAGACTGCAAAGATAGGAGACGAATATACGCCGCTCTACTACTTTAGGAAGATAGCAGATGCGAAGGGAAACAAGACAAGTAAACCTGGTAAGGAAACATCCTGCGACGCTTCCTACTGTCGCCCAGCTATATTTGCATTGAAGAAGATGATAATTGATCACGAATTGACTGTGGTGAATTTGACAAAACTTATTTACGAAGTATAACAAATAGAAATTGCGGATTAGCTCAGTGGTAGAGCGATTGTCGGGAGTTCGATTCTCCCATCCGCTACTAAATACCGGGGACTTAGTTTAATGGGCAAAACCGAGCTGAACAGGTTTACTTCAGAGGTTCGAATCCTCTAGACTTTACAAAAACAACAACATGAAAAAGTTACTATTAGCATTTGCATTGGCCTTCACGATGACTTCATGTGACAACACTGGCCAAGTGAGGAGCTACGATGATGTCATTATCAAGTTTAACAACAAAAAGTACAGGGTTAAGAAAGTATACATTGGCATCACCGAATACATCCACGTGGTGTATCCAGTCGGTGATACTTTGGTTGCAATGCCTCGTCAGGTAGTCCAACAAGTGTCAGATGGAGATGATGGTCACAAGCCAGTCACGGTTGTAGAATTAAATTAATATAAATCATGAAATTAATCATATGCACTGCACTTTACCTAATCTGGTTGACGTTCACTATCATCATCTGTTTGTCTGTATTTCCTCTTCTATTCATGTGTATGTTGGGCGATGCTGACGTAGAATGGTGGCAGGCTGGTAGATCATTGTTGCGTTCTATAACTGAATCATCCGGGATGATTGATTAAAAAAGGCCGAATGGTGGAATTGGTAGACACGCTCCCCTTAAACGGGAGTGCCCTTCGGGCGTGAGAGTTCGAGTCTCTCTTCGGCTACTTTAACAAAACAACATGAGCGACAAGAAATACGTGCCAGGAAAATACCTAGGAATGGGAGAAGATGGTAGAATCAATCCAAAGTTTCTTCTAGGTAAAACCATCAACAACCTTTGGCCAGAAGATGGTGATATTGTTATCATCCTTGGATGGGAAGATGAAGACGGTAAACGTGAAAGCATGAGAGTTAAAGTTATAACCAAAGATTATAACAGGATTGTTGAATATCCTTATGGACAAATTGTCCCATTCAAGAAACCTGGATAAGCTAATAGATATGGTATATTGCGGTATGGGAAAGGGGTTAATCCGTCTCCCTCATAAGGAGAAGATCGTTGGTTCAAGACCAACTACCGCTACTAACATTTAAAACATATAAAAGATGACAAGAGCATTTTCTATAATTGCAACCCTTATGCTTTTGTACATGGTCATTAAAATGGTCATGGCATTTGTAGAAGGAGATGACGACACCGGGTTTGCGTGGTTCCATGCGTGTTGCTGGTGTGGAGTTTCAATGTTCATGTACGCACATCCATAAGTCATGTTAGAAATTAAGATTATAAACCACTATGGTACTGATGATCCTGAATTTGAAGGAGACTATTACCAGATTGAAATCTTCATCAATGATGAACTTATACAAACCTACGGAGATTATTATCACGACAAAGGTTGGGAAAAGGCTGAAGGATTTATGGACGGTATTAAAGCGATCACAGATGACTACACGCTAACTAAAGAGGACATAGCAGATTACGAAGTATAACAAAGATTAAATAGATATCTGATTGCCCATGTGGCGAAACAGTTACGTCATCGGTCTCCGATGACAGAGGTTGCATGCCATGTAAGAGTAGAAAGCCTCTCCAAATTTGGAGAGGCTTTCCTCTTTTAGTGTATATGACAATACCCAAACCACGCATATAAGATATACACAGAAAGACAAAATGGCGAACATACTAAATCTGCTAATCGACGGTAACTTCCAGATGCATAGCGTCTTGAACGTAATCAATTTTAAACCTAAACCAGGTGAACCACCTTTCCTACAAAGACCTAGTCAGCAAAATCAGTTCATCTCCATACTTTCTTCGGTGTATGGTGGTCTGTTGGAAGGCGTACGGGGCGCTAACTCGCGTATCGCACTTTGTATTGACTCGAGGTCTTTTAGAAAAGATATTGAGATAGAAGAGAATGATGGCTACAAGAGCGGTCGTGAAAAGAACGAAGACACTGATTGGAAAGCTTTCTACGACATTTACGATCGCTTTTCGGAGGCTCACATGAAGATAGGCGGAACTTCATTACGCATCGCCACTGCAGAAGCAGACGATCTCATTCTTCTTTCATCACGCAAATTGATGGACCAGGGTGAATCATGTGTGATCATATCATCTGACCGTGACCTTAAACAGCTTGTCCGCAAGCACAACGGTGAGTATTGCGTTCAGTACTCTACCGCTGCAGAAAAGCTTTATGTCCCTCATGATTTTCAGGAGGAAGGTGCAGAAAGTCTCTTTGACCTTGGTCATTCCTCGTATGATGCAATCATCCAATTTGCCAAGAAAAAAGGGGCAACCATCGAACGTATCAATGCACAAGCAGAAGCCCTGTGTAAGGTACTAATCGGTGACTCGGGTGATGATGTACCTCCTGTATATGCAAGGGAAGAGATCTTCAAAAGTGGTAAAAAGATCGGCCAGCAACGTCTTGTAAAGTTCAACGAAAAGTCTGCAGCACTGATCATCAGAGAGGTTAATAACCCTTTCGCTCCCGACACGATGTGCGGAACTATCTGGGAAGATGAATCATTACAGGAATCGCTCGCTGGCATGGTCTTACGCCTTGGTCTAGGTACAGACAATAAGGACAACAGAACGCGCGTCGTGGATAAGATTAAGCGCAATCTTCGTTTGGTGTGGTTAGACAGAAGGATCATCCCACAACCGATATTAGATAGCTTTGAGTTGATAATCTTCAAGCCAGCAAAAATGTATAAAGAAACCAAGCTCGATATACAGGCTGCTATGGGAATTACAACAAAAATAAACTTCTTCGAGCCTGACATAGACTTCGATGCTATCATCTGATATGAACATTAATGAAAAATTCCTGCAAAATGCTGGAAAGGACTTCTGGGACGAATGCGATACCGTATTCAAGACCCTACAAAACTCGTCAGGGTTTAAACTTATCTGGGATCTTGTAGAATTATTTCCAAGGCAATTTGACAAGAAAGAGATTGATGATCTACATGACAGGGTGTTGGTAGTTTTATCCAACAAGAACAAGATTGTAAAGAGGATAGATCCTGGCTGTAAGATCTTTATGATACTTTCTATGGCAAAGGAGATATTTAACAATGACCACCTTGCACATCTTCGAGATGGATTGAAAGGAATCTCATTCAAAAGTTGGTACGAGAATGGAACACTTGATGTTTTCAGAGGAGTATCGAGGATGAGCGATGAACACAACACAAATCCTCCAACAGGGCTTACCGAGAATGAATACAGATCTTTCTGTCTGACAGAAGATTATGCCAAAAGGTTTACACAAGCTTCTTGGGGTAATGTCAAGAAGGAAAACAAAGATACGCAGAATGGTTGGATCTGTAGGATGACTGCAAAGGTGCAAGACATACACATCTTTTGCGAGCTAGGTAACGAAGACGAAGTAGTTATCAAAGGGCCTCGCAATTATGTCGAGGTAAAGAAAATAAGGAAAGGTCAGCTACTATGATCTCGACTGGATATTATCTGGTAAACGAAGATACGAACGAACTTTGGGAGGTTGAATACCACAAACCAAATTACAAGACATCTGACACTCCGACGGTTCGTAAAAGCAAGATGACGTACGATGATGCAAAAAGATACGGTTACAAGATCAAAACATTCAAAGACGTAGTTTCTCTCATTCCATATCCACAGCTTCCATAATGACAAAATCGTTTAAAACACTCGAAGAATTTCAGGCAGAGATGCCCAAAGCGTACGATGCATTGACAGCTTCGTATATCGAATACATGGAAGAAGAAGTATTCGAAGATGGTATAGTAAATCTAATTGATCATGTTCGTGAAAGTGCGTATGATCATGAAGATGACGTAGATTCTTGTTACATCACATGCAACTATAATTTAAAGATTGATAATTTTAAATTTGAAGTAGTTGGTCAATCTTATCGAAAGGATATGAGTGTATGCGAGGAAAAAATGGGAGATGAAATTACAGTAACAGATCTTACTGCAAAGAAGCTCATCAAACAAGTAACAGATGCAGCACAAAAGATAAAGAACCTGGAAGACTGGAGAGCATTCATTGATAATGCCAAACCCGGGGAAATATACGAATTGCTGCAACACATCAAATTTCCTAAAAAGAAATAACAAAAAACCCTCTCAGATTATGAGAGGGTTTTCTTTTTATCTTAGTTTATCAACTTCAAAGACAAGCTCTTTGATATTTGTACAGACGATATCAAATATAGGTTTGTCATTGGATTCTTCAAACTCACCATTGCTAAATGAGGTAATAAGCTTTTTCTTGCCGGCATTGTCGTACGTGTAGATGTTAAAAGCAAATCCTACACGTGTACCAAGATCGATAGGATCCTGTATTACCAATCTGCATGACTGGCCGATTTTCCAACCATAAGATCTATTATCCAGAACTATGTCAATGTTCTTTGTTGCGATCTGAACCTGACCGTCTGCGAAATGTTTGAAATAGTTTCCAAAAGGTTTCATCTGCAGTTCGGTACCTTCAATCCAATCACCTCTGTAATTCTCAACGACAGAATAAGGCTGTACGATGTTATTGATTTTAATCGTTGAACCAGATCCTGACGCCTTTTCAATTTGGATGCCTGAGCCTTGGCGGAGGATAGAAGAGTTGAAGCTCAACCTAACTGTGCCTTCTCCTCTTGCAATTGCGTCTAATTCTTTCTGAACCTTTTGTATCATGCCAATGATCTTGTCATTGGATTCAAACATTGCCCCCGCTGCTTCGACACTTTTTTCAATCGCAGACATCCGTAAGATTAAATCTTCTTTGGATTCATCATCGAGGACAAGAAGTTCGATGTCGTTATATTTTTTCTTAAGGTCTGTAAAATCTTTTACAAATCCTTCCATATCTTTGCTTGCGCCCTGTATAACCGAAAATGCTTCCATGAATACATTCATTGAGAATGTGTTGTATTCATTGATGGCTTTCTCGAGGCCTACGTTTGTGACGCTCGTATCAAACTTTACATTTAGCTTAAATGAATAAGAGTTACCGTTGTTTCCAGTTACCTTGTCTGGGACAAGTTTCTCGAAACGTGGAATTGCGTAATCGAGTCCTGTAATTTCAACGTTGTCAAGAAAGAATACACCGTAAAGGTTAGTTGCCTTTTTCCCTGATACAGGATCAACAAGATCGTAATAAAGAAGTATGGTGTTAAACTCAAAATCTTTAGACGACGGACTCGTGTTTGTCTGTTCGATGTTGTTATAATCTCTGCTTGCATTCACGAGGCTGTAACTGTCTGCACCAAAATCTAGCATGACACCATCCATCTTGCTACGCGTATGGCTGACACTTTTTGGACCTAAGGTTTTTGTCCACCTTTCATTGTCTGTCAAACCAAATAAGCTTTCTGTGAAATAAGAGTTTGCTTCCACCCTAGGAGCCATCCAAGTAGATTGAACAGCCGGACCTGTTGCACTGGTTCGGGTCCAAGTAGCTACGTTGTCAAGATCATAGAATGCTTCTATTGACAGACCAACAGGATGCGCATCTTCGTAATGACGACCGGTCAGAAACTCATTATCCAAAGGATTCAGAGGCCTGTTGGTAATTATCATGTTAGGCTTATAGTTCTGATCCTCTAGCGTATTAAACAATACGACAGGAGTTGAACCATCCTTTGCTGGTATGTGACAGTAGAGTTCAGTATAAGCATTCGCTTGGCTCTTGACAGAATTGACAACATCAACAGAGCCGATGTATTTCACGACGCGTTGGTAAGTTTCAGAATCATCTTCTTCCACAAATCTGCCTGGCACGTCTGATTCTCCGGATATTGCTTTGCGATATCTTACTCCTCCGAGCTCCTTTATCCATTTCCAAAAAACTCTTTCGGCCACGGTCTGTAGAAGACTAGGATCATAACCTTCCTCGTCTTCTGTAGATGCTACAGAAGTCAATGTAGATTCTAGATTAAGACAGTAATTTTGGAAGCTACTGGCAAAGTTATTATTCTGACTATTAGACAAAGAAGAATTTAATGCTCCTTGGATAGCAGCAAACTGTAAAGTGTTCTGGCCAGCAGGCGAAGCTTTGACGTCGGGAATATTCAGTAGGACAAACTTGCTAAAGGAAAACTTGGTAGTAGACTGGCTAAACGTTAGAGTCAGATCTTCTCCAGCACTTGTAAAAGTGTAGAAAGCTCCGCCTTGTGTTGGAATCGGTCTAATAAAGGGTGTTGTTGCCATGTTCTATCTAAGACGTTTTTATTAGCTCATGGTCACTGCATTAGAAGCCAAGATGTACCACTTCTGAAGAGAAAGGTTGTAGTGGAGAATAATGCTGGATTTTCCACCAGGGGAAAGCATGATTGTATTATAACCTACCACGTTTCCTACTGCGATATTAAAAGGTGCAGTTCCGACGTTGATGATGGTAGTCTCGTGGCCATCTGACAAAGCATCTGTGGAATTTGCAGCAAGCGTCAAGGTGCAACCTGAGCTGGAGAAAATTACACCCAACACGTTATCCTCGTTACTGATCGTCTTGGTTGTGCTAGCTGTGTAATTGCCAACGACTTCTCTCTTCTTTGTAAAGCCTTTCAACAGTTTTACAGTTCCATTCAGTTCAGAGATTCCATTGATCCTGGCAGACGCTGCGGTTATTTTTGCAGATACTGTAACATTAGTCGAGGTGATTGCGTCAATCGTTCCGATTAGTGCAACTATCTGGCCGTCGTTTAATGCATTGATCGTGACTTTTGCTGCACCTGTCGTAGGGAAGATAGCTTTTCCGGTTGTGATACCTTTGGCTTTAATCGTTCCTATAGCAGTTGCTGTCAGGTCTAATGTACCGTTCTGAGGATCGAGTTGTATAGAATCGGAGATCGACAAGATCGCAGATTTAACTTCTTCGAAGTTTTCATTTATGGTGATTCTGGATTCGGAGATCGGATCCTGTTCCAGTATTTCGTTGATTAAGATATCCATTACGCTTATCTATCCTTTTATTATTTGAACGAATCCAGGCATTCTCTTATAGACTCTATTGTTATTAGAATCCGAAAGCTCGACTTCAATTGTGTATGTTGCTTCATCCTTGAGACGTAAGACAAGATATGTGCCATCTACAACGGTCATGTAATCTGCTTCTGTTCCATCAGGAAGAACCTTCTTTATGTTCCATATGACATCATGTTTTCCGTAAATTTCTGAGCTGTCCATGATAATAAAGATCGGAACATGTTGTGGAGATTTAAATGGATTATTGTAAACCTTCATTCCGGCATCTCCCCACGAAGATGATCCTGCAAATGAAGGCAGAGAACCTCTACCATCTTTTGCAGATATAACCCCTCTGTCGATCCAGTATTGAATATCGTGTACCTTTCCTGCCAATATGTCTGCAACAGGAGCATCCAAAAACCAGTCAGCACGTGGAACGTCTGTGTGTTTTTGCATCACCTTTAACATTGCATGATCCAACCAGTCAGGAATTTCCCAGCTTTGTGTCTTTTCAACAGTCAGCGCCTTTTTCAATTCCACGAAGTTCCAACCATAAGGTCCTGATATCTTTGCTTCTGCCTTTATGCCATCCACATGGACAAGATAATGGAATCTTTCCACTCCTTCTTCTATGGTGTTATTTAGTTCATCGACAATCTCTTTTGGAGTCGTGCCTATAATTTTATGACTTCCTAGATTACCTATAGACAATACGTCTCCAGCCTCTATGGATGGGAATTTAAACCCTCCAAGATATTCAGAATGCAATTTGGTTTCTTTAAAAGATAATCTCTTGCATTCACCCCATGTCGCATCAGTGTTATTCCATCTTGTGGTATGACCCAGTCGATTATTATAAAATTCAACAGTCGAGAATTTTTCTAGTATGTCTTGTTCAAATACCTTCCAGATTTGCTGCTTGTAATTGTAAGGATCCAAAAGAACATTGGGAAGAGAAGAATCTTGGAACTCGGTTTTAGAAGGACACGCCAGCGTGCCAGATGCATCCTCCCATGTAAAACTAAAGTCTTTCCAGGTTTTAACTCTTTCTGCGTATTTAGTAACTGCAATGATTTCTAGATTCTTCTGATAGACCGTGATGCCTTTTTCCACCAACTTCAATGAAGAATGGTTGTCCATATTGATCATTCTACATTGGATATCAAAAACACCTTCGACCGGTATAAAATGGGGAAGCTTTAAAAAGTTTTCAGCGATTCCCCTGAATGTGAAGTCGTATCCTCCACCAACCCTTGAAATTTTCCATTCGATTTCGTAATGTTGGCGCAGTGAAATATTCTTCCACGTGAAATGCTTGGAGACACTCGCGTAAGTAGCTCCGCTGATATCTGCCCAAAGAGTCTGCGGCACGATACATTCCAAGATAACTGGAAATCCAACAATCACATTTAGCTCTTCGCCTTCGTAGATATTTTCTCTTCCTATCCAAGGATATTCGTAACGGACTTTTTTAGAGAATAGTTCGATAGAATCTATAAGCAAAGGAACCTCTGCAACAGAATAAATCTGGCCGGATGTGTAAGGCCTTACCGTGTTTGTGTAGATTTCTTTGCCGTATTCATCAAACCTTTCAATTGGCAATTTTATGCCTTGAGGGTATGCAACGGGAACCAATCTTCTGAGATCTTGCAAGTATCCGACAGGTTGTGATATCTTTACCTCGATGTCTTCGCCTTCTTGTACTTCTATGTGTTTGTTCTTATCGCTCCACGCGTTAAGTTTGTAATGGGCGAAGTACACGCCTTCTCCAGTGATATCCGTTATACGAACATAAGGCGGCAGGAAATCCTTTCTTAACTTTTCTCTAAGAGCGAAGAGCTTCATCAGGATTTCTTCCTGCGTGAACATAAATGCATCTTCTACAACAGGAAGTCCAAATTTATCAAATTCGTCTGTGACTTTGTTGATAGGGTAGAAAAGACCGATCCTATCAGTTTTCTTATAACCTCCTGCATCAATCATACGATAATCAAGACCTATCTCATTTGAGACCAGCTTTCCATTATCTGCATCGTTCTTTCTTACGTTTAGCCAGAACTCCTTTACCACAAGATCCTGATAACCAAAGAATTTCAAGGCATTCAGCAAACCCTTCACGGAACCGATGTGCGAATAAATTTCATCACCGGACAGAAGAAGTTCTTTTCTTTTCTGGTTTATGGTTTTCCAGTCTGGCAGATCTTCGTTGACGTCACTGTCGCGCAACATCAGTTCATCTTTGTGTGCAAAGTTCTTTCCAAAGTTTTCAAGCATGGAAGAAAATCTCTTATCTTCGTCTTCTGATTCTGCATACAGATCAACAATTACAGTAAAGTCTGTGCATTCTATTTTGATAGTTCCGTATGCAACAGCTTCAACAGTAGGGCTAAACGAAACGTGTATAGCAATCGGTTCTTTATCAGGATCTATGACACACTTTAATCCGTAAAGATCTAATTCGGGATAAAGCTCCGGCGAAGAAAATTGCAAAGATGTGTTCCTTGCTGTCGAAATATAGGGAGTGCCTTCTTCGATGTAAACGCTGAAGAGGGAAAATGCAGGATCTCCTTCAACAGTTACGTTCAACGGACCGTTTACGACAGAAAATGGTTTTGAGACAGATTCCTTTACTCCGGTTGCACCTGCCCTTTCCAGGCAACTTTCCAGAATGAATAACTGTGCCACTTCAGAAAGACCAACACTAACCTTCGGAAGGTGCATGGTCGTAGTGTAGACGGAACCGTCTTGCGCAAGTTGGAGCAATCTGCCTTGCCCGTTAAAAATCTTTATGTTACCTAAAGCCATTACGTTATGTTTCTATCGTCTTTGTCAACCGTAAAGTTGACCCACGTTTTTATTCTTTTAACCTGTTCAATTATTTCAGTGACAACATTTTCAAGCACTCCTACAAAACCCATGTGGGCAGGATCTTCGGTGATCAGTCTAGATAGGGTAGAATTAAGAACTCTCTGCTGATAAATGTATCCGCTATTTCTGTGGCGCACTGTCCTCCTAGTTTCTGCTACTTTGTATCTGTTCATTATTTCTTAATCCGTGTCAGTTTAGAGTTATAAGTAACAGGAGTCCTGCCACGTATAGAAATGTTTACGCAACCAGGCCCTGTTGAACTTAGACCTTCGTTATAAGTATTAGAACGTCTATCCGTCCAACCACCTCTTATGATGGCAAGATCTCCATCCTTTAAAAGAATATCTCCGAAATCATCTATCACCTGGTTTATAGTCTTCCCTTGGATGACTGCTTCTTCTTCTTCCTGTGAGATGAATTGCACCGTGGTAGAGTCCACTCCTTCAATTTCTTCAATTGTTCTGATAAGGTCCGAACGCGGTATTCTGTCTCTCCTTCTTGTGGTAGCAAAGTAATCTCCGATCTTATCAAAAACCTCGTTCTTGACAAGTGTATCATCTGCAGCATCTTCAAAAAGGATAAGATTGATATACAGTACGAATTTTTTGACTGTAGGATTCACGAGTTTCGTTGAAAGCTTTACGATCTTCTTTCCAGAATCGTCAAGCATCTTGATGATTTTTCTCTGTTGACCTGCATTAAGCAAGAATCTATCAGTATCAATGTTGAAGTAATTTTCACCAGATCTGAACTTCTTTGAAATATCTGGAATTAGCATGATGTAAATTACATTGTCGTCCGATAGATCTTCGTCAAAGTTCTTTGTCCACGCATGGACCAGACTGAACGTGTTAAATCTTGAAAAATATGCAACGTAGTTGTCAGGATGTGCAAAGATCAAAGACCTGCTGGTTTTGGGCGCAACAAGCTTTGTTATTTCGATAGGTTCTGGATTAGATCCCATCTCAGGAGTTTCGGTGCAGACGACAGAAAAATATTCCGAGATGTCCAATTCATTGCCCCTGTTGTCATATGCAACGTCAATTGCTCTGAATATTACAGCCTCTGGGCTAACGCCATCCATGCTGCCGGTAAGACCGCTTGTTACAAGATATTCTATAACTATTTCTGCTCCTAATGCCGGAATCGCACCATGCGCACCATTTCCAAAATAGATGTCTAATCCACTTGTGATACCTGTTTTAATCATGCAACACTTTTGATTTGCTGGCATGTCGTAAAAACTTTCGTAGTTGTGCCAGAGATCTCCATTGACATAAACGTGGACGAATTCATTGTCTATCATCTGTCCTTGCTTGTATGCAACTTCAAAGGATTGCATAGATACGCCAGTTCCTTGGAAGGCCTGTTGATCAATTACGCCCTGTCTGACTATGCAGTCTATGATCTGTATAAAATCGTGTACAACCCTAAGTTCTGAAGATTGGAAATCAGCAATGAATGAAAGATCGTTGTTCATGCATTGCAGCTTGGAGTGAGTGCTCATGATGATACTGCCACCATCTACGCGTGGCACCCCGGTCTTCTGAATAAGACTGATTCTGCCAACTGCTGCAACTGCCCTAGTCGGGTCATGTCCAGTCAATCTTGCAAGTCCGTATATTGAACTTGCTCTTGTTGCCTCGTTTATGTTTAATTCTGTGATCGAGTCTTCTATGTAGTAGAAGATAAGCTGTGCAAGGTTCGTGAGAACCAATATAATCTGACCATACGCCGAGGAAGCGGAGAACAGAGTGTTTGCTTGCTTAAATGTAGTCGTGCAGTAGTCTACTGTCTGTTGCAACAGATCGTCTACTGTGAGTCTAGATTTTTCGAAGATGTTGAGCTTCTTTGCCATCATCTATCTAAACCAAAAAATCCCAGGACTTTTAGAGAGGTTTAGATTTCATGATATTAATTTGATCCATTGTATCTTTAAGTTGTAACTTTTTGGATTGAATGAATGACATCATCACAGGTGTGCCATCACAGCTATTGTCTAACTGGGTAATCATCCAGCGCAATTTTTCTGCCTGCGCGTTAATGATTTCTATTTCGCTATTCATATTCTATTTATCGATTTCATTAATAAAATATGATATGTCGTATAATGTCACAACGCGCATCAATTTTACTAAGAATTGTGGTTATATGTAATACTCCTATACGCGTGGTATGCACCGCGTGGTATACGCATATACGAGTTTTTACAATACATATAGACCAAATTGTTTATTGTCATTTACTATAATGTCGATTAAGCATTCGTCTCTTACGGAACCTGGTGCAAATCCAACAGTTACGTCTATTCTGTACTCCTGGGCTGCGGGAATAAACATGGCAATTTTCTCCTGTATGTCTCTGGTCATTTTATTCTCATTGAGTTGGAGTGTGAACACCATCGACTCAAGATCTATACCAAAGTCCGGAGCACCTAATATATCTCCTGGTTTTGTCATAAGTAACATCCTTATTGCCTGTACAAGCTGGACGTCTCTGTCATGTGTTTCGTATTTTACGAGCTTGTATGTTGTTTCGTCCGTGCTGAGAAGTATTTCTGATCCTGCCATACCTTATTTACACCTTGACAAAAGTGTAAAATAATATAATAATGTTATGAAAGAAACCAAGCGTACACTAGCAACAGACATCTCTAGGAACGGCAGCAAAAGCATCGCCGGGCGCTTGGAGCCTCTTATCACAAAGATGGAAAAGATGTCATTAATTGACATTCAATCAGAGTTCAATACTGTTTTGGATGATCCTGATGTCTCTGCGGCACCAGAGACACGGAACAAATGGAGAGATACTTGTAGAAATACAATATCAAAATCCAAAATAATGTTTGTCATCACAAACATTTATCTTGCAGGAGCAAAATTAAAGCTATAATGGAAAAGCCTAAGCGAAAGCTTAGGCTTTTTTGGATAGATATGAGTGAATCTTACAGAACTTATAGCAAGTGTAAACAGCGAACTGAGCATTTCGTGTGCAATACCAATCAAGCTTCCAGAGGACAGAATAAAGATCTTAATCAAAGATGCTAAAGACTGGGCATACGACAACTACCAGTACGCGGTTGAGGAGAAATTGATAGTGGTCCCTTCTGTACTTTTTACAACTACAGAATTTAAAGCAACTAGGGCTATCAAGTTACCAAACGAAGTCATATCAATCTACGACTTCAGAGAGATGACAGGTGCTGGTATCATCGGCCCAAACCAAGGGGATTTTAGTCAGAACAGAATGATGGCTGCTGACATCTACCTCAACCCATTCGGAAGTGACAACTTGATGTATCGTACAATCATGTTTTCGATGTATGATCTTGCAAGGACGTACATGCTAGAGACCATAGCATTCGCCTATAACAAGAACAGTAAGAAGCTTGTCGTGAAAGGCAGGACACCTCCAAGAAATGCTGCTATCCATGCGTACGTAAAGTTAGCAGACGAAGATCTTTTTGATGATGAATTGTTTAGAAGATACGTCAAGGCTAAGGCGAAGATGAATCTTGGAAGAATGCTAGGTACATTCAATTTTACATTGATCGGTGGAATCACCATCAATTTTGCAGAAATAAAAGCTGAAGGCCAAGAAGAAATGGCAGAAGTCAAAGAACAGA
>Ga0326734_1000074_pt1 | contig 34927 bp, 32 predicted proteins | sample 15_GP2_1315_FD_207944 | JGI IMG/M metagenome (GOLD analysis project Ga0326734, IMG submission 207944) | Glacier ice microbial communities from Ngari, Tibet, China - 15_GP2_131.5 | ecosystem: Environmental > Aquatic > Freshwater > Ice > Glacier | place: China: Ngari, Tibet | collected 2018-07-18 | reverse complement strand
GCGCTGGATTTCGGCCACGCTGATTGTATCGTTGACGAAAAAGCGGTGGACGGCGGCGACCATCGCCTCGCGCGTCATTTCATCGGTGGCCATACGGTGCGTCAGGCTCGGCACCTGCACCGCGCTGCCGCGCGCGTACAGCTTATACGACGCACGCGACCAGCTGTCCATTTTCGACAGGTCGGGATTGCGCAGTGCCGGAATCGAGCCCTTGATCTGGTTGTAATCGGCCTGGGTGGCCGCGGACGTGACCACCAGCGCCAGCTTTTCCTGCGCACGCCGGTCGCTGCCGTCTCCGGCAATCATGACCAGCGTGTCCACGTCGTACAGAAACAGCTCGCCCGTTTCAGGCACGGGGGTGCAGCCGAACACGCCGTCGGTCGGGTAGCCCCAGGCATTGAGTTCACCCTTGACGAAATCGCCCATCACCATCATCGCCGCACTGCCTTCGGCCAGCTGGCGCGCAATATCGGTCCACGGGCGCTCCTGCACGGGCGAGGCCATATATTTTTTCAAGCCACGAAAACGCGTGAGCGCATGCGCCAGGCGGAGGTCGGCAAAGGCGCGCGCATCCTTGCGCACGAACAGGTCGCCGTAGAATTTGGCGCCGCCCTCGGCCAGCACCAGCGTCTCGAACAGGGTGGCCACCTGCCACGGCTCGCTGCTTTGGGCCAGCACCACCACGCCCGCCTGCTGCAGGCGGGCGGCGGCGCGGTCGAATTCGGTCCAGGTCTGGGGCGGTGCTATGTCAAACCGCGCAAGCAACTTGCGGTTATAGAACAGCGTATTGATGCGATGGATTCCGAGCGGGGCGGCGATCACATGGCCGCGCGGCTGCACCAGCGCCATCAGCGACGGGTGCAGCAGGCGTTCCCATTTTCCGCTCTCGGCGACAGCGTCGAACTCGTGCAGCAGGCCGAGGTCAGCCCACTCACCGAGCGTGACCGGGCCATTTAATTGCGCCACCTGGGGCGCGTCGCCGGCCAGTACCCGGCTTTTCAGCACGATGCCCGCGCCCACCCCGGAGCCACCCGGGATCAGGACGTTCTTCAATTCCAGGTTTTCATCGCCCAGCCGGTCCGACAGCAGGTTGATGGCCTTGTTTTCGCTGGTCGACTTCCACCAGTGCAGGACCTGCAGCGTCTGCGCATGCACGCCAGACGTTGCCAGGACGAGCAGCAATGGCAGCGTCAGCCGGGCCAGGCGGCGGCTGGCGGCCAAGGCGCCCTGCCATGCTCTTTCTGATCTGTGCAACGGTGTCTCCCTCTGAAACAGGTATTTTTCGCGCCTGCACGCGCGCTGCCCTTTTCGGGTCATTGTCAACTGAGACTATAGCCGATATCCCATGAGCATGTTGCAAATATGTCACTCTTTGTAATGTTTTGTAATTTTTCCTATCGTTTTGTTACGTCGTTAGAATGGGGAGAATGTGCCTGCCGCCGCTATGTGGGCATCGGCAACAGCGCCCTCACCGCCTGTTCCAATGTAAGGAAATGTAAGGCAGCAATGCCCACTCCAAAAACAAATATTTATATTTTTCAAACACTTAACACGTGATGCAACAGTTCAGCCCGACCGGTTGGCGCTACACACCATGCGCTGCTACTGTCTGCCCCGTTGTACATCAGAAATCATAAAAAAACGAGGAGACACATGAATCGCATTATGCTTACCGCAATTCCAGCGGCCCTGGCCATGACATTTGCATGCACGGCGGCTTTCGCCGCCGACGAAGTGGGCTTCCACGGTTACGTTCGCGCCGGTGCGGGCAGCAGCTCGATCAAGGGCCCGCAAAGCTGCTACGGCCTGGGTGGCAACACCATGAAATACCGCCTGGGCAACGAGTGCGACGCCTACGCGGAGTTTGGCTACACCCAGGAACTGGCCAAGACCGACGGCGTCACCTTCCTGGGCACCGTCTGGGCCGACGTGTACAACCCGAAATCGGACTTCGGCGGCGCCAGGCTGGGCATCGCCAAGGCATACGTCGAGGCGCGCGGACTGGATTTTCTCAACGGCGGCTCCGCCTGGGCCGGCAAGCGCTACTACTACCGTCCCGACATCCACATGCTGGACCTGCAGTACATCAACATGAACGGCACGGGTGCCGGTATCGACCGGGTCAACATGGGACCGGGCAAATTCAGTTATGCCTTCTTCAAGGATAACGACATTACCGCGACCTCGCGCACCGGCGTGGTGACCACCGAGGCGGCTACCCGCCAGAACCTGATCTATGGCGATGTGCCGCTCAACACCGACGGCACCATCGACGTGGCGGTGTCGCTGATCAAAGCCCAGGGCGGCAACAACACCCACAACGGCTACCAGATCACGGCGCTGCACAAGCAAGCGAAGGTCATGGGCGGAGGCAACACCTTCGGCGTGCAGCATGGCGTCGGCCCTGGAACCGGCGTTGGCGTGTGCTGCGACCGTATCGGTGCGTCCGGCAGCACGCTGCTCGGTTCGGACGTGACGCGCACCCGCGTTTTCAATGACCTGGCAATCCAGCCGAGCACCAACTTCGGCATGGAATTCGTGGCCCTGATGCAACGCGATAAATCCGACGCCAACGGTTCCTCGACCTGGACTTCGGTTGGCGTGCGTCCCGTCTACGCGGTGCACAAGCACGTCAAGCTGGCGCTGGAACTGGGCACCGACCGCGTGAAGGTACCGGGCGGCCCGGCGCTGCGCCTGACCAAGATCACGTTCGCGCCGTCGATTTCGTCCGGCCCTGGCCTGTGGGACCGTCCTGAGCTGCGCGCCTTCGTCACCTACGGCAAGTGGAACGACGCCGCCACCGCCTCGGTCAATGCAAGTAACAACTCAGGCCCTGTGTACGGCAACAGGACGAGCGGCACGTCGTTTGGCGCACAGCTGGAAACCTGGTTCTGATCCTGAAGCAGCAACAAGGTCAATAAAGTCTCTGTGGACTTTGGCACCGGCATGCCCCCGCCGGTGCCATTTTTTCGTCTGCTTCAAGCGAATAAACAAGCAGCCCCACAAGCACGACAGAACCAACATAACTAAAAGGAGTTTGGAGATGAAATTGAAACACATCGTTATGCTGACGACCCTGGCTTTTGCCGGCAGCGCCTATGCCACCGATGTCGAGGTGCTGCACTACTGGACTTCCGGCGGTGAAGCCAAGTCAGCCGCCCAGCTCAAACTAATTGTCAAGGAAGCCGGCTACGGCTGGAAAGACTTCGCGGTGGCAGGCGGCGGTGGCGAGAACGCGATGACCGCCCTCAAGACGCGCGTCATTTCCGGCAATCCGCCGACGGCCGCCCAGATCAAGGGTCCCTCGATCCAGGAATGGGGCCGCGAGGGCGTGCTCGCCAACATCGACGAAGTGGCCGTGGCCGGCAAATGGGACAGCGTGCTGCCCAAGGTCGTCGCCGACGTCATGAAATACAAGGGCCACTACGTGGCGGCGCCGATCAATGTGCACCGCGTCAACTGGGTATGGGCCAATCCGGAAGTACTGAAAAATGCTGGCGTGGCCGGCATGCCGACCACCTGGGACAGCTTTTTCGAAGCTGCCGAGAAGATCAAGAAGTCCGGCGCCATCGCCATCGCCCACGGCGGCCAGCCTTGGCAGGACGCCACCATCTTTGAATCGGTCGCGCTGGGCGTGGGCGGTGCCGCCTTCTACCAGAAGGCCCTGGTCTCGCTGGACCAGAAAACGCTGACCAGTCCCACCATGGTCAAAGTGTTCGACACGCTGGGCAAGGTCAAAGGCTACATCGACAAGGACGCCCCCGGCCGCGACTGGAACCTGGCCACCGCCATGGTCATCAATGGCAAAGCGGGCTTTCAGTTCATGGGCGACTGGGCCAAGGGCGAATTCGCCTCCGCCGGCAAGGTACCGGGCAAGGACTACCTGTGCGCCGCGGCGCCCGGTTCGGCCGGCGCCTACACCTTCAACATCGATTCGTTCGCAATGTTCCAGCAGAAAGACGCCGAGGCCAAGAAGGGGCAGATGGCGCTGGCCAAGGCCGTCATGAGTCCGCAGTTCCAGTCAGTCTTCAATCTGAACAAGGGTTCGATTCCTGTTCGATCAGGCGTCTCGAAAGACAAGTTCGACGACTGCGCGCTCAAGTCAATGGCCGACATGGACGTTTCGGGCAAGAACGGCGGCCTGGTGCCTTCGATGGCGCACGGCATGGCCATTCCTTCAGCAACCCAGGGCGCGATCTCCGACGTCATCGCCAAGTTCATGAATTCGTCCATGACCTCGGCCGACGCGGTCGCGGCACTGGCAAAGGCAGCCAAGACCAAGTAGGCGAACGGGCGGCGCCACCCGGCGCCGCCCGTTCGTCCGTCTTTTGACTTCTACCGGTATATGCGATGTCGCTGAAAGATATTTTTGAAAAGACGATACCGAAACTGGTGCTGGGGCCGACGCTCCTCGCCAGTTTGCTGTTCGTCTACGGTTTCATCCTCCTTACGGGCTACATCTCGCTGACTGAATCGCGCATGATGCCCACCTTTGAATTCTCCGGACTGGGCCAGTATGTTGACTTGTTCGACAACGAACGCTGGTGGACTTCGCTCACCAACCTCGGCATCTTCGGCACCCTGTTCATCGGCTTCAGCGTCGCCATCGGCCTGTTCCTGGCGATCCTGCTAGACCAAAAAATCCGCGCCGAGGGCGCGCTGCGCGCCGTCTACCTGTATCCAATGGCGCTCTCGTTCATTGTCACCGGCACCGCCTGGAAATGGATGCTCAACCCCAGTCTGGGCCTGGAAAAGGTCATGCACGACTGGGGCTGGACCGCGTTTCATTTCGACTGGTTGGTCAACCCCGACATGGCGATCTACACGGTCGTCATCGCCGGCGTGTGGCAGTCGTCCGGCTTTGTCATGGCGCTGTTTCTGGCCGGACTGCGCGGCATCGACGACGACATCATCAAGGCCGCCCAGGTCGACGGCGCGTCGCTGCCGACGATCTACCGCCGCATCGTCATTCCCGCCATGCGCCCGGTGTTTTTCAGTGTGCTGCTGATCCTATCGCACATCGCCATCAAGAGCTTCGACCTGGTCATCGCGCTGACCGCGGGCGGGCCGGGCAACGCGTCGTCGGTGCCGGCCATTTTCATGTACCAGTTTTCCTTCACCCGCGGCCAGTTGGGGTTGGGTTCGGCCTCGGCCATGATGATGCTCGCCACCATCGTCGCCGTGCTGGTGCCCCTGATGTACCTTGAAGCGCGCAGCAATAAGGCAATGCGATGAACCACACATTGAAACCGGGACGCATTGTCCTCTACCTTCTGCTGGGGCTGTTTTTTCTGTATTACATCGCGCCGCTTTACGTCATGCTGTCGACCTCGTTCAAATCACTTGACGAAATCCGCAGCGGCAACCTGCTGTCGCTGCCGCAAGCGGTCAGCTTCGACGCCTGGCGCCGCGCCTGGTCGTCGGCTTGCACCGGCACGACCTGCGAAGGCTTGCAGCCGTACTTCTGGAACTCGATCAAGATGGTGATTCCGGCGGTGGCAATCTCGACCTTGGTGGGCGCCTTCAACGGCTATGTATTCGCGCACTGGCGTTTTCGCCATTCGGAAATCCTGTTCACCGCGCTGCTGGTGGGCTGCTTCATTCCGTTTCAGGTCGTGCTGCTGCCGATGGCTGGCCTGCTCGGCAAGTTCGGCCTGGCCAATACCACTGCCGGCCTGGTGTTCGTGCACGTGGTCTACGGCACCGCGTTTACCACCCTGTTCTTCCGCAACTACTACGTCGGCGTGCCGGAAGAACTGATCAAGGCGGCGCGCATCGATGGCGCCGGCTTCTTCCTGATCTTCCGCAAGGTCGTGCTGCCGATCTCGGGACCAATCTTCGTGGTGTGCGTGATCTGGCAATTCACTCAGATCTGGAACGATTTCCTGTTCGGCGTGGTGTTCGCCAGCGGCGAAGCGCAACCGATCACGGTCGGCCTGAACAACCTGGTCAATACCTCGACCGGCGTCAAGGAACACAACGTCAACATGGCAGCGGCAATCATCGCGGCCCTGCCCACATTGCTGGTGTACCTGGTGGCTGGCCGCTATTTCGTGCGCGGGCTGACTGCAGGCGCAGTCAAAGGTTAAGGAATCATTATGTCTAGTTTATCAATTCGTCAAATCCGCAAGGTGTATGCCAATGGTGTCGAAGTCCTCAAGGGGATCGATATTGAAGTCAAGGATGGCCAGTTCCTGATTCTGGTGGGTGGCTCCGGCTCGGGCAAGTCCACGCTGCTGAACATGATTGCGGGACTCGAAAGCGTCACCTCGGGCGAAATCCGGATCGGCGATCGCGTCGTCAACGACCTGCAGCCGAAGGACCGTGACATCGCGATGGTGTTCCAGTCGTACGCGCTGTACCCGTCGATGACGGTGCGCGAGAATATCGCCTTCGGCCTGGGCGTGAAAAAAGTGCCCAAGCGCGAGCAGGCAGAGATCGTCGAACGGGTGGCGCAAACGCTGCAGATCACCCACCTGCTCGACCGCCGTCCGGCGCAGCTGTCGGGCGGCCAGCGCCAGCGGGTCGCGATGGGACGGGCGATTTCACGCCAGCCGTCGCTGTTCCTGTTCGACGAACCGCTGTCGAACCTGGACGCCAAGCTGCGCGTGGAAATGCGCGCCGAAATCAAGCGCATGCACCAGCGCCTCAAATCGACCATCGTGTACGTGACGCACGACCAGATCGAAGCGATGACGATGGGCGACCTGATTGCCGTGATGAAGGATGGCGTGGTGCAGCAACTGGGCACGCCGCAGGAAATCTACGACAATCCGGCCAACCTGTTCGTGGCAGGCTTCATCGGCTCGCCGTCGATGAATTTCATCACCGCGGAGGTGGCAATCGACGCCGACGGCGCACCCTTCATCACGCTCGATAACGCCGCCCGCAAGATGCGCCTGAAGCTGCCGTTCGAGGCCGCCCGCCTGGCGCCGTATGCGGGCCGTCCGGTCATCCTGGGCATCCGCCCCGAACAGATCACCGACGTCGACACCGCTCATGGTGTGGCCGGTCAGGCGTTGTCATGCCTGGTCGACCTGGTCGAGCCGACCGGACCGGATACCTTGCTGACGATCACCCTGAACGGCGCACCGGTTACCTGCCGCGCGCATCCCCGCGAAGCGGTGCAGCCGGGACAGACCATGGTCTTGTCGTTCAACCTGTCGAAGGCAACGCTGTTCGACCCGACCAGCGGGGAACGGATATTGTAAATTTCCAATGTCAACCTCAACCGGTTACGCTGCGAATTTCTGGCGTTGCTGGCGTTGCTGACGTTTCTGGCGTTGCTGGCGTTGCTGACGTTGCTACTGTTCGTATCCGGTTTCCAGCCTTCGCGCTTGCCTGGCACCACCACCGCGCAGCCCGTTGACCAGGAGTCAAGCCCGGCTGGCAAACGCTCGCCGCAGCCAGAACGCGGCTATCGCCGCAATCGGCAACAGGACAACCAGCGAGCCCTTCACGCCAGAAACGCCGCCTGTCAGCAGGGTGTTGCCCACCAGCCCGCCACGCGGCAGGCTATTGGCGGTGGCATGGCCCGGCACGGTTGCCCTGGTCATGATGTCCCGTCCCAGTGCATGAACGGTTCGGGCCCTGGATCCATTCACCTGCCGGACGGTTTTTTTTGATTTTTGTCTATGAGAAGACGAAAAAAAACCTCCCGTTCGGGAGGTTTTTTCTTGCTACTGGCGGAAAGGGTGAGATTCGAACTCACGGTACCCCTAAAGGTACGCCAGATTTCGAGTCTGGTGCATTCGGCCACTCTGCCACCTTTCCTGATTCTGTCTTTTTTGCGCCTCGCTTGCTGCTGCGAGGACAGAATTATAGCAAACCTGAAGCAAAACGGAAAAGGTTTTTTTGCCGGATTTAAAAACGCCGGCAGCTTCCGTCTTCGACCTTCACGCAACTGGAACAAGCCGCTCCAGGCCGCCCATGTAGGCGCGCAGCGCCGGCGGGATCACGACGCTGCCGTCGGCTTGCTGGTAGTTTTCCAGCACCGCCACCAGCGTGCGCCCGACCGCCAGGCCCGAGCCGTTGAGCGTGTGCACCAGTTCCGGCTTGCCCTGGGCGTTGCGAAAGCGCGCCTGCATGCGCCGCGCCTGGAAGGCTTCGCAATTGGACAGCGACGAAATTTCTCGGTAGGTGTTTTGCGCCGGCAGCCACACTTCGAGGTCGTACGTTTTGCTGGCGCCAAAGCCCATGTCGCCGCTGCACAGCGCCATGACGCGGTACGGCAGACCGAGTCCCTGGAGGATGGCTTCGGCGTGGCCGACCATCTCTTCCAGCACCTCGTACGATTGCTCGGGATGCACCACCTGCACCATTTCGACCTTGTCGAACTGGTGCTGGCGGATCATGCCGCGGGTGTCGCGGCCGTAGCTGCCGGCCTCGGAACGAAAGCATGGCGTGTGCGCCGTCATCTTGATCGGCAACGCGTCCAAGGCGACGATCTCGTCGCGCACCAGGTTGGTCAGCGTCACTTCCGACGTCGGGATCAGGTAAAAAGTTTCGCCTTCGCCTTCGGCGCCGCCTTTCTTGACCGAAAACAGGTCCGCTTCGAATTTCGGCAACTGGCCGGTGCCGCGCAGCGAATCGGCGTTGACCATGTACGGCGTGGTGCATTCGGTGTAGCCGTGCGCGCCCGTGTGGGTGTCGAGCATGTACTGCGCCAGCGCGCGGTGCAGGCGGGCGATGCCGCCCTTCATGACGGAAAAGCGCGAACCGGTCAGCTTGGTGGCGACTTCGAAGTCGAGGCCAAGCGGGCCGCCGACGTCGACATGGTCCTTGATCGCGAAATCGAAAACGGGCGGTGTGCCGACCTTGCGCACTTCGACGTTGCCGTTCTCGTCGACGCCGACCGGCACCGAGGCGTGCGGCAGGTTGGGCACCGATTCCATGAAGCCGGCCAGCCTGGCCTGCACCGCCGACAGCGCCGTTTCGTTGGCCTTGAGCTCGTCGCCGAGGCCGGCGACCTCGATCATCACGGCGCTGGTGTCCTCGCCCTTGCCTTTGAGTTGGCCGATCTGCCTGGACAGCGTGTTTCGCTTGCCCTGCAAGTCTTCGGTGCGGGTCTGGATCGCCTTGCGTTCGGCCTCGAGGGCGGTGAAAGCGGCCACGTCGAGCACGTATTTGCGGCTTGCCAGGCGGACGGCGACGGTGTCGATGTCCTTGCGGAGAAGTTGAATGTCTATCATATCGAGATGGCCGGGTTGTCGAGTGCGCATTGTACCAAGCCGGCAGCCATCATCGGCGAAGTTTGGCGACCGCTGCCGTCGCCGCACTCGCGGTTGGCGCCGTCTCAGTTCAGCGCGGCCTTTTCAATGGCGCTCAGGCGACGGCCCAAAATGACGACGACCTGCATCGCGGCGTCGCTGGCGACGGCTTTGGCAACGCGCGGCGCGGTGCCAAAACGGGCCGGTTCGGCCGCCATCGCGTAGCTGACGAAGGCGCCGACGATGGCGGCGGCAAGGAAGACGGCTTCGGCGTTTTTACGGATGGTCATGGTGTGCTACCTTGCAGGCTGGCGATGTCTTCTTTGCCGACGCCGGCTGCGAACACGTGGCGCGCCCGCGCGGTGAAGCGCGCATTTTGATGATTGAACAGGAAGGCAGTATCTAGCCGGCGGCATCCTTGTCGAGCCCGCGCAGCCAGGCCAGCTTTTCGGCGATTTTTGTCTCGATCCCGCGCGGCACCGGCGCGTACCAGCCCGGCTCGGCCATGCCATCCGGCAGATAGGTTTCGCCGGCCGCATAGGCGTTCGGCTCGTCGTGGGCGTAACGGTAGGCGTGGCCGTGGCCAAGTTCCTTCATCAGCTTGGTCGGCGCGTTGCGCAGGTGGACCGGCACTTCGCGCGATTTATCGGTCTTGACGAAAGCGACGGCGCGGTTGTAGGCGTTGTAGCCAGCGTTGCTCTTGGCCGCGATGGCCAGATAAATGACCGCCTGCCCGAGCGCCAGTTCGCCTTCGGGCGAGCCGAGCCGCTCGTAGGTGGCGGCGGCGTCGTTGGCGATCTGGATTGCGCGCGGGTCGGCGATGCCGATGTCTTCCCACGCCATGCGCACGATGCGGCGCAGCAGGTACTGCGGGTCGGCGCCGCCATCGAGCATGCGGCACAGCCAGTACAGCGCAGCGTCCGGATGCGAGCCGCGCACCGACTTGTGCAGCGCCGAAATCTGGTCATAAAAATTGTCGCCGCCCTTGTCGAAGCGGCGCGAATTGAGCGTCAGCGCATTGTCGACGAAGTCGCCGCTGATGTGGGTGACATGCGAGGTGGCCGCCGACGTGCTGGTCTGCTCGAGCAGGTTGAGGAAGCGGCGGGCGTCGCCGTCGGCGTAACCGATCAGGGTGGCGATGGCGACGTCGTCGAACGTCAGGTGCTGCAGCACGCGTGCGCGCGCGCGCGCGAACAACTGCAGCAGCTCGGCGTCGGTAAGAACCTTGAGCACATACACCTGCGCGCGCGACAGCAGCGCCGAGTTCACTTCGAACGAGGGATTCTCGGTGGTGGCGCCGATCAGCGTGACCAGGCCCGATTCGACGAACGGCAGCAAGGCGTCCTGCTGCGACTTGTTGAAGCGGTGGATCTCGTCGATGAACAGGATGGTGTGCTTGCCGCCGGCCAGGTAGTGCTCGGCCTGCTCGATCGAGGCGCGGATCTCCTTGACGCCGGACAGCACCGCCGACAGCGCGATGAACTCGCACTCGAAAGCGGACGCGGTCAGGCGCGCCAAGGTGGTCTTGCCGACGCCGGGCGGGCCCCACAAAATCATCGAATGCGGCTTGCCGGACCTGAATACCAGGCTCAAAGGCTTGCCCGGTCCCAGCAGATGGCTCTGGCCGATCACGTCGCCGATGGTGCGCGGGCGCAGCGCCTCGGCCAGCGGCGCCGCCGGCGCGTGCTTGAACAGGTCATCCATGCGCGACTCCTCGTTCAATTATTAAAAACGTCGGCGCCCTTCGGCATCGTGAACTTGAACTGCTGGGCCGACAAGGGCGGATTTTTTTCGAATTTTTTAAACAGGATCACGGAAGTGGCGCCAAACGCGTCGTGCAGCTCCATCGCTTCCGGCGTGCCGTTGCGCAGGCCGATGCTAATCTGCTCGAAGGTGCTGTCCTTCGTTTTCGGTTTGGCGTCGAGCCACTCGAGGCCGCCGCGGCTGCCGGCTTCGCTCAGGGTGAAGTTTTTTTCGAGGTCGTTGCTGCCGAACAGGATCGCCGCCGGCGACGAGCCAAGCGCATTGCCCAGCTTTTTCACCGTCACCTGGTTCAGGTCCTTGTCGAAAATGTACAACTGCTCGCCGTCGGCTTGCAGCAGCTGCTCGTACGGTTTCACATACGTCCAGATGAACTTGCCGGGCCGGGCGAACACGAAGGTGCCGGTCGATATCGGCGCGGCCTTGCCGGCGGCGGCTTTCGCGTCGGATTTTGCGTCTGATTTCTTCATCTGCTGCTGACTGAACTCGCCGCGCGCGGCATGGGTGCTGGCGACGAAGCTTTTGAACTGTTCCAGCGCGCTGGCGTGGGCCGCGCCGGTGAGTAGCAGAGCACCGGCGACAAGCAGTGCCGCCAGCGTGAATTTTTTGTTGAAGCTCATTGTCGTCCTTGTTGTGATCTGATCGGGCTCTTATTCGGCGCTCGACGCCGGCACCAAAATGTCCCGGTTGCCGTTCGACTGCATCGACGACACGACGCCGCTGTTTTCCATCTGTTCGAGCAAGCGCGCGGCGCGGTTGTAACCGATCCGCAGATGGCGCTGCACCAGCGAAATCGAGGCGCGGCGGTTTTTCAGCACCACCTGCACCGCCTGGTCGTACAGCGCATCGGCTTCGCCGCCACCCTCGCCCGCCACGGCCCCGTCGGCGCCAGCGTCGCCCTCGAGCGTGCCACCTTCGAGTATGCCGTCAATGTAGTTCGGTTCGCCCGTCGCCAGCAGATGTTTTACAACTCGATGCACTTCTTCGTCCGACACGAAGGCGCCGTGCACCCGCACCGGCATGCCGGTACCGGGCGGCATGTACAGCATGTCGCCCATGCCGAGCAAAGCTTCGGCGCCCATCTGGTCGAGAATGGTGCGCGAGTCGATCTTCGACGACACCTGGAAAGCGATGCGGGTCGGGATGTTCGCCTTGATCAGGCCGGTGATCACGTCGACCGACGGCCGCTGGGTCGCCAGGATCAGGTGCAGGCCGGCGGCGCGCGCCTTTTGCGCGATGCGGGCGATCAGCTCCTCGACCTTCTTGCCGACCACCATCATCAGGTCGGCCAGCTCGTCGATGATGATGACGATGGTCGGCAGTTTTTCCAGCGGCTCGGGCGCGTCCGGCGTCAGACTGAAGGGATTCGGGATATGCTCCTCGCGCTTGGCCGCGTCCAGTATCTTGGTGTTGTAGCCGGCCAGGTTGCGCACGCCCAGCTTGCTCATCAGCTTGTAGCGGCGTTCCATCTCGTTGACCGCCCAGTTGAGGGCGTGGCTGGCCTGGCGCATGTCGGTCACCACCGGCGCGAGCAGGTGCGGAATGCCTTCGTAGACCGACATCTCGAGCATTTTCGGGTCGATCAGGATCAGGCGCACGTCGGCCGGGTCGGATTTGTACAGCAGCGACAAAATGGTGGCGTTGATGCCGACCGACTTGCCGGAACCGGTGGTGCCGGCCACCAGCAGGTGCGGCATCTTGGCCAGGTCGGCGATCACCGGCTTGCCGGCGATGTCCTTGCCAAGCGCGATCGTCAGCGGCGAGGCGCTGTCGTTGTACAGCTTGGAGCCGACGATCTCGGTCAGCCGCACGATCTGGCGCTTCGGGTTCGGCAATTCGAGCGCCATGTAGTTCTTGCCGGGGATGGTTTCGACCACCCGGATCGAGGTCAGCGACAGCGAACGGGCCAGGTCACGCGCCAGGCCGACGATCTGGCTGCCTTTCACGCCCGTGGCCGGTTCGATCTCGTAGCGCGTCACCACCGGGCCCGGATAGGCAACGACGACTTTGGCATCGACGCCGAAGTCCGACAGCTTCTTTTCGATCAGGCGGCTGGTGAATTCGAGCGTCTCGACCGACACCGTTTCCTGGTACTCGGCCGCTTCGTCGAGCAGCGACAGCGGCGGCAACGGCGAATCGCCCGGCAGGTCGCGAAACAGCGGCGCCTGCTTTTCTTTTTCGAATTGCTCCGACTTGACGATGACGGGGACGACATGCGGCTCGATCCTGGCCGCTGGCGCGGCGGTGGGTTTTTCCACCTGCCTTTCGCCTTGTTTTTCGATGTGCTTTTCAACGTACTTTTCAACATGCTTTTCCACGTGCTTTTCCACATGCTTGGCGCGTTCCGTCACCACCACCTCGTCGCGCTTGACGGCGGCCGCTTCGCCCTGCCGGCGGTCTTCGCGGTCCTGGTAGCGCAGGCGCAACCAGTCGATCGACACCTCGATCATGCCGCCGATGCGCTCGGCCACGGCCAGCCACGAGATATGAAAGAACAGGCTGGCGCCCAGGCCAAACAGCAGCAGCAGCAGCAAGGTGGCGCCGGTGAACCCGAAGGCCACGCTCGACGAGTAACCGAGCAATTGGCCCAGCACGCCGCCCGGCGCGCGCGGCAGTTGCGCCTGCAGCGAGTACATGCGCAGGTATTCGAGGCCGACGCTGCCGGCAAACAGCATCACGAAGCCGCACCAGCGGATCAGCGCCTCGTGCTGGTGCTCGGGGTCGAACTGCGCCTCCATGACGAACTTCTGGGTCAACTGGCGGTAATCCTTCCACACCAGGCGCAAAAAGCAGACGCACCACCACCAGGCCGAAAAGCCGAAAATGAACAGCAGCAGGTCTGCCAGCCAGGCGCCGGCGCGCCCGCCCAGGTTGGCCACCCGGGTGACGTCGACGTCGTGCGACCATCCAGGGTCGCCCTTGTTGTAAGAGAGCAGGATGATGACGAAGTAGAGAAATAGCACGGCCAGCGCAATCCAGCGCGCTTCCGACAGCAGGCGCACCAGGCGGTTCGGCAGCGGTTGCCGGGTGGTCTTGGGATTGCGCGTGTAGCCGGGGTCTGCGGGGGGGCTGGTCTTTGTCATGCTGGATGTGTCATACAAAAGGCGAAAAGGCGAACAGGCGCGTGGCGTGCTGCAGAAAATGCGATGTCCTCATTTTAAGCCAATTATTGTACGACGGGCCCATCATTCATGCCGGGACGCATCATCGTCTATAATCGCTCAGGCCCAATCCGGCCCTTGATGTTGCGGCGATCGGCCCCAATTTCCTCAAATACATAATCTCAAGAAGCCCTCCATGACCCCTACCAAACACGCCAAAGTCCTGATCCTCGGTTCCGGCCCCGCTGGCTACGCCGCCGCCGTCTACGCCGCGCGCGCCAACCTGAGCCCGATGCTGGTGACCGGCATGGAACAAGGCGGCCAGCTGATGACCACCACCGACGTCGAAAACTGGCCAGGCGACCCGATGGGCGTGCAGGGGCCGGACCTGATGGCCCGCCTGCTGCAGCATGCCGAGCGCTTCAACACCGAGATCGTGTACGACCACATCCACACCACGTTCCTCAACGAGAAACCGATCCGTTTGCAAGGCGACAGCCACGAATTCACCTGCGACGCGCTGATCATCGCCACCGGCGCCTCGGCCCAGTACCTCGGTTTGCCGTCCGAAGAAGCGTTCATGGGCAAGGGCGTGTCGGCCTGCGCCACCTGCGACGGCTTTTTCTACCGCGGCCAGGAAGTGGCCGTGGTCGGCGGCGGCAATACCGCGGTCGAGGAAGCGCTGTACCTGTCGAACATCGCCGCCAAGGTCACGATCATCCACCGCCGCGACAAGTTCCGCGCCGAAGCGATCCTGATCGACCGCCTCAACGCCAAGGCGCTCGAGGGCAAGATCGTCATCAAGTACCACCACACGCTCGACGAAGTGACGGGCGACGACAGCGGTGTCACCGGCATCAACCTCAAGTCGACCGAGACCGGCGTCGTCACGCCGCTGGCGGTGCACGGCGTGTTCGTGGCGATCGGCCACAAGCCGAACACCGGCATCTTCGAAGGCCAGCTCGACATGCACAATGGCTACATCAAGACCCGCACCGGCCTCGAAGGCATGGCCACGGCGACCAACATCCCCGGCGTGTTTGCCGCCGGCGACGTGCAGGATCACATCTACCGCCAGGCCATCACCAGCTCCGGCACCGGCTGCATGGCAGCGCTGGACGCCCAGCGCTACCTGGAAAGCCTGGAAGACTGAGAATCACGATGGCGGGACTGAAAGACTTTGCCGACTTGAAAGCCTTGCGCGAGACGCTCAAGGAACAGGAACAGGCGCGCGCGGTTGAAAAGGCCGCGCGTGAAAAGCGCGAGCAGCTCGCCCGCGCGGAAGCGAACGTGTTCCGCGGTTCCCTCGGCGGCGTCAAGCCGATTCCCGCATCGGACCGCTATGTGGCGCCGATGGCTTCCATTCCCGTGCGCGGCGCCGCCGGCAAGGTGCGCAACGTGGCGGAAGACAACGCTGCCGTGATGCGCGAATCGCTGTCCGACCAGTTCGATGTCGACGGCCTGCTCGAGGACGACCCGACGCTCAGTTATGCGGCGCCCGGCGTCGGCGCCGACGTGGTGCGCAAACTGCGCAAGCGGCACTGGCCGGTACAGGACGAACTCGATTTGCACGGCATGACGCGCGACATCGCGCGCGACCAGGTCGGCGACTTCCTGCGCCGCGCAATGAAGCGCGGCCTGCGCTGCGTGCGCGTGATCCATGGCAAAGGCTACGGTTCGGCCCGCGGCGAGCCGGTGCTGCGTTCGATGGTGCACAGCTGGCTGGTGCAAAAAGACGACGTCGTCGCGTTCTGCATTGCCAACAAGGGCGATGGCGGCCATGGGGCGCTGATCGTGCTGCTCAAATCGGCGCTGGAGCGGCTTTAGGCAGTTCAAAGTCCCTTGCCCGTCGTTGCCTTTGTGCGGCAACGACTCCCCGCGCACGCGGGAACCCCATTTACTCACCGAACCACTGGCCCGTTTGAGGCCTGCGAATTGACACAGGAGTGGGGTCCCCGCATGCGCGCATGCGCGAGGACGACGCACCTCCGGGGATTTTTGCGCCTTCCCGCAGCAGCATGTTAGGCTGCCACCTTCACCACCAGCACATCGCACCGCATGACGCTCATTAAATTGATTGAAATTATGGCGATCCTGGTCGGGGCTTTTTCCGGCTTCATCGAAGCGCGGCGCAAGCGCATGGACTTGGTTGGCGTCTTCACCGTCGCCTTCATCACCGCTTTCGGTGGCGGCACCTTGCGCGACATCCTGCTCGATCGCCGCCCACTGTTCTGGGTTACCCATCAAGAGTACGCCATCCTCATCTTCGTGCTGGCGCTGGTGGCGTCGCCGTTGATCCGCACCTTGCGCCAGATCGTGTCCGAACGCCTGATCGTGATCGCCGACGCCATCGGCCTCGGGCTGTTTTCGATTGCCGGCGTTGCCTCGGCGCTGGAAGCCAACATGCCGCTGTTCATCGCATCAATGATGGGCGTCATCACGGGAATTTTCGGCGGCGTGCTGCGCGATATCGTCTGCAACGAAGTACCGATGGTGTTTCGCGACGGCAAACCTTACGCCATCTGCGCCTTCCTCGGCAGCTGGATGTTCCTCATCATGCGTAAGCTCGAGATGCCGCACGATTTCGCGCTCTGGTCGGGCGCAACTTTGATCAGCACGCTACGCCTGCTGAGCTGGAAATTCGACATGCGCCTCGGCCGCTGAGTTTTTCGAAGCAGGCCCGCGGCGCGGTATCTTCAACCGTGATTTATACCGCTTCCGAGCCGGTTTCACCGGTACGGATGCGAATCACCTGTTCGACATCCTGGACGAAAATCTTGCCGTCGCCGATCTTGCCAGTGCGGGCGGCCTTGATGATGGCGTCGACCACCTGATCGGTCATGGCGTCGTCGACCACGACTTCGATCTTTACTTTCGGCAGGAAATCGACGACGTATTCAGCGCCGCGGTACAGTTCGGTATGACCTTTCTGGCGGCCGAAACCCTTCACTTCCGTGACCGTCAGGCCGGTGACGTTGACGTCGGCCAGCGCTTCGCGCACTTCGTCAAGCTTGAACGGCTTGATCACACAGGTAATCTGTTTCATGTTCTTTTCCTCGGGTTACTGGTTACTAATTACTCTGGTTACTCCAGTTACTTGCTAACTGCAAATTCGGGCGCACCAGTGATTTTAACCGATTGCCGCCGCCGTCGATCATGCTGCGCCGTCGCCGCCTTCGTCGGCGCGGTCCGGAATGCGCTCCAGGTCGGCCAGCCAGAGCGTCGCTTCACTGTCGCTCGGCGCGCGCCAGTCGCCGCGCGGCGACAGCGAACCGCCGGTGCCGACCTTCGGCCCGTTCGGCACGCACGAGCGCTTGAACTGGCTGGTCTTGAAAAAGCGGTACAAGAAGATGCCAAGGTTGCGTTTGATCGCTGCCAGGTCGTAGGCGTTGCGCGCCACATGCGCGCCGTTCGGCCAGCGGCCGCTTTCCCGCTCGCCCCACGCCGCCAGCGCCAGAAACGCCACCTTCGACGGCGCAAAACCGTAGCGCAGCGTGTAGTACAAATTGAAATCCTGCAGCTCGTAGGGGCCGATCACGTCCTGCGTCTTTTGCGCCGGCTCGCCGCTTTCCTTGCCGTCCTGGTCCTTTTTGCCCGGCACCAGTTCGGGACTGATCTCGGTGTCGACGATCCGTTGCAGCACGTGCGCGCTGGCACCCACCGCGCCGGTCTCGGCGACCCAGCGCACCAGGTGGGAAATGAGCGTTTTCGGCACGCTGGCGTTGACGTTGTAGTGCGACATATGGTCGCCCACGCCGTAGGTGCACCAGCCCAGCGCCAGTTCGGACAGGTCGCCGGTGCCGATCACGATTGCGCCATGCAGGTTCGCCAGCCGGAACAGGTGGCTGGTGCGCTCACCGGCCTGGACGTTTTCGAACGTGACGTCGTACACTTCGCAGCCCCCGGCATACGGGTGGCCGATATCGGCCAGCATCTGGATGCAGCTCGGCCGGATGTCGATCTCGGCGGCGCTGCAGCCGATCACGGCCATCAATTCGCGCGCTTGCACGATGGTGCGCTCGCTGGTGGCAAACCCCGGCATCGTGTAGGCCAAAATGTTGGCGCGCGGCAGCGCCAGCTTGTCCATCGCCCGCGCGCACACCAAGAGCGCGTGGGTCGAATCGAGGCCGCCGGAGACGCCGATGACGACTTTTTTCATGCCGCTGGCGCCAAGGCGCTGCACCAGCGCCTGCACCTGGATGTGATAGACCTCGGTGCAGCGCTCGTCGCGCCGGCTTGGATCCGACGGCACGTACGGAAAGCGCTCGACGTGGCGCATCAACGCCAGCGCGCGGTCGCGCGGCAGCGCCGTGTCGACGGCGACGACGTCGAAGCTGGCCGTTTCGCCGGCGTGGCGCCGAACGGATTGGCCAAACGTCCCCTGGCGCATGCGCTCGCGCGACAGCCGCTCCAGGTCGATGTCGGCAAAGACCAGGTGCGAATCGTCGAGAAAGCGTTCTGACTGCGCCAGCAGCTCGCCGTTCTCGCAGATCAGCGACTGGCCATCCCACGCCATGTCGGTGCTCGATTCGCCGTTGCCGGCCGAGGTGTACAGGTAGGCGGCGATGCAGCGCGCCGACTGCTGCTGCACCAGCTGCTGGCGATAGCTGGCTTTGCCGACCAGCGCGTTCGACGCCGACAGGTTGACCAGCACCGTGGCGCCGGCCAGCGCGGCGAACGACGACGGCGGAATCGGCACCCAGACGTCTTCGCAGATCTCGACGTGGAAGCGCAATAGCGGCTGGGCGACGAATTCGAACAGCAAACCGGCGCCGAAGCGGGCTTGCTGGCCGCACAGGAGGACCATGGCGTCCTGGGCGCAGTCGGCGGAGCTGAACTGGCGCGACTCGTAAAATTCGCCGTAGTTGGGCAGGAACGATTTCGGCACCACCCCGAGGATGTGCCCGCCCGCCACCACCACCGCGCAATTGAACAGCAAGTGCCGGGAGCGCACCGGCATGCCGACGATGATGACGATGCCCAGCAGCGTCGATTCATTGATGATTTGCTGCAGCGCCGCCTCGCAGGCGTCCTGCAAGGCGCGCTGATGAAACAGGTCTTCGCAGGTGTAGGCCGACAGGCCCAGTTCGGGAAAGGCGACCAGCACCGCCCCTTGCGCATGGGCCTGGCGCGCCAGGGCGATCGTCTGGGCGGCGTTGAAGGCCGGGTCGGCGACGCGCAGGCGTGGCGTGGCGACGGCGACGCGGGCGAAATCGTGGGTGTATAAATTAGAGAACAAGTCGGAGGACAATGTGGAAAACGGCTTTTTCATCGGTGGTCGCTCGATCTTTGCCAGCAAGCCCGGCCGGCGCACCGGCGCGTGGCGCCAACGCTGCGCACCGACGCTTGACACCGGCACTTCGCATCATTTTGCGTAAAATGCATCGCGTGGCAGCAGATCTCTGGAGAATGTAGACAATGAATTATCGCACGCATATCGTATCTTCCCTATCCGAGATCGGCGCGCCCGCCTGGGACGGCCTGGTCATGGCGCAGGAACGCCGCAATCCGTTCCTGTCGTTCGCCTTCCTGCACGCGCTGCACGAATCGGGCAGCGCCGGCGTCGAATCCGGCTGGCAGCCGCAATTCATCGCGCTGTACGACGGCGCCACCCTGGCCGCGGCGATGCCGCTGTACGTCAAGATGCACTCGTACGGCGAATACGTGTTCGACTGGGCATGGGCCGACGCCTACCAGCGCAACGGCCTCGACTACTACCCGAAACTGCTGTCGGCGATTCCGTTCACGCCCGTCACCGGCGCGCGCCTGATGGCAATCGACGCCAGGGCGCGCGCCGCGCTGATCGAGGTGGTGCGCGCCACCCAGCAGGCGAACCGGATGTCGTCGACCCACATCCTGTACCCCCCCGAGGACGAGGCCAGGCAACTGGCCGAGGCCGGTTTCATGCTGCGCAGCGGCGTGCAATTCCATTGGCTCAACGCCGGCTACGCCGATTTCGACGCCTTCCTGGCCACGCTCGAAGCAAAAAAGCGCAAGAACATCCGCGCCGAGCGGCGCAAGGTGCGCGAAGCCGGCGTCACGCTGCGGCGGGTGCGCGGCGTCGATGCGACGGATGCCGACTGGCGCCTGTTCTACCGTTGCTACAAGCACACCTACGCGGCCCACCATTCGACACCCTACCTGAACCTGGATTTCTTCCAGCGCATCGGCCGCACCATGGCGCACAATATCCTGCTGGTGATCGCCGAGCGCCACGGCAAGCCGGTGGCGTCGTCGCTGGTGATCCACTCGGCAGACACGCTGTTCGGCCGCTACTGGGGCGAACTGGAACATGTGCCCTGCCTGCACTTCGAGGCCGCCTACTACCAGCCGCTGGAATTCTGCATCGAGCAGAACATCGCCGTGTTCGAAGGCGGCGCGCAAGGCGAACACAAGATGGCGCGCGGCTTCCTGCCCACCAGGACCTGGTCGGCCCACTGGCTGGCCCACCCGGCCTTTGCCGACGCCATCGAGCGTTTCCTCGAGCGCGAAGCCGGCGGCATCGACGACTATATCGACGAACTCAACGACCGCAATCCGTTTCGCGCGGGCGGCACAACAGCGCCCGCTGCTTGACCATGGTGATGGATGTGCACAGAAACAAGGTGTTGCGTCTGTTGTGTCCCAGTCTGTTGTGTCTTGACTACGGTGTTGATTGATCAGGCGCAAGCCGGATAGCCGTGCAAACCGCCGGTTGCGGCGTCGGCTCGCTCTGCAGGAACGCCTGCTGCGCCCGCCCCCTTGTGCAAGCTGATAGCTTTCACTCAACATGCAAAGCGTGCACACTCGCTTGCATTGCATATAACGCATATACGCATATATCCCCCCTGTTGATTAAGAACATCACAACCGAAGGAGACTGAAATGCGTATGTCGAGCAAACAGCAAACGGTGCTGCGTCGTCCCGTCGCGCTCATCATGGCAATTCCCGCCGTGTCATGGAGCACGGCATACGCACCGACGGCTGCCGCCGAAACTGCCACCGGCGCCATCGAAAAAGTGGTCGTCACCGCGCGCCGCCGGGCCGAGTTGATTCAGGACGCGCCGGGCGCGGTCAGTTCCATCTCCGGCGCCGAACTGGAAAAGCAGGCGTTGCCCGACATCACGGCCCTGGCCAACCTCGTGCCAAGCACCACGCTGAAAAGTTCGCGCGGCACCAACACCACGCTGATCGCCTTCATCCGCGGTATCGGCCAGCAGGATCCGGTCGCCGGCTACGAGCCGGGGGGCGGCATCTACCTTGACGACGTCTACATGGTTCGCCCGCAAGGTGCGCTGACCGACATCTACGACCTCGAGCGCATCGAGATCCTGCGCGGCCCGCAAGGCACGCTGTACGGCAAGAACACCATCGGCGGCGCCGTCAAGTACGTCACCCGCAAACTGGCGCCGAAGATGACGTTCGGCGTCAAGGCAACGCTTGGCAATTACGGCGAAAAAGACCTCGTGCTCAATGCCAGCGTGCCGCTGTCCGAGATGCTGCGCATCGGCGGCTCGGTCGCCACCTTCAACCGCGACGGTTTCGGCCAGAACGCCATCAATGGCCTGGACAACTACAACAAGAACGCGGTGGCCGGGCGCGTCAGCGTCGAGCTGACCCCGACAAGCGACCTGTTCGTCCGCTTGTCGGGCGACCGCACGGTCGACGATTCGCAGGCCAAGCAAGGCTTTCGCCTGACACCCGGCCCGGCGCCGGCCAGCCTGCCGCCGCTGGCGAGCCGCTACGACACCCGCGCCAATTTGTACGCGGTCAACAGCCAGGCCCAGCAGGTAATTACCCAGGGCAGCGCGCTGCTGGCCGAATACCAGATCGATCCGACGCTGTCGTTCAAATCGATCACCGCCTACCGCAAGTCGAAAACCTACGCGCCGATCGACTTCGACTCGCTCAACAAGCCGCTGTTCGAGGCGCCGACGATCTACGCCGACAACCAGAAGAGCGAGGAATTCCAGCTGACCTACAGCGGCGCCAAGATCCAGGGCGTGGCCGGCGTGTTTTACATGAAAGCCAATGCGTTCAACGAATTCGACGTACTGTACAACGCCGCCGGCGGCCTGTCGCTGTACACGAAAGACGACATCAACAGCACGACCTGGGCGGCGTTCGCCGACGTCAGCTACAACGTCACCGACGCGTTCAACGTCAACCTCGGCGGCCGCTATACCGACGACCAGCACGATGCGCGTATTTTCAAGAAGACCTACCTCGGTCTGGTCGATTCGCCGACGCTGCGTCCGGCGAGCCGAACACGCCGGCATCGCAGCAAAAGCGCCAGGGCGTCGATCCGGAAGAAGTCACCGCCTTCGAGCTGAGCCTGAAGTCGAGCATGAACGGCGGGCGCCTGCAGACCAATGCCGCGGTGTTTTTCACCAAGTACAAGAACGTCCAGATCCCCGGCTCGATCCCGACCTACGACGCCGACGACAACGTGAACGGCTTTGCCGGCTCGCTGACCAACGCCGCCGAGTTCCAGAATACCCCCAGGCACTCGGGCAACCTGACGGCAAGCTACGACTGGCCGCTGGTGCTGAACGGGCGTTCCGGCACCGTGTCGCTGATGAACAGCGTGTCGTACAAGAGCCGCGTGTACCAGAGCGAATTCGTGCGCACCGGCGCCAACGCTGCGCTTGACGCCACGGTGCCGGGCAACCTGCTGCTGGGCTGGCGCAGGATGGCTACACGCTGTGGGATGCCGGCATGGTCTGGACCAGTTCCGACCGCAAGATGCAGGTCGGCCTGCACGGGCGTAACCTGACGGACAATCGCTACAAGGTCGCCGGCTACGATTTCTCCGGCTTCTTCAACACCGTCACCGCGTTCTACGGCGACCCACGCACGGTGAAGGCGAGCGTGAACCTGAAGTTCCAGGCTTGACTGCAACGTTGCTCATAAATGCACAAAGGGCGGGCGCGGCCCTGTGTTTCGAACAAGGGTCTTGCGGCGCACACTGCAACGCAACCAGAAACCCATTCACGGGGCCTGTATGTCCATCTGTATGTTCAACTGTATGTCCAACTGTATCTCCAACTGTATCTCCAACCATAGGTCGAACCATATGTCGAACCATACCGAGACAAGTTTTACCAGCACTGACGGCCTGCGCCTGTTTGCCCGTGATTACGCGCCGCACAGCGGACCGGCGCGCCTGCCCGTGATCTGCATCCACGGGCTGACGCGCAACTCGGCCGACTTCGACGAGCTGGCGCCATGGATCGCCAACCAAGGCCGGCGCGTGCTGGCGGTCGACGTGCGCGGCCGCGGCGAGTCGGCCTACGATCCCGATCCGAGCCACTACAACCTGGCGGTGTACGCCGGCGACGTCGTCAAGCTGGCGCACGACCTGAGCATCGCGCGCGCCGTCTTCATCGGCACCTCGATGGGCGGCCTGATCACCATGACGCTGGCGCTGCGCCACCTGAACCTGATCGGCGCCGCCGTGCTCAACGACGTCGGTCCGACGCTGTCGCCACGCGGCCTGCAGCGCATCGCCGGCTACACCGGCAAGGGCGCAGTGCTGGCGTCGTGGGACGACGCCGCCAACTATGTGCGCAGCATCAACCAGAGCGCCTTCCCGCACAATACCACCCAGGACTGGGATCACTGGGCGCGCCGCGCCTTTACCGAAACATCGTCCGGCCAGCTTTGCATGCGCTACGACCCGCAGGTTGCCCTCTCGATCCACCCCGACCACCAGAAACCGTCATCGGTGCTGGCGCGCTTCGCCTTTCGCCGTCTGGCGCGCCATTGCCCTACCCTGCTGGTGCGCGGCGCGCTGTCCGACCTGATCGAGCACGAGCAGCTTGCGCTGATGCGCGCCGCGGCGCCCCAAATGGCCTACGTCGAAGTGCCGAACGTCGGCCATGCGCCGATGCTGGCCGAGACCGAGGCGCAGGCGGCGCTGCGCGATTTTCTCGACCGGGTCGATTGAACCGGCACGGCACACTTAACGGTACTACGCTCGGCATCACGGGCGCACTGGCGCTTTGAGGAGACAACAATGAAAAAACAGTACCCCGCTCTGCTGCCCTTGCTGCCTTTGCTGGCCGCGGCCGCCTTTGCTCCCGCTTTGGCCCTGGCCCAGGACCAGGACCTGAAGGTGGCCCTCATCGCCGGCAAGACCGGCGCCCTCGAGGCCTACGCCAAGGAGACCGAAACCGGCTTCATGATGGGTCTCGAGTATCTCACCGGCGGCAAGATGGAGATCAACGGGCGCAAGCTCAAAGTGATCGTCAAGGACGACCAGAGCAAACCGGATCTCGGCCGCACTTTGCTGGCCGAAGCGTACGGCGACGACAAGGTCGATATCGCGGTCGGCACCAGTTCGTCCGGTTCGGCCATTGCAATGCTGCCGGTGGCGCTCGAATACAAGAAGGTGCTGATCGTCGAGCCGGCGGTGGCGGACGCCATCACCGGCGACAAATGGAACCGCTACATCTTTCGCACCGCGCGCAGTTCGATGCAGGACGCGATGGCCGCGGCTTCGGTCTCGCCGGCCGGCAGCTACGCCTTCCTGGCCCAGGATTACGCTTTTGGGCGCGACGCCGTCAAGGCCGCCAAGGAAGCGCTGCTTGCCGCCGGCGGCAAGGCCAAGGTGGTGCACGAAGAATATGCGCCGGCCGCCGCCACCGACTTTACCGCCTCCGCCCAGCGCATTTTCGACGCCTTGAAGGACAAGCCGCCGCCGCGCGTGCCGTCGATCGTCTGGGCCGGTCAGCACCCGATGAACAAGCTGGCCGACATGAAGCCCGGGCGCTACGGCATCACGCTGGCGCCGAACGGCAACATTTTACCGGTGATGAAGACGTGGAAGAGCTTCGCCGGCACCCAGGGCACCCAGGGCACCATCTATTATTACTACGCCTTCCCGAAAAACAAGATGAACGACTGGCTGATGGCCGAGCACACCAGGCGCTTCAAGGCGCCGCCCGACATGTTTACCGCCGGCGGCTTCGCGGCGGCCAGCGCGGTGGTCACGGCGTTGTCGAAGGCCGGTCCGGGCGACAGCGAAAAACTGATCAGGACGATGGAAGGGATGGCATTCGACACCCCGAAAGGCACGATGAGTTTTCGCCGCGAGGACCACCAGGCGATCCAGCCGATGTACCACTTCCGCATCAAGCAGGAGCAGAAGAACGATTGGAACCTGCTCGAACTGGTGCGCGAAATCCCGGCCAGCGAGATGCCGCTGCCGATCAGTAACAAGCGCTGACATGGCCGCCAGCGGCTTGTCTGAACCAGCAATCGAATCGACGCCGGCGCCATCTTTGTCGACCCGCGCGCTGACGATCCGCTTTGGCGGCCACGTCGCGGTGAACGCGGTCACGGCCGGCTTTTATCCCGCTACCCTGACCGTCATCGTCGGCCTCAACGGCGCCGGCAAGACCACCTATTTCAATGTGATGTCGGGGCAATTGCCCGCCACTGCCGGCAGCGTGCACTTGAATGGCGTCGACATCACCGGGCTGGGCGCGGCGCACCGCACCCGGCTCGGCATCGGCCGCGCGTTCCAGCTGACGAACCTGTTCCCCAACCTGACGGTGCTGGAAAACGTCCGGCTGGCGGTGCAAAGCCACGCCCGCCTCGGCATGAACATGTTCGGTATCTGGTTCGGCCACAAGGAACTGATCGAGCGCGCCGGCCATTACCTCGAACCGGTGGCGCTTGCGCCCAGGCGCGACGCCCGCGTGGCGGCGCTGTTGCACGGCGACAAGCGCAAGCTCGAGGTGGCCATCCTGTTGGCGCTGGAGCCGGCCGTGATGATGTTCGACGAGCCGACCGCCGGCATGAGCGTCGACGAAGTGCCGGTGGTGCTCGAGCTGATCCACCAGGTCAAGGCCGAACGCAACCGGACCATCCTGCTGGTCGAGCACAAGATGGCAGTGGTGCGCGCGCTGGCCGACTGCATCATCGTGCTGCACAACGGCGCGCTGGTCGCCGACGACAATCCGGCCGACGTGATGGTCGAAGCACTCGGCTATCGCATCCGCCGCCTGTTCGTTGCGGTGTTCGCGGCCGGCTCGGCGCTGGCCGGCCTGGGCGGCATGATGTGGGGGCTGTACAAGGAAACCCTCACCGCATCGATGGGCAGCGACATCATGGTGACGGTCTTCATCGTCATCATCATCGTCATCATCGGTGGCCCGGGTTCGGTCGGCGGCTGCTTCATCGGCGCGCTGCTGATGGCTTTGGTGACGAACTATGTCGGCTTTCTGGCGCCGAAGGTGGCGCTGGTATCGCACATCCTGCTGATGATCGGGGTGCTGATGTGGCGCCCGGCCGGCCTGTTTTCCAACGCACGGAGATAGGATTCGATCATGAGTAACTCATTCGCTCTCCAACTTCTGTCCGGCGACCTGCCGCGCAGCCGCGTGCTTGGCGCCGCTTTGGTGCTGGTGCTGCTTGGTCTGGCGCTGGCGCCGTTCCTCACTTCCGGTGCGCGCCCGCTCAATACCGCCGCCACCATCTGCATCTACATCGTGCTGGTCGCTTCCTACTACCTGCTGCTCGGTTACAGCGGCATCGTCTCGTTCGCCCACACGATGTTCTTCGGGATCGGCGCCTACGGGATCGGCCTGGGCTTGTCGAGCACAGATTCGAGCTGGTCCGGCGCGCTATTGGGTTTGGTTCTTTCTCTGCTGCTGACGATCGCGCTCGCCCTCGTCGTCGGCCTGTTCGCGCTGCGCGTGCGCGCCATCTTCTACGCCATGATCACCCTGGCCGTCGCATCTTCCTTTGCCGTGCTGGCGTCCCAGCTGTCGGATTTCACCGGCGCTGGCCGGCATCCCGGTGCTGGCCGAAGCGCTGCATCCGGACCGCTGGATGCTGTGGCTGGGCGTGCTGTTCGTGCTGTCGATTTACTTTTTTCCGACCGGCATCGTCGGCAAGCTGCGCGGGCACGGGGCGCAGCAATAAGGTTTCAGGTCTGACGTCGACCGCCTCACCCAACTTCGCTGTTCGCATGGAACAGTGCTTATGCGCTCTTCCATATTCAGCCCGGCAAGCCGCAGCGGCGCAGCGGACGGCACCGCACCTGGCCAAAGCATCAAGCCTGCCGTTCAACCGAAGGCATGCGCCGCACGCTTGCGCGCACCCGCAATTTTTTGATTTTTATTAAGCAAATATCAATGTTAAGTTTTGCTTAACTTGTATTGTGAAAGACGTAATCGCCTCGACGACCGCCAGCGCGAGCAACCGCCGATTCACCTGGCCACTGCCTGAAAGCCCCCCTATGAAACCTTGTAAAACCTTGCTTGCCGCGGCCGCGTGCGCGCTGGCCGTTGTCGCCGTGCCGGCTGCCCAAGCCGCGGGCGCCGTGATCCTGAACCAGAGTTTTAACAACGTCGGCGCGCTCGGCAACTGGCTGACGACCAATAACAGCGCGCCGCCCGGCCAGGCCTGGTTTCAGGGAAATGCCGACGTCTTCAACGCCCAGGCCGGTGCTGCCGACGCCTACATCGCCGCCAACTACCTCTCCGCGGCACAAGGTGCTGGCAGGATCGACAACTGGCTGATCACGCCCGAACTGACGTTCGGCGGCGCCACCCACCTGTCGTTCTACACCCGCAGCCAGAGCGTGCCGGGATTTGGCGACCTGCTCGAGGTCAGATTCAGCCCCGGCGCCGGCACCGCTACCAGCGGCTTTTCAACCTTGCTGACGACCATCGGCGGGCAGTCGGCCTACCCCGGCAGCTGGCAGCAATTCTGCGCCGACCTGGACTTGTCGGGCAGCGGGCGCTTCGCCTTCCGCTACCTCGGCGACGCCGTCACGTCGAACTATATCGGCATCGACAGCATCCTGGTCAGCGCCGTGCCGGAGCCGTCGGCCTGGCTCATGCTCGGCCTCGGTCTTGGCGTGCTGCCCCTGCTGCGTCGCCAGTCCGGCACCTAGAACCCCTTACTGAAAAGGATCAAACCATGTCCAGCAAAACAAGGACCGCAATGGCCGCGCTGTTCGGCGCCGCCGCGTTGAGCGTGGCGGCGCCGAACAGCGTCGCCCGCGCCGGGCAGGCCGAATCGATGGTCGTAGTGCGCGACGCCAGCACCGGCCTGCTGCGCAACGCCACGCCGGCCGAAGTGAAGGCGTTGCGCGCCCAGGATGTGCAGCGTGGCGTCACCGGCGCGCAGCCGCCGGCGCCAGCCACGATGCGCGCCAACGGCACCCGCCAGAAGCTGGTCGGCGAGCGCGGCCAAGTGTATACGATCGTCTCGCGCGACGCCAACGGCAAGCTGACGGCCTCGGAAGCGATCGGCGAAAACGCCGCCAACGCCGCTCTGGCCGCGCCCGCCCCAGCCAACCATCCACAGGAGCACAATCATGCGGACCGTTAAACGAAGTGGCCAGGCCCCTGGCCTCAAGCTTGGCCTGCTGGCGGCGGCGTTGACGCTGGCGTGCGCGGCGATGGCCGGCGCGCAGGCAGCAGCCACCATCACCATCGTCAACCAGAACGCGCCCGGCGTCGGCTTCAACGATCCGACCGCCGTCGCTCCCGTCGGCGGCAACGCCGGCGCCACGCTCGGCCAGCAGCGCCTGATCGCCTTCCAGCAAGCCGCCAACATCTGGGGCGCAACCCTCACCAGCAACGTCCCGATCCGGGTCGGTGCCTCGTTCGTGCCGCTGTCGTGCACCGCTTCGAGCGCGGTGCTCGGCTCGGCCGGGGCTTACGAGATCTTTGCCGACTTCCCCGGCGCGCCAAGAGCGACGACTTGGTATCCGGGCGCGCTGGCGTCGAAGCTGGCCGGCACGGATCAGAGCACCCCGGGTTTCCCGCACATCATCGCGCGTTTTAACTCGCGGCTCGGGCTGTTCCCCGACTGCCTGCCCGGCGCCGGTTTCTATCTCGGCCTCGACAACCAGGCCGGCGGCCAGATCGACCTGGTCGCCGTGCTGCTGCACGAGATGGCGCACGGCCTCGGTTTTCAGACCTTCACCGACAGCGAAACGGGCGAACTGACCGAAGGCATCGCGTCAATCTGGGATTACTACCTGCTCGACAACCGCACCAACAAGTCATGGGTGGAGATGGTCGATGCCGAGCGCGCCGCGTCGGCCGTCAGCGGCACCGGCCTGTCGTGGAACGGTCCCAACGTGACGGCGGCGGTGCCGCTCGTGCTGGCGCCGACGTCGGTGATGAGAATCGGCGGCGCGGCGGCGGGCAACACCGCCGGCAATGTCAACGTCGGCGATGCCTCGTTCGGCCCGCCGCTCGGCCGCACCGCCGTGGCCGGCCAGCTGATGCCGGTAATCGACCAGCCCACTGGCCTCGGCCTCGCTTGCACGCCCCTGAGCGGCGCCAACCGGCTGGCAGTACGCGGCAATATCGCGCTGGTCGACCGCGGCGTCTGCGCCTTCACCGAGAAAGCCAAAAATGTGCAGCTCGCCGGTGCGATCGGGATGGTGGTGGCCGACAACGCGCCGGGCGACCTGACCGGACTGGGCGGCGCCGACGATGCCGTCGTCATCCCGGCGGTGCGCATCACCCAGCAGGCCGGCGTGACCCTGAAGGCGGCGTTGACGCGCCGCTCGCGCACCACGTCGGGCGTTGTCGCCAGCCTGACGGTCAATCAGCAGCGGCTGGCCGGCACCGACGCGGCCAGGCGCATCCGCATGTACACGCCGACCGAGTTGTCGCCGGGGTCGTCGGTGTCGCACTATACGACCGACGCCAAGCCCAACCTGCTAATGGAGCCTGCCATCAGCGGCGACCTGTCGCACGAGGTCACGCCGCCGCGCGACCTGACGTATCCGCTGCTCAAGGATATCGGCTGGTAGAGGGGGCCAGCCACAAGAAAAAAGGGCCGTAAAATAAAAGGGCCGGACGCTGATGGCGTCCGGCCCTTTTTTGATTCACGTCTTTTTTGCGGCGCTTACTTCGGCAATGCGTTGAACGCCGCCACGCCGGCCATGATCTCCGCTTTCGCGTCGTCCGGACCGAACCAGCCTTCGATCTTGACCCACTTGCCCGGCTCGAGGTCCTTGTAGTGCTCGAAGAAGTGCTGAATCTGCTGCAATCGCAAATCCTGCATGTCTTCGGGCTTTTGCCAGTGGCTGTAGATCGGCAGGCACTTGTCGACCGGGACGGCGAGGATCTTGGCGTCGCCGCCGGCTTCGTCGGACATTTTCAGCACGCCGATCGCGCGGCAGCGCACCACCACGCCGGGGAACAGCGGGAACGGCGTGATCACCAGCACGTCGCACGGATCGCCGTCGTCGGAAATCGTGTTCGGCACGTAGCCATAGTTGCATGGATAGTGCATCGCGGTACCCATGAAGCGGTCGACGAAGATCGCGCCCGACTCCTTGTCCACTTCGTACTTGATCGGATCGGCATTCATCGGGATTTCGATGATGACGTTGAAATCGTTCGGCACGTCGCGGCCGGAGGAGACTTTATTCAAACTCATGGGATTTCCTTGTTTGCTGATGTGGCGGGTTGTCTGGTCGCTAACCCCTGATTATAACGAAGATAACGCGTCTCGTGCGGCGCAGCAGACGGCTGCCGGCGCCGCTGCCTGCCGTCTACAGGATACTGGCCAGCGCGCACTGGCGGAAATGCGCCGCCGCCTCGTCGTGCTGGCCCAGTGCTTCATGCATCTGCGCCAGCTTGAGGTGCGATTCGCGCACCATGCGCGGCGCGTTGGCGTCGGACAAGGCTTGTTCGAGATAGCGCTGGGCCTTGCCCCACAGTTTTTGCTTCAGGCACAGCGATCCGAGCGTGAGCGCCAGTTCGGCGTCGTTCGGACGCTGCTTCATCCATTGCTCGCAGTGTTCGATCTGGGCCAGCAGCGCCGGCGTGCCGGCCGGCGCCGCGGCGTCGCGGTAGGCGCGCACCACGCGCTCGTCCCATTCGGCCGCCAGCGCTTCCTCGACGGCGGCGCGCGCTTCGTGGTGCAGCCCGCGCGCATTCAGCGCCGCCGCCGCGTGGGCGGCAATGTACGGCTTGATGCGGTCGCTCGGCGGCACCGTCGCCCACACGCGCTGGATCGATTCGGCGTCGTGCGCGTTATCCGACAGCAACGCGTCGTACGACAGTTCGCGCAGCCGCGCCGACAGCGCCGGGTGCAGCGCCTTGTGCTTGTCGAGCGAACGCACCAGGCGCAGCACTTCCGGCCAGTTCTTGGCCTGCTGGTGCGCCTTCATCGACCATTGCAGCGCATGGAGGTGGCGGGTGCCGCTGGCATTGAGTTCGGCCACCGCCTCGAGCGCCGCTTCTGGCTGGTGGTCGTCGACCAGCAGTTCGGTCACCGTCATCAGGCGCGCGACCTTGAGGCTGTTGTCGCCAACTGTCGTGGCCAGCCAGTTGTCGCGCCGCACCGGTTCGCGCATGCGGTGGGCGGCGCGCGCGCCGATCAGCGCGGCCAGGCCGGCGTTTTCCGCCAGGTCGGCCGCCTTCGCGGCGGCTTTTTCGGCGTGCCCGAAACGGCCTTCGAACAAGGCCTTGAGCGCATCGCGCAAGCCCTTGTTGCCATCGCGTTCGCGCTTGCGGCGGCGGTAGGCGGCCACCCGCGCCGGCATGCTGACGGTGGCGTAAAAGGCGCGCACCAGCGCATACAGCAGCATGAACAGCAACACTTCGAGGACGACGAAGAAATTCAGCGACAGGTCGATCCGGTGCGGCGGATAGAACAGCACCACGTTGCCGGGATTGAAGCGCGCCGTGACGGCGATGCCGATTGCCGCAGCCATCAGCGCAACGAGCCAGAGAAGGAGGCGCATGGCTTAAGGCTTCGCTTTGTAGGTACGCACGGCGTTCAGGCTGTCGGCCAGGGTCGGCATCTCGATGGCCAGGTTGTTCGACTGCACCTGGCGCAGCGTCCCCTGGGCGGCCTGGGTGGTGCGGGCGCGGGTGTCGAAATACTTCACCAGGGTGTCTTGCGCGGCGATCAGGTCGCTGCGAAACGCCGCTTCATTGCGCGACAGCAGGGCCAGGCGCGCATTGAGCAGGCGCAGCTTCAGGTTCTCGCGCAGGAAATACGATTCGCCCGGCGACAGCATCAGCGCTGCCGGCGTGTCGACGCTGCGCACCCGGATCAGCTGGCGCACTTCGTCCCACATCTCGCCGGTCCAGCTGCTCCAGAGCCGCTGCAGGCCGGTGGTGAACGCATTCGGCGCCGGCGCCGCGGCGCCCGGCTTGCTGTTTGCCGGGCCGTTCTTCCGGGCCAGTTCGGACGGCGCCACCGGCTTGTGATCGGACAGCATCGGCAGCGTGTCGACCTGGGCGATGACGGTGTCGAGGCGCAGCGCGACGCCGGCCATGTCGATGCCGGGCAAGGCCTTCAGCTTGTCGGTGTCCTTGGCGATGGCGCGGCGGATCGTGATGAATTGCGGCTTGTCAGCGCGCGACAGCGACCGGTCGGCGTTGGCCAGCGCGATCAGTGCGCCTTGCACGTTGCCGGCCAGCTGCAGCTGCTGGCTGGCGGTCGACAGCACCTGCTCGATTTCGGCCAGCGCCCATTCGTCGCGGTTCTTCGACAAATCCTGGTACAGCTGTTCGAGCGCCAGTTGCTGGCTCTGGGCTTTTTCCTGGCGGCCCTCTAACGCGCCGACCTTCGCCTGCAGCTCCTTGGTCTGTTCCAGCACCTGGCGCGCCAGCGCGATGGTTTCGTTGCTGGTGGCGTCGCCCTTCTGCAAGCTGCGCGCCACATCCTGGCGCAGATGGGTGATGCGATTATGGGTCGACCAGGCCAGTGCGGCGAACAGCAGCAGGAACCCGATCACCACCTTCGACAGCGGGCGCTGCAACAGTTCGACGTAGCTTTCCTCGGCGCGGGCGGCAGCCGGCGCCGGCGCGACCGCATTGGCGGCCGCCGCATTTTGTTCAGGTGTGTTGGGCAATTCGGTAGGCAATTCGTTCATGCTTGTAATTGTAACGCGGCAAGCAGGCTGGCGTCGCCTGATCCTGCGAGGGTAAGTCGGGTCACGCCCAGTGCAGCAGCGGTTTCGGCAATCCTGGCGTGGGGAACGATCACATGTTGTTGTTGCATTTTCGCAACACAAGCCCCGCCTTTTCCGGCCTCGACGGCATCGAGTTCGGCCAGCAGTCCGAACAGGCCGCGCAAGGCCTCCGAACTGGTGATGATCCAGTCGTTCCGGCGCGCCAGCAAGGTGTGCAAGGTGGCGCCCAACTGCGCCGTCAAAGCCGGCACTGCGCGCCGGTAGGCGGCCACCGTCTCGACGTGCGCGCCGGCCGCGCGCAAGCCGTCGGCCATCAGCTCGCGCCCGCTTTCACCGCGCACGATCAGCACCCGCTTGCCGGCCAGCGCGCTCAGGTCGAGGGCGTCCAGCAAGTGTTCGGAATCGCTGCGGGCCGGGTCCAGCGGGCTGAAGATGGTGGCGTTGCCGGCGTCGACGCCATGCTTGGCCAGGCAGGCGCGGCTGGTCTCGCCAAGCACCGCCAGCGCGACGCCGGCCGGCCAGCGGCCAGGCAGGCCAGGCTGGCCAAGCTGGGCGAATGCGGCGTCGATCGCGTTCGGCGAGACGAACGCCACCAGCGCATACGCTGTGGTGCCGGCCATCATGTCGGCCAGCACGGCCTGCAGCGGCGCCTGGTCGGCCAGCGGAAAAATATCGAGCAGCGGCAGCAGCACCGCCTCGCGCCCGAGCGCGGCCACGCCGTCCGCCAGCGCCTGGCATTGCGCGCGCGGGCGGGTGATCACCACCGGATCAGGCATCGGCCGGGTCCGCCTCAGCCTGAGCCTGCGCCTTGCATTCGGCCAGAATGGCGTGCGCATCCTGCAGTTGCAGCAAGTCGGCCACTTCCCGGCCGAGGCGCTCGGGGGCGTCGGCGGTGTCGACCGCGCCGCGCGCCTCGGCGGTGGCGACCCGCTTGCCGTCGGGCGTGGCGACCATCGCGCGCAGCAGCATCTGGCCGGCCTCGATGGTGGCAAATGCCGCCAGCGGAATCTGGCAGCTGCCGCCGAACGCTTTCGACACCGTGCGCTCGGCAGTGACGGCCTGGGCGCTGGCCACGTGGTTAAGCGGCGCCAGCAGCGCGCGCAAGTCGATGTCGGTGCGCCCGGCAACAATTTCGATCGCCATCGCGCCCTGGCCGGCGGCTGGCAGGCTGATGTCGGGTTCGAGCAGCGCGCGGATGCGGCCAGGCAGGCCGAGCCGCTTGAGGCCGGCGGCGGCAAGGATGATGGCGGCGTAATCGCCCCGGTCGAGCTTGCCGAGCCGGGTGTCGAGGTTGCCGCGCAACGGCTTGATCACCAGGTGCGGATGGCGCGCCGCGATCAGCGACTGGCGCCGCAGGCTGCTGGTGCCGACCACCGCGCCGGCCGGCAAGTCGGCCAGGCTGGCATACTCGTTCGACACGAACGCGTCGCGCGCGTCTTCGCGCTCGAGCACGGCCGCCAGTTCAAAGCCGTCCGGCAAGTCCATCGGCATGTCCTTGAGCGAATGGACGGCCAGGTCGGCCCGCCCTTCGGCCATCGCCACCTCGAGTTCCTTGACAAACAGCCCCTTGCCGCCGACCTTCGACAGCGCGCGGTCAAGGATCTGGTCGCCGCGCGTGGTCATGCCGAGGATCTTGATGCTGCAGTGCGGATATAATAAACACAAGGCGTCGCGCACGTGCTCGGCCTGCCACATGGCCAGCCGGCTCTCGCGCGAGGCGATGACCAGGGTCGCTGGCGGCTGAGGCGCAGCGGTCGACGCACTGGCCAATGTACTGGTCAACGAGCCGGTCAATTCAGTTGCTTTCAAAACGGATTCTTTCACTGTCGTTAGCCCCAACCGGCGCATGCCAGTCAACCGCCCATGCATAAGATCACAAATTTTATCATGCGGCTTCTTTGCAGAACCTGGCCAGAAGCCTTTGCACCAACTTTTCTCCCTACGTTATGGTCGACATGGAAAA
>Ga0326734_1000073_pt1 | contig 35078 bp, 24 predicted proteins | sample 15_GP2_1315_FD_207944 | JGI IMG/M metagenome (GOLD analysis project Ga0326734, IMG submission 207944) | Glacier ice microbial communities from Ngari, Tibet, China - 15_GP2_131.5 | ecosystem: Environmental > Aquatic > Freshwater > Ice > Glacier | place: China: Ngari, Tibet | collected 2018-07-18 | reverse complement strand
CAAAAACTAGGCTGGCTGCCCGCTAACCGCTAACCGCTAACCGCTAACCGCTAACCACTAACCACTGACCGGGAGCGGTGGGGTAAATCTCTCGCTTACGATACTCTTATGCGCTCTGCACAACAGAGCTTGTCCGATCACCCTTCCTGAGACCCATGCGAATGAAAAAAACTCTCCTCACGCTCGCCATCCTGAGCACCTGCACCGCGTATGCCGACGAAGGCATGTGGATGCCGCAGCAGCTGCCACAAGTAGCGAAGCAATTGAAGGCCGCCGGCCTCAAGCTGGACCCGGCAAACCTGACCAAACTGACCGAATTCCCGATGGCCGCCATCGTCAGCCTGGGCGGCTGCTCGGCGTCGTTCGTCTCGCCCCAGGGACTGGTCGCCACCAACCACCACTGTGTGTACAACAGCGTGGCCGTCAATTCGACGCCGCAACGCGACCTGCTGGAAAATGGCTTCCTGGCCAGCAGCTTTGCCGAGGAACTGCCGGCGTCGCCAGGCAGCCGCGTCTTCGTCACCCGCGAGGTGAGCGACGTCAGCAACAAGATCATCAGCGCCGACGTCGCCAGGCAAAACGGCAAGGCGCGCGTCGACGGCATCGAAAAGAATGAAAAGTCGCTGGTTGCCGAGTGCGAAAAGGATCCCGGCCACCGTTGCACCGTGGCCAGCTATTACGGCGGCCTCGAGTTTTACCTGATCAAGCAGCTGGAAATTCGCGACGTGCGCCTGGTGCACGCGCCGCCGGCCGGCGTCGGCAAGTTCGGCGGCGACACCGACAACTGGATGTGGCCGCGCCACACCGGCGACTACGGCTTTTACCGCGCCTATGTCAGCCCCGATGGCAAAGCTGCCGATTTTTCCAAGGACAACGTGCCGTACGCACCGCAGCATTTCCTGAAAATCGCCAAGGAAGGCGTCAAGGAAGGCGACTTCATCATGGCGCTGGGCTATCCGGGCCGCACCAACCGTCACCGCCTGCCGTCGGAAGTGGCGTTCACGTTCGACTGGAACTACCCGGCCTTCGTCAGGACGTCCGCCGAAACGCTCGCCACCATCGAGCTTGAGACCAGGAACGATCCCGCCCTCAAGCTGAAATACGCCGGCCAGGTCGCCAACGTGAACAACTACTACAAGAACCGCAAGGGCATGCTCACCAGCTACGAAGGCAGCGACTTTCTGGCCCGCAAGACGCGCGAACATGCCGATCTGAAAGCGTGGGTCGACGCCAATCCGGCGCGCCGGAAGGAATACGCCAGCGACATCGTGCAGGTCGAAAAACTGATCGCCGAGCGCGATGCGCAAACGAAGCGCGATTATGATTACAGCACGTCGTCGCCACGCCTGCTGAGCACTGCCCGCTCGCTGTACCGTCTGGCCAATGAATCGGCCAAGCCGGATACCGAACGCAAGTCGGGCTACCAGGAACGCGACCTGAAGCGCTTCCAGTCGAGCCTGGCCAGCATCGAGCGCACCTACGACGCCAAAGTCGACAAGGCGCTCGTCATGAACAGCCTGGTCAAGTATTGCGCCCAGCCGGCAGCGCTGCGTAATGCCAACTTCGACGCCGCCATCGGCGTCAAGGACGGCATGTCGCCAGCCGACCTGGCCGCCATGCTCGAGCGCATGTACGCCGGCACCACCCTCGGCGACGCCGCCCAGCGCAGCGCCTGGCTGAAGAAAAACCCGGCCGACTTTCAGGCCAGTAACGACCCGTTCATCAAGGCCGCGGTCGCCATGTATGACGGCAGCCTGAAGCGTGAAGCGCAAGACGAAGAGCTTGGCGGCCAGGTGCAGCAAGCCTACGCCAGCTACATGAAAGCAAAAATCGCCTACATGAACAGCAAAGGCCAGGCGGTCTACCCGGACGCCAACGGCACCTTGCGGGTGACATTCGGCCGCATCGCCGGACGCGACCATGGCGCCGACGGCACCGGCGCCTGGACCGCGTTTACGACCGTCAAGGGCGTGGCGGCAAAAGCCACCGGCGAAGGCGAATTCAACGCACCGGCAACCCAACTGGCGGCGATCAAGGCCAAGGACTTCGGCAAGTATGTCGATCCGACGCTCAAGTCGGTGCCGGTCAACTACCTGGCCACGCTTGACATCACCGGCGGCAATTCGGGCTCGGCCGCCCTCAACAGTCGGGGCGAGTTCATCGGTCTGGCATTCGACGGCACCCTCGATTCGATCATCTCCGACTGGGATTTCAACAAGGCCAACACGCGCGACATCCAGGTCGACGTGCGCTACATCCTGTGGAACATGAAGCACGTCGACAAGGCCGACAAGCTGCTCAAGGAAATGGGCGTCGAGTAAGCATTGCCGAAAAAAGCTGCGGCGTCCTCCGGGCGCTGCAGGTTGGCATGACAAAAGCCACGCAACTGCAACGTTGCGCGGCTTTTTTGCGTATCAGCGTGGGCGGGTCAGCCCCCCTGCGGCGGCCTTGTTCAAGCGCGAATTGCGGATGCCGTAAATAAAATACGTCAGCACCGCCACCGTCATCCAGATGGCGAACACGCGGTAGGTCGTCATCGACAGCCCGTGCATCAAATACAGGCAGGCGGCAATGCTCAGCCCCGGCACCAGGTAGGGCCCGAACGGCACGCGAAAGCCCTTGTCGACCGACGCGCCTTCTTTCTTGCGCAGCACCGGCACCGCGATCGACACCACCATGAACGCGGTCAGCGTGCCCATGCTGACCATGTCCCACAGGAACGTGGAGTCGACCAGTCCGGCCACCAGGCCGACGATGATGCAGACGATGATGGTGTTGCCAACCGGCGCCAGCGTGCGCGGGTGCACTTTCTGGAACGTCTTCGGGATCAGGCCGTCGCGGCTGATCGCGTACAGGATGCGGGTCTGGCCGTAGATCGTCACCAGCGTCACGCTGAACACCGAGATCACTGCACCGGCCGACAGCACCAGCGCCGGCCACGCGGCGCCGGTGACGTTTTGCAATATCACCGACAGGCCCGCTTCTTGGCCTTCGAACATGCCAGCCGGCTGGGCGCCGATTGCCGCCACCGCCACCAGCATGTAGAACACCGTGACGATCACCAGCGCCGACAGAATCGCTTTCGGCACGTTGCGGGTCGGGTCGCGCACCTCTTCGCCGGCGGTGGCCACTGTGTCGAGGCCGATGAAGGAGAAGAACACCGTGCCGGCCGCCGCCGTCACGCCGGCCATGCCGCCCGGTCCGTGGCTGGTGGCGCCATTGAAGAAGGGATGGAAATTGTTGATGTCAAAGCCCCACAACGCGATCGCCACGAAAAAGACCAAAATTGCCAGCTTGATCACGACCATGACGGCGTTGGTGGTGGCCGACTCGCGCGTGCCGCGAATGAGCAAGGCGCCGCACAGCAGCACCAGCAGGAGCGGCGGCAGGTTGATGTGGCCGGCGTGGAATTCGACCCCGTGGGCGCCGGACACGATCATCGGCGAGCGCAGCATCGCCGGAATCTTCCAGCCGATCGCATTCGACAGGAAATTGTTCAGGTAGTCGGACCAGCCGATCGCGGTGGCGCTGGCCGCCAGGCCGTATTCGAGCAGCAAACAAAAAGCCATGATGAAGGCGGCGAATTCACCCACCGTGGCGTAGGCAAACGAGTACGATGAACCGGCCGCCGGGATGCGAAACGACAGTTCGGCGTAGCACAGCGCGGTCAGGCCGGCGGTGATGGCGGCCAGCATGAACGACAAAATCACCGACGGCCCCGCCTTCGGCACCGCTTCGACCATGGTAAAAAAGATGCCGGTGCCGATGGTGGCGCCGACGCCGATCATGGTCAGCGGGAACAGGCCGATGCTGCGTCCGAGCAGGCTGGCGGCAGGAGCGTGTGCGTGCTCATGCGCGTGCTCGGCGCCGCCGCGGTCGGTCGGCTTGGTGCGGATCAACTTCTGGCCCAATGTCAGGTTCACGGATTTTTCCTTGTGGTGCGGTCGACGGCGACGCTTGTAAATGGGTGCAGATGATTGCACGTGGTTGCAGAGGGGCGGCGGACCAGGCAGCCACTGCGCTCACTGCCAAAAACCTAGCGATTATAGGACCATATGCTTTGGCTGACGCACCTCTTTTGAGCAACGCCGGCGTGAACATGCATTTAATATCAATGTATTGTAGAATGCTTGCGTCCGTTGTTCTCGGCCCCTCGTCAAGGCAGGCAGCGCCGAATTGTCCGCACCCGGCCGGCAGCCCGCCCGCACCAACCAGCCCACTGTTTCGCCGTGCCTGCCGCGCGACATTTTTCGCCACCATGCCCTGCAATGCGCAGGCATCACCAACAGGAACCCCATGATTTCAGCTGCTTCCCGCCCTTACATCGATGCCAGCGTGCCCGTGCTGCGCGCGCATGGCCTGGCGATCACGACGACGTTTTACCGCAACCTGTTTGGCGCCCACCCGGAACTGAGCAACCTGTTCAACATGGGCAACCAGGCCAGCGGCGCGCAGCAGCAGTCGCTCGCTTCGGCCGTGTTCGCGTACGCCGCCAACATCGGCAACCCGGCCGCGCTCGGCCCGGTCATACACCGCATCGTCCACAAGCACGTCTCGGTCGGCATCCGCGCCGAGCACTATCCGATCGTCGGCAAATATCTGCTCGGCGCGATCGCCGAGACGCTGGGCGAGGCCGCCACGGCGCCGCTGCTGGCCGCCTGGGACGAGGCATACGGCGCACTCGCCGCGCTGTTCATCGACGCCGAAAAAACCCTGTACGCCAACGCCGGCATCGCACCGGGCCAGACCCGCGCCATGCGGGTGAGCGAAGTGGTGCAGCAGGGGGCGGACACCAAATCGATCCGCTTCGATGCCGTCGACGGCGCGACGCTGGCAGCGTTCGAGGCCGGCCAGTACGTCAGCGTGACGATCGAATTTGCCGACGGCCACGTCCAGTTGCGCCAGTACAGCCTGTCGGACGCGCCGGCCAGCGGCAGCATGCGCATTTCGGTCAAGCGCGAGCGCGGCGGCGCGGAAACCCCGGCCGGCGAAGTGTCGAACTGGATCCACGATCACGTCGCAGTGGGCGGCGTGCTGCAAGTGTCGCCGCCGTTTGGCGAATTCGCCATCGACACCGCGTCGGACGCGCCGCTGGTGCTGCTGTCGGCCGGCATCGGCATCACGCCGATGATCGCCGCGCTGAACATGCTTTCGCGCAACCGGTCGCAACGCCGCGTCATCTTCGGCCACGCCGCGCGCGACGCCGCCCACCAGGCGCACGGCGCCGACATCGCCGCCGCCATAGCGGCCATGCCGAACCTGCAGGTGGTGACGTTTTACGACACCGTTGACGCCGGCAGCGCGGCACTGCCGGGCTTGATGGACGTGGCGGCGCTGCCGGCGTGGCCGCGCAGCGAGGCCAACGTCTATTTGTGCGGGCCGCTGCCGTTCATGCAGGCGCAGTGGTTAGCGTTGGTCGGCGCCGGCGTGCCGGTCGCCCGCCTGCACCGCGAGGTGTTCGGGCCGGACATGCTCGACCATTTGCTGTAGGCGCAACCGGCCTTGCCGCCCTTCACAAATGGTGCTGTACGGCCGGCAACGCGCGTTCGGCCGTGACCAGCAGCTCGAGCATGGCGAAGCTCTGCGGCCGCGCCAGCAAATATCCCTGGACATAGTCGCAGCCGGCGTCCTTCAACCATTGCAGCTGCTGCGCATCCTCGACGCCTTCCGCGATGACGGTGAGATTGAAACCGTGCGCCAAATGAATGATCGCGCTGGCAATCATGGTGCCGGAGCCCGGCAAGAGGTTGACAAAACTGCGGTCAATTTTCAAGTGGTCGATCGGAAAAGTCTGCAGATAGGCCAACGACGAGTGCCCGGTACCGAAATCGTCGATCGACAAGCGCACCCCCAGCAAGCGCACCTTGTGCATGAACGCCACCGCCGCGTCCAGGTCATCCATCAGCACGCTCTCGGTCAGCTCGAGCTCAAGGCGATCGGCGCGCATGCCGGTCTTGGCCAGCGTCTGCTGGACGACATCGATGAAGTTCTTTTCGCGTAGTTGCCTCGCCGACACATTTACTGCCATCGTCAGCGCGACCCCCGTCAGGCGCTCGAGCGTCACCGCGTCGGCGCAGGCGCGTTCGAGGGCCCAACGGCCGAGATCGACGATCAGACCGCTTTCTTCGGCAATCGGGATGAACTCTGCCGGCGATATGGGACCGTGCTCCGGATGATGCCAGCGCAGCAGCGCTTCGACACCCACCATCGCTTGCGATACGCATGCGTACTGCGGCTGATATGCCAGCGTCAGCATGTCCGTCTCGAGGTGCTGGCGCAGGTCGCGTTCCAGCTTTGCCCGGCGTTGGGCGGCAAGAATCATTTCACGCCGGAAGATCGACAGATTGTCACGGCCGTTTTCCTTGGCCCGGTACAAGGCGACGTCGGCATTGCCGAGCAACTCGCTCATGGCACTGGCGTCCTGCGGAAAGACGCTCGCGCCGATGCTGGCCGTTGGCGTCATTTCCAGACCGTCAAGCTGCAGCGGGCATCGCAATCCTTCCAGTATGCGCTGCGCGACGTCGGCCAGGTCAGTTTCCAGATGCAACGGCGACACGATCACGGCAAACTCATCGCCACCGATGCGTCCGACAAAATCGGTCTGGCGGACCGTTGCGCGTAGCAAAGTGGCGACCGAGCGCAGCAAGCGGTCGCCAACGGCGTGGCCGACGGTGTCGTTGACGGCTTTGAAATTGTCCAGGTCGATCAGCAACAGCCCCACGCGGGCGCTTTTTCGCCGGCTGGCAGCGATCTGGATCTCCAGCATTTCGTATGTATAGCGACGATTCGGCAAATCGGTCACCGGATCGGTGTAGGCCAGGTATTCAAGCTGGTGCTCGGTACGGCGCATGCGGACCTTGACGCGGCGCGTCACCAGTGCGGTCGCCACCATGGCGCTGAGCGACGCTGCTGCCAGCAGCGCGCCGTACCGGAGCATGGCCTCGCCAATGACGCGCGTTTCTGCCACCAGCACGATGCTGCCGAGTGCCGCGCCGCGGTAGCTGATTGGCCGCTTGACCGAAATCGGCGCGAGCGGCCAGTCGTACAAGGTCGGCGAGGCATCCTCCGAACGCTTGCGATACGCGGCAAATTGCGCACCGTGAAGGTCGGATACCAGAGCCGACGCCAGAAACGGCGATGGCCTGAAGGAGTGCAGCATTTCGGCTGCAGCTTCACGGTCCTTGAACATGAGCGACGCTGCAACGTTGTCCGAGATGATCGCCGCCTGCACCGTCACATCGGCGATCAGTGCCTGGCGCAAAACGATGAACTGATAGGCAAGCAGGACGCAACACAACACGCCCAGCGCTGCAGCGGCGGCGACGAGTTGACCCACACTCAGCATCTTGCTGAGCTCCATCGGACGGGACGACAGCATGGTGCTCACTTGACGTTGCGCGCCAGCCGCAACAGGCGCGAGCTGAAGTGTATGCCGTCGCGTGCGGCTTCCCCGGTATCGACGTCAAAGCGTATATGCTCATCGTCATCGACCAGCGTGACCGCCGCAGTGTTGCGTCCCGCGCCGTTGCGCCCGGCGCCGTCCCGCACGACAAGGACTGGCACGGCAGCTTTGCCGCCGTTGGAAGCCGCCGGACGCTCATCGGACGGCGACAGCACGATGACGTCGCAGCGGGTCGTCTTTTGATCGGCGAGAACGGCGGTGATCCAGTTGCGGCCATTGACCGACTTGCCGTTGATGTCCTGCAAACTGGCCCACAGGGGACCGCCAGGATTGGCGCAGACATACAAAGGCGTTTTTGGCACGGCGTCGGGCCAGGTTGAAAACATCGCAAAATTGTAGATGTAGGCAGCTTTCAGCGCTGCGTCATGCACCTGTGCCCGCGCCATCGACGCGCCAGCCAGGCTCACGCCCGCGATCAACAGGGCCGTCCAGAAGCATTGTGCGGGTTTCATCGAAACCGGTAGGCCAATTTGGCATACAGCGTGCGGCTTTGGCGCGCGATGGTGTCTTGTTGGAACGCTCCGCTGGCGACATCGGCATAGCGCTTGTCCAGGGCATTGAACAACGACAGCGACAGGTCGGCGTTGGGCAAAACGCGCGGCACGGTAAGGGTCAGATTGCTGACGCAATAGCCGCCAACCGTCCCGCGATTGCTCTGCCGTGACGAACTGCACACCAGTTCACTACCGAATTTTGCATAGCTTCCCTTCAAGGGTGCGGCAAGGTTGATTTTAGCCAGCCGCCGCGGCGATTCGATCAACTCGGCGCCGCTCCCGCTGCGCCCCATCTGCCAGGCGACACTGGCGCGCAGCCGCATATCGCTGAACTGACGCTCGAGGGCCGCTTCTGCACCATTCATCGTCGCATGGTCGAGGTTGCGAAATACCAGCAGGCCGGTGCCGGCATCGAGTTCCTGGTTGATCAGCTCGCTCATCAGATAATGGTACATCGACAGGGTCGCATGGCCGCTGCCAGGCAACACATGTTCAAGCACGATCTCCCTGGTCGTGATGCGCTCGGGCCGCAAGTTTTCATTCGCCAGCGACCCGCCCGAGCCGGCCAGGGCGTGATATTTCTCGTATGCGTTCGGGGAACGGAACGCACTGCCATAAAGTAATTTGACGGTGTCGAGGGGCGTCAGCTTGTTGAGCACCGCAAGACGCGGACTGATCCGGGAGGAGCTGTCGCTGCGCCGGTCGTAACGCACCCCTGCATTGATGATGAAGCCGCCCGGCAAGCGGATTTCATCTTCGACAAATAACGCGCTGCGGTTGGCAAAGCGCTGGTCGCTCAACACGACGTCGTACGGCCTGACGTCAAAATTGAATTGGTCCTGGCGTGTATCGATGCCTGTTTCGCCACCGATCACCACCTTCTGTCCCGGCAATCCGGTCAGGGTAGCGTGCACATTCACGCCATACCAGCGTGCATGAGCGCCATCGACGTTGACCGTCGGCCCATTGACGCGCGCATAGGTGCCGATTGCGAGGTAATCGGCGCGTCCCCAGTTGATTCCGACCGAAAGCGCCACCTGCGGGGATAACTGGCGGTTCCACGCCAATGCCAGGCCAGTCTGGGTATCGCGGGTACTGTGTGGCGTATTGAACAGGACGCCAAAGGACGCGGTAGGAACACCCTTGGTCCGGTCGACATGCGTGGCCGTCAGCGCGAAGTCGTCGTAAGCGGCCTTGAACAGCACATTGTGCCCGCGGTCATGATCAAGTCGCGCGGCCACGCCATTGTTCTGGTCCCGGGTATCGAATTCCGGGTAATACACATCCTGCCCGCCACGCGCGAAGACACTGGCAGCAATCAGTACGTCAGCACCGTTCTGACTATGCCATCCATAGCTGGTGCTGGCCTTGCGTTCACGATAGCTGCCGGCGGCGATCGCGGCGTGCATCCCGGGCAAGGTGCTGCCTTCGCGCGTGATCACGTTGATCACGCCAAACAAGGCGTTGGAGCCATATACCGCCGAGCCCGGACCGGGCACGAATTCGATCCGCTTCACCATGCTCATGTCGACCAGGCCTTCGGTGCCGATCAGCGCCTGGTCGAACACGGCGTCGTTGGTCCGTACACCATCGATCAGCAGCAGGAAGCGACTGTTGTAGTCGCCCGGCCGCAAGAACCCGCGTGCGCCAAGATAGGCATAATTGCGGTCGTTCGACACGTACATGCCCGGCAAGGTAGCCAGCGCGTCGGCCAGGGTGCGCCAGCCGAAGTCGCGGATATCGGCCGCCGTCAGCACCACCACGGAAGACGGCGCTTCGCTGGTGATCTGCGCAAATTTCGACGCCGATGTCACCACCGCAATCTGCACCAACTCTTCCAGAGGGATGGTGGTGAGCTCACGCTCATCGTCGCCGGACGTGGCCGCAACGACGCAACTGGAACGCCAACAAAGCGCGATGACCAATGCCAGCCTCATCGTAGAGCGCAGGCGGGGGGGCTTGGTGACGAACATCGTATGAAGGAAGCGAAGTTGATATGGAAAATAGTTCCATTATGCACTTCTAGTATCTCATAGGCATGTAAATTTGATCCGTCCGCCGAGAAAACAACAATCGAATCCGAACCGGCATTGCTGCCGTGTCAGGCCGGCGCGATTGCGTTGACGTTTTCACGCGCGCACCACCATCAGGCCGGCGCGCAGGCCGATCCGCACATCGGGATTGGGGAACACCACCCGCTCTTCGGCGTGGCCGACGCGGTAGACCGTGGCGCCGTCGGTGGCGATCACAGCGCCAGCGGGCAAGGCGGTGAAATTGTGGGTATCGCGGCCGAACGCCATCGCGAAATCGTCGCTTTGCTTGATGATTTCCTGGGCCACCCTGAACACCTGCGGCTGGCCCCCGGCGCCAGCGTGCGCGCCGCGCAACAACGCGCCCAGCGCGCCGGCGGTGCCGGCAAACAGGCTCAGGTCGTTCTGCCCGAGCGCGCCGACCTGCCCCAGTTCGACCGTGGCGGCGGCGGCGCCGTACTGCTCGGCCGAGTAGTAACTGTAGGTGCCGGCCGATTGCGGGTTCATGATGATGGCGCCGATCGCCGCCTGGCCAAGCCAGTCGACCAGCGCCGCCTTTGGTGCGTCGGCGATCAGCTCGGGCACTACCGCAAACGTCGGATACACCGACGGCCGGATCGCGGTGTGCAGGTCGAGGTGCCAGCGCACGGGGCCGGCGCCGGCAAAAAAGTGTGCCGAGGCATCCATCATGACGTCGGCGCGCGCCGCTTCCGCCGCCGCTCCCAAAGCCCCGCGCCGGGCCCGGAACATGCGGTTCAGGTCGGCGTCGATGAAACGCGTGCCGGCAGCAATGGCGTCGATGTTGCCGACGCAGACCATCAGCTCCACTGCCAGCGTCGATGGCTGCTGCGACAGCGCGTCCAGCAGCCCGGCCAGCATGTCGATCGGCCCGGTCTCGTCGCCATGCACGCCGACCGACACCAGCACGCTGGCACGGGCGCCGCCGGTGTCGCCGGTGTCGCCGGTGTCGCCAGCAGTGCCGGCATTCTGGCGCGCGGTGATCGTGACGATGCCGGCGGCCGGCCGCGACACACTGAAGCCGGCCTGCCCGAAGCGCTGCTCCAGCGCGCTGAAGTCGCCCGCCGCCAGCTGGCGCAAGGCCGGCGTCATCGGCGTCATCGGTGTCGCCATCAGGCGGCGGCGCCGCTGGCGCTGGCGGCGACGCTGGTCGCTTCCGACAACGCCCAGACATCGAGCATCGCCTGATCGAGGTCGGCCGGCGCGGCGCAGTCGGCCCGCTTCATCGGGCCGGTCACGTCATCGACCGCCTCGAGCAGCCGGGCACCACCGTTTGAACGCGCCAGCACCTGCATCAGCAAGCGTTGCTGGGTGCGGCGCAGGGCCTGCGTCGCGTAGTGGCGCAACTGGTCCTGCGAGGCGCTGGTCGCGGCCAGTTTCAGGCCGCGCTCGAGCGTGTCGATGCCGGCCTGGCCGCGCAGCGCCATCCCCACCTGCAGCAACTGCGCCAGCGACATGCCGGCCGGGCGCGGCACCGACACCGCGGCGAACAGAAACGTTGCCACCGATTCGAGTGCGTCGACCGCATTCCAGGCGCAGCTGAACGCCGCCGTGAGCTGCGGCAGCGCATCCGCCCCGGCGTGGGCAGGCATCAACTGGTCCAGCATCCCGGGGGCGGCGAACACGCGCGCCAGCTCTTGCATGCCATCTTGCATGCCGCCGGGGGCCACCGACAGCACACCTTCGAGCAGCGCCTTGAACAGCACGCGGGTGCGGCCGTCGACCTTGACCGACACGGCGCGCGGCACGTGCAGGGCGTCAAAGTCGAGGGCCTCGAAGATCGGCGCCAGGTGCAAGGCCGACCATGCCTGACCCCATGCCTTGACGACGTCCAGCTCGTCGACGCCGTGTTCGGCCGCGACGGCGCCGATCATCAACGGGCCGCAGCGGTTGACGGCCTCGTTGGCCAGCACGGTGGCCAGGATCGCATTGGCCAGCGGATGCGCCAGGGCGCTGCGGGTGGCGACCAGCCGGGCCGGAAAGTACGGCGTGAGCACCGCTTCGGCCCATCCCAATTCGGTCAGCGGCAGCGCCGCCAGCGAGCGCTTGTAACGGTTCTTGACGTTGGCGATGACGATCGCCAGTTCCGGCGCGGTGAAGCCGATGCCGAGCAATTTGCGGCGCGCCAGTTCGGCGTCGCTTGGCAGTTGTTCGAGCTCGCGCGACAGCGCGCCATCGGCCTCGAGCCTGGCGATGAGCAAGGCGTAGCCGTCGACCATCGGGGCATCGAGCTGGGCCTGCACTTCGCGCACCAGCAAGTGGGTTTGCAGCGTATTGTCGCGCAAAACCAGGCGCTCGATGTCGCCGGTCATCTCGCCGAGGATGCGGTTGCGATCGAGCGCGGCAAGGTCGCCGGCAGCCACTTCCGTGTCGAGCCAGATCTTGACGTTGACTTCGTGGTCGGAGCAATCCACGCCGGCCGAGTTGTCGATCGCATCGGTGAAGATGCGCCCGCCGGCCAGCGCGAACTCGATGCGCCCGTTCTGGGTTGCGCCCAGGTTGCCGCCCTCGGCCACCACCTTGCAGCGCAACTGGTTGCCGTTGACGCGGATGTTGTCGTTGGCGCGGTCCTTGACGTGGGCGTCGGTCTCGGTCGACGCCTTGATGTAGGTGCCGATGCCGCCGTTATAAAACAAATCGACTGGCGCCTGCAAAATCCGGTGCATCAGTTCTTCCGGCGCCAGATGGGTCTCGGCGATGTCGAGCGCTTCGCACACTTGCGGCGACAGCGAGATCGAGCGGGCGAAGCGCGAAAACACGCCGCCGCCCGGCGAAATCAGGCGCTTGTCGTAGTCTTCCCACGACGAGCGCGGCAGCGCAAACAGACGCGCGCGTTCGGCGAACGAGGCGTCGACGTCGGGTTGCGGATCGAGGAAGATGTGGCGATGGTCGAACGCGGCCAGCACCTTCAGCTGGCGCGACAGCAGCACGCCGTTGCCGAACACGTCGCCTGACATGTCGCCCACCCCGACCATGGTGATCGGGGTGGTGCTCATGTCATGGTCCATTTCGTAGAAGTGGCGCTTGACCGCTTCGAACGCGCCCTTGGCGGTGATGCCCATCTTCTTGTGATCGTAGCCGTTCGAGCCGCCCGACGCAAACGCGTCGCCGAGCCAGAAGCCGCGCTCGACGGCGATGCCGTTGGCGATGTCGGAGAACGTCGCGGTGCCCTTGTCGGCGGCGACCACGAGGTACGGGTCGTCGGCGTCGTAGCGCACGGTATCAACCGGCGCCACGATAACGCCGCGCACGCGGTTGTCGGTCACTTCCAGCAGGCTGGCGATGAACAGTCGGTAGACTGCCTCGCCTTCGGCGGCAACCGTCTCGCGCGCGGCGTCCTTGGGCATCTGCTTGCACACAAAGCCGCCTTTCGAGCCGGCCGGCACGATAACGGCGTTTTTCACCATCTGCGCCTTGACCAGGCCGAGCACTTCGGTGCGGTAGTCCTCCATCCGGTCCGACCAGCGCAGGCCGCCGCGGGCAACCGGGCCGCCGCGCAGGTGCACGCCTTCGAAACGGCGCGAGAACACGTAGATCTCGCGGTACGGGCGCGGCTGCGGCACCAGCGCCAGTTCGCTGGTGTCGAACTTGAAGATGATCTTGTCGCCTTGTTGATCGTTCTGAAAATAGTTGGTGCGCACGGTCGCTTGCACCAGGTCGACCAGGGCGGCCAGGATGACCTCGGTGTCGGCATGGTTGACGTCCGCCAGGGCCGTCTTGACCGCGGCGATTTTGTCAACTGCGCCAGCGCGTTCGGCCGGCGCCAGCGCGGGGTCGAAGCGCTGCAGGAACGCGTCGACCAGTTGCCTGACCAGCAGCGGCTGGCGACGCAGGGTGTCGGCAATGTAGCGCACCGAAAATGTGCTGCCGGTCTGGCGCCAGTAGCCGATGTAGGCGCGCACCAGCTGCACTTCGCGCATGCGCAGGCCGCCTTCGATGGCCAGCCCGTTGAGGCGGCCGTCCTCGGCCTGGTCGTTGAACAGCGACTCGAACAGCTCTTCGGCGACGCCGCCGATGGTCGGCCTGGCCAGCTTGGCCGCGCTGTCAACGTCGACCGCGAGGCTGGTGACGAAGTGGCGCGCGCCGTCGGCCATGTCGATGGCGAACGTCTGCTCGCGGTCGATGGCGACGCCGGCGTTGTGCAGCGCCGGCAGGATGCGCGACAGCGACGGCACCGAGCCGGTCGAATACAGGCGCACCGAGGCGGCGCCGGCGTTGTTCGCGTTGTTCGCGTTGTCGGCCTGATTGGCCTGATTGGCTTCCACCCGCACCGACACGCGGCCGCTCTGGCCGCTCGACAGCAGCTTGCCAAGGTCGCGCAAGGCCACCGCCGGCGCGGTGGCGGCGACGTAATGGACCGGCAGCGCGGCGCACAGCTTGCGCAGGCTGCTGCGCTGGCGCACGTCGGCGATGCTGTCGGTCAGCGCGGCGAAGGTGTCGTGCCAGCCGTCGAGCACCGCCAGCAGCGGGCGCTGGATGTCGGCGGCGAGGTCGAGCGGGTTGCGCGCGGCGTGCGCGATCAGGTAAACGCGCGCCAGCGGGCCGTCGGCCACCAGGGTCTGCGAACGCACCTCGAGCGCGCCCGAGCTTTGCCGGAGCGCGGCGGCCAGGCTGGCGGCCACGCTGGCGCTGTAGCGCTCGCGCGGCAGGTAGACCAGCACGTTCAGGTGGCGCGCGTAGACGTCGCGGCGGGCAAACACGCGGGCGCGCGGCTGCTTGTAGAGCGACACCACGGAACTGCACACCGCGGCCAGCCATTCCAGATCGGCTTCCAGCGCTTCGGTGCGCGGCAGCGACTCGAGGATCTCGACAAATTTTTCGGCGCGAAAGCCTTCCTGGCGCACGCCGGCCAGCGCCAGCACCTTGGCGACGCGCCCGCGCGCATACGGCAATCGCGCCAGCAAAGTGGCGGTGGCGGCGCGGGTGAACAGGCCGACGAAGCAGTGCTCGCCGAGGATGCTCTGCTGCAAGTCGGTAGCGGTATTGCGCACCCCGATGAAGTCGAGCGGCTGGTCGCGATGCAGTGTGCCTTCGACGTCGGCCTTGACGATCGACAGCGTGTCGGCGCGGCGCGACAAGGTGTCGAAGTCGCCCGGGATGTTCGCCAGGCAGGTGCCGTAGACCGGATGCGCGGTGTCCTGCAGCACGCCGATGCGGCTCGGGATGTCGCGTTCGAGTTCGCGCACGCCTGGCTTGGCGACGTAATAGGCGTAGCCGAACGGCTCGAACCCTTCGTTCCTGGCCCATTCGAGAAACGCCGCCACTTCCAGGCCGCTGCCGCCGTGCGCGGCAGCCTGGGCGGCAACGGTGCTCAAGCGCTCGGCCATCGCCGCCGCATCGCGGCGCACCACGGCGGCGTCGCGCGCCACCATCTTCAGCCTGGCGGTGAGTGCATCGAGTTCGTCAGCGGCCAGCGCTTCCGACAGCAGGCACAGCACGTACGATTCGAGCGGCGCAGTGGTACCGGCAGCGGCTTCGCCGACCGCGACGCAGCGCCCGGCAGCGTCGCGCCGCACCGCCAGCACCGCGTTCATCACGCCGGCCACCGCCACCTTCTGCCGGCGCATCGCCATCACGATCGAATCGACCAGGTAAGGCATGTCGTCGTTGGCAATCAACAGCGCGGTGGCCATGCCGCCGCGGCCATCGCAGTAGCTTAGCCGGACGATGTCGCAGCCGGGCGCGGCGCGCGTGGCGGCGCGGGTAAAACCATTCCACAACAGCGGCGCCAGGCTGGCGGGAGAGGTGCCGGCGAGGTCTTCTTCGTCCAGTGAGCCGAGCCAGGCGCGGATCAAGGCGGCGACCTCGCTGGCGGCCGTCGACGGCGGGTTCGCATTGACCAAATCGAGTGTCTGCGTGCGCAAATCCGGTGGCATGTGTTTCATCTGCGTCTCCAATACGTGGTTGTTGCCGTCCCTTCCGCCTTGGCTTGTGGCCATGCGAAAGCGGTCTGCAGGCAGACCGGGGTGGCCGGTCCAAAAATCAAGTCGGTAACCATCGTCGCACGTCGGCGCTGCCGATATTCGAACAGCTTACCGGCAAACGTTGCAATCCGCCCTTACGACAAATCGTACAGTCCCGGCAAATCGAGCAGGTGCATCAGCGCTTCGAGCGCCAGCGCGCATTCGATCGCCAGAAGCGGGTCGGCCAGGTCGTTCGGTTCGAGGCGGTCGCGGTAATGGGCCTCGACCCAGCCGACCAGCTGCGCGTACAAGGCCTCGGTCATGATCACGCCCTGGTGCATCGCTTGCGCCTCGGCGTCGGTGAGCGCCACGCGCAGGCGCAGGCAGGCCGGCCCGCCGCCGTTGCGCATGCTCTGGCGCAGGTCGAATTCGATCAGCTCGTCGATCGGGCCAGCGGCGGCCACCAGGCGTTCGAGGTAGCGCCACACCGCCTGGTTGTCGCGGCATTCGTGCGGGATCACCAGCGCCATTGCGCCATCGCGCTTGCTCAGCAGCTGGCTGTTGAACAGGTAGCTGGCCACCGCGTCGGCCACCGGCACGGCGCGCGAATCGACCCGCACCGGCGCCAGTTGCGCGCCGACGCTGTCCATTGCAACGCGCAGCCGGCCCAGCACCGCGGCCTCGTCAACGAAGGCCTGCTCGTGATAGAACAGCACGTTGTTGTTGCCAACAGCGATGACGTCGTTGTGGAACACGCCCTGGTCGATGACGCCGGGGTTTTGCGCAGCAAACACGGTGCGCCTGGCGTCCAGGCCATGCAGCCGCGCGATCGCCTGCGACGCTTCGAGCGTCTGGCGCGCCGGATAGCGCTGCGGCGCGGGCGCCGACGGATCGAATTCAACGCGCCCGTAGACAAACAGCTGCACGCCTTTCGCGCCATGGCTGGCGGCCAGGCGCGTGTGGTTGGCGGCGCCCTCGTCGCCGAACGCCGGCGTCGAGGGCAGCGCGTCGTGCACAACGAAGTGCTGCGCGTTGCCGAACAGGGCGCGCAGCGTGCGGGTTGCCTGTGCGTGTTCGCTGGCGCGGTGCAGCTTGTTGTTCAAATTAGCCGCGGTGAAGTGGACGCGGCCATCGACGCTGTCGGCCGACGGGCTGACGGTGGCGGCGTTGGCGGTCCACATCGGCGCGGCCGACCAGGCGCAGGCGAGCAGCACCGGCGCGTCGCGCTGCGCGCGTGCGAGGACGTCGGCGTCGGTGCCGGCAAAGCCGAGCCGGCGCAGCAAGCGCCAGTCGGGCCGCGCGTGCGGCGGCAGCAGTGCCTGGGCAAAGCCGCGCGCGGCCAGCGCGCGCATCTTGGCCAGTCCCTGCAAGGCCGCCTGCTTCGGGTTCGAGGCGCGCTTGACGTTGCCCAGCGAGGCGACGTTGCCGAACGACAGCCCGGCGTAGTTGTGGGACGGGCCGACCAGGCCGTCGAAGTTGTATTCGCGCGCGGCGTTCATGGGTATCCCTGTCAGAATCTCAGGCCGGGCGACAGCGTGGCCGGCAGCGCCAGTGCGCCCGTTTCGATCGACGCTACCGGATAGGCGCAGTAGTCGGCCGCATAATAGGCGCTCGGGCGGTGATTGCCCGACTTGCCGACGCCGCCGAACGGCGCCGAACTGGCAGCGCCCGTGGTCGGCCGGTTCCAGTTGACGATGCCGGCGCGCACCTGCTGCGAAAACCGCTGCCACAACGCCGCGTCGTTCGACAGCAGGGCGGCGGCAAGGCCGAATTCGGTGGCGTTGGCGACCTCGATGGCGGCCTCAAAAGTGCCTGCGCGGATCACCTGCAGCAGCGGGCCAAACCACTCTTCGTCAGCAATGCCGACCGCGTCGGTGACGTCGACGATGCCGGCAGTGACGAAGCCGGCGTGCGGGTCGGTCTGGCGCATCTGCAGCAGCGCCACGCCGCCCCTGGCGACCATGTCGGCCTGCGCCCGCACCAGGCGCGCGGCGACCGCGGCGGAGACAACCGGCCCCATGAACGGCTGCGGCTCGGCGTCGGAGGCGCCGACCGCCAGCGTCGCCGCCACCTCGACCAGGCGCTTGACGAAGGCGGCGCCGGCCGGCGTATCTGGCACCACCAGGCGGCGCGCGCAGGTGCAGCGCTGGCCGGCCGAGATGAACGCCGACATCACCGCGTGGTGCACGGCGGCGTCGACGTCATTGGCATCGACATCCCATACCACCAGCGGGTTGTTGCCGCCCATTTCCAGCGCCAGCATCTTGCCAGGCTGGCCGCCGAACTGCTTGTGCAGCGCGATGCCGGTCTGGCAGCTGCCGGTAAACAGCACGCCGTCGAGCAACGGCTCGGCGCCCAGTGCGATGCCGGTGTCGCGGCCGCCATTGACTAGGTTGATGACGCCGGCCGGCAAGCCGGCCTGCTGCCACAGTTGCACCGTCTTGAGCGCGGTGCGCGGCGCGTATTCGCTCGGCTTGAACACCACGGTATTGCCGGCGATGAGGGCCGGGACGATGTGCCCGTTGGGCAGGTGGCCGGGAAAATTATACGGGCCGAAGACGCCGAACACGCCGTGCGGGCGATGGCGCAGCACCGCGCTGCCGTCGGCGACCTTCGCTTGCGTGTCGCCCGTGCGCGCGCCGTAAGCTTGCACCGAGATGTCGACCTTGCCGGCCATGGCGGCCACCTCGGTGCGCGCCTCCCACAAGGGCTTGCCAACTTCCTCGGCGATGATGCGGGCCAGCGCCTCGGCGTCTTGCCGGAGCAGGTCGCGAAAGCGCAGGCAAACGGCAACGCGCTGTTCAAGCGGCGTCGCGGCCCATTGGGCGAAGCACGCGCGCGCCGCCCCGGCAGCGCGTTTGATGTCGGCCTGCGTCGAGGCATTGCTCGCCCAGCTCTGGCGGCCGGTAGAGGGATCGATCGTCACCAGTTCGGCGCCGCTGCCGGCCTGCCATTGACCGTCGATAAAATTACTGAGGTTGCGCATGGGCGTTCTTCCTGGCGTAAAGTGGCAGTGTGCGTACCGGGTCGCCGTGGCCGCAGTGCAGCAGAGCGAGCTGGGCCGCCGACAAGGCGACGGTGCCGGCCGTCGGCGTCGAGCAAGCGACGATCATGCGGAAATCCTGCAGCAGCGTGTTCGAGATGAGGGTCGGCTCCGCTGCCGCTTCCGATGTTGGCGCGCCTTCGGCGGTGGCGACAAGTACGCTGTCGCGCACCGAGCGCAGTTCGGCGACGCGGCCCTGCAGCACCGGGCCGGCATCAAAAATGTCGATGTAGCCTTCGAAGTGCATGCCTTCCTGCTCGAGCAGCTTGCGCGCCGGCGCCGTGCTGCGGTGGACCTTGCCGATCACCTGCTGGGCCTCTTGCGGCAGGTAGGCGACGTACAGCGGCTGGCGCGGCATCAGCTCGGCGATGAAGGATTTTTTGCCCAGCGCCGTCAAATCGTCGACGTAATCGAAATCCATCTTGAAGAAATGGCGGCCGAGGCCCTCGTAAAAGGGCGAACTGCCGTCGTCGGCCTGAAAGCCGCGCATCTCGGCGATCAGCTTTTCGGTAAACAGGTGGGGGAACTGGGCGATGAACAGGAAGCGGCTTTTCGACAGCCACTTGCCGTTGTGGCCGACCCGGTAATCCGGATGCAGGAACAGCGAGCACAGTTCGGTCGACCCGGTCAGGTCGTTCGACAGGTACAGCGTGTCCATGCGGGTAAAGATATCGAGCTCGCGGCTCGAATGCACCAGCGTGCCGATGCGGTAGTTGTAGAACGGCTCGGTCAGGCCGACCGCGCCCTTGATCGCGCACACGCCGGCCAGGCGAACGCTCGCAGTGTCTTCCATGACGAACATGTAGTCGCGTTGTGCCGGCGCGATGGTCTGGGCAAACGACGCCACCGCCACCGCGATCCGGTCGCCCAGCATCGTGCGGTCGGGCTTGAGGGTGGTCATGCCGGACCCTGCCTGGCCGGCCAGTTCGAGCAAGGCATCGAGATCCGGGGTCGTGATGGCGCGTACGACGAGCATGGGTTCGGTCTTTCAGGTTCGGGCGCAGATGACGGTGTCGCCCGGCACCACCATCAGCGCATCCTGGTCGTCCTGCGCCAGGTAGACGAATTCGCCAGATTCGACCGCCGGGCAAGTCACGGTGATGGCGCGGAAGTTCTGCTCGCGGCTGGCGGCGATGGCGTACGTGGCCGGCGCGGCGCGGCAAGCGCCGGGGTCAGCTTCAGCGTCAACGTCAACGTTAGATTCAGCTTCAGATTCGGCCAGCGCCACGCGGCGCAGCACCGAACCGGTAAACGAGCGCAGCGCATTCTTGTGCGCCTGCAGGATCGGGCCGCCGTCGAACAGATCGATGTAGTCGTCCGCTTCGAAGCCTTCGGCCGTGAGCAGCTTGAAGGCCAGTTCGCCGTCCGGGTGAATCTGGCCCATCACCGCCTGGGCGTCGCCCGGCAGCAGCGGCACGTAGACCGGGTAGTGCGGCATCAGTTCGACGATCAGGCTGCGGTTGCGGGCGCCGCCGATGACTTTTTCGGCGTCGAGAAAATCCATCTTGAAGAACTTGCGCCCCAGCGCGTCCCAGAACGGCGACGCACCGTTGGCGTCGGTGACGCCGGCCAGCGGGACGAAAAAGCGGTCGCCGAAGCGGTGCGGCGCCAGCACCGCGAACAGCAGGCGCGCGCGCGACAGCAGCGCCGCGGCCAGGCCCGCGCTGTCGCGCACGTAGAAGCCCGACAGCTGCGAGTAGGCGGTCAGCTCCGAGCACAACGTCAGCGCATGCACGCTGTGGCTGATATTGAGGTCGCGCGACACCTGCTGGATGACGTCGTTGCGAAACGAAAAATAGGTGCCGTTCGAGCCGGCCGAGGCAAATATGGCGGCGGTGCCAACGAGCGCGCCGCTGGCCCGGTCTTCCAGCACGAACAGGTAGGACTCTTCGCTCGGGATGTCGACGTGGGCGGCGAACGAAGCGATTGAGCGCTCCACGGAGGCGGCAATTTTTTCGCGCGTCTTCGGCAGCGTATGGACACCCGGCATCGTCACCGCGGCCAGGGTTTCCAGCGCCGCGATGTCGGACAGCAGGGCCGGACGGACAACATGCATGGAAGTTCCTTGGACGGATTGGTGGCGTGGCCGATGTGCGCGTTGGCGGCGGGCTCGCTGCGGGTAGCCGCTTACGCCGCAGCCAGCATGGCGGCGGCAGCGCGCATGATGCGGTCGGCTTCGGCAATCTGGGCGTCGGAGACGATCAGCGCCGGCGCCAGGCGGATCACGTCGGGGCCGGCGATCAGCAGCATCAGGCCGAGACCTTCGGCCGCCTTGGTATAGTCCTTGGCGCGGCCGGCGAAGGTCCCGGCCATCGGCAGGCCGATCAGCAGGCCGCTGCCGCGCACCTGGCCGAACAGTTGGGGATAGTCGGCCGCCAGCGCCGTCAGGTTGGCGAAGATGCGCGCGCTGGCCTCTTTCACGCGTGCCAGAAAGGCTGGCGTGTTGATCGTGGCGATGACGTTCAGGGCGACGGTTGCGGCCAGCGGATTGCCGCCGTAGGTGGTGCCGTGCGACCCGACGCCCAGGTGTTCGGCAATGGCGGCAGTGGTCAGCATGGCGCCGATCGGGTAACCGTTGCCGAGCGCCTTGGCCGAGGTCAGGATGTCGGGCGTGACGCCGCATTCCATGTACGCATACAGCGCGCCGGTGCGTCCGACGCCGCATTGGACTTCGTCGAACACGAGCAGCGCGCCGGTTTCGTCGCAGCGCTCGCGCAGCGCTTTCAAGAATGCCGGATCGGCCGGGATCACGCCGCCCTCGCCCTGGATCGGCTCGACGATGACGGCGGCGACGTCGTCGGTGATCGCCGCGCGCGCGGCGGCGATGTCGTTGTAGGCGATGTGGTTGATCGCTTGCGGCAGCGGCTCGAACCCTTCGGTGTATTTCGGCTGGCCGCCGACCGACACCGTAAACAGCGTGCGGCCGTGGAACGACGACAGGCACGACACGATGCGCGACTTGTGCGGGCCGAATGTGGTGTGGGCGTATTTGCGCGCCAGTTTCAATGCCGCCTCGTTCGCCTCGGCGCCGGAATTGCAGAAAAAAGCGCGGTCGGCAAAGGTCGCCTCGGTCAGCGCCAGCGCCAGGCGCAGCACCGGCTCGTTGGTGTAGCCGTTACCGAGGTGCCACAGGGTGTTGATCTGTTTGGTCAGGGCGTCGACCAGCACCGGATGGGCGTGACCGAGGCTGGTGACGGCGATGCCGGCGGTGAAATCGAGATACTGCTTGCCCGACTGGTCCCACAGGTCCAGGCCCGACGCGCGCACCGGCACCATCACGGCCGGCGCGTAGGTCGGCACCAGCACGTCGTCGAAAGTCTGGCGTGTGACAGGCCGCGTGGCGACACAGGAATCAAGCTTGGCGTTCATGGCAAATCCTTAAAGTTGGCAGCTTACCCAAGCTCGACAGCTGGGCTGTTGCATCATTATAAGAAAGCCGGCAACAAAGTGCTATTCGAACTGCGACAGGCATTTTCATTTTTAGTCGCTGGCGGCAGCACGACATGCCGCCAGTCAATCAATTTCCTCAAAACCGGGTCAGACCCGTTTTTTATTTGGTTTTTTATTCGGATACGGCGTTTTTCACCGCGCGTCATCTGCGGGGCCGGCCAACTTCCCGCTGCATCAGATTACGCCCTTCAACTCGCGCAAACTGTCCGATGAATTCGGCACTCCCGAGCGCGGTATTGCCATGCGTTGCCTTGCGCAGCTGGGTCAAAGCGGCGCTCCCGAGTACCTCTTCGAAAAGAGCACGGTAGGCGGCTTGCCTGGAAACCGGATCGGGCCCCATCCGGCTGTAGAGTTCATGCGGCGCGATGATCTTGCATTCTCGTCCGTGCGCGTTATGGTGATAACTCGACCATGGATAGGCAGACGGTTCGTCTACCAGGCACGCCCTTACTGGATTGAGCTCGACGTAACGCTGACAGATCATCAGATAACGTTCCGATTGCACCAAGCAGGAATGATAGCGGCCCTCCCACAGCGTGCCGGTTCGGCCATGGCGACGGTTCACATACTGTACGTAGCGTTCGCCAAGTGACTTCATCAGCAAGGCCGGCCCGTGCGCGTCGGTAGGCGACACCACCAGATGGATATGATTGCTCATCAACACATAAGCATGGACGTAACACGCGGCGCGGATTGAAGCGGCGTGCAGCAACTTCAGGTAGACCAGGAAATCGGCTTCATCGAAAAAGCACGGAAGCTTGTTATTGCCGCGCTGGGTGATATGAAGCGGAACTTCTGGGATGACTGGACGGGATTGGCGTAGCATTGGACGCTCGCGAAAGCATGGCAAAAGACATACCGTAGCCCGGATCCTGGCCGCCGCCCCCGATCAATCTCAACCACATAACAGCCCGAGCGCATTACAAGAAAAAAGCGGGGAAATAGCGAAAAAATGGGGTATGACCCGTTTATTCAATGGCATTTGAAAGTTTTGGCGTTGAATAAACGGGTCTGACCCCATTTCAAAAATGACTCGTTGAGCTTGCGCCGCCGCTCCTCGCGCCGGCTTTGTGGAGTTCGGCCTGACCGATTTTTTGATGGCAATTTGATGCCATCGGCGTTGAATAAACGGGTCTGACCCCATTTGGAGGTTGACCCCATTTGGACGTTAGCCGTTGAGCTTGCGCTGCCGTTCTTCGCGCGGCGTGTGGCCGAACAGGGCGCCAAAGGCGGTTGAAAAATGCGAGCCGGACGAAAACCCGCACATCAGCCCGACTTGCACGATTGAATAATTGGTGTCGAGCAGCAGCTGGCGGGCGCGCTGCAGTCGCAGTCCGAGGTAATAGCGCGACGGCAGGCTGCCGAGGTATTGCTTGAACAAGCGCTCGAGCTGGCGCCGCGACAAGCCGGCCAGCGCGGCGATGTCGTCGGTCGACAGCGGCTCCTCGAGATTGGCTTCCATCAGCGTCACCGCCTCGCTCAGCTTCGGCTGCAAGGCGCCGAAGCGCGCCTGCAGGGCGACGCGCTGGCGCTCTTCCATGCCGCGCACGCGATCGATGCACAGCGCTTCCTTGATCTGCGCCTGCAGCGTGGCGCCGAAAATGCGCTCGACCAGGGTCAGCGCAAAGTCGATGCTGGCGGCGCCGCCGCAACAGCTCAGGCGGTTGGCGTCGATCTCAAACAAATGCGGCGTGAAGATGGCGTGATCGGCGTTGGTGCCGACCTCCGGATACAGTGCCCACGGCAGCGCCGCGCGCACGCCGTTCAGCAAACCGGCGTCGGCCAGCCACAGCACGCCGGCGCCGACCCCGCCCCAGAACGGCGCCGCGCGCACGCGCTCGATGACGATCCGATGGCTGGCCGGTTTCAGCGCCGCTTCGGCCTCGTCCGCCACCAGCAGCACCAGGTGCCAGTGGCGCAGCGCATCGAAGGCGAACTTGTCGGGGTCGCGCACGTCCACCTGCAGGCGCTGCGGCCCGAGCAGCCTGGCCGCCAGCCGCAGCGGCTGGTACAGGCCGGACCAGGTCAGCGAGTCCGGTGCGCCGGCGTTGACCAGCAGGATGCGCAGCGGCGCTTCATGGGCCAGCGCGGTCAGCGGGGCCAACTGAGCCGGGCGGGCGGGATCGGTGATTGGCATAAGCGCAATGATCGTGAAATCAGCGGGAATACGCGGCGAACGCTTACTCGGGCGCGAGCGCGGCGGCCGGCCGCGGCGCGGCATTCCACTGGCTGACGATCATGCCGGCGATCAGCAGCACGCCGCCACACCAGCCGCGCGCGGTCATCGACTCGGCCAGCCAGAAAAAGGCGAAGAAGGCGGCGGCAGCCGGCTCGAGCGAGTAGATCACTGCCGCTTCGTTGGCAGTGGCGCGCGCCTGGCCCCAGCTTTGCAGCGCGGTGATGGCCGCGGTCGCCACCACGCCAAGGTACAGCAGGCTGAGCGCATGCTGGCGCAGGCCGTGCGCGATATACGTCCAGTCACTGGCCAGGTCGTGGGCAGCGTCGATGGCGCTGCGCGGCACGTCGCGCCCAAGCAGCCAGATCGCCGCGCACCCGGCGACGGCGGCAAGCTGCGCCGCCGTCAGCGTCATCAGGCGCGATGCGCGCCGGGTCCGCAACGCCATCATCTTGATGTACAGGGCGAAAGCGATTGCGCTCAGCAGCGCATAGGTATCGCCACGGCCCCAGGGCCCGCCATCCCAGCGCAGCGCCGCCAGGCCGGACAGCGCCAGCAGCAGCGCCAGCACGATACGTCGTTCCGGCAGCGTGCCGCTGACCAGGCCCAACAGCGGCACCATCAGTACCGACAGCCCGCAGATGAAGGCGTTGCGGTTGGAACTGGTCAGCGCCAGTCCTTCGACCTGCAACAGGAAGCAGAAGAACAGCAGCACCCCGAGCAGGCCACCGGAGACCAGGTCGTCGCGCCCGGCCCTGTATAGAAAGGGGGCCAGCAACACGGCGCCGACAGCAAAGCGCACGAAGATGATCCAGACGGGCGAAAAATACACCGTCAGGTCCTTCATGGCCGGGAACGTCGTGCCCCATACCAGAGTGACGAGCAGCAAGGCGAGGATGCCGCGGAACTGATGGGTCATCAAACTCTTTCAACGACGATTTGAACAAAATATTTGGCGGAATACGCGTATGGTAACTGCCCGTGCCGTAAAAGGCGAACCGGCCGCGCCGGCAAATCATGCAGGCCAGCTATAATTACTGCCCATGGGGGAACGATGGGTACGCCGTGTCCGCATGCTGGCAAAATGCAGTGCAATCCCTGGCGCGCTTGTCGAACGCGCCGGTGCGCCAGTGCAGGCATGACGCATGCCCGGCTCGACCTCATTGCCACCCTTGCCACCATTGGCACCCTTGGCACCACGGCCGCAATACCATGCTGGCAAGCGGGCTGTTCAAGCTCATGCAACTGATCACCGACGCCGATCATTGGCGCCGGCGTCCCCTCTTCAACGCCACTACCAAAGGAACCACCTTGAAAACTGCCCTGCTCGACGGCAAAACGCCGGCCAATTTTGACCAGAACATCATCGGCAACCTGTTGCTCGATGTCGCCTCCAGCGCTGACGTGCGCCAGGAAAAGATGCTGATCGGCGTGCGCAACGAGCGCGGCGACATCTATCGCCTGATCGGCGCCACCAAGGTCAACAGCTTCAACAATGCAGTCGAGGAGCTCGAAGACCTCGGCCTGGTCGACGAACTGAAGGACGCCGAGGCGCCCGCGGATGGCTGCGACGCCATCTTCCGCCTGCCTTGATACGCACCGCGCGGCCGGGAATAAAAATGCTTTTGAGAACTATTTAAGGTGTATCGGCATCTGTTGGGAGTATAATTTTTCCATGGACAGACTCGGCACTTTCAGCAGTATCGCCGCCCAGGCGGGACGCGGCGAGCTCACTTTTCCGACCAGCGTCGACGCCACGCTCAAGCTGCAGAGGGCGCTGTGCGACCCGGCGCTGCACGTCGACGCCGCCGCCCGGCTGGTGCAGGCCGAACCGCTGCTCGCCGCGCGCACCGTGGCGATCGCCAACTCGGTGGCCTATAACCGCTCCGGCATCGACGTCACCAATGTGCGCGTCGCGATGCAGCGGGTCGGCTTTCGCACCCTCAACGCCCTGGCCGCCGCCGTCATCGTGCGTCAGCTCGACAGCCAGATCACCGAACCGCTGCTGCGCGCCAAGGCCGACCAGTTGTGGCAGCATTCGGCCCACGTCGCCGCGCTGTCGCAGGTGATCGCGCGGCGCATCACCCGGGTCGACCCGGAAACGGCGATGTTTGCCGGCATCGTGCATGAAGTGGGCGGATTTTACCTGCTCTCGCGCGCCGCCGAATTCCCGGGCCTGCTCGACGGCGAGCCGGAAGAATGGATTGAATCTGGCGAAATCGCCATCGGGCGCGGCGTGCTCGCCAAGCTCGGCGTGCCGGCGCCAGTGATGCAGGCAATTGAAGCGATGTGGGGCGGCATGCGTGCCTTGCCGCCCGAGACGCTGGGCGACACCTTGATGCTGGCCAACGATCTGGCGCCGGTCGATTCACCCCTGCACGTGCGTCCGGGCGCCACCTCGCGCCAGTCGGCCGCAACAATCGACTTCGTCACCGGCGAGGGCACCCTGGCCTCGATCCTCACGGAGTCAAGCGACGAAATCAGCAGCCTCACCGCAGCGCTGTGCTGACGTTGTGCCGAATTTGTCCTGAATTTGTCCTGAAACACGCGCGCCGTTCAGACAAAAAAATGCCCACTCCGGTCAAAAAGTGGGCCAAGTCCAAAACTAGGGATGTCCTGAAAGAGACAACTTCACTATAATTCCGACCGGCTTGGCGCTCTGTGCGCCACCCCACATAATCGGCACATTCTCTTGTTTGCGCACATATTTTTCTCAGCAAGCAAAAAGGCAGCTCGCGTTGCCTCTTTGGTGTCGATGGGCGGACCGCTTACACGACGGCGCCGTCGGTCTCGTCTTTTTCCTTGACCGGCTTGATCAGGTCTTCGCGCTTGACGCCGAGCCACATGGCGATCGCCGCGGCGACGAACACCGATGAATAGATGCCGAACAGGATGCCAATGGTCAGCGCAATCGCAAAATAATGCAGCGTCTGGCCGCCGAACAGCAGCATCGACAACACCATCATCTGGGTACAGCCGTGGGTGATGATGGTGCGCGAAATCGTGCTGGTGATCGCGCTGTCGATCACTTCCGTCACCGTCGCCTTGCGATGGGTGCGGAAGTTCTCGCGGATGCGGTCGAAAATGACCACCGATTCGTTCACCGAGTAGCCCAGCACGGCCAGCACCGCGGCCAGCACGGTGAGGGAAAACTCCCACTGGAAAAAAGCGAAGAAGCCGAGAATGATGATGACGTCGTGCAAGTTGGCGACGATCGCCGCCACGGCGAATTTCCACTCGAAGCGAATCGCCAGGTAGATCATCACGCCGACAATGACCATGACGAGGGCGTTCAAGCCGTTTTGCGCTAGTTCGTCGCCCACCTGCGGGCCGACGAATTCAACCCGCTGCTGGGTCAGCACTTCGGCGCCGGCCGCGTTCACGCAGGCATTCCTGGCCACGTGCTCCCCCTTGGGCGTGATGCTGTCGACCTGTTTCGGGGCGCCGTTTTCGGCCTTGCACAGGCTGCTGAACACGGTCTGCGAGCTGGTGGCGCCGGCCACCGCCTTGATGATCGGCAATCGCAGCATGACGTTTTGGGCGGTGCCGAAACTGGTCACCTCGGGCTGCTCGTAACCGAGCGTTTCAAGGTTACGGCGGATTTTTTCCTGGTCGGCGGCATGCGGGTATTGCAGCTCCATCACGGTGCCGCCCTTGAACTCGACCGAGAAATGCAGGCCTTTGGTCACCAGGAAAAACACTGCAGCGAAAAACGTCAGCGCCGACACCACGTTAAAAATCAACGCGTGGCGCATGAAGGGGATGTCCTTCTTGATCTTGAAAAATTCCATCTTGAATCCTGTACAGTGAGTGGCTGCGGTTCTGTCGAGTCTGTCGAATCTGTCGGGCTTACTTGCGGATGCTGGTCACGCCAGGCGTCCACACCGTGCCGATGGCAATCTTGCCCAGTTTCTTCTTGCGGCCGTACCACAGGTTGACCACGCCGCGCGAAACGAAAACGGCCGAGAACATCGACGTCAGGATACCCAGGCAGTGCACCACCGCAAACCCGCGCACCGCGCCGGAACCGAACACCAGCAGTGCCAGACCGACGATGAGTGTCGTCACGTTCGAGTCGAGAATGGTGGCCCAGGCACGGTCGAAACCGGCCGCGATCGCCGCCTGCGGCGTATTGCCGTTACGCAGTTCCTCGCGGATGCGCTCGTTGATCAGCACGTTGGCGTCGATCGCCATGCCGAGCGCGAGCGCGATGGCGGCAATGCCCGGCAACGTCAACGTCGCCTGCAGCATCGACAGCAGCGCCAGCAGGAAGAGCAAATTACAGGCCAGTGCCAGCACGCTGAAGAAACCAAACAGCTGGTAATAGACAATCATGAAAACGGCAATCGCGGCGAAGCCGTACACGGTCGAGTACAAGCCCTTGGCGATGTTTTCGGCGCCCAGTTGCGGCCCGATCACGCGCTCTTCAACGAATTCCATCGGCGCCGACAGCGCGCCCGAGCGCAGCAGCAGCGCCAGTTCGTTGGCGCGTTCGCCGGTGCCCATGTTGGAAATCTGGAAAGTGCTGCCCAGTTCGCTCTGGATGGTTGCCACCGACGCCACCGTGTACTTGCCTTTTTCCTTCAGCAGGATCGCCATGCGCTTGCCGATGCGCTCGCGCGTCGCTTCGCGCATCTTGCGCCCGCCGTCGCCGTTCAAATCAAGGCTGACGGCCGGCTGCTGGTGTTGGTCGAGTGTCGCACTGGCGCTGGAGATGTACTCGCCGGTCAGGATTACTTCCTTGTAGAGCACGACGGGCGCGCCGGTGCCGACCATGAACAATTCCGAGTTCAGCGGCACGGCGGCAGAGGTTTCGGTACCCGGGGTGATCGATTCGTCGACCATGCGCATTTCCAGCGTTGCGGTGCGGCCGATGATGTCTTTGGCCCGCGCCACGTCCTGCACGCCCGGCAGCTGGATGACGATCCGCTCGGTGCCCTGCTGCTGGACGATCGGCTCGGACACGCCCAGTTCGTTGATCCGCTTCGACAGCGTGACGATGTTCTGCTTGACGCCTTCTTCGACGGTTTTCTTGAGCGCTTCCGGCTTGAGCGTGACGACCAGTTTCAGGTCGGCGCCATCGGCGCCGTCGGCAAACGCCAGCTCGCCCAACTGGCCAGCCAGCACGTCGCGCGCGCGCGCGCGGGTCTCGGCGTCGCGGAAGCGGATTTCGAGCGTGTTGCCGACGCGCTCGATGCCGGCGTGGCGGACGTTTTTGTCGCGCAAGATGCCGCGGGTGCTCGACTGCAAGCCCTTGACCTTGTTTTCCAGCACGCCTTTGGCATCGACCTGCATCAGGAAGTGGACGCCGCCGCGCAAGTCGAGGCCGAGGTTCATCGGCAGCGCGCGCACGGCCTGCATCCATGCCGGCGTGTTCTTGACCAGATTGACGGTGACGATGTAGTCCGGGTCGGCCTGGTCGCGGTTCATGTCGCGTTCCAGCGCCAGCTTGGCCTTGAACTGGGCGTCGGTATTCGGAAAACGTACCCGCACCGACGTGTTGCTGCCGGCTGCCTCGAAGCTGATGCGGTCAGGCGCAATGCCCTCCTGCTTGAGCGCCTTGGCAACCTGATCCGTGGTCGCGCTGGTCACCTTGACGGTTGTCTTGCCGGTCGTCACTTGCAACGCCGGTGATTCGCCGAAATAGTTCGGCGCCGTGTACAGCGCGCCGAGCAGCAGCGTCACAGCGATCAGGATATATTTCCAGAGGGGATAGCGATTCATAATCTTCCAGCGTTCAAGGGTGAGCAGGCGAAGACGGCACGCGGCCGCCCGGCAGGCTTACAGCGACTTCAGCGTGCCCTTCGGCAGCAAGGTGGTGACCGAATTCTTCTGCACCACGATCTCGGTGTTGAGGGCGATTTCGACCGTCACGTAGGTGTCGGTGACTTTCGATACCTTGCCGAGGATGCCGCCGGCAGTGATCACTTCGTCGCCCTTGGCGAGCGCTTCCATCATCGATTTCTGTTCTTTTGCGCGTTTTTGCTGCGGGCGGATCATCAGGAAATACATGACCACGAACATCAGGACAAGCGGCGCGAACGTCGTCAGGTTACCCATCATGCCGGCGTCGGCAGCGGTGCCGGTTGATTGTGCATAAGCGTTGGAAATGAACACAGTTACTCCAGTTATTGGTTCTTACTTGGTTAAAAAAGCAGCGCTGTATTCTAGCACTGGCAGGACCGGGCTAGTCACTTCCGGGTAGCTGAGTGGCTTAAATCTTTTTGCCACGCCATGCCCAGCAATTCGAAAATAGGGTCAGACCCGTTTTTTCTTTGATAAACCCGAATAACAAACGGGTCTGACCCCATTTTTTACGAATAACAAACGGGTCTGACCCCATTTTTTATGCAGGTGCGGGCGCTGGCACAACCAGGGTCAGACCAAGGTTCAAACCCCCTTGGCGCGGTCGGCGTTGAACTGCAAACGAAAAGCATGAAACCCGTCCGCATCGATGGCGTCGCGCATCTCCTGCATCAGTTTCAAATAATAGTGCAGGTTGTGAATGGTATTGAGGCGTGCCCCCAGAATCTCTTTCGAGCGGTGCAGGTGGTGCAGGTAAGCGCGCGAGAAATTCTTGCAGCAGTAGCAATCGCAGCTTTCGTCGAGCGGCCCTGCCTCGTCCTTGTAGCGGGCGTTCTTGATTTTAACGTCGCCGAAGCGGGTAAACAGCCAGCCGTTGCGGGCGTTCCGGGTCGGCATCACGCAGTCGAACATGTCGATGCCGTTGGCGACGCCGGCCACCAGGTCTTCCGGCGTGCCCACCCCCATCAGGTAGTGCGGCTTGTTGGCCGGCAGGCGCGGGCCGACGTGGGCCAGCATGCGCATCATGTCTTCCTTCGGCTCGCCCACCGACAGGCCGCCAATGGCAATGCCGGGGAAATCGATCTCTTCGAGCCCCGCCAGCGACTCGTCGCGCAGGTGTTCGAACATGCCGCCCTGGACGATGCCGAACAGCGCGTTGGGGTTCTCGCCGCCCTTGAATTCGTTCATCGAGCGCTGCGCCCAGCGCAGCGACATGCGCATCGATGTCGCCGCTTCCTCGCTTGTCGCGGGACGGCCGTCGATCTCGTACGGCGTGCATTCATCGAACTGCATCACGATGTCCGAATTCAGGGCGCGCTGGATCTGCATCGAGATTTCCGGCGACAGGAACAGTTTGCTGCCGTCGATGGGCGAAGAAAACTTGACGCCCTCCTCGGTGATCTTGCGCATGGCGCCGAGCGAAAACACCTGGAAACCGCCCGAATCGGTCAAAATCGGCCCGTTCCAGCCCATGAAGCCGTGCAGACCGCCGAACTTGCCCAGCACCTCGGTGCCGGGGCGCAGCCACAGGTGGAAGGTATTGCCGAGGATGATCTGCGAGCCGACCGCCACCAGCTCGTTCGGATCCATCGCCTTGACCGAACCGTAGGTTCCGACCGGCATGAAGATCGGCGTGTCGATGGTGCCGTGGTTGACCTTGAGGCGGCCGCGGCGCGCGTGCGACAGGCCGCTGGTATCGGTTTTCAGGAGGGTAAATTCGAGCATCGGGATTTTTTAACGTGGTGTATTTTGATCGGTCGTCAGCAGCATGGCGTCGCCATAGCTGAAGAAGCGGTATTGGCTGGCGATGGCGTGGGCGTAGGCGCGGCGAATCGGCTCGAAGCCGGCAAACGCCGACACCAGCATCAGCAACGTTGACTTGGGCAGGTGGAAGTTGGTGATCAGCCGCGTCACCGTTTTAAACCGGTAGCCGGGCGTGATGAACAGCGCGGTGTCGGCGCTGCCGGCCACCAGTATCCCCGACTGCGACGCCGATTCGAGCGCGCGCAGGCTGGTGGTGCCGACGGCGACGACCGCGCCGCCGCCCGCCCTGGCCAACGCCACCGCGTCGACGGTTGCCTGCGGCACCGTGTACCACTCGGTATGCATGTTGTGCTCGGCGAGCACCTCGACCCGCACCGGCTGGAACGTGCCGGCGCCGACGTGCAGCGTGACGTAGGCAAAATTGACCCCTTTCGCGGCCAGCCGGGCCAGCAGCGCGTCGTCGAAATGCAGGCCGGCGGTCGGCGCGGCGACGGCGCCGGGCTGCTTCGAATAGACGGTCTGGTAACGCTCTTCGTCGAGCGCGTCGGCGGCGTGACCGATGTACGGCGGCAGCGGCAGGCGGCCATGCGATTCGATCAGCTCGAACACGTCGGCGTCGAACGTCAAGGTGAAAAATTCACCGGCGCGCGCGCCCACCACGACCTCGAACGCATCGGCCAGGCGGATCCGGTTGCCTGGCTTGGGCGACTTCGACGCGCGCACTTGCGCCAGCACCGTGCGCGCGTCGAGCACGCGCTCGACCAGTACTTCGACATTGCCGCCGGTTTCCTTGACGCCGAAAAAGCGCGCCTTCAGCACGCGCGTGTCGTTCATCACCAACAGGTCGCCCGGTGCGAGCAGATCGACGATGTCGCCGAACTGGCGGTCGACGATCGTGTCGTCGTCGAGTTGCAACAGGCGCGACGCGCTGCGCTCGGCCAGCGGGACCTGGGCGATGCGCTCAGGCGGCAGGTCGAAATCGAAGTCGGACAGCGAGTACATGGGCAAAGACAGGGGCGGGGACATGAGCGAATACATTGTGATAATTCTGCGAAAATAGGGATCATGGGCCGTACAATATGGCTCACTTATCAAGGCAACCCTGCAAGGCAACCCTGCAAGGCAACCCTGCATTTTACGCCACTTGCCCTGTCAACCACGCGACATGCCTTCATCCAAACCAAAACCGGCGCCAAAGACCAACGAAACCAGGCTCGCCAGGCTCGGCCTGCACACCGACATGGACCTGGTGCTGCACCTGCCGCTGCGCTACGAGGACGAGACGCAGGTGGTGTCGATCCGCGAAGCGTGCCTGCGCGGCGGCCACGTGTCGCAAATCGAGGGCGTCGTCACCCGCAACGAGATCAGCCTGCGCCCGCGCCGCCAGTTGCTGGTGACGATCGCCGACGCGACGGGCGAGCTGATCCTGCGCTTCATGAATTTTTACGGCAGCCAGGTCAAGCAGCTGGCCGCAGGCACGCGGGTGCGCGCCCGTGGCGAACTCAAGCACGGCTTTTTCGGCGCCGAGATGGTCCACCCGGTCTACAAGGTAGTCAACGAGGGTGCGCCGCTGCCGACCGTGCTGACACCCGTCTATCCGTCCGGCGAAGGGCTGTCGCAGGCGATTCTGCGGCGCGCCATCGGCGCGGCGATGGCGCGCGTCGACTGGCGCGACACGCTGCCCGCCGGCCTGGTATGCGCGCTGAAGCTGGCGCCGTTCGAAGCGTCGGTGCGGCTGCTGCACTCGCCACCGCAGGACATCGACGAGAACGCGCTGATGGACCGCTCGCACCCGGCGTGGGTGCGGATGAAGTTCGACGAACTGCTGGCGCAGCAGCTTTCGCTCAAGCGCGCGCAGCGGGCGCGCCGCGCCAAGGGGGCGCCGGTGATCCAGACCGCCGGCACCTTGACGGCCGCGTTCACCGCCGTGCTGCCGTTTACCCTCACCGGCGCCCAGACCCGCGTGCTGGCGGAAATTCGCGCCGACCTGCGCCATCCGTACCCGATGCAGCGCCTGCTGCAGGGCGACGTCGGCAGCGGCAAGACCATCGTCGCCGCGCTGGCCGCCGCCCAGGCGATCGACAGCGGCTACCAGGCGGCGCTGATGGCGCCCACCGGCATCCTCGCCGACCAGCACTTCCGCAAGATCGCCGGCTGGATGGCGCCGCTCGGCGTCAAGGTCGCGTGGCTGACCGGCAGCCTGAAGAAAAAAGACAAGATCGCCACCACCGCGCTGGTCGAGTCGGGCGAAGCGCAACTGGTGATCGGCACCCATGCGCTGATTCAGGACACGGTGCAGTTTGCCAGACTAGGGCTGGTGATCGTCGACGAGCAGCACCGCTTCGGCGTCGGCCAGCGCCTCAGCTTGCGCAACAAGGGCAGCAACGGCAAGACGCCGCACCAGCTGATGATGTCGGCCACGCCGATCCCGCGCACCCTCGCAATGACGTATTACGCCGACCTGGAAGTGTCGGTGATCGACGAACTGCCGCCCGGGCGCAGCCCGATCGTCACCCGCGCCATTGACCAGATGCGCCGCGACGAAGTCATCGAACGGGTCCACGCGGCCGCGCTGGAAGGGCGTCAGGTGTACTGGGTCTGCCCTTTGATCGAGGAGTCCGAAGCGCTGCAGCTGCAGACCGCCACCGACACCCACGCGATGCTCGCCGAGGCGCTGCCCAATTTGCAGGTCGGCCTGGTGCACGGGCGCCTGAAGCCGCTTGACAAGCAGGCCGTGATGGATGCGTTCACCGCCAACGAGGTGCAGGTGCTGGTGGCCACCACGGTGATCGAAGTGGGCGTCGACGTGCCGAATGCGTCGCTGATGGTGATCGAGCACGCCGAGCGCTTCGGCCTGTCGCAGCTGCACCAGCTGCGCGGCCGGGTCGGCCGCGGCTCGGCCGCCAGCGTCTGCCTGCTGCTGTACTAAAGCC
>Ga0326734_1000072_pt1 | contig 35248 bp, 30 predicted proteins | sample 15_GP2_1315_FD_207944 | JGI IMG/M metagenome (GOLD analysis project Ga0326734, IMG submission 207944) | Glacier ice microbial communities from Ngari, Tibet, China - 15_GP2_131.5 | ecosystem: Environmental > Aquatic > Freshwater > Ice > Glacier | place: China: Ngari, Tibet | collected 2018-07-18 | reverse complement strand
CGCCGTGGTTGCCGTGGTTGCCATGGTTGCCATCCTGTGGCAAAGGATAGACGCTGACGTCGACCCAGCACAGGCTGTCGTGAATGCCGCCGCTGTGCAGCGGGAACCAGGCGCGCGCCGACGCCACCGCCGCCGCCGCATCGGGTTGGCCGGTCAGCATGCCGAGGTGGGCCAGTCCGCCCGGCCCGCCGAGCAGCGCATGCGGCGGCGCGTCGATGGCGTCGCAGCCGTCGACGCGGCCAAGCTGCCAGTGGTCGGACCAGCCGTTGGCCAGCAGCGACACCGCTGGCCGGTAGACGCCGCGCACCATGCGGTCGGCCAGCACCACGGCCAGTTCCCAGTCGCGTTCATGCTCGCCGGGATGGCGGTCGATGCTGATGACGACCTGGTCGCGGCTATCGAAACGCGCCTCGGTGTGGCGCGCCAGCCGCACGACGGTGAGCATGCGCCCGGCCAGCTGTGGCGCGTGCGCGGCGCCGCACTTGACGTCGGCGCGGTCAAAGCGCGGCCGGCGGGTGGCGGTCACGGTCATGACCGAGCCGTCGGCCAGCAGGCTGCGGCATTCTGCGCTGTCGGGCAGGCCGCTCATGCCGGCGCGCCGTCGACGGCGGCCATGCGGCGCTCGCCGAGTTCGTATTCGAGGTTGGCGACGATCCGGGCGGCGTCGTCGAACAGCGGATCGAGTTCCGATTCGCGCCGCGCTCCGCCCGAAAGTTGCAGACGCGCCAGCAGGGCCCAGGCTTCGTCGAGCGCGGCCACCGCGCGCCGGCTGTGGTGGATGCGCCGCAACTGCCGGTGCGCGGCGAGCGCGACGCCGGGAGCGGCCAGCGCCAGCGCCGGCATGACCGACACCGCCAGACTCACCAGGTCGAGGCGGCGCAACAAGTCCTGGTGGCGGCAGAACAGCGGCAGGCCCGGCGGCAGCACCGCCAGACGCAGCGCGCGCATCACGCACGGCAGTTCGAGGAACAGGCGGCGCAGCGCGCGCGCATCGGCCAGCGGGTCAGGCGCCGCAATCATGGCCGGGGCCGCAGCAAGCGCAAGAACAGGAGCCGGAGCGGGAGCCGCGGCCGGCGCGCGCTGCTGCTGCTGCTGCTGCTGCTGCGCCAACGTCCGCGCCATCAGCACGGCGGCGAAATCGACCGATGCGCCGAGATCGACCGGCACGCATTCTTCCACCGTGACGCCGAAGCGCATGTACAGCAACTGGTTGAAGCCGGCACGAAAAGCGTTCCATTCGGCCGGCGACGTGCACGGCGGCAGGTCGAGATTGCCCTGCGCCAGCGCGCGCTGCAGCGCCGCCTCGATCGCCCGGCAAAAGTGCGCCAGCGCCAGCGGGCCTTGTGCTTCGCTCGCCAGGAACAGGTCGAAACGCTGCTGGGCGACGCGCGGATCAGGGCTGTCGATGGCGAAACTGACCTGCAGGCCAATTTCGGGCGCTGCCGCAAACGGCGCCAGGTCGGCCGTGTACGGACCGGGATGAAACACGCAGGCGCTCTCGCCCGGCGCCAGCTGCAGCCGGCTGCCTTCCGGCGCGCGCCGCGTGCGCCCGCCAGTGTCGATCACTACCACGCCGCAGCCGGCGGGGAGAAAACCGCCCGGCACCATCGGCACGGCGATCATGGCGGCGCCCAGCGCCGACGCATCGACCGGCGCGCCGCGCCCGGGCCATCTGAACAGCCGTCTGATGGTCGTTATTGCGGTCCTCGTCATTGTCGTCATTTTTCCTATCCCCTCAGCGCTTCGACCACGAAGCTGGCGCCGAACAGCTGGAGGCGGGCGGCCGGCGCGCCGTCGAACGGCCAGGCGTTCTCGCATTCGCCGTCGATGTCGAGCCGGCCTTGCAGGATGACGGCGCCGCCGCCATCGCGTACCCGCAGCATCGGCTGCTCGCGCATCAACGCGGGTGCAAACGGGGCGTCGGCCGCCAGTTTCAGAATGACCTGCCAGCCTGCGCCGCCGGGAACGAAATGCAAGCCCCAGCAATTGTCGTCGGTGACCAGTTGTTCGAGAACGCAGACGGTGGCGGCGGCGCGCAGCATGCCGCTGCTTGCTTGCCAGGCGCGGGCGCGCTCGACCGATAGCTGGCGCAGGCGACGCATCGTCAGCGGCGACCCGGCCAGCGCGGCGCGCTCGCTGGCGCCCAGACCGGCGCCGCCGTCGAGGGCGGCGGCCAGCACGTCGTCGGCCAGCACCAGGCGGTCGTTCTCGACGCGCACGCCCAGCAGCAGTCGTGCGCGCAGCTTGCAGTCAAGAGCGGATGGTGTCGTCGAGTCGCTCTGTGCCGTCAAGTCATCCTGTGTCGTCATTTTATTCTCCTTCATGGCCGCGCCGCCGCCAGCAAGCCGGCAATCGCCGCGTCGCGCCGTTTGCGCAGCGTCGGCAGCGATACCTGGTCGAGCGCGGCCAGTTGCTGCATCGTGGGCAGCTCGCCGGTCGCCGGGTCCAGCCATTCGGCCGGGTAGCTGTCGTCCTGCGAGCCGAGCATCTTGAGGTACACGGCAAGGCGCACCGGCAGCGAGTCGCCCGCCATCGCGCGCGCGCTCCAGCTGCCCTGGTCCTGCGCGGCCCGCGCCAACTGCATGAAGCGGGGGGGCAGTGAAACCGCGGCGGCGATGCTTGCCAGCTGCGCGACCTGCCGGTCGTCGTTGTCGTTGTCGTTGTTGTTGTCGTTGTTGTTGTCGTTGTTGTTGTCGTTGTTGTCGTTGTCGTTGTTGTCGTTGTCGCCGCCGCCGCACCCTGGTTCCCCGCTGCCGAAATCATCCTCGGAGGCGGGCAGGATCCGGTCCGGCTCCAGGTCGGGTTCAAACGCAGCTTCAGGCGCACCCAGCACCCGCGCCAGGTCGTCCAGCCACGCGCCGGCGTCGAGGGCGTCCTGCTGCCAGTCGCCGTCGCGGTTGGCCGACAGCTCCTCGTAGTCGCCGATCTCGCGCAGCATCGCGCCGATCTTGTCCGGACTGTTCTTCAGGCTGGCGAAGCGCTTCGAGCGCGTGTGCAGCGGCCCGGCGGCGCCGGTGAAGCGCTCCTGCGATGCGCTCCAGCGGATGATCCACTCGGGCCGGCACGACGCGATCGACTTCATCTGGCGCGCTTCGATCGGCGCTGCATTCACTTTCACTTCGCGCCCGAGGATCACGCCCACCTGGCCGGCGTTCTGCCGCCAGCAATCGAACATGCGCGCGATGTCGCCGTAGGCGGTATCGAGCATGCGGTAGGCATAGATCCTGTTCGGGCTGCACGGGCGGCCGCACGCCACCTGGTAGTTGTCGGCGTCGACCTTGTCGCGCAGCACCGCGAACATGTCGTTGACCTTCTTGCGCAGCATCGCCTCGCCGCCCGGCCTGGCCCAGAACGCCCCGGTTTTGTGCTGCTCGCTGCCGACGGCGGCGGCGAACGCCGCCCAGTCGCCGGGCCTGGCCTGCAGTTCGAACAGCAGGCCGAGCGCCAGTTCGACAACGCTCTCGCCATAACTGTTGCCGGGCGCTTCGGCGCGCGCCGAGCGGCCGGCGGCGCGCAAGGCGCAGGCGGTGAGGTCGACGTATTCTGCCAGGGCGTCGCCTGACCTGTCGCCCAACCTGTCGCCCAACCTGTCGCCCAACCTGTCGCCCAGCCCGTCGATCCGGCAGCCGGGCTCGAACCGCTGCGCCGGATCGGATCGGGAGAACGCCAGCAGCGAGCACTGCCCAAGCAATTTGCGCACCTGCTCCCAGCCGTGCTCTTGATACCGGGTTCCCGGCAGGCGCATACCGTTCCTCGTCGCGTGTTTGGCTGACTGCTGGCTGACTACTGACTGACTGCTGGCCACCTCGTGGCGCGCTTGTCCGCCGCACGGCGGACCCATCAAAATCATGCCACACAACGGCGCCCGGCAAGGTGCGTTTGAAAGCCTTATTTACCCTTCTGTTCCTGATTCCGCTGCTGATTCTGCCCCGGATTTGACGCCAGCACCGCCGCCACGATCGGCGCGGCGTGCTCGCCGCCGGTGCTCTCGGAGTGGCTGACAAAAGCGGCAAGCGCGAGCCGGTGCGTTTGGCCGGGCAGGCTGCCCGGCTCCAGCCAGCCGGTGAACCAGACGGTGGCCAGACCACTGTCGCCGGCGCTGCCAAAGCGCGCAGCGGTCGGCGCGGTGCCGGTCTTGCCGGACAGGCCGCGCCGCAGCGCATCGTAGCGTGCGCCGCGAAAGGCACCGGCGGCGGTGCCGACATCGATGACGCCTTTCATGCCGGCGCGGATGCGGTCGAGCCGCACGCCGACTGGCGCCGTCGCGGCAATTGCCGCCGGGCGCGCGTCGAGCGACAGCAGCAGGCGCGGCGCAATCACCCTGCCCTGCCCGATGGCGCCGGCCGCCAGCGCCATCTGCAGCGGCGTGACCTGCATGCGCAGGCCGATCGACATCTGGCGCACTTCGTGGCGGCTGTGGATCGGGTCGATGGTCGAGGCGCTCGCCTGCAGCGCATCCCACGGCGCCCAGCGGTAATCCGGCGGCAGCAAACCGCCATCGAGCCGCAGTTGTCGTCCGAAGCCGAGCCGGTGCGCCATGCCGACGATCGGGCGCACGCTGTCGAGGGCGCCCGGCTCGAGCGCCTGCAGGTCCGGCGCGCCACCTCCGGCGCGGCCGAACAGCGTCGCATCGCTCAATTCGCCGGACCAGGCAAACCAGGTATTGAGGCTGTACGTCAGCGCCTGCGCCAGGCCCAGCCTGCCGGCGTCAGCACGGTGCTCGAGGTGCTGGTCCCTGTAATTGGTGATGTGCGCCAGGCTGGTGGCGGCCGGGTAGGTCGATGCGTCGGTGCGGAAGGCAAACCCCTGTTCGCGCGCCATGCGGTTGATTGCCGCCAGCGGCATCCCGGCCAGCAGCGCGTCGATCCGCACATTGCCCCGCGCCGCCTGTTCGAGGCCCAGCGCGCTGATCACCTTGAAGGTCGAACCGGGGCTGGAATTGGCGCCGCCGTCGTGCTGGAAAGCGGGCAGCCGCAACGGGCTGCGGGCCGGGTCGAGGCGGTCGAAATTGCGCACTTCGTTCCAGTTGGCAGCGCTGATTGCGGCGCCGCCGGCGCCGGCGGCGGCCAGCACGTCACCGCTCTCAAGGTCGACGATGACGATGCCGGCGCGGCGCCCGCTTGGCGGCGCCTGGCCGCCACGGCAGGCCTTGCCGTCCCAGTCGCCGCGCCGCATGCCGATGCAGTCGAGGACGCGTTGGCTGAGCGCCTGCAGCGCCAGGTCGAGCGTCAGCCTGGCGGCGTGCGGCGCGCCTGCGGGCGACGGCAGCCGCGCCAGCATGCCGGCGACGCTGTTGGCATGGTCGGCGCGGATGCCCAGCAGCGGCGCCAGGCCGGCGTCGATCGCCGCCCGGGTCGGCGCGCCGGCGCCCCACAGCAACACGCCGTTGCGGTCTTCCAGTGTCACGTCAACACTGGCGCTGGCGCCCATCGTCGCTGTCGTCCCTGTCGCCCCTGCTGCTGCTGCTGATGATGCTGCTGTCGTCCGTGCCGGCGCCAGCGGCTGCCAGTCGAGCCGGCCTTGTGCGACATGCAGGTGGCGGTACTGCCGATCGCCCGGCAGCGCCAGTGCCGACATGTCGAGCGCGCTGGCGTCGAACGACACGCTGCGCGCGCCGGGCAGCAGGTCGAACGTCAGTACCTGCGCAGCGCCGCCGAAAGCGCAGGCGCGCCCGCTGCAGGCGTCCTGCGCACGCACGATGCGGGCGCCCCGCACCGCTTGCGCGCGCCCGATCAGCATCAGCTGGATTGTTTCGCCACCGCGCGCCGGCTGCGCCAGGGCCAGTTCCAGGCGCACCGCAGCGGCGGCAGTAGCGGCAGCGGCTGGCCAGGTGTCGATCCGGGTCCATGGCGCCCAGCCCTGGCCGACGGCATCGAACAGCCGCGCCGCAGCGGCCGGCATCGCGGCGCTGGTGGAGACGGCGGCCGCGCCCACGCTGGCCTGCCATTGCGGCTGCGGCTGCGGCTGCGGCGGCTGCGGCTGCGGCTGCTGCTGCGGCGTACGCCACGCCAGCAAACGCTGTTCGCCATTGAACACCCGTACCTGTTCGCGCACGTAGGCGCCGTCGGCCATGCGGTACAGCCGCTTGAGCAGCGTGATCGCGCCGGCATCGAGCGTGACCTGGTCCCAGTTGGCGAGCTGGCCGGCGCGCGCCGGCGCCGGCATCGCCCGCCAGGCCGGCAGGTCGCGCGGCGCCAGTTCGGCCAGGCCGCCGGCGCCAAGGCGCACCAGGCCGCGCCGGCGCAGTTCATCGAACAGCGCCGCGTCTTCGAGGCCGCGGCCGGCATCGGTTGGCGCCCCGGCCGGCACCCCGGCCGGTACCCGATAGCGACCGGCGCCGAGCCACGCGCTGACCGGCTCGCCACTGGCCGGGTAGGCGGTGACGTGCGCCTTGCCCTGTACCGGGTTGTCCGGGTTAGTCAGAATCTGCGCGCTGGCAGCGGCCCCGCCCGGCATTGCGCGCGCGCGCTGCACGAGCTGCACCACCAGCTCGCCGGCCTGCGGGCAGCCGGCGCTGGCGCGGCGCTGAAAATGCAGGGCGGCGCCGGGCCGCCAGACCAGCCAGCCATCGCGGCGCAGCGCCACCTGGCCGTGCGCGCCCTGCAAGGCCTTGCCGCCGGCGCCGTCGCCGATCCAGCGCACCGCCATGTCGCTGCTGTCCCAACGCAGCTGCAGCGGCGCCGGGGCAAAAGCTGCCTCTGCGGCGGAAGCGACGTCGCCCGCCACGTCGCCGTCAATCCGTACCTGCGGCATGTCGCGCGTTTGCGGACCGTTGAGCACCATGTTGCGCGGCGCCGCCGTGTTGCGCGCCACCCATCCGGCAACATCGTCGAAACCGTAGCCGATCCGCACCGGCAACAGGCGCCGGCCCTGCATCTGGCGGCACAGGTCGATCTTCACTGGCGGCGCGCGCTCGACGCCGGCGGCGACCAGCAGCACGCCACCGCCGTCAATCGCGGCCAGCGTGATTGCGGCCTGGTCCGGGACGCTGAAGACGGCGCCCGCCGGCAAGGCGGCCTGGAACTGCACCGGCAGGTGCGGGTCGGCGCCGGGCGCCGCGCCAGCCACCGCCAGTGCCAGGCTGCGCGCGTGGCCGACGATCAGCATCGCTCCGGCGAGCGCCATCACCACGCCCGCCACCGCGATGGGCTGCATGGGCAGTCTGGGCTGCGGGGGCTGCGGGGGTTGAAAATGCGCGTCCAGGTTGCGCGCGCGGCGCCAGGCGGTGCGCCGCGCGCCAGCCGCGTCAAGCAGATTCCGGATCAAGCCTGGCATTGTTTTCCCGTCAGAAAAAAGCCGGCCCTGCCCGTGCGCACGCCGCCTAACCAGTCTTAGCGGGGGGCGCCGAAAAGCCGGGTCCTCTGTGACGTTCCATCGCCTCTTTTTGCAGGCCGGTGGGCCGATCCTGCGCCTTGTCGCATGCGGCTGGCGACGGCGCGGGCCGATGGCTACAGTGCTTACATCGCCACCCCACATTGAAGGAAAACTGCATGAACGTCCTGAAAAACTTTGAAGCCGTGTTCGTCGCCGCCGTCGGTGTGGCCGCCTGCACCGCCCACTTCGCGCAGTACGCCGATGCCAGCGCAAACGCCGCCGCCGCTACCGCCACCAATACGATGAGCGCGGCCAACCAGCGCAGCGTGGCAACGCCTTCGCGGATGGCGATCGTCGCCGTCGCCGGCAAGCGCATGAGCGCCATCGAAAAACAGCGCGCGCTGGAAGACGAGCGCCGGCTGGCGAAGTCGGGCGCCGCCGCCGGCAACCGCTCGTGAGGCGCAACTCCGCTCAGCCACCCATCCGGCGACCGGCCAGGCGTTTTACGGAACCTGTTTCAGTTGCAAGCAACTGCATCAGGTTCCGATTTCAAATTTCAGTTTGCTATATTCAGTCGGTCGCTTTAAAACGGAAATACAAATGAAACGCACACTTGCACTCGCCACCATGATTACCCTCGGCGCGGCAGCCTGGACGCCGCTGCCATCGATGGCCCAGATCGGCTTGAACCTGGTCATCAACGCGACCCCGCCGGCGCCCCGTTTCGAAACCGTGCCGGCAGCGCGCCGCGGTTACGACTGGGCGCCGGGCTACTGGAACTGGGACGGCGACCGTCACACCTGGCGCGCCGGGCACTGGGAAAATGCGCGTGACGGCTACCGGCTGCGCGCCGGCGGCTGGCAGCCGGTGGCGACGCACGTGCGCCCGGGCTATGTCTACTCGCAGCCGAACTGGCAGCAGCGCAATGGCCGCTGGTTCATGGAACCGTCGCGCTGGACACCGCGCGGTGGCGGTGGCCGCGACCGTGACCGCGACGGCGTGCCGGGCCGCTTCGAACACGGCCGCGACGCCGATGGCGTGCCGAACAACCGCGACAACCGTGACAACCGTCCCGACAACGGGCGCCGCAACTGAGGCGCAAGCAAGTCGCAACCGAGGCGCAACTGCGGCCCCCATCAAACCAGGCGCCTTCGGGCGCTTTTTTCATGCCTGCAAGTTGAACAAGACGGAGCAATACCGGTTATGCTGCCGCCATGCCTGAATTCGCCCGCCTCCTGTCGTCCGCCACAAGATCGGAACTGCGCGCCAGCTTGCGCCTGGCCAGCCGCACCGGTTGTTCGCGCGAGGCGGCGCTGTGCGCGACGCTCGCGGCCAGCGCCGGCGTCGATGCCGATGCCGATGCGAACACCGACACGGTCGACAGTGCGCTGGCACGGCTGGTGGCCGCCCGCGATGCTCTGCGGGTGGCCGACTGCGCGCGCGCCGCCGCCATCGCGCGCCATCGGACCGGCCTGCCGACGGCGTGGCGCGGCTGGTTCGACGGCTCGGCGCATCCGAATCCGGGCGCCTGCGGCATCGGCGCGCTGCTCCGGGGGCCGGCCGGCGAACGGATCGACATTTCGCGCGCCGCCGGCTACGGCAACAGCAGCGAGGCGGAATACCGCGCCCTGATCGCGCTGCTCGAAGCGGCGCTCGGCTGCGGCGTGCAAGGCCTGACCATCTACGGCGACAGCAAAGTGGTGATCGACGACATCAACGGCCGGTTTGCCGGCGCCGTGGTCGCGCTGCTGGACTGCCGCGCGGCGGCGCTGGCCCTGATGGCGCAGCTGCCCGACGTCAGCGTGCAGTGGATCGCGCGCCACAAGAACGGCGAGGCGGACGCCCTCTCGCAGCGCGCCGGACGCGCCACTTGCACCGACGGCGGCGTCGAACCGGGTTGACCTGCACGGCTGGCAGCCGATGCCGATTGTTCATCCCGCGGAAAAGTGTCACATCCCCGCTTACCCCGTTATAATTGCCGAACGTTCAAGCAAGAGGCCCCTACCGTGTCCGACCGCATCAAAGTTTTGCCGCAGTATCTGCTGCCGAAGCAGGCCATGACGACTTTCGCCGGCCGGGTTGCCGGCGCCAAGGGCGGGGCCTGGACTACCAACCTGATCCGCTGGTTTGTCGACAAGTATGGCGTCAACATGGACGAAGCGGTCAACCCGGACATCGCCAGCTACAGCAGCTTCAACGAGTTTTTCACGCGCCCGCTGAAGCCCGCTGCGCGTCCGCTGGCGGCGGCCGATTTTCTCTGCCCGGTCGACGGCGCCATCAGCCAGTTCGGCCAGATCGACGACCATCAGATTTTCCAGGCCAAGGGCCATCGATTCACCACCGCCGAACTGGTCGGCGGCGACGCCAGCCTGGCGGCACATTTCCAGCACGGCAGCTTCGCCAACCTGTACCTGAGCCCGAAGGACTACCACCGCCTGCACATGCCGTGCGACGGCCGGCTTGAGCGGATGATCTATGTGCCCGGTGCGCTGTTCTCGGTCAACCCGACCACAGCGCGCGGTATTCCAGGCCTGTTCGCCCGCAACGAGCGCGTGGTGTGCGTGTTCGAATCGCCCGAGCACGGCCCGTTCGTGCTGACGCTGGTGGGCGCGACCATCGTCGGCAGCATGGAGACGGTGTGGCACGGCGTGGTCAATCCGACCCGCCTCGGCAAAGTGTGCGAATGGGATTACCGCGACCAGGACGTCGTGCTGAAAAAAGGCGCGGAAATGGGCCGCTTCCTGCTCGGCTCGACCATCGTGATGCTGTTCAGGCAAAACACCATCGCCTTCAATGCCGACTGGACGCCGCAGCGCGCCATCCGCCTCGGCGAGACGATGGGCAACCGCCCGCGTTGAAGTTGGTCCTGGTCGCCGAGCAGGCCGACGCCGACGTCGACGCCGAAGCGGCACTGGCGCAAGCTGCAATGACGCAAGCTGCACAATCGCCACCACAAGGAGAACATGATGACCCAGCAGACGACAGCGCCGTTGACAGTGGTGTCAAGCGCAGACCGGATGGCCACAGTGCGGACAATCGAACGCCTGGTCGACGGCCAGTTCGTGACCGACGGCGCCGGCGTGCGGATCAACCGGGTGCTGACGCAAGCGCTGCAGCGCCGGCTCGATCCCTTTTTGATGCTCGACGCTTTCGGCAGCGACCAGCCGGGCGACTACATCGCCGGCTTTCCGGCGCATCCGCACCGCGGCTTCGAGACGATTTCATACATGATCGCGGGCCGCATGCGGCACAAGGACAGCGCTGGCCACGAAGGCCTGATCACCGACGGCGGCGTGCAGTGGATGACGGCCGGGCGCGGCGTGGTGCATTCCGAAATGCCGGAGCAGAACGACGGCCTGATGGAAGGCTTCCAGTTGTGGCTCAACCTGCCCGCCAAAGACAAGATGTGCGCGCCGTGGTACCGCGACATTCCGAACCAGCAGATTGCCCGCTTCATGACCGACGCGGGGGCGACCGTGCAGGTGATTGCGGGCCGCAGCCACGGCGTCGAAGGGGCGGTGCAGCGCGAAGGCACCGAGCCGATTTATCTCGACATCGAACTGTCCGCCGGCGCCCGCTTCGAACAGCACCTGCCGCCGGGGCACAACGCGTTCCTGTACGTGTTCCGCGGCGAGGTCACGGTCGAAGGCTGCGCGGTGCCGCGCGCGCGCATGGCGATTTTGGCCAGTCCGCCTGACGCCGAGGGCGTGCGCATCGAGGCGGCCGCGGCGAGCCGGGTGCTGCTGATCGCCGGACGTCCGCTGGGCGAGCCGATTGCGCAACACGGACCGTTCGTGATGAACACGCAGGCCGAGCTGCAGCAGGCGGTCGAGGATTTCAGGGCCGGCCGGTTTACCGGGTAAGTGCTGCAAATTAGGACTCCGCATGCTGGCCGCTACCGTTTTCCGCTACACTGACCGCATGCTGATTCCCGCCCTCCTCAACGCCCTCGCCCACCTCAGCCGGGTCTGCGGATTCGACACCGCCGCGTCCTTCCCGCCCGGCCACCGCTACGCGCGCACCCACTGGAACCCGGCGTATTTCGACATCGCCTCCGACCTTACGCCGGAGCACATCGAGCGCGCGCTGTGCGAGTCGATCGCCAACACCCCGCTCATCTTCGCCCACATCACCCATCCGACGCCGCGCATGCAGCGCGCGCTGCTGGCGGTGATCGACACCCGCCAGCGCCGCGCGTGCGGCAATCCGCTTGACCTGGTCGCGCTGCTGGTGCACGCCTACCGCAGCCCCGCCACGCCTGATGCCATGCCGGGCCTGCGCCGGGCGATCGAAAACAGCCAGTTCGATACCGCCGCGGTGCTCGCATTGCTCGGCGCGATGCCGTCGACCTTCGACATCGGCGATGTCAGCGATGTCAGCGATATCAGCACTATCAGCACTGTCAGCGAGGCTGCGCGCTAAACACGGCCGGCGCGCCGGTCGGCAGTGCCGGCAAGTACCGCTCGCGCAGCGCCATGAACGGCGTCTCGACCAGCCGGTACAGCAGCCAGCCCGACAGCACCGACAATGCCAGCGACACGCTGATTGTCACCAGCGAGTCGGCGCCGTAGCCGCGTGCGGCCAGGGACGCGCCAGCGAGGATGCAAACCTGCTTGTGGGTCAGGTACAGCGCATACGACCATGATGCCAACTGCTGTGCGCCGGGAATGCGCACGCGGCCCAGCAGCGAGGCTTGGCCGGGCGCAGACGCGCCCAGCGCGGCAAGGATCAACAGCGCAAAGCCGAGCGCCAGCAGCGGATAGCCGAACACCGTCATCGCGAAGCTGTAGCGATCCGACAGCAACAGCGCGAAGGCGATGGCAATGACCACGCTGCCGGCGCCAAGCGCCAGGTTGGCATGCGCAGCAAGGCGGCGCCACAGGCCGGCATGAAAGTTTTTCAGCAGCGCCAGTGCGACCCCGGCCAGCAGTTCATCGAAGCGGCAGAAGGTCGAGTAGTAGATATATTTGTAGTAGTGATTCAGCGCCTGCGCCTGGCCGTCCACCAGTTCCTGCCACAGCACGCCGCGCACCAGCATGCCGGTGACGAAGGCGGCGGCGATGGCGGCCCAGGCCAGACGCAGTGAACTTCGCAATGATCCGCACAGTCCGATCGCCAGCGCGCAGGCTGGCAGCAGCAGGTAGAACTGCTCCTCGATGCACAGCGACCAGGCGTGCGAAAACGCGGTGCCGGGCGCGAGGTTGATGTTTTGCGTAAAGGTGAGAAACTCCCACAGCGGCGGCAATTGACGGTTGTCGCGCCACGCTGGCGACAAAAAATACAGCGCCAGCACACAGTAATAATTGGGCAGGGTGCGCAACAGCCGGCGGCCATAAAAATTCCCGAGCGACAAACCCTGCGCGCTGCGCATCGCCGCAAAAATCTGGTTGCCGATCAGGTAGCCGGACAGCGCGAAGAACAGGTCGACACCGACCCAGCCGATGTCGCCGACCCAGCCGAAGGTGCTTGTGCGGCTGACGAACAGCACGTAATGGTGCAGCACAACGAGGACGATCGCCAGCGCGCGCAGCGTGTCGAGGCCGTGGATGCGCGCGGAAGAGGAGTGATCAGTCATGCTGCGCCGGCCAAAAAAGAAGCGCAAATCATGCCACGCGGTTTCCACGCCCGCCAGTGTTTTTCGATAAAATGCCGGCACCGACATTTTTGAGGAATGGCCAGCCATGACAATCGCAACCGCAAGCGCACGCGACCTGCAGTTCAAATCGATCACCTACACGGGCCTGGGCAAAGGCCCGCGCCTGATCATCACCGGCGCCGTGCACGGCAACGAAACGTGCGGCACCAGGGCGATTGTCCGCGTCATGGAACAAATCGACAGCGGCAAGCTCGTCATTGCAAACGGCAGCGTGACATTCGTGCCGGTCACCAATCCCCTCGCCTACCGGCTAGTGCAACGCTCGGGCCAGCGCAACCTGAACCGCAACCTGTTTCCGAACGACGATCCGCAGGACTTCGAAGACCAGGTCGCCAACTGGCTGTGCCCGCTGCTGGCGCAGCACGACGTATTGCTCGACCTGCACTCGTTCAACGCCGACAGCGAGCCGTTCGTGATGGTCGGCCCAGCCAACAACGACGGCGCGCTGCAGCCGTTCCGGCATGCCGACAAGGAGCGCGCGCTGGCGCGCCGGCTCGGCGTGCGCCGCTTCGTCGACGGCTGGCTCGCCACCTACGGCCAGGGCGTGCAGCGGCGCATGACCGACACGTCGCAACTGCAAACGGTGCTGCGTTACGGCGTCGGCACCACCGAATACATGCGCAGCACCGGCGGCTACGCGCTGACGCTCGAATGCGGCCAGCATGACGACCCGGCCGCGCCCGACGTCGCCTGCCGCGCCATCATGAACACGCTGGCGTTCCTGAACGTGATCGACGCGCCGCAGCCGCAGCCGCTGGCGCTTGACCAGATGGAAGCGCTGTCGATGGTGGTGGTGCACGACAAGGCCGACAAGAACGACGCCTTCGTGCGCAAGTGGGCCAGCTTCGACCCGGTGACCAAGGGCCAGCAGATCGGCGTGCGCGCCGACGGCACCAGCGTCACGTCCGAGTTCGATGGCCGCATCCTGTTCCCGGCCACCGACGCCGGCGCCAACCAGGAGTGGTATTACCTGGCGCGCGCCAACCCGGATTTTGCCCGCTGACGCGCGGCACGACCGGAGCTAACTGGCCGCAGCGGCCAGCGCTTGTCAGGCCGGGGTCAGCACCTTCAAGCCGATGATGCCGGCCACGATCAGCGCGATCGACACCAGGCGCAAGGCGCCGGCCGGCTCGCCTTGCACCAGCATGCCGACGAGGGCGGTGCCGACGATGCCGATGCCGGTCCACACGGCGTAGGCGGTGCCGAGCGGCAGGTGGCGCAGCGCCAGCCCGAGCAGCGCCATGCTGGCGGCCATCGTCACGGCCGTAAACACCGACGGCCACAGTTTGGTAAATCCGGCCGACTGCTTCAGCCCCAGCGCCCACGCCACTTCCAGCAAGCCGGCGAAAAACAACAAGACCCAACTCATGGACAGCTCCTCGATCCTGGCAGAGGCAGAGCAAGGCCCGCCTTACCGTTGGTAAAACAGGGAAATTACCACACTGGGCCATGGCCTGCAAGCCGCGGCGATGTGGGCCATAATCGGGCTCGACGAACACACCCAGGGACCACCGGATGAAGCAGACGATGACGAGCGCCGACATATTGACCGCGCTCGGGGTGGTGACGATCTGGGGCGTCAATTTCGTGGTGATCAAGATCGGTTTGCAGGACTTGCCGCCGATTTTGTTTTCGGCTCTGCGCTTCCTGTTCGCCGCCCTGCCGCTGGTGTTTTTTGTCAAGCGCCCGAAGACGTCGCTCGGACTGGTGCTGGCCTACGGCCTGTTTCAGTTCTCGCTGCAGTTTACGCTGCTGTTTTCCGGCATTCAGCTCGGCCTGCCGGCGGGACTGGCGTCGCTGGTGATCCAGTTGCAGGCTTTTTTCACCATCGGCCTGGCCGTCCTGATGCTCGGCGAGCGACCGAAAAGCGCGCAACTGCTGGGCGCGCTGGTGGCCTTCGGCGGCATGGCGCTGGTGGCGATCCATCTCGACGGCAAGGCGACCCTGGTCGGCTTCGTGCTGGTGGTGCTGGCCGGGGCGTGCTGGGCCGTGGCCAATATCGTCACCAAGAAAATGGGCCAGGTCGACGCGCTGTCGCTGGTGGTGTGGAGTTCCCTGGTGGCGACGCCGCCGCTGTTGCTGGCGTCCTGGCTGGTCGAAGGCGGCGCCGCCTGGCAACTGGCGTATCAGCATTTCAGCCTGAAGTCGCTGGCGACAGTGCTGTTCCAGGCCTATCCGAACACTCTCCTCGGCTTCGGCATCTGGTCGATGCTGATGCGCCGCTATCCGAGCGCAACCGTGGCGCCGTTCTCGCTGCTGGTGCCGGTTGCCGGCATGCTCAGCGCGGCCGTCGTGCTGGGCGAAGCCTTGCAGTGGTGGAAGGTGGCCGCCGGCGCACTGGTGCTGGGCGGGCTGGCGCTGAACCTGTTTGGCGGACGCATCTGGGCCAAGGCGTTTGCCGTCCGATAGGGCGTCGACACTGCCGGCGCCGCGGACTTCGGCAGGGTTTTCGCATATATCGTAAAATAACGATTTAAAGTTCGCAGAAACACGATAAGCATAGTTTTTAACGATTTTTACAGGTTTTCAAACGCTTCCATATGAACATCGACGCGATCCACAAGGCGCTGGCCAACCCGGTCCGCCGGCAGATTCTTTGCTGGCTGAAAGATCCGGCCGCGTATTTTGCCCACCAGGACCACCCGCTCGAGATCGGCGTGTGCGCCGGTCTGATCGATGCGCGCACCGGCCTGTCGCAATCGACGGTGTCTGCCCACCTCGGCTTGTTGCAGCGCGCCGGCCTGATCACCGCGCGCCGCGTCGGCCAATGGATTTTCTATAAACGCAATGAGGAAACCATCCAGGCTTTCCTCACCCACATCCATCACGGACTCTAGGAGCATCACATGACCACCTTATTCGACCCGATCACCATTGGCGACATCACCCTGCCGAACCGCATCATCATGGCCCCGCTGACCCGCGCCCGCGCCGTCGGCGGCGACCGCGTGCCGAACGCGCTGATGGCGCATTATTACGTGCAGCGCGCCAGCGCCGGCCTGATCCTGTCCGAAGCGACCTCGGTCACCGCCCAGGGCGTCGGCTACGCCAACACGCCAGGCATCTGGTCCGACGAGCAGGTCGAAGGCTGGAAAGGCGTGACCTCGGCCGTGCACGCCGCCGGCGGACTGATCTTCATGCAACTGTGGCATGTCGGCCGCATTTCCGATCCGGAATTGCTCGATGGCAATTCACCAGTTGCGCCAAGCGCGATTGCCGCCAAGGGCCACGTCAGCCTGCTGCGGCCCGAGCGCAGCTATGCCGTGCCGCGCGCACTCGAGAGCGAAGAAATTGCCGGCGTCATCGCCGCCTTCCGCAAGGGTGCCGAGAACGCCAAGCTGGCCGGTTTCGACGGCGTTGAAGTGCATGGCGCCAACGGCTACCTGCTCGACCAGTTCCTGCAAGACAGCACGAACTTGCGCACCGACAATTACGGCGGCCCGGTCGAGAACCGCGCGCGCCTGATGCTCGAGATCACCGACGCCTGCATCGAAGTGTGGGGCGCCGGCCGCGTCGGCATGCACCTGGCGCCGCGCCGCGACGCCCACGACATGGGCGACTCGGATCCGGCCGCCACGTTCAGCTACGTCGCGCGCCAGCTCAAGGAGCGCGGCATCGCCTTCATCTGCTCGCGTGAAGCCGTCGGCGACGACAGCATCGGCCCGCTGCTCAAAAAAGAGTTCGGCGGCGTCTATATCGCCAACGAACAGTTGACGCGCGACAGCGCCGAGCAACTGCTGTCGTCCGGCAAGGCCGATGCGGTCGCGTTTGGCCAGTTGTTCATCGCCAACCCCGACCTGCCGCGCCGCCTGGAAATCAACGCCGAATTCAATCCGGCGCGTCCGCAGCTGTTCTACGGGCCGGCGGCGGAAGGCTATACGGACTATCCGGCGTTGTCGGCGTAAGCAAAACAAGACCGGGGAATCATGCAGGTGATTTGCCCGGTCCCACTGGCGCCAGGCCGGTCGGGGGCATTCCGCCCTCGACTGCCCTCAATTGCCGTCAACCGCGCATGTTCTCCCGCTGTTTTTCCCGCTGTTTTTCCCTCTGTTTCTCCCCCTCTCTCCATCACTCCCGGCCGCTGCGCCGATTCGAGCGCCATGCGCATCGTCGGCAAAATCTTGCCAACGCGCTCCTCAAACGTCACGTTCGGACAACAAACCCCAACAAATGGCTCGGTGGAATTTTTTATGTGGAAATAATTTTTCTCTTGTGAGAATATGTATTGCACTTACGAAATTCGTAAAGCTGGCAAAACGTGGCAAGCGCCTGCGTTGCACGCCAAAAAACTTCTCCGTGCCGGCGCCAGACTGCCGGACACGGCAGCAGCCCTTGCCGGCCCCAGACGCTAGAATAGAGGCCGTACTTGTTTCCAAGACCGATCGACGGCAAGCAAGAAGCCAGCAGGCAAGCGCTGCGCATGCGGCGCTTCCTGATGGCCATTGGCACCTCCTTGCTGGTGATCGGCCTGATGGTCGCCAGTTACCTCGAAGGCATCCTGTCCGGCGCCGCATTGCAGCGCATCGTTGGCCTGATCTTGCTGGCGTGCGGCGTTTTCTACGTCCTGTTCCGCTCGGGACTCAATCTGCGCTGCGCCGAGGCCAGTCTCACCGTGCCGCAAATGCGGGTGTCGACGCTGGTCATACTGTATGCAATGTACGAGGCCAATGGCGGGCGCGCCATGCTCCTGGTGATTCTGCTGATGATTTTCCTGTTCGGCCTGCTGCGCCTGACAACCCGGTCCCTGATCGGCTGCGCCGCATTCACCTTGACTGGCTACGGCGGGGTGATCTGCCTGTTGTGGTTCTGCCGGCCGCAAGAGCTGAACCTGAGAATGGAACTGCTGCAATGGTGCGCGCTGGCGATCACCATGCCGTGGTTCGCGGTGATGGGCGGCTTCATCGGCGGCTTGCGCACGAAATTACACAAGAGAAACGAAGAGCTGCAGGGCCTGTTGCAAAGGGTGCAGATCAGCGAAGCCAGCCTGGCCCAGGCCCAGAGCATCGCCGGACTCGGTGGCTGGACCTTCGACCCGCTGCAGCGCTGCGCCACCTGGTCGCCGGAAACCTACCGCCTGTTTGGTGTCGATCCCTCGCGCCCGGCCCTGATGGGTAACGCATTCCTGCAACTGGTACATCCGCTGGACCAGCAGAATTACCTCGCCCTGATCCAGCCGGCGATCTCCGAAGGATGCGCTTTCGACGACAATTTCCGCATCGTGCTCCCGGACGGTGCGATACGCTGGATACATGCGCTGGGCCAGCCCGTCATCGGCACCGGGGGCCAGACCATCTTACTGCGCGGCACCGTCATGGACGTCAGCCTGCACCACGCGCAGCAAGCGGCGCTGACGCTGGCGCTTGATGAGGCCGCTGCGGCGCGCGCCACCCTGGTCGACGCCATCGAGTGCCTGAATGAATCCTTCTGCCTGTACGATGCCGATGACCGGCTGCTGCTGTGCAACCGCAAATATGCGCAGTGCTTTACCGATTTCGAACGCTTCGAGGATATTGCCGGCATGCGCTTCGAAGACGTGGTGCGCTCGTCGCTGGCGAAAGGAGAAATGATCGAGCCCGCCTTCGAGGGCAATGTGGAAGCCTGGGTAAAGCAGCGCATGCAGCGCCATCGCCATCCCGGCGCTGAGCGTTGGGTGTTGAAATTGGGCAATGGGCGCTGGGTGGAATTCAGCGAGCAACAAACCCGCAGCGGCGGTATCGTCGGCGTACGGCGTGACGTCACCGCGCAAAAGCAGATCGAGCAACGGCAGGCGATGGAGTACGCAGTGACGCTGCTGCTGGGCGAATCGGCAACGATCGCCATTGCGGCGCCCAGGATCATGCAGACCATTGGCGACACCCTGGGCTGGGACTGCGCGGCCTTTTGGGAATGGGACAAATACAGCCAGCGACTGACATGCGCCGCGTCCTGGAGCACCGGGTCGAGCGGGATGGCGCAGTTCCTGGTCGCGAGCAGCCAGAGAAATTTTGTATCCGACCCGACCGGATTAATTCGCCGCGTCTCGGTAAGCGGCAAGCCGGTGTGGATCGCTGATGTGTGCGTGGAGCCGGATTTCCTGCGCGCCGGCATCGCCGCGCAGGCGGGCTTGCACGCGGCATTTGCCTTCCCCGTCAAAGTCGGTCCCGACTTGTATAGCGTGATGGAGTTTTTCATGCGCGATGTACGCCAGCCGGACCCGGCGCTGCTGGCGACGGCCAGTGCGATCGGCTCGCAAATTGGCCAGTTCATCGCGCGCAAGGCGGCAGAAGATGAAATCAGGCAACTGGCGTTTTATGACCCGCTGACCGGCTTGCCAAACCGGCGCCTGCTGAGCGACCGGCTGCAGCATGCGCTGGCGGCGGGCCGGCGCAGCAAGCGCCACGGTGGCTTGCTGTTCATCGACCTGGACAACTTCAAGGCCATCAACGACACGCTCGGACATGCCAAGGGCGACCTGTTGCTGCAACAGGTCGCCGCCCGCCTGGCCCGCAGCGTGCGCGTCGGCGATACCGTGGCGCGCCAGGGCGGCGACGAATTCATCGTCATGCTGACGGACCTGAGCGAAGTCGCAACGGAGGCGGCCAAGCAGGCTGAGTCCGTTGGCGACAAGATACTGGACGCGCTGAGTCAGCCGTACCAATTCGCCGACTACGTGTATCACAACAGCGCGAGCATCGGCGCCACCCTGTTCGACGGCCAGCTCGTATCGACCGACGAGCATCTGAAACGGGCCGACCTTGCCATGTACCAGGCCAAGGCGGCGGGACGCAACACCTTGCGCTTTTTTGAAGCGGACATGCAGGCGGTCGTCGTGCGGCGCGCCGCGCTCGAGACGGATCTGCGCCACAGCTTGCAAAATGACCAGTTTCTGCTGTACTACCAGGCCCAGATCGACGCCGCCGGCAGCGTGACCGGCGCCGAAGCACTGCTGCGCTGGCAGCATCCGCTGCGCGGCTTCACCTCGCCGGCCGAATTCATTCCGGCCGCCGAGGAGAGCGGGCTGATTTTGCCTTTGGGGCGCTGGGTGCTGGAAACGGCCTGCCTGCAACTGGTGAGCTGGTCCGGCAGCGCTGCCACGGCGCACCTGACGCTGGCGGTGAACGTCAGCGCGCGCCAGTTCCGCCAGTCCGATTTCACCAGCCAGGTGGTGGAACTGCTGAACCGCACCGGGGCCGATCCGCGCCGGCTCAAGCTGGAGCTGACGGAGAGCATGCTGCTCGACAATGTAGAGCAGATCATCGACAAGATGAGTGCGTTGAAAGCACTCGGCGTAGGCTTTGCGCTCGATGACTTCGGCACCGGCTATTCGTCGCTGTCGTACCTGAAACGGCTGCCGCTGGACCAGTTGAAAATCGATCAATCCTTCGTGCGCGACGTCCTCAGCGACCCCAACGACGCCGCCATCGTGCGCACCATCGTGGCGCTGGCGCAAAGCCTGGGCCTGGAAGTGATCGCCGAGGGCGTGGAAACGGCGCCGCAGCGCGATTTTCTGGCCAGGCATGGCTGCCATGCCTACCAGGGCCACCTGTTCAGCAAACCTGTGCCGCTGGAACAGTTCGAGGCGCTGAATCTGGGCTTGCAGGCGCAGCCGTGCGATGCCAGTGCATGACAATTCAAAAAATTTTATAAAAAATACAATAAATATTATGACGCTCTTCAAACGTACTTTCCGAATGGCATTCGGACATTCCGGCAAATGGACCGGCTTGCTCGTCTTCGCTTGGCTGGCCACCGCCTGGCTGAGTACCGAATATTATTTCAGCCATCTTGCCACCACCTTGTACGAGCGCGAGTTGAAAATCGTCCAGCAACGCACACTGGCCGTTGGCAGCAACATCAATCGGGATTTAAAAGGACTCAAGGGCATTCCGCTGGTGTTGTCGCGCCAGGATACGGTTGTTGCGGCCCTGCGTCGATTCAGTGCCACAACACCCTCTTCCGCACGTTCTGCTCAGCAGCGCAAGCAGCGCTGGACCAGCGACGCGCAGCTTGGCGCGCTCAATCATTCGCTCGATATCGCCGCAACCAATCTGTTGGCCGATGTCCTGTTTATCCTCGATGCGGCCGGCAATTGCATCGCCGCCAGCAATGCCGGCACATCGCAAAGCTTTATCGGCGCCAACTACATTGACCGCGACTATTTTCTCCAGGCGCGCGCGGGACAGCGTGGCCGGCAGTATGCCGTGGGGCGCACCAGCAGGATACCGGGCCTGTACTACTCCGCCCCGGTGATCGAAAACGGTCATTTTCTCGGCAGCGTCGTCGTCAAGCGCGATATCAAGAAAATAATTTCCTGGTCAAGTTCCGTGAATGCGTTTTTGTCCGATACGAACGGCGTCATCGTGCTGGCATCGGATCCCCACCTCGAATTTCGCGCCCTCCCCGGCGCTGCCATTGCGCAACTGTCTTCGCAGAAAAAAATGATGCAGTACGAGCGCAGCCGCTTCGACACTCTGGACATCGTTCCCTGGGGCGCGCGCCAGTTTCCATTGGCCGTGCGTTTCGCAGGCGGCGATGCACCGGTGCTGCTGATCTCCAAGGTGCTGACCGAAGACGCGCTGGTCCTTCACCTGGCCCGTCCCCTGGCGGAACTGTCGCGCTTCAAAAACGAAAGGAACTTGATCTTCTTGTTGCTCGCTATTGGCGGCAGCATCCTTATTATTGCCGTTTCGGCCAGCCTGTTTTACGTGCGGCAATTGCGCAAGACAAAAGCAGACCTGCACGTTGCCGCCACCGCTTTCGAAAGCCAGGAAGCGATGATGGTTGCCGACATGGACGGCGTCATCCTCAAGGTGAACCGGGCGTTTACCACCATCACCGGTTACAGCGCCGGGCAAGCCATTGGTAAAAAGACGGGCATGCTGCGCTCGGATCAGCACGACAGGGCATTTTATATTGCCATGAGGGAAGCTATTTTGCGCGGCGGCGCATGGGAAGGAGAACTGATGAGCCGGCGCCAGAACGGTGACATATTTCCCGGCTGGCTCACTGTGACGGGGGTGCATAGCGACGATGGTAAAACTCAACGCTTTATCTTCATTCTGAGCGACATCACGGATCGCAAGGCAAGGGAAGAAGAAATTCGTCAACTGGCCTTCTACGACCCGCTCACGCGCTTGCCGAACCGGCGCTTGCTGATCAACAGGCTGGACCATGCCGTGACGATGTCGATCCGCAGCAAGCACCATGGCGGCTTGCTGTTCATCGATCTCGATAATTTTAAAACCGTCAACGATACGCTGGGGCATGGCACCGGTGACCTGTTGCTGCAACAGGTTGCCGAGCGTCTTTCCGGCTGTGTGCGGGCCGGCGACACCGTGGCGCGCCAGGGCGGCGACGAGTTCGTCATTCTGCTGAAAGACCTGAGCGGGATGCCGCAAGAAGCGGTGATGCAAACCGAGGTCATTGGTAAAAAGATTCTCGAAGCGTTGAACCGGCCCTATCTGTTGGCCGAGCATGTCTGCCACAACAGCGCCAGCATCGGCGCCACGGTGTTCAATGGCGAATCCGGTTCAACCGATGAGCAATTAAAACGGGCCGACCAGGCGATGTACCGGGCCAAGGTTGCAGGACGCAATACGTTTCGCCTCTTCGAAGCAGCGTGAAGCGGGCGTTTGAGCGACGTTTAAGCAACGTTGAAGCTACAACACGCCGTGCGGGCAAGCCGGCTCCATACCAGGTTCGCGCCGCGGGCGCGGTCAGCCGCCTGCCTGGCCTTCCTGCCGGCGCACCAGGGTGGCGAGGTAGTGCTCGAAATTGTCGTACATGCCGCCGAAGCCGCCCTGCATCGAGGCGTGGCCGGCCTTGAAGTTGTCGCCTTCAAGTCCGCTCGCGTCGATCGGCTGCGACAGCAAGGTCAGCAGCGTCTTGCCGTCCTGCTCGGCCAGCGTGGTGGTGTTCAGGACCGCCAGCGGCCAGTCCGGGCTCATCGGATTGGCCGCCGCGTCGCCGGCGGCGTCGGCAAAGCCGTTGACGACAACAATGCGCTCCGGCGCGACAATCTCGCGGTACAGGAAACGGCCCCACATGTCGAAGCCACCGGGGAAGTGCATGCAGTAGTGGAACATGCCACCGGGATGCGGTTCGTGCCTGGCGATTTCGATGCGGCAGCCTTGCGGGCCCCACCAGTGCTGCAGGTGTACAGTCTCGGTCATGGCCTGGAAGACCAGCGCGCGCGGCGCATTGAAAACCCGGGTGAGACGAAAATCCACGTCGCTGGTGTCGATATCAATCACCGGTAGCCTCTGTATGAAATTGTTGACCTGGAATCGCCGACGGCGCTTGCTGATGCAGTCAACAAGATAACTCAAGATAACGCCGCAACCAGCTCAAGTCAAAAAATTTGTTCGTCGTCGTGCTACTCTGCGTCGCTCAAATGTGCGCCGCTGCCGGCCCCGCCTCTCAAAGGATACTTCGTGAAACCTGTCGTTTCCCGCGTTCTCGCGCTTGCCGTTTTTAGCGCATTTTCCGCCTTCGCCGTCCCGGTCGCCGCAGCCGCCCCGACCACTCCGCGCGCCGAGAACACTTACCTCACGCAGGCTGAAGCGGCGGCCCGTTCGGCGCGCGTCGCCAACGTCGATTACGTGCTTGACTTCGCCTTGACCGGCAAGGAAACCTTCAGCGGCACCAGCACGATCAGCTTCGACCTGGCGGACGCGGCAACGCCGCTGACGGTCGACCTCGACAAGGCAAGCATCAGCGCGCTGGTGCTCAACGGCAAGCCGGTGGCGCCGTGCTACAACGGTTTTTTCATTACCCTCGCGCCTGAACACCTGCTCAAGGGCCGCAACACGGTGGCGGTCAGTTACCAGCGAGCGCACAGCACCAACGGCGAAGGCTTGCACCGGATGGTCGACCCGGTCGACGGCAAGGTCTACACTTATTCGCATTTCGAACCGGCCGCCGCGCACCAGATGTTCGCGCTGTTCGACCAGCCGGACCTGAAAGCGACTTACCAGGTCAACGTCAGCGCGCCGGCCGACTGGGTGGTGGTGTCGACCAGGCGTGAAACCGCCGTCGTGGCGGATCCGGCCGACCCGGCAGGCAAGCGCTGGACTTTCCCGGCGACGAAAAAACTGAGCCCGTACAATTTTTCACTGCACGCCGGCCCCTACAAAATCTGGGAAGACAACAGCGGCGCCTACCCGATGCGCCTGTTCGCCCGCCAGTCGGTGGCCGCGCAGGTGTCGTCGGCCGACTGGTTCAAATATACCAAGGCCGGCCTGGCCTTCTTCGACAACTACTTCGGCGTGCCCTACCCGTTCGAAAAATACGACCAGTTGCTGGTGCCGGACTTCCTGTACGGCGCGATGGAAAACGCCGGCGCCATCACGTTCGCCGAGCGCAGCTTCTTGCACAAGGCCGAGATGACGGCGGCGCAGCGCCAGAGCCTGGCCTCGGTCATCATGCACGAGATGGCGCACCAGTGGTTCGGCGACCTGGTGACGATGAAGTGGTGGAACGGATTGTGGCTCAACGAGAGCTTCGCCTCGTTCATGGGCACCCTGGCCACTGCCGAGTCGACCGAGTTCAAGAACGCGTGGCAGGAGTTCTATTCCAGCGGCAAGCAGGCCGCCTACACCGCCGACCAGTCGCTGGCGACCCATCCGATCGAAGTGCCGGTGCCGTCGACCGCGAACGCCTTCGACAACATCGACGCGATCACGTATTCGAAAGGCGCCTCGGTGCTGATGCAACTGCGCCACCTGCTGGGCGAGGACGTATTCCGCAAGGGCGTGCACAACTACCTGGTCAAGTTCGCCTACAAGAACGCGACGCTGGACGACTTCATCGGCAGCCTGGGCGAGGCGGCCGGGCGCGACCTCGGGCCATGGACCAGGCAGTGGCTGTACAAGGCGGGCGTGAACACCATCGCCGCCAGCTACCGCTGCACAGACGGCAAGATCGACAGCTTCAGCGTGCACCAGAGCGCGCCAAACGCGGCGCTGCCGATATTGCGCGAACAGCGGGTGCAGGTGGCCACGTTCAGACTCGATGGTGCCGCGCTGGTGCTCGACAAGAACGTCGCGGTGACGTATGCGGGCGCCGCGACAAAAGTGCCGGCAATGCTCGGCAGCGCCTGCCCGGACCTGGTCTACCCGAACTACCAGGACTGGGGCTTTGCCAAGGTCCGGCTCGACAAGCGTTCGTTCGCCACCGCCCGGGCCAGCCTGTCGAAGGTCGGCGATCCGCTGCTGCGCTCGATGTTGTGGGTCAGCCTGTGGGACTGCGTGCGCGACGGCGAATTGCCGCTCAACGACTTCATCGACACCGCGCTGGCCAACGCCGGCGTTGAAAAGGACTACACGCTGCTTGGCAAGGTGCTGGCCATGCTCGCGCAATCAAAATCCTACCTCGACGCCATGCACGGCAACGCCGCCTACGCGCGCGCGGCCACGCAGGCGATCGAAGAACAGGCGTGGGCCGGCGCGCAGGCGAACAAGAACGACAGCAATTTCTTGCGCCGCTGGTTCGGCCATTACCTGGGCAGCGCTTCCAGCTTCGGCGCGCTCGGGCGCCTGGCCGCCATCCTCGACGGCAAGCTGGTCGTCGAAAACCTGGACGTCAGCCAGGACGTGCGCTGGTCGATCATCAACCGGCTGAACCGGTTTGCCTATCCCGGCAGCTTCGAGCTGATTGGCGCCGAACTGGCGCGCGACAAGTCCGACAGCGGCCAGTCGGCGGCGCTGGCGGCCACCGTGATCCGGCCCGATCCCGCCATCAAGGCCGAATGGCTGTCCAAGGTGGAAAACCTCAAGACCACGCTGCCGTTCTCGAAAGTGCGGGTGGCGATGGGCAGCCTGTACCCGGTCGAGCAGGCCGCGCTCAGCGAAACGAGCGCCGCCGAACGGCTGGCGAAACTGCCGGCGATCGACAAGGCCGCCGGCCCGGTCTACATGCGCAGCTTTACCGGCACGCTGCCGATGAACTGCACGCCGGCCAGCGTCAAGCGGCTGGAAACTGCCGCCGCGCGCTACCAGGACCTGTCGGCAGGCACCCGCCGCGCCCTGCTCGGCATGCACCAGGAAGACCAGCGCTGCCTGACGATCCGGCAGGCGATGACGGTGCCGAAGGCTTGAATCGCCCGCATGGCCGCCACGCACAGCGGCGGCATCTGCTGGCCGAGGCGGGGACAGTCAGCGCGGCGCCCGCTTGCCTCGACTGCGCCCGCTGCAGCTATCCGCACCTCTACCTGCGCGACTTCGCCCGCAGCGAACACCGGGGCCAATACTGCGGGATATGGCCTCTTGGCTTCGTTTAGCTAGAGCGCCTTGGTGATGCGCCGCCCGGCGCCATCGATGAGCGCTTCGCCATCTTCCTTGCTGAACGCTTTCAACTGCGGCAGCGGCAAGATATCGAGCACCAGTTCGGCTGGCCGGCACAGGCGCACGCCATGCGGGGTGACGACGAACGGGCGGTTGATGAGGATCGGATGGGCCAGCATGGCGTCGATCAGTGCGGCGTCGGTCAGCGCCGGGTTGTCCAGTCCCAGTTCGGCATAAGCCGCTTCGCGCGCGCGGATGGCGCCGCGCACGGTCAGCCCGGCCTGCGCGATCATCGCCGCAAGCTGCGCCTGCGAAGGGGGATCGGCGAGGTAGTCGATCACGCGCGGCATCGCGCCGGTGTTGCGGATCAGGGCCAGCGTGTTGCGCGAACTGCCGCAGCGGGGGTTGTGGTAAATCGTGATGTTCATGGTCATCCTGTCGTTCGGTCGTTCGGTCGTTCGGATCATACAAGGTGCGGGCGCGGCGCCGCCATTTTTCTGTTGGCGCGCCTGCCGGAGTACCGCAGCGCGTCCGGGATGCCGACACGTGCCAACGTAGGTAGTCAGCTATCACCTGCTGGCGCGCGTTCGGTGAAATACTGACGGTGGCGTTATTTAAATGAATGTGAATACAATCAAGAGCCACAATCAATAATTACAATCAGCCCACCGGAGACCAGTATGCGTGTCATATCGATAGCGGGGCAGGAACCCGAACCTGCGAGTTGCAATGAAGAAAGCGGCGTGGTCCGCAAAATCAGTCTGCCGCTGGCGCGGCGGGAGTTCTTGAAGGGATCCGGGCTCTTGTTCGGTTCGTTGGCCACCGGGACCCTGCTGGCGAGTCTGGCGCCGTCCAATGCGTGGGCGCTGGAACTGAAAAAACTTTCCACGGCGGAAGGTCAAACCCTGATGGCCATGGGCCGCGTTTTGTACCCGCACAAAAAGCTGCCCAATGCGGTCTATGCCCTGCTCGCCAAGGACCTCGATGCCAAGGCAGGCAGCGACGCCAGTGCGGCCACGCTGCTGCAGGAAGGCATTGCCGGGCTGGACAGCTTGGCAGGCGGCGCCTTTGTCAAAGCCAGCGCGGCAAAAAAAGAAGCCATCGTGCGAGGCGTCGAGGGCACGGCGTTCTTTGGCGCCGTGCGTGCCCAGTGCGTCACTTCGATCTATGACAACGACATGGCTTTTGCCGTGTTTGGCTATCCGGGTTCAGCCTGGGAGAAAGGCGGCTACATCACACGCGGTTTTCAGGACCTGAAGTGGCTGCCGACGCCCTCCAGGGACGCCAGCCCTGCGCCATACATGGGCTAACTGCGGGCTAACTGCGGGCTAACTGCAAGCCAACTGCAAGCTAACTGCGGGCCAACTGCCCACGGTAAAAAATAAATTATAATCGGGACACTAACATGGCGACATTTGATTTTTCAGACGATTCCGTTGTACTGATCATTGGCTCAGGCGCAGGCGGCGGTACATTGGCCAACGAGCTGTGCCAGAAAGGCATCAAGGTCGTGGTGCTGGAAGCGGGCGCAATGCAGTCCAGCGCAACATTCATCAACGACGAATGGAAGTCCTTCAGCCAGCTGGCCTGGCTGGACAAGCGCACCACATCGGGCACCTGGCGCATTGCCAAAGACTTTGCCGGCTTGCCAACCTGGATTTGCAAGACGGTCGGCGGCACCACCACCCACTGGGCCGGGGCGTCCCTGCGATTGCAAGACCATGAGTTCCGCGCCAGGTCGGTTTATGGCGATCTCAAGGGTGCCAATCTGCTCGACTGGCCAATCACGCTCAAGGAACTCGAGCCCTATTACGCCAAGGCCGAGTACAAAATGGGCGTGACCCGAACCAATGGCATTCCTGGCCTGCCGGGCAACAACAACTTCAAGGTCTTGCACGCCGGCGCCACCAGGCTCGGTTACAAGGAAGTGCATACCGGCAACATGGCAATCAATAGCCAGCCGCGCGATGACCGGGGGCGCTGCATGCAGCTGGGCTTTTGCTTTCAGGGTTGCAAGAGCGGCGCCAAGTGGTCCACGCTGTACACCGAAATCCCCAAAGCCGAGGCCACCGGAAATTTTGAGATCCGTCCGCTGTCGCACGCGTCGCGCATCGAACACAACACGTCCGGCAAGGTCACGGGTGTGGTGTATTTCGACAAGGACGGCAAAGAGCAGCGCCAGAAAGCGCGGATTGTCTGCGTGGCCGGAAACTCGATCGAGACCCCGCGCCTGCTGCTGCTGTCGGCCTCGAACATGTTCAAGGATGGTCTGGCCAACTCGTCTGGTCAGGTCGGCCGCAATTACATGCGTCACATGACCGGCACGGTGTATGCCGCCTTCAAAAATCCGGTGCACATGTACAAGGGCACCACCATGGCTGGGATCGTACGGGACGAAGCCGGGCACAAGCCCAGCCGGGGCTTTGTCGGCGGTTACGAGCTGGAAACCCTGTCGCTGGGCATCCCCTTCATGGCCGCCTTCCTCAATCCGGGCGGCTGGGGTTCCGAATTTGCGTGGTGGATGGACCATTACACCAATTTGGCGGGCATGTGGCTGGTGGGCGAAGACATGCCGCGTGAAACCAACCGCGTCACGCTCAACACCGACATCAAGGACCAGTGGGGCAACTACGCGCCGAATGTGCATTTCGACGACCATGAGAACGACATCGCCATGCGCAACCATGCCTTTACCCAGGCCGAACGTATATACCAGGCCGCAGGCTCCATCAGGTCGTTTCGCACGCCGCCGTACCCGTCCACCCACAACATGGGCACCAGCCGCATGAGCGCGCGCGCGCAAGACGGCGTGGTCAACAAGTGGGGACAGACCCACGACATACCCAATCTGTTCATCAGCGACGGCAGCCAGTTTACCACCGGCGGGGCGGAAAACCCGACGCTCACCATCGTCAGCCTGGCAATCCGGCAGGCTGACTACATTGCCCGGCAGATGATCGAGCGCGCGATCTGAGCCATCATTCTTTGCTACCGGAGCTTTCCATGTGTGAATATTTTTTCAAAGCGGACCCGATCCAGTACGAGCAGCGGTCACGCACGGTTCGGATCAGAAACGCACTCACCAGCATCCGCCTGGAAAACATGGTGTGGGACATCCTCGCTGAAATGGCCGAGGAGGAAGGATGCACCACCAATGCGCTCATCGCCAGGTTTCATGACGAAATTCTTGCCCACTGGGGCGAGGTACCCAACTTTGCCTCGTTTTTACGCGTGACCAGCATGCGCTATCTGCGCGGGTGCATGCTGGCGCTGGAAAAACAAACAGCGCAGCCGGCCCCGGCCGCAGCCCTTGCTGTGCTGAGCAACGCCGTCCGGCCGGCGGCGTTCGACACCGTCCCGACGCTGCTGGCGGCGGTGGCCAAATAAGTGTTTCCCCCATTGCAGCCTGGCCTGGTCGGCGCAAAGCCGTTGGCCTGGCGCACTTGGCGCGCGCTGATTCTCCAATTTGAAAGAACCGTTTTCCATGACCTTTACAACTGAAACCCATCCAGGCGTGCACCTTGCCGCCGCCGCCGATGCCACCCGCGGTTTTGTCTTCAATCACACCATGCTGCGCGTCAAAAATCCGCAGATTGCGCTCGATTTTTACAGCCGCGTCATGGGCATGCGCTTGCTGCGCAAGCTCGATTTTCCCGAATTGAAGTTCTCGCTGTATTTTTTGCACCGCAGCGTCGACGGTGAAAACCCGCCCGAGGACGCCGGCGCGCGCACGGCCTGGACCTTCAGCCAGCGCGGCATCCTGGAATTGACGCACAACTGGGGCACCGAAAATATGGCCGATTTTCAATACCACGACGGCAATGCCCAGCCTCAAGGGTTTGGCCACATCTGCTTTTCCGTGCCCGACCTTGATGCCGCCATCGCGTGGTTCGATGAAAATCAGGTCACGTTTGTCAAACGCGCTGATCAGGGAAAAATGAAGGACGTCGCCTTCATCAAGGATCCGGATGGTTACTGGATCGAAATCGTCGAGCCCGTACGGCTTGAAGGTTTGGGGCGCTGACCAGCATGGACCAGTTACACAAGCTGAGAGTTTCCCCATCCGTGCTGAAAGTGGCGGTATTCGCAGCGGCTTCGATTATCACCTGCAACAGTTTCGCCAACGAAGCCTTGGCGCGCAAGAACGACTGCCTCGGATGCCACGCGGTCGCGGTCAAATTGGTCGGGCCCGCCTTCAAGGAGATTGCCGCCAAATATGCCGGACAAAGCGATGCGACAGAGCGGCTGGTGGAAAGTGTCCGTAACGGCAGCGTCGGCAAATGGGGCGAATTGCCCATGCCCGCGCATCCCAAGCTCTCTGCGGCCGATGCGAAAAAACTCGTGGAATGGGTCTTGAAAGTAAAATAGACCAGACTCGATGCAGCATGCGCACAGCATGGTTCGGAAACTTTTTCAGGATGACCGTCTGATTGATTGGATTTTGATGAAACAAACGCCATCGCGCAACTGGCCGGCGCACCGCACCGTGGCATATATGCAGGGCTCGCTACCCATGGGCGGTGTGGTGCCGATGACGCCCATCCATGCTTTTGAGAGTTCGCCTGCTGCTGTATGCTTGCCCTTTCAAGCGGCTTTGCAGCCGCGCCGCCACGACATTGATCTGGGCGGCTTGCAAGCCTTCGTGATTGACGAGGTAATCACGGCTGACGAAGCCGATGCCATCGTCGAGGCGTCGGAACGTTTTGGGTACCGCGATGAGGCACCGGGCATTTTCACGCCACCAGGAATGCGCATGAACAAGTCCGTGCATTGGGTGGCAGATGACGAATTGACTAGCCCGATGTTTCAGCGAATCGCTCACCTGTTGCCCGACAATATGGGTGACATGCCTCTTTACAGACGCTTTAGCCAGCGACTGAACATGTACCGGTATGACGCGAACGATGTGTTCAACCGCCACACCGATGGCAATTGGCCTGGCTACAGCCTGAGCACTGACCGCACGACGATGTGCGAATGGGCACCGGGGCTGCGTTCGGGCCTGACGATGCTGCTGTACCTGAATGGTCAGACCGATGGCGTGCAGGGAGGCAGCACCCGGCTTTTTTGCGGCGACGGCCGTTCGGTGGATGTGGTGCCGGCCAAGGGATCCGCGCTGTTTTTCCGCCATGGTTTCGGCCCGCAGTCTGTCGTGCACGAAGGTTGCCGGGTCAGCGGCGGCGTGTCCAAATACGTTGCCCGCATCAACGTGATGTTTGGTACCGACGAAGAAAGCGCCGCATGATTGTTGAACGTATCTGGACCGGCAATGCCTACCGCAATTTCAACTACCTGATCGCTTGCCCGGAAACGGGTGAAGCACTCGCCATCGACCCGCTGGATCACGAAAAATGCCTGTCGATGGCAAAAGTGCGAGGCTGGCAGATCACGCAAGTGCTCAACACCCATGAGCACAGCGACCATACCGGCGGTAACGCGGCCGTGGTCGCTGCCACCGGAGCGAAGCTGATTGCGCACTACAAGAGTGGCAACCGGATCAGCGGAGTGGACCGCGGCGTGCAGGCGGGCGATGTGATCAAGGTTGGCAAAACGGTCGAGTTGGAGTGTCTGGACACCCCAGGCCATACCCTGTGCCACATTTGCCTGTTTGCCCATACCGAGCAACCCGCCTTGTTCTCGGGTGATACGCTGTTCAATGCCGGTGCCGGCAACACCCATAACGGCGGTGACGTCAATGCCCTTTACGACACTTTTGCGCACCAACTGGCCCGACTGCCCGACCATACTCGACTGTATCCCGGGCACGACTACATCGAGTCGAATCTGAAATTCACGCTCTCACGCGAACCGGATAACGCCGCGGCGCAATCGCTGTTGACCAGGGTCGCCGGGCACGACCCGGCGGTGTCAGTGGTGACAACGCTTCAGCAAGAGAAACAGCACAACACTTTTTTTCGATTGGACAACGCCAGCATCATCGCGAAATTGCGTGACAGCTTCCCCGACTTGCCAATGCAGCCCCACGCCAACATGGTCTTTGGCGCACTACGGGCGCTACGCAACGAGTGGTAATAACGGGTGGTAATAACGAGTGGTAATAATAGGTAACTTAGCCTGACCCATTGCGGCCAATGGTGATCAGCATCACGATGATTCGGCCAGCGCATCCCATGCCATCGCCGTGCTCAGAAAAATCTTGCCGTCGAGGGTGGCGAGCAGGTCGCTGGTTTTCAGCCGGTCGAGCACCGGCCCCTTCACTTCGGCCAGGTGCAGCTTGACGCCGCGCTGGCGCAGCAGCGCGTTCAGCTCGGTCAGGCCGAACAGCGCCGAGGTGTCGATCGCGTTGACCGCCGACAGCACCAGCACCAGGTGGCGGGTGGCGGAATGCGCGGCAAGCTCTTCCTCGATGCGCGCATTGACGGCTTCGACGTTGCCGAAGAACAGGCCGGCGTCAATGCGCAGCAGCAAGAGGCCGGGGGCGGTTTCGCCCGGGTAGCGTTCGACGTTGCGGAAGTGCTCGGTGCCGGCGATGCGGCCCAGCACAACAATGTGGGGTCGGCTGGCGCGCCAGATCAGGGTGCCCATCGACAGCACCACGCCGGTCACCACGCCCGCTTCCACCCCCAGGGCCAGCACGCCGCCGGCAGTCGCCACCAGCGCCAGCGCGTCGCCGCGGTCGTAGCGCAGCGCCGTGCGCAAGGTTGCCAGCTCGAGCATGCCGAGCACGGCGACAATGATGGTGGCGGCCAGCGCCGGCAGCGGCAGCAGCGCCAGCCAGCCGGTCGGCGACGCCAAAGCCAGCGCCAGCAGCAGCGCGGTGATGACGCTGGCCAGCGGCGTGTTGGCGCCGGCCGAAAAATTGACCGCCGAGCGCGACATGCTGCCGGTGACCGGGAAAGCGCCGCTCAATGCGCTGCCGAGGTTGGCGGCGCCAAGGCCGATCAGTTCCAGGTTGCTGTGCAGTTTTTCCTGCCGCTTGAGGGCGAGCGTCTGCGCCGCCGACATGCTGATCAGGAAAACCATGAAAGCGATCAGCAGCGCCGGCTGCAGCAGCGCGCGCCAGTGCCCGTTCGACAGCGCCAGGTTCAGACTCGGGAGGCCGGTCGGCACCGCGCCGGTGGTGTGGATGCCGGCGCCCGCCAGATTCAAGCGCGCCACCAGCAACGTCGCGCCGAGCACCACCACCATCGGCGCCAGGCGGACGCCGATATCGGCGCCGCCATGACCCAAGCCAAGCGCGCGCAGCAGCCGCGCCAGCCACACCTTGGCCGCCAGCAGCAGCAGCAGCGCGCCGCCGCCGAGCAGCACGCTTGGCATGTGCAGGCTCGACAGGCGAAACGGCGGCAGTGCGGCGCCCACCAGCGCCGGCAGCTGGCCCCAGGCGATGACAAGAGCCGAACCGATGGTAAAGCCGCTCATCACCGGGCGCGAGAAAAAATTGGCGAGAAAACCGATGCGCAGCAAGCCGCACACCAGCAGCACCGCGCCCGTCAGCAGCGCCAGCTGCGCCGCCAGCACCATGTACAGGGCGGAGCCTGGAGCGGCCAGCGGGCCGAGGGCGGCGGCAGTCATCAGCGCGATGATCGCCATCGGGCCGACCGACTGCGTCATGCTCGAGCCGAACAGCGCATACAGCAGCGGCGGCAGGATGCTGGCATAGATGCCGGCCACCGGCGGCAGGCCGGCCACCATCGCATACGCCATGCCCTGCGGGATCATCATCATCGCCACCACGACGCCGGCGCTGAAGTCGCCCGCCAGCAGTCCATGGCGATAATGCTTCAGCCAGCCCATCCATCCCGGCAGGTTCGTCACTGCATCGCCAGTTCCACGCAGTTGCGCCCTGCCCGCTTGACGCGCGCCAGCGCCGCGTTCACCCGCAGCATCAGCGCGTCGGCGCTTTCTTCGCCCACCGCCTGGGCCACGGCAAGGCTGACGGTGATGACCGGCAGGTCGACCTGCTGCCGGGCCAGGATGCGGACGGCCGCAGCGGCATCTTCGGCGACGAACAGCCGGCCGAATTGCTGGCCGCACGTTGCCTGAAAATCGACCCGGCGCCGGGCGACCGGGTTAACGAACAGCCCGACCTGCCGGGTGCTGTCTTCACGCTGCTGCAACATACCTGCTCTCCTTGGCACTGCTGCGACCTGCACTTGGCCCCGTTGGACCCATTGCCCGTCCGTAGTTTGCCATAAAGAACAGGCTCGGCGCAAAGACGAAATAGACGCTTGTGTGAGTGAGCGCACTGTGAGGCGACGACGACGCGCCAGATACTCGGATAACGCGACAGTAACGCCACCGTGCCAGACCACGCGGCACCACGCAACACCACGACACCATACGAGGATGCGAACATGACCATTCAAGACGATGTAGCGGCGAAGCAGAAAGCGATCCAGAGCCGGCAGGATCAAAAGGATGCGTCGGCGTCTGGCGCCAGCGAAACCGGTGGCGCGGTGCAGACCGGCCCGGTGACCTATCCCGGCCCGCCGCTGCCGGCGCAGCGCCTGAGCAAACCCGGCATCGAAGCCGACATGGAACTCAAGCCGATGTTCATGGCCGAGCATTACAAGGGCAGCGGCAAGCTGCAGGGCCAGGTGGCGATCGTCACCGGCGGCGACTCCGGCATCGGCCGCGCGGTGGCCGTGCTGTTTGCCCGCGAAGGGGCCGACGTCGCGGTTTTTTACCTCAACGAGCATGACGACGCGGCCGAAACCCAACGCTGCATCGAAGCCGAAGGCCGGCGCTGCGTGACAATGGCGGGCGACGTCAAGGACATGGCATTCTGCCAGCAGGCGGTCGACAAGGTGGTTGCCAACTGGGGCCGGCTTGACGTGCTGGTCAACAACGCCGCTTTCCAGGAGCATGCCGACTCGCTGCTCGACGTCAGCGAAGAGCGTTTCGACGAAACCATGCGCACCAATATCTACGGCTATTTTCACATGGCCAAGGCAGCCCTGCCCTACCTCAAGCGTGGCGCCGCCATCGTCAATACCGGCTCGGTAACCGGGCTCAAGGGCGCTGGGCACCTGCTCGATTACGCAACGACCAAGGG
>Ga0326734_1000071_pt1 | contig 35332 bp, 53 predicted proteins | sample 15_GP2_1315_FD_207944 | JGI IMG/M metagenome (GOLD analysis project Ga0326734, IMG submission 207944) | Glacier ice microbial communities from Ngari, Tibet, China - 15_GP2_131.5 | ecosystem: Environmental > Aquatic > Freshwater > Ice > Glacier | place: China: Ngari, Tibet | collected 2018-07-18 | reverse complement strand
TCATAACCTGTTGTAAGTATTCCACAATTTACAATAACCTGAAAGGAACCAGCTTTGAATGCTGCTAATATCTTTTCTCTTTCTATTGTTGGAGTGTCGCTTGTAATGTATTCGGCTGAAATACCAGAGTCAATAAAAGCATAGTATGTCGCAATAGTATGTTTTATGTTTACGCAAAAAACAATAGTCTTTAATCCACTAGCATGTTTTCGCCATTCCTCTATAACTCCATCATAAAGCTTAGGTTTATCAAAGTGCGTTAACAGGCTTGCATCCGTGTATTCACCAGCTTTAACTTCTAAATCTGAAAAATCATCCTGCATCTGATAAGCTTTGCAATCACATAAAAAACCCTGTTCAACTAAATCAGGAATGTCTATGTTTTGAACTATTGATTGATAATATTTAAAGAAGTGCTTTCCTTCTGGAGTGGCTGTTGCACCAATAACTTTAGCATCAGGAAAAAGGTCAAGAATACGGTTAAAGTTTCCTTTGTGCGCTTCATCTAAAATAATTAATGATGGGCGTAAGAAACTAGTTAATTGGGGTCTTCTTTTAATAGTTTCAACCATTGCAAGGTAAATGGTAGCGTTTAAATAGATGTCTTTTTTCCACCTTGAAATTTCTTCTACTGCAACACCAACATTATTAATAGATTTTAAGGTTTGTTTAAATAATTCAGTTCTATCAGTTAAAACCATTGTAACCGTTCCTTTTTCGGCTGCCATTCTTGCCATTTCAGAAAAAACAACAGTCTTTCCGGCTCCAGTAGGTAGGCATAAAACTTGCCGTTTTTCTCCGTTTCTGAAACCATTTCTAAGAATAGCAATAGATTCTGATTGATAAGGTCTTAAATTTATCATCTTATGTAAAGTCGTTTAAATGTGGGAAAATAAAAATCCCGATCTGGTCAGAGGTAGTAGTGCTCCTCCCAGTCGAGATTAATTAAAGTGTTTTGAAACCGCTACTACTCGGCGCTTTAAATATAAGTAAAGTTATTCATATTAGGGAATTATATTGAACTTTTGTCTTGGGTTGATGCTCACTAATGTATTGTTATTTAAATGTGGGATTTACCTATGACAGAAAGCACCGCATGATGTTTCTTTTTTAAGTGATTTATAAAGGCTTTCGATTTCTGGAAATAACATTTTCTCACTTTCACACTCTTTCATTAATTGATTTAATGATTTACCATTTCCCATAATTGAATAAAACTTCATTCTTTGATCTTGTATGTTATTTTCAAAATTCAATACTTCTAAAAATTCATTTTTATTCAAGTGAAACAATGCTTTATATTCTTTTTCTGATTTATAAAAACACATTCTACACCCACCTCTTAACATATAAACTGGTAGCTCTGGATGCAATCCGTTAATCCTTAAAATATCTTCGCAATCATCTCTTGTTAATCCGTTTTCAATTAACGGATAGGTATAATTAACATTTGACTTTAGTTCTAAATTTCCAGTTCTACCTTCTTCATCAGCATTGAACCCAATCATTAACTCGCAATCTCCTTGTTTTCCTAAATAGCTATCAATAGGCTCAATTTTAAAAAGTCGTGTGCAATATCTCGATTGACCAGAAGGCATATATTTTGATTTTATAGCGTAATCTTCTAAACCAATATGTTTTTCATTTTTAACCCTAATTAAATTAAAATCTCCTTTATGTATTTCCTTTAGTTTTTCTTCTACCAAATCAATTCTTTGATACATTAAATCATGTTCTGCTCCTGTATCACACCAAATTGCATTCGCTCCTTTACCATATAATAAACACATAGTAGTTGATTCAACACCTCCCGAAAAACTTATAAATCTTTTCATTCTAATCAAAGTTATTTAAATGTGGGAAATTAATGTTATACCTTCGAGCCTAAAGTGATGCAAACACCATCATAACCTTTGTAAGGAAAATATTTAGAGATAATGTAGCTTATTCTGGTTGCATAAGTATTGTATTTTAAACCTAGTTCATTTAGCGTATAATTTCCTGTTAAAAAATCTTCAATTAAATTGGCTTGCATTTGCATATTATAAGGCTTTGAGGCTTTAATTTTCTTATAACTTGTTTTTATTATATACCTTTTACGCCTTACAAAATTGAAAGCTGTTTTATAGCTTATGCCCAACTTTTCAGAAACTAATCTCAAATTGTTAACAGCATGAGCTTCTTTAAATAATATGCCTTGCTCGTGGTTTATTTTAAGGTTCATAATTTAATATTGGTTTAAGAAATTATCAATAGCTACTTCTGGAATATCTTTAAACTTTTTTATAAAATGCTCAAATTTGCAAACATCAGGCATATTATCTATTCCTAATTCTGCCATTATTTCTTTCATTTTGAAATATTCAGGCAACTCTAATCTTTTTTGAGTTATCGTACTTTTATCAGTTCTTCTTTCAAGTTCTTTTTCTAAAAAACGTGTAGAAACTTCATCTAAATAATCTTCAATATCTATATCTATGCTAGCCATGTTTGTTATAATTTAAAATAAAGCCCCGAACTTAATCAGGGCGGTGAGGGGATTAAAAAGGTAAATCGTCATCTTCTGGTAATTCACTTATATCAGTTGCGCTAATTGGTTCAGGTGCTTTAGCTTCTGATTTTTTAGCGTTTCCAATATATATTTTACCTTCTTTTACTCTGTTTTCATCTGAAGATGAATTTAATTGAACGCTAGAATGATGCCCGTAATCATTAGGTTCATCATTAACCCATTGTGTAAAGTTGAAATAAACCTTACCGTTTTTTGCTTTAGAAAAAGCGGAGTGTTGTAATTTAGCTTGTGCTATCAAATCTGATAAACAGATTGAACCATTTAATAAAATTGCCATTGTTTTAAAAATTAATTGTTATTGATGATTTACTGAATTTAGATTTTACTTTTGGTACCACTTCGCCGTTAAGGTCTGGTACGTCTGTTTTTGAGTGAAAAGCTTCTTTTAATAAAACCTCCCTTGCTTTAAGATGCCTTGCTAAATCTCTATAAATAGCATCATCTTCATAGATCAAAGATTGTGAGCCTGCCTTTGGAGAAAACTGAACACCATTAGCAGATTGAATCTCTGTTAATGACAGCTTATCTCTGAACTCTTTATCCGCCGCTGTTATCACTTCCTTTAATCGGCAAACATTTGAGAATACTTTAAAAGGATCAATTAATCCATCGTCTAAAACCTTGTTTGCTAAAGCTATCCCGGTTTGGATAGCTTGTTTTTTACTGAAATTCTCATCATACATGTAGGCGATTTCTTCTGCCCGAAATTCAAAAAATAGCTCCTTAGACATTTTCAACCTCCATTTCTAAAAAAGTTGCTTTCAGTTGCTTAGCGTATTCAGCAAATTCTTTTTGTTTTGCTTTTGGCATAGCCTTAAAACATTCAGCTAATTCATCTAAACTATTACAAGAATTTAAAGCAGCTTCATAGTTGATTTCATTTGTAGTTACTTCTACGTGTGGAACATCTTCAGTTGTTTCTTCTGGCATTTCTTCTGGAGTGTAAATAGGCCCAGCAAATACATCAGGACAAAACCATTTAACACCATTGCTAATTGCTCTGGCAAATAGCATGTTTTTAGGAAACTTTTCTATATTTTTAGTGAGTGCTTTTTTAGCATCGTCAATAGTAAATGTAGAATTACCTATGTTTTCTTTGCCTTGATAGAAATCTAAAGAACATATTTTGTCATCTAACTTGATAACTTTGTAATCGTACTTGCCGGAACCTTTAACGGTTGATGCAATTAACCCGGCTCCTATTGTTGGCTTGCCTTGTATAATATGAATGCCTGACATTGCAGCAAATGGAGGGATGCCAATTTCTTGACCAGCTTGTATTTTTACAAAGGCTTGCCCCATTTGTTTGGCATCCGTAAACATTCCGCTTTCTGCAAATGTCTTAGCCATAATCATAATGTCATTTACTGGCATTACTTTGATTGTTGATAATTGATTATTTTCCATGATTTTATAATTGAATTAAATAATTAATAAATAAACCGAAACTTAAAATAGTTAAGGCAATTAGGCAATACTTAGCCCACCTGAAACTATCTTCTATTTGCTGTGGAGTTTTGCTTTGAAACTCGTTGTCGATGTGGTTGTGTACTTTCATGATTACAAGTTTGGGTTTGGCTTTTCGTTTAAAGACTGAATTAGATAATCAGCAATATTTACAGACCTGTTTGTGTAAATTTTATAATCTAATGCGTCAACTCCTTCACTTAATAAGCCCTGCATGGCTTCTATTGCAAATTGCTGTCTAATTGTTAATCCTGTTTCAAAATCTCCGTTTTCTAAAACAATAGAGTTTGCCGGTTCGTTTCCTGTTATTTTCATGATACTTTTCTTAAAGTGTTTAAATGAAACTTATTTGATTTCCTATGCTCCGGAACTTCAACCATTAATTGAGATTTAGCGTTAAGGAAAACATCATCTAATGAGATTTGAAATTCTGGGTAGCAGGTTTTAACTCCCTTTGGGATTAAATCACCTTTTAAGTTTTGGAAAATTTCCCTAAGCATTTGGCACCTCCTTGCTTAATAGTTCAGGGTTATCGTGAATGTTTCCGATTATTTCGATTTTATCCCAATCCCAAAGGTCTTCGCCTTCCCATCCAAAACTTTCGCTTTCAACGTCAAACCCATTGTGTCTATAAACTATATGAGAAACTTCTTCTTTTGTTAATATTTTCAAATCTTCACCAGCCAACGTTTGTAAATTAGTAGCCTCCCAATCATCAGTTAATCTTTTTACAACATCCCCTTCATAAATATCTTGACCATTTGGAAACTCTTTTGTACGCTTATTATCCTTTAAGCCTGTGAATTGCATAAGATTATTATGACAAAAAAATTGATTAAAAAAAGTTGACATTAAACTACTGCCTAATTTTGCACCTAATATTTTAGCATCTTCTTGACTGTCTGAATAAAACATTTTGCCATCTTCAAAACATCTAAATTTTATCTCCCTAAGCATGTTCAACCTCACTTTCTTTAGGCAAATTCATATAAAGCGCATCTTTTAAATACTTTGCCTCGCATAAACACCCATCATAATAAAATGACTTAGGATATTCTTTTACCATTTTTTCTAAATGATCAATGCGCTCATTAAGTTCTTTAATAAACTTATCCATTTACAACCTCCAGCTTTAAAACTTCATTAACCATAAATTCAATACACTCTTTTTTGATGTTTTCAATTTCAAATCTGGTAGCCTGATAAATTAAAAACTCAAATAAATCATCAGTATGTTTTACCGTGTCCATTTCATCCATGCCATTTGTCATGCAGATTTTTTCTAAGTCGTATCTGCAAATTTCAAAGGCTATTGAATCGTCATCTTCTGGTAAGAAAACCAGTAATTCAATAACTGAATCAAAAGGTGATCTAAATTCTAATCCATCATTTAGGATATTCTTAGCGTTGTAATCAGCTCTAAATATTATGCTTCTTAACTGTTCGATGTTTTTCTGTACTTTTGCCATGTTTTGTAAAATTTAATTTTCTTTAAGTTTTAGAGCCTTGTTTCCGCAAGGCTTTTTTATTCGTAAAATTTTCTTAGATGCTTTTCGTAAACCGCCCGATACTTTTCTTCATCTACTCTGTTTTCGGGTTCTGTTTCCGCTTTGTGCTTTTCCCAAGCCAATTTTGCTTCTTGTTTATAATTCGGTTCATATTTGCTTTTTTCTATTGGTTTCTTTTTGTTTAAGTAGGCGAGCTTTAGCGTCATCTGATAAATCGTTTAGTCTGATTACTTTTCCATTTCTAACTGTGAACTGCTTTAGATTACATGGTTCGTTATTAAGCCTAGTAATAGTCGAGCGATAAGATTGAATCTTATTATCAGGAGGCGAGATTTCTTCAAACACGCTCATCATGTTTAAATTTTGCGAGATACTTAAATTAAGATTTATTTGCATATTCTGTTTATTAATATATATATTTGATTTATATTGTTTTCAAAAGTAAACAAAAAGTTTATAAGTACAAAATAAATTTACTAATAAGTTTAAAAATAAATTATCAACATTATTAAAGATGTTAACAGGATTAGAAGCAAAAAGAATAATAAGGGCGATGGATGTTCCGATGCAAGACGTTGCGGAATGCTTGCAAATGAGTAAGCAAAATCTAAGTAATCATTTAAGAAAAGATTTTATTTCAAATGGCTTTTATAGGTTATTAAAAGAAAAGTTTCCTTTACAGTTTACAAATAACAAAGAACCAAACCAACCTAATATACAACCTCAAAAAACTAACATCATGAAAGATCAGAATTACCAAATCATTTTAAGCGCATTAACAGATAAGATCCAAAAGTTAGAAGAAAAATTAAATCATTACGAAGCGGTTAAACCAAATACCAGAGAGGTAGGCTAAAGTGCGTAACTATCCATTTACAAGGTAAAGAAAATAAATGTCAAAACTACATTAAAGAAAATAACAGATAACATCAAAAGCATTATGAAAAGAAAATCTATTAAAGAAAATTTAAGTAGCATCAATGGAAGGTTGAGGTACTTAAGAAAAAAAGAGAAATTAACCTTGGAAGAACTTGCTGAAAGAACAGGTTTATCCGTTTCAAGTCTGCAGCGTTACGAGGTTGAAGGATTAACGGTCATGAATAATGAGTATTTAGCATTCATGTATAAATTAGGCTACAACCTAAACTGGATTTTAACCGGCCAAGAATCCGAGAAAAGAAATCCTGATCCGAAAAGTTTAATAACCGATACAACGGAAACTAAAATCAGGATTGAAGTTTTAGAAAACCAGGTTAAGTATTTAACCAGAATGTTCATAAACATAGCTGAAAACAAATCAAACTTTGGAGAACGATTTGTAAAAAAAGCAATCAATAAAGGGACAGAATAGGGACAAAAAAGGGACAAAAACAAGCTTAAACCAGAAGTAAAAACGCTTTCATAATGCTAAAAAAGCCGTTTAAAGGAATAAACCCGAATCCCCCACTCTCCGCAGAACCTTTAAAACCGCCTCGCAAGGGCGGTTTTTTAGTTAAGGGACAAAAAAGGGACAAAAAAGGGACTTTCAGAATGTCTAAAATAAACTATAAAAACCTACAAATTAAACGCTACTCTGATAAATGGTTTGTCCAATACTATTTTAGGGTTCCACCTGAATTATGGGAACTGTACGAATCAAAAGAGTTTGTCAGGTTTAAAGTTTATGAAGGATTAAATTATCTTAAGGGCGAAGAAAAAGAAAAGTTTGCAAATCAGTTGCTAAAAGATGTTAAGGAACAATTAGAAGCTGGGTTTAATCCATTTTCTCATTTGGTTGTTAAAAAATATACTGATGAAGAAATTTCACAATCAAATAAAAACAATACTCCCAAGCTAACAACCGCCTTATCAGATTTTATAAAGCAGAAGGAAAGTAAAGAACGATCTAAATCAACAATTCAATCCTACCTATCATATATTAGTAAAATAGAATCTTACTTAATAGAATCACAACAAGCTGATATATTGGTATCAAATCTAAATGATGATTTTATAATTGCGTTGATGAAATATATTGAAGGTAATTATGAGATTGGAGCCACAACTTATAATAATCATATTAGATTTTTAGTAACCTTATTAAAATGGTTTGAAGCGAAGCCGCGAAGCTGGGTTAACTTTAACTCATTCAATTTCGGTAACGATACGGAACTTGAAAAGAAAACCTCAAAGATTTTAAAGCATAAATATTTCACGAATAACATTTTTGAGATAGTTAAAAAGGAAATGGAAAAAACTCCATCACTCCTATTTTACGCTAAGTTTATTTATTATTCATGTATGCGGCCAGACGAAATCCGTAATTTAAAGATTGAAAATATTGATTTGCAAAGTAGAGTAATTAGGATAATTGGCAAAACAGGTTTTAGGTCGGTTCCAATTTGTAATGAATTATTTGAAATGCTAAACGAATTAGACTTGCAAAATCATTCCTTAAGCGATTATGTAATTGGAGGTAATGGATTAGTTGCAAGCTATCAACATTCCGAAAACTATTTTTCTAGAGTATTTCGGGGATTAAGAAAAGATTTAAAATTAGATGATTCCTTTACCTTGTACGGTTTTAAGCACACCAGAGTAGTCCATTTACTCAATGCCGGGTATAAAGATATTGAAGTGATGCAATTAACCGGGCATCGAGATACTGCATCTTATGATAAATATAAAAGGGATTTAACTGGCAACATTGATTCTAAAATGACTGGTAATACTATTGTTTTTTAGTGTAGGTAATCCATTAGTAGTGAATAAACTAAATCACTATCATCATTTAATTGTTCAAGAGTTTCTTCTGTCATTTCTTTGCCATCATATTCAGCACTAACAATGTGAGCATCACAATAATCTGGAGAATCTTTATGATCTATTCCAGCAAATTGAATGTCGTTGATTTTTTTGTATTCTAATATTTCTGTTGTTTTCATAATCCTAATTCTAATCTAATTTATTTTCTTCACTCCCTTCAATCAATCCACTCACAAAGTTACCTTTATCCATTCTTAGCTTTTGGTCAAGTATCATTTTAGCCTTCTTAGTAATGGTTAAATGAACAGTAACTTTATCTTCATTGCCTTTCTTTCTCCCAGCGTTCGGTATTGCCCCTGTTAGTTTGTTTTTTCTCATGATAAGTTAAAAAGGCTCTCCATATTCAACATTTACTGAATCGGATTTAAATTGAAAAATCTTTTTACCGTCAAAGTTATAGCCAACATAAGCCATAAAAGCATTTCCAACTGAGACGTTACCAATTACGATCGTTTCAAGTTTTATTTCTTTGCAAGCACTTGGCTTATCATAATATTGTTCATAATTTGATTGACTAATTGTGGTCAATTTGTTTGGCTGCATACTATATGCCTCCGAAATGGATTTAATTTTTTCCAAAATTTCTATATTTTTGTTGAACAAATAAACCCAGTTTGCTTTGAACTCTGGGAAAGTCAAGTAAATACCAATAGGGAACCAGAATTTAGTTATCGCCCGCATTCCCAACATGGCGCTCATACAAATATACACTATTTTTAATTAATTGTAGGTAATATTTAAAATATATTTCATTTTATTTAAATGTGGGAATTTTACTTATATTTAAGCATGGATTTTGAACCTAAAACAATTAAGCATTTAAAGGAATACGGAACTTACGCTATTACATTAACGGTTAGTATTTATACTAATAAAAAGAACATAGGATTTGAGGCCATTGATACATATAAACCAAAAGGATTAATATTAACTGGTGCAAGTTTTGTTAGATATGAAAACAATCCTTTATTTAAAACAGAAGCGAAAATGCACACTACACTATCGGCAAATTAATTAAAGATTAATAAAAAAAAAGCCAATTAAATTAATAATCGGCTCTGCGTTCTATTGAACCGTTCGGAAATTCCGAACGGTTGCCTATTATTTAAATGTTCTGTAAATAACCTGCGAGTTAATCAACGCATCATTTAGTGTGGTATTGAAATAATCTTTGGTAAGATTTCCAACTAATAAAGCTTTTTCACCGCCTGTTAGCTCATTAGCTTTACTTAAATATTTAGGTAGGTTTAACTTTAACCACCGTAAAACAATATCATCCGTATTGCCAGGTATAATCTTTACAATTACATCTGAAAATGGACTTTGAACAAAATCATTAATATTGTCAGCTATCTTAATAAAGATGCCAATAGCTTTTTTATCCTTTTCAGGCATTGATTTGGTGAATAGACTAATGATAAATTTTAATATTTTCATAATTTTTAACTATTTAAAATGGTTATAATTAGCAAGCACATTGTTATGATTATAATGTAAATCCAATTCTTTGGAGTGGGCGGGTTGAATAATGCTGTGCTCATAATTTACCATCTAGCTTTAGTTCCCCTACGATCATAATGAACAAAGCCTTTGTAAATTCCGATACCGCCCTGCTCCATTTTTCCCAAACTAATAAGCTTTTCAATCACTTTAGCTAATTCTTTTGGAGTTTTATTTTTAGAATTAATATCTGCACCATTGGCTTTTAGATGCTGACTTTCTTCTGCACCGCCAACACTATCGTTATGCTTTTTAGTTCTGTAACCACTTCCTGTTATCATAACAGATTCACCTAAATAATCCCTTAATACTTGTAGGTTTTCAGCTACTTTAGTAACGTTTTTAATAAATTCACATGGTACTTGCGTTCCATCATTACAATCAAATTCCTCAACTGTAAAACTTTTTGTTAGTTGTAATCTTGTCATTAGTCTTTATTTAAAATTCTATCCAGTTTTATATTTATAAGGTCAATATCAGCCTTGTTTAATTCAATATTTTGCTTGTTAAGCTCGGCAGTCACCCCTAAATTTTCTAATTTGGTTTCTACAATTTGAAAATCCTGTCTTTGCTCTGCGCTAACCTCTTTCTTTTCGGTTTTTAAATCGTGGAGGTTTTCAGCAAGCTTATCAATCTTATTATCCATAGTGATAAGAAAGCCAACAAACATCACTAAGTAAAGCGCAAACTGAATTATATCTTTAAGTTTTATATTAAGTGCTTCCATTATTCTTCTGATTTTGTAATTACTGCGGTTATTTCAGCCGTTGTTTCGCCTGTATTAATTTTCTTATTTCCAGTTGTGGAACTTCCAAAATAGTAACCTGTTACCGTACCAACGACACCAACAATAGCTATTAAAACCTGCTGATTAGCCTGCTTTTCAATTAACAGAATCGTGAAGTAGTACATAAACGCCATTAATATTATCAGAAATCCTACTATTGGTTTGAAGTTTTGCATTAATTTTTCCATTGTTGTTACCTATTTTGCATTGAGTTAAAAAATGTTACTATTCTTGATTGTTGTAATTCCATTGTGGCATTTGTTAGAGCAGAACCAATACCTACATATTGATAAGGTCTATTTGAAAACAATCCCGAAGCTAATCCAGTAGGTGAGTTACGCCCTGCAATAGTTAATGGGGATGTGGTGTTTATTAAGCTAATAGCACCAATTTTGCTAAAAGTTTCTGCACCATTTATTGTAACTGATATTGTAGTGCCGCTTATTTTAGAGTTTATAAATCCTTTTTTATTAGAGTTTGACCTAATAAAATCAATAGTTGAATTATTCCCTATTGCAAATTGATTAAAAGTTGTGGCAGATGCAGTCTCTAAGATATTAGCTGCCGTTGATATACTAGAAGTTGTTCCAATATCAACTCCCACGCCTTGTGTAGATACGGCATTACTAAAAAAAGAAAGATTAGATGATGTGTTGCTAAGGCTTATGCTAGGGTTTATAAAAGTGTGCGCAAAACCTGTGCTTCCATCTCCTTGCATTCCATTTGCAGAATGTGTAATTGTACCGCCATAAGTCAACCTAAATCCTGCATCCGTATCAACAGGGTTGTTTAAATTAAACTTATGAGTTGCTGCTGTTCCTCCGATAAAAGGATATTGAGCTTTCATTAAACTATAACTACCAATAGCTTTTTCAGAAGTTACCAAATAGTTAGAAGCTGCGTTTTGCAATACGCTTGGCACTACACCTGCATTCTCAATAGCCTTTAAATAGTTTCGGCTGCTTGTATCTTGTACGGTGATAACTTTACCACCTACTACGTAAAAACCCGCTTTAGATTGAGCGTAAACAGTTCCGATTAATAAAGCCCAAATGATTAATATTCTTTTCATTTTATAAAGATTTATGTGTTCTAAAAATATCATATACTATGCTGTAAACACTCATAGTGCCGTTACCTGCTGTTATTTTAACTAAGCCACCATTAGCTATAAACGTTGCTAAAGAAAATGCATTTATGCTAATATCAAAACCCACCTCTGTATTAGCTCCTTTAATAAATGTTCTTGTTTGTTTAAAAATAACGCCTTGTGTGCCACCTATGTCTATACCAAAATCGAAGAAATCAGATGAACTTGTTGACTTAGCTTTAAACCTTATTGAAATTCCGTATCCATCGCCAACTGAACCGGGTGTTATCTTAGATGTTGCGCTATTGTAAAAATCAGTAACGCCTACTGGTAATTGACTTTTTATTGAAGTAGCAGCGTTATTTGTTAAAGTTACTGTTGTTCCTGTCGCGATACTTAAAGGGCTTGCAGGAGTGTAAAGACCGTCTGAATAAGAAGCCCAACCTGTTCCTGTGGCTTTATCTCCAACAATACTAAATACTGTACTATTTGAAACGATTGAGGTAAAGACATTTAATCCTGATAAAACTTTAGTAGTAACACCATCAATTGATGATCCGCTAATTGTAACTGCATTAGATGTTGCATCAATTTTCTTTACCGTAACTGTTAACCCTGCCATAATAGCTGCAGTTGGTAAAGTAATAGTCATGTTGCCTGAGGTTGCATCTGCTCTGACATATAGTATTCCATTAGCTCCAAAATCGCTTAAAACAACTGTATAACTAGCTGTTTTAGTTTGTGTGTTGGCGGTTGTTCTGTCGGCTTGTACGCCTTTAGCAATATTACCAGCACCATCAATTAACGCCACACCAACAAGTCCATCTGCAAATGCTGCATTCGTTTTGTCAAACAATACATCTTTAGTTTGCGTTCCGTCAAAAGTTTGTGTTCTTAATCCTAATGACCACCAGTCACCAGTTACGGGCGTTGTTGGTGCTACACCTGTTGGCATTCTGTATGAGCTTATTGATACTGTGGCTGGTGTTAAGTGCATTCTTCCTGTAAGGGTTAAACTTCCTTGTCCGTTATCAACAGGCGATGTTCCTAAATAAAGACTTCCACTATTCCACAAAGCCATTCTATTTGTGAAAACAGTTTGGGCATCGTTAATAGTTCTAAATTGTAGATATTCGTTAGCAGCTACACCTACATTTCTAATTTCGTAAGTATTTTTATCAGTTGTTACAGAACCCGTTGCTTTCATTCTTAATGAAACATCATTTGAAGTAATATTCAAAGAAGCTGAAGATGCCGTAGTGGCTGCCGTAAACAATCCCCCTAAAGCCGATATGTTGCCTCCAAATAAAGATTCATTGCCTCCCGATGCTATTCTAACCCTATTTGACGCATCCGTTCCAATCAAATGATAATAGCCTGAATTAGCAGCATTTCTACCATCTAAACCAAAACCATTAGTCAACAAGTAAGTAGTTCCTGAAATACCTACATCCGTAAATTTAGAAAATCCATTCACTTCAAATGGGGTAGTTGGTGTAGTAGTTCCTATTCCTAAATTACTTCCACTTTGAAATATTGTGCTATTTACAAATTTAGAACCAGTGCCTAATCTTGGAATATAACCACTCGTTACTGAATAGTAATCCGCATTTTTTCCTAAATTAGAGTTTGACAAAAAAGCTTTTGAAACAATATCTCCCATATAATTTGTTCCAATAGGAAAAGAAGGGTGTAATCCATCACCTAAAAAAGTGGGTATTGTTTTTAAATTTATACCACTAATAGCATATAAATCTATGCATTGAATAGCATAAAAATTACTTACTTGACTAATTGTTACTGATAAGTCTGACAAGCTCCAGCCTAAAGGATTTATCCCTTTATATGGAACACCCGCACCATTTGCCTCTGGCGGTGTAATTATAAATATTTTTATTTTTGGATTGCTTCTATTGCATAATTCAATAAACTTTTTTAAATCTCCCGCATAAGAGCCATTATCTAAAGGTGAGTTTATGTTTCCTAATGGAATACTCCCGTTAGCAAAATCATTTACTCCTATATGTAGCGTAACAATATCATAAGCCAATAGAAATGTTGAATCTGTTGTAAAAGACGTTTTTAAAGCTGCTAATTGTTGATTGATTCCTTGTCCGCTAACTGCTCTAGTTGTTAAAATTAACCCTAAGTTACTTGCAACTCTGCCTACATAGTCACTAGCAGGATCATTAGAAAATGAATCTCCAAAGGCTATCCATTTTTTATTTAATAAATTTGAGTAATTATTTGAATATACATTTCCATTAACATTGGCATTACCGAGCATCTGAAAACGACTTGTTGTATCTAAACCGAGAGTGTTTATTTTAAAAAAACCATTATTTTCAAACCTACCCCTCTCTAATCCATTAGTTCCAAAACTTAAAAGAGACCCGCCCCCACTATTAAAAATTTTAAAATTAAAGCTTTCGGTGTCCGAATCGAACCCAACTAATCCAGAATAATTACCATCTAAAGCTCTAGCAAATTGTATTCTGCCCCCTTTATTTATAGACCCGAATCTGTTTAAACCATTAGTAAAAATATTTAATCCACTAATATTATTACCACCATTTAAGTTTGCTTTTAATCCAAAACTATTTGTTAAGTTATATGATTGTAAACCCACCCTTAAAACAGCCACATTAGTTGGCGTATCTAAAGCCATTGTAACCGTTTTATAAGTTTGTGCAAATCCTGTAAATGATGCGCAAATGAGCGCAAGTAGTATTAATTTTTTCATGATGTTATTACTGTTATGGTTTGAGCTACGTTTGAATCAAAATTTATTATCTCGTTGTTAGACCATTCTGATGCTGGCATTTGGTAAGTGCTTCCGGATGTAATTGCAACCTTAATAGCTAAAACCGCCTGGCCTGCTGCTAATACTAAAGGCAACTTAAAAGAACCGTTACCCATTGCCACTAGATTTAATTGTGTGAAGGTTGAAGTTGTTATCCCCGGTTTAATTAAATTGACTATGTCTTGCGCTGTACCTACATAGCCACCGTTTAAAACATAGTTTGCTAATACTGGAATCGTAGGTTTGTTTTTTATGAAGTCTTTTTTTGTATTATCAATTTGCGCAAAATCTGATTGAATATTTACTTGTGCAAAAGCTTCAACATTATCTAACTTGGTTTTTAAAACGTCCGTAAAATCGTTTTTACTTAAATCTTTACCAGCTACTTTATCAACTTTTGTCGAATAAAGTTCGGTAAACATGTTTTGAACTTTGATAAATGCACTTCTAAGAAAATCTCCTAATCCATCATTAGGTGTCGAGGTGTTTAAGTTTTCCTGTGCCATTAGTACCAGCCTATAATGTTAGTTTTTGCTTTACCTTCACAATCTTTGTATTCTGGAATGCTAATTGTTTTCATGTATTCTTGAAAACTTAGCATCACATTATTTGCAAGGCTATTATATCTTGCAGATAGCCTGTCAATTTCCTTTAAATCAGTTGATTGTTCGGGTTTTACGATGCCGTTATTGCTTACCTTACTGCTATTCATAGCGATATAATGTGAGCAACTGAAATAAACAAGCATGTCAATGATGTAATTATCAAAAATGATTAAGTATTCACCAGCTAAAGTTCCGGCAATGTAATCAGCATTGATTTTATCATATAATTTCAAACCTAAAACCCTCTTTAAATCCGTTGTTTGAGATATAAAAATAAAAGGCTTCAAACTATCACTATCAATATTACCAGCAAATGAAGTCAAAGCAGGTATATCATTCTCTTTTAACCAAGATTTAATCATTGTTCAGTATTATCTAAAGTGTTCTCTGCTTCAAAATCTTTAAACCAAGGCATAATTTGTGGGTTAATAATATCAGTAACCTTTTTTAAACCACTTGTTAAAATCATCCGAATAGGATTTATTTTCTTTCTGTATAAAATCTTTAAAGCCATTGAATATTCCTCGGCATTATTAGAAAAACCGCTTCCACTTTGGCTATTTGAAAATAAAATGCTAGGCATGCCGTGAGCTATTTGTAATTTTCTTTCAGCCTCTTCAGCATAAAAAACATTTTGTTGGTTTAAGTCTGGCGGGCTTATCCTGTCAACCGTAACCGCCTCATCAATGCTATCATTAAAAGATACAACTACGTTACTAGCATTACTAGAACCTGTTGCCATTCTTCGCACCTTATCAGCTTCTGCTTTTGCAGCTTCTGGAGTTTCCTGTCTTCCCTGGTTGTAATTAATTACAGTAATATCAGATAGCCCATTTTTAAAATGGTTTATAGCTGTATTGCCTAACTCACCTTCAACCCTTGCCCACGGAATACCAGATAAATAAGATGGTACCGGAAAAAATGGTTCGGGAGTCGGCATTCTAATAAATAGAACTTCTAAGTTTTGACCTTCTTTGTAAATCCCTGTAAACGATGGGTAAAATTGAGGTTTGTATTTATAGCGATCATTCCAATCGTAACAATACCAATATCCCTCTACTTTAACATCTTGCTGATTATATCTTACACCTAATTTGTAAATAGGAAGGTGCTTAATTAAAATAGGCTTTTTAGTTTCTTCATTCCAAATAACCTGAACGCTTACACCTCCGTAAATATAAAGGTCTTGGCAAATCAAGTAAGCGTCTTCATTCGATATGATCTGCTTTAAGTTGCCGCCTGCTACACTATCAATTAATCCCTCTCCGTATATGTAGGCTACGTAATCGTTAATAATTGAGCTATTACTAGGGCTGTCATCATAAGCGTCTCTGTAAGTCTTAAAATTGATATTATTAACACCGTTTAAAATCCAATTAATGCCGCTTCTAGGTTTAATATCAATAGGTTGATAAGCCGAAAACTTTTCGGGACTACCCTCAAACGCAAAAGTTTGCAAACCTTTAATATTGGAATCTTTGATTTTGGCTGCCATATTCAAAATTTTGTGTGTTAGTACCGTTTTTTAGAATTTGTATTTTACCTAAATAAATAACCTCGCTGCCATTCTTTAACTCAAAATCAAATTTGTCTAAAACTTTAAATTGTACAGGTTGAGTTGTGATCGTTAACTCTAACTTTTGACCAACAATAAAAGTAAAAGCAGGTGTTAAGATGGTATCATCCATTTCCTTACGTAGCGTTAAGGTCAAAACATCGTTTGCTAATGGATATTTTCTAGGTATTAATGAAATTTTTAATGGATTATATAAAAAAAGTACCTTCATTTTAAAAAAAATATAAAAAAAGCCATACTATTTGCATGGCTTTTCATTAGAATTTAATCAAATTAATCAACCACTTTTAAAGCTGCTGCATATTGCGTTAAAGCTGTTGACGTAAGCAAATATTCTCTTGAATAATCTGGCTCCATAGTTTGAAAAGTTACGGTAAAACCGTTTAAGTCTCCAATAGTTCCGCCTGTTTGGTCGTCAACTGTGATTGCCATTGCTCCGTTTTGAGAACCTGCAACGGTAATCGTTCCGTCTTTTCTTTCGATAAATAAAACCACCTCGCCATTTAATAGCTCCTTAATTTTAGTTACTGTTTTTACAGCATCTCCTTTAGGCACATTAAATATTACTGGTAAATTTCCAGTTACTCCTTTGCTTCTATTATCGCCTCCGCTTACTCCGTTTTCTACGTAGTTTGCAGTAGTTGATTTTACTTCAAATCGAGCTAAGGAAGTCAATCCATACGTAGGCAAAATAGTTATAACTCCAGTCGCTGTCTTTGCTATTCTATTCAAAGAATCGTAATCTCCAACAGATATAGCTAATATCCCGGCTTCACCTGATATACAAGCTAATTTTCTAGAGCCTGATAATGTTACACATCCCATAATTTATTTTAGTTAAAGGGAGGCGTTAACCTCCCTGTTAATGACTAGCCTACGTATAAAACGTTAAACTTTTGATTGGCTACGTGAGCGCCTATTGATAAAACAGATTTGATAAACATGTCTTCTCTGTTTGGTCCAAGCGGCTCAATTTTCAGGAAGTTGTTATCGCTCACTAAATCAGTAACCCAAAATAAATGAGATTTTAAAGCAACAATTACAGAGTTGTTCGGAATCGGAACAAACTCAATCAATATACCGTTGAACCTAAACTCTGTGTTTGCATCGTTTACGGTAAATGGTTTATTGAAGTCTGAAACAACATTGTTAGCGGTTACGATTAATTGCTTAAGATTCATCGGAGCATAAATGATAGGTTGCTCATTACCCGCTAAAACTTCCGCCGGTATTGCAGAATAAATTTTATCAAATTCAGCTTTTAAATTCAATGATGTAAGCGGTACTCCAGCAACTTTTATGCGTGTTCCTAATCCTAATGTTCTTGTAACGTTAGAATCGTTGTATAACATTTTGGTAAAAATACCATCAATTTGAGATGGTGTTAAAGCTGCTACTGCTGTTTTTTCAGCTGCTCCAATCGCACCTTGACCAGCTCCTGCAACTAATGCTGCTACTGCAGTCTGTGTTGCTGCTGTCGCTCCAATCCAAAATTCTTTTTCTAAAGCTAATGCCATTTTCTTAGCATAAATCCCACCGATAACAACACGCTCAAATTCTGAACTCATCATATTCCATGCACCTGCTGCCATGTCTCTTTTGAAACGTGAGAAACGCAAATTGTCCGGGCAAAATTCTTGGTAGAACATTGCTTTCTTTGGCGTTACTACTGAATCAAATGCGCTTAACTCTCCTGCACTTGTTGGAAGTCCACAAACAAACTCTTGAAGCGTTGCGGTTGCACTTGCTTCAGTAAATATTGTTTCAGCTTTAACATCTGTTTCAAATGTTACTAAGCCTTTAGCGATTGTTTGGTTTTCGAACAATATCTCTTCGATAACCGGCTCGGCTGCTACGCCTCTAATGTCAACTTTGTTATAAGCTATTGCCATGTCTTTTTATTTTTATTTTGATGCTCTAAATTTTTCTAATGATGTCATTTGCTCAAATGATTTTTCTTTTGGCAAATCAACAACCGCTACTTTTTCCGCTTTGAAATGTGCTAAATCAGTTTCAACTTGCGCTTTTTGTGATTTCATGGTTTCTAATTCGGTTTCTGCAACTACTTTTTCGCCTTGCAATCCAGCTAACTTTTCTTTTAAGTCAGCATTTTCAGACAATAAAAGATTGTACTTATCCTCCCACTCTTTTGCAAGGTCTAGCTTTTGTTCTTCAGCGTCTATAATTGCCATTGGCGAAACTTCTTCTGCAAACCATGCCTTAAATTGAGCGAATAAAGATTTTTTTTCTTCTTCTGTATTCATATTTATTTGTTCATTAATTTCGTAATCTAAAAAAGCCTCTACACTCAAGCCATCTACTTCGCCTGTCTTTACAAAGTTTTCCCAAACATGATCGTTTTCAATCTTGTAACCGATAATCAAATCACCTTTTTGAACGTCCTCCATCATTAAGGTTTTAGATTTGTCTAATTCAGGGTCATTAACTATCCAGCTTTCAATAGGATAAACACCATCTACTTTATCATCCGCATGGTTAATATTCATTTTAACCTTGCCAGCGTTGTTGTTTCTAAAGTATGACTGTTGGATTTTTTCTATTTCCTCTGAATCGAAATAAACTAAAGCGGGTTCACCATTAACATTTTTACGGTAAATATCTTTATCTGGGCGCATTGCAACAGAATAGATAATACGCTTTTCATCATTGGCGAAAAATACAGGCTTTTCGGCTTCTTCTGCAAACTTAGAAAGCTTAGTTTCAACGGCCGCACCTAAAACAAGTGAAAACGAATCAACCTCAGTACCTTTCTTTAATTTAGCTTTGTATCTTTTCATTATAACAAATATCTTAACTAATAAAATATATTATTACAATGTGAGTCACAAAAGGTAAAGTTATTTATATATGGGATTTTTGTTTATATTTGAGTTCTAGTTTATAATTGGTTTTATGATTGATTTAAAGCCCTGTGTCCTCCCAAGATAACAGGGTTTTTTTATGGCATAATAATTAACTACATTTATCTCATGAAAAAATTATTATTTACCCTATGTTTATTAATCTCATTTTCTGCTTATTCTCAAACTAAGAAAACTAAGATTTTAGAAGAAAAGATAGGTGCAATAAATTTATCCTACTCTAAGAATGTTGATTTAAATAAAAACGAAACTTATTATTTCTGCAGCTTAATATTTCAAAATGCAAAATATACTATACCCGATATAAAGGCTATATCCTTTGTTGATAAAAATGAACTAGAAGCCTTTACCAAAGACTTAAATAAAATTTATGAGCAAATTCTTTTAGATGAAAAGGTTGATTTTAGTTTTAAAAGAACAGAATACAGTTTAGTGCTTTATGACTTTAGCTCAAATCTATACATTAATTCAGTTAAAGGCGTTACTGGTTATACAATACTAGGCAAACCACTTGTGAAAAAGCTTATTGATAATTTATCAAAGATTGACTTTGGTAGTGATACTTTAAAATAATGAAATTCAGAATAGCCTACTTAATTTATTTCCTTTTAACGGTTGCTCTAATATTCGTTTCAATAGATTCTTATAAGCGAATCAAAACTATCAATTTAGAAAACGCCCGCTAATGATAACATTATATCTAGGGATTTACGATGGCGATGTTCAAAGGTTTAAATTTGATAGTGTAGATTCTTTATTAGAGTATTTAGAAGAGTTAAAAAGGTTTGATTGCATTTGGCTTGCAACTAATGATATAAGAAAACATCATACTTGCGAAATAATGATAACAGAAAAAATAGATAAGATTATATTATCTATTCAATATGATTACTGGGATATGAAAAGCCATAAGTATTATAACTTTTCTGTTCAAGAATATCAAAGTTATGAAGAAGCTTATTCAGTCGCTTTAAGTATGCGAGAATACGATCCTAAATATTATAGATAAAAATTTTTAAGTAAAGTTGTTTATATGTGGTAATTATTATTTACATTTGAATTGTAAATGATGCTGGCACATCTAAAAAGAAACTTAAAGAATCCTTATTCGGGTGATGAATGCCAGTTCTGACCTCGACTAAGGATTTTTTGTTTTATGGAATCTAAGGTTTGTAGTAAGTGTTTAGAAATAAAGCATTATTCTGATTTTTATAAATCTAAGGGTTATAAACACGGTATAGATTCAAGATGTAAAAAATGCAAGAACCTAGTATCAGAGAAGTGGAGATTAGAAAATAATCTTAAATACAAAGATTTGCAAAAAAATCATTACAAGTATAATAAAGATAGATATACAAAATGGAGTAAAAATTTTTTTACAGAAAATCCAGAATATCAAAATTCTTACAATAAAAAATATTATTTAGAAAATCTAAATAAAATAAAAAAAGCTGTTAAAATTAACAGTAAAAAAGCAATTAAAAATCTTACTGATAAATACATTATAGAGAAGTTAAAATGTGATGGTTTTTATAAAAACCAAATAAATAGAGAGTTAATAGATTTAAAAAGAAACGTATTATTAATTAAAAGAATTAAAAAAGAACATGGAAAATCAAGAAAGCAAAAAACAATTAGCACCACCAAATAATAAAGCACTTTATCATTCATTATCAGCTTTATTTGCATCAGTATTAAATGATGAAATACCTTTAGAGAAAGCAGATAGGCTTGTAAATATTGCTAGTAAAATGCAAAAGTCTTTAGAGATAGAAATCCATAGGGCAAGAACAGAATTTATAATTGGTAGTCAATCAATAAAATTAAGAGAAATAGAAATCACTAATCCCGAAACATAAACATCATGGAACTACAATTAAAAACAGAAATAAGAGAAGAATTCCTTAATGAAGAAGGTATTAGGGGATTAGGCATTACATTTGAAAATATTGAAGATGAGGGTTTTTATCTAAGTTTTTCATACTTATCACTTATACCAATGCAGGAATACGACAGAGGAGTTCAATTATCAAAAGACAGCGCAACCGTATTACATGGGTTTTTAACCGCAATACTTAAATTATAAACGCTATGAATAACCCATTTCAAGAAATAGATAATCGCCTTGAACGGATCGAGTTGCTTTTATCTAAATTAGTTGATGAAAAGAAAGTTGAAATCAATAGCGAGATTAATATTATTGATGGTAAAGAACTTTGTAAGAAGTTAGGAATAACAATCGTAACTTTAATTAGATGGAAGGCAAAAGGCAAAGTTCCTTACCTGCAAATAGGGGGGTTAATTAGGTATAACCTAAGCGAAGTTTTAAAGGCACTTGAAAACAAAAAAAGCTACCATAACAAGTAGCTTTATTTTGATTAAGCCTTTTTGTTAAAATATTGAAACAAAGCTTCGCTAATTATCTCGCTCATAGAGCATTCCTTTTTCTTTGCCTCGTTTCTTAATTTTAAAACTATCCACATTTTAGGATAACAAAGCAATCGATTTTCTTTTGCCATTATATAGAATTTGATTTAATCTTATTATTATCTAAACTTTGTTGGGTTGTTACTTGCTTGCCTACCACAAAAGCTTGTATGGGCGGTTGATTTGCGTTGTTTTTAGATACGCTAGTTGCAATTTGATTTTCTCTCGATGCTTGAAATGAAACTTGCGGAGTTGGTGAACTTCCACCACCGCCACCGCCTTGCACTTGCGAACCGCCTGCATCACTTGGAGCACTTCCACCACCCAAAGCTTTTAAAGCGGTTGAAGTATTCTTAATAATTGAACCTGCGGCAAACACGCCCGTTGCTACTGTTTTAGCAATTTGCGGTATAGATAGAATAGCTCCCGCTTTTGAATCAGCAGAAATACCTGTTGCTATATTCATTCCAACCTTGCCTAATGAAACGGCCGACTCTGCAATAATAGCCGCCTTTTGCATCTTCTTATTTTTACCAGCTAAAAGGTTGAATCCTGCAATTAAAGCATCGCCTGTTGCAATTATATCATCTTTGTTTTTTTGCTTTTGTTCTAATGCCGCTTTGTCTATATCAGCTTGCCGTTGAACTTGTTCCGCTAATAGTTGACCCTTTCTAACCTCTGCATCTACTTCTTCAACTCTTAATTTTTCCTTTTCATCGGCTATTAGTTTATCAGCATCTAATCCTATTTGTTTAATATCGTTTAATTCTAATTGAGCTTTTGTCGCATCGGCAATTACTTTAGCAAAATACTCTTCATCTGATTTCTTTTTATCTGCTTTTGCCTTTTCATCAGCTATTTTTTCATCAGCTATTCTTTGTTTATTAGCTGCTATTTTAGTCGCTGTAATTTCTTTTAGTCTCGAATTTTCTTCATTATCGGCTTTTTTATCTAATTTATTTAAAGCCCTTTTATTGTCGGATTGTTGCTGCTCTAAAGAATATAAAGCACTCCTTGCATCCGCTTCTTTTTGTAAATCTTCATCGCTTGTGTCTGATAAAGCATTTTGATCTAATATATATTTTAACTTCTTTTTAGCGTTTGCTAATTCCGATTCAGTTTGTTTTCCCTCTGCTATTCTAACGGCATCAATTGCTTTCTTTTTGTCGGCATAACTTGCGGTCTCGTCTGTGATTATTTCTTTTGAAGCTGCTAAATCTCTATTTAATTTCGCCCTTGATACACCTAAATTTCTAGTTGCATCTTCTACATCTTGTATCGCCTTAGCTAATTTAGATGCGCTTTTAAACTCCTTTTCTATTTCATCACCTACGCCCGAAAATGCACCTTTAAAATCTAATGAGATAAGTTTTAAAAACCTATCACGCAAAACATCAACAACGGCACTTAATCCTGAAAGTATCTGATCTAATTTATCAGCACCATCATTTGTACTTGTAAATGCTTTAAACACCAAGGCTAAAGCACCAGCGATTGCAACAAATGTGGCTACAATAGGATTTGCAACTAAAAGCCACGCCTGCTTAATCATTCCCTTAAAACCCGAAATAGCTTGACCTATTGGGCCGCCCAAATCGTCAATACTACCTCCTAAATCTTTAGTTGATTTAGCTGCTTTCTTTTGGGATTCCGATACCTTATCAGTTTCTTTGGTATTATTACCAAGTTTACCACTTAACCCATCTACTTTTTTAGAGGTTTCATCAGCATTGGTATCAAACTGAATTTTAATCCGTTGTTCTTTATCTTCCATCTTAGTAATTAAGTAGGGTTAAATTTGTTTTTCCTGTGGTTATATCAATAGTAGAATCGATGATGCTGAATTTATTTTCTCCAATAACAATATCATTTTCTAATCTAAAATCTCTGATTTGTTGTGCGTTTAAAATCAGCTTAAACTCGTGTTTCATAACGTTCTGCTCAATGTATCTCTTGATGATTTCAGAATAATACCTACTAAATAAATTATCTCGATAAGCCACGTTATCATTTACCAATACCGAAAACGCAAAGCTTTTATTATCTAAAGTAAAAGGCATTACTTTAATATAAGATGATATTGGCTCATTTGATAAGGCTCCTGAAAGTAAAGAGCTTTGAACACCTAAAGAGCCATTGATTGATTGATTGCCATGTGAGTAAAACAAAACAAGTTCGCCAAAATTAGGGTTGTATCTAGCTTCGCCTGTCTCTAATATTTCGGGCTGGCCGCTTTGAAAACCGTACATAGTTTTTACATCGTTTAATCCTGATAAACCAACTGGAGGTATTAAAGTGAAATTAGTTTCTACCTTAAACTCCTTTGCTTCTTTTGGCTTTAATTCTGGAAAACTCGTTTGAGCGTAATCAACCCCGGCACCTGTTTTATAATCTACATTTGATTTGAAATTACTATCAGCATGTTTGAAAATATAATAATTGAAATCGTCTTGTACTGTTTTTTGTACTTCTTCAATATCAGCTACATAAGTACCCTCTTTTTTATTCGCTAAAATATCTTGTGGTGTGTACCAGTATAAACTATCATCGTCGGGAGTAACATCTAAAACAGCAATATTAAAAGCTTTGAAATAAGATGTTAAAAAGTCAATCACTTTGATAGATGGTAATGCTTTTATTAAATTAATGGTAGCACCGCCCATTGATAGGTTGTTATTATTTACATTAGAATCGTAAAAGAAAGTCGCTTGCGTTCTGCGATTAAATAGACCTGTGATTGTATAATAACGATAACTAAATTCTACTTTAGAATTAGTCCAAATAGCAGAGGTGTTAAATTTTGCTTTAACTTGAAATTCTAATTGATCTGAAACTAAATATAAATCTGGTATTTGAATTTGACAAATTGCCGAACCGTTTATTATCTCAAAACTTTCACTTATAAATATTTCATCACTACCTAATCGGTTCAATGAAATGTTAACTGATGGTGAGGTTTGCGAATCCATAATAACCACGTTTTCAAAAACCAATGTTATGGTAACAAAAGTGTCGTAAGGTCTGTCATTGTTAAACCTTGTGATTTTAAATGAGTTGTTTGAGGTGTTGGATGCTACACTATACTTATTAGGCTGTGGAATATCTTCAACCCTTATTTCATTTCTTACTTTAAGAACTGATAAATTTCTTATTAAATCAAAAGTAGATATTGTATTTAACCCAACTATCTTATCATTCATGCACCAAACATAAGCGTCTTTGTATTCGCTTAAATTCTCTAAAGGCGATGTAATTAATAATTGATATTTCTTTTTAATCAGTTCTATGATTGTAGATAGGCTGATAGCAGGTCTAAGCTCCGATCCTTTAATTACGTTGTTAGAGTTAGGTAATTTAGTTGGATCATAAGCGATATTATCTAAAACAGATACATTTTGATTGTAATTCCAAACCCTGTTTAAACTTGCTAAAGGTGTAAAGTATTTCAAAGGCACTCCTTCAATATCTGTATTGGTTATTGCTTGCAAAGAGTTCTTAACGTCAACAGGCATCCACCCAACAATCTTATTTCCTAATAAATCTAGTGTATCATCCCCTATTCTATCACGTAAAGAGTTCATATTGGTAGTGAAACTTGCACTTATTACACTAGGCTTGCCAAATTTGTAGGTTATATTCTCTAATTTTAGCAGTCCGTTTTGATTTAATAGGCTGTTTACGTAGATTTTACACCTTAATTTACGGTAATCTTCGAGCTTTATCACTTCTGTATTGCCGAAAAAACCTAAATTAATCAAGTTTTTTGGACTTGCTTCGAACGAAAAGTCCAAAGAATAAGGGCTAAATATCTTTGAAATGTCCTGAGTATCCTTTAAAGTGTATCGCATAGGGATACTTTCTTCATTTTCTAAGTCTAAACGCTCATAATTTAAGCCATCTAAAGAAACAAATACCTCTGTTATCATCTGATAGAATTTATTTTTGAATTAGTCTCTTCAAACTTTAGGTTGTAATCAATAGCTATCTTATCATTCAACCTTGTTTTGCGGGTATAATCTTCATCCGTAATCACAACTGGTATTTGTTGGTGTGTTTTGAAGCTCCCTAAATACTCTGCTGTAATCGTTTGACTGTCGATTGTAATTAATGTACTATCAATTGTAACTAATGTGCTATCAATCGTAATCCCAACCGTTGTAACTAATTCAAAATCTCCTTTAAACCTTATCAAATAAACCTTTGGAGAATAAATCAACTCTTCAATAATTGAGGTCATGTTTTCTTCTAAGCTACCTGTATTAATTACATAGCTTTGCTTTACGTCTAAGGCGTTGTTAACTCTGGAGTGAATGAAACTATTGTCAACTTGAGAAGGATCTCTGTGGCTCACGTTTGTATCTTGCCTTGTTATCCTACTTGATGCCGTAAATTTGCCGTGAGGTGTGAACGTTTCCCAAAGTCCTAATTTATTTATAAAAACAATTAAGCTAGGGTCTTGAGTACATCTTAATTTAGTTGGTGTAATTGCATTGTATTTAATGATGTTTTCAGTTGTTGCATTGTCAACTGTTTTTGTAAAATCAAAGTCCTGAAAGAAGTAATTATGTATTTTAGGGTTGTACCATTTTTCAACCGGAACTATAAATCCACTTGCTCCGTAATTTTGAACACCGTTATCACCGATTATATTTTGCTCATAGTTCCATCTATAACCGAGCGTTACAAAATTAGTATTCGTAAAGGTTTTAACCCCTAAATTAGTTTCAATAACCGCTTGTAAAAATACGCCCTGCGTTGTTATCGCTGGCTTTGCTGCTCTGTTGTATGCAAAGTTAGGGTTAATATAAGGACGTATTAAGTCGCTTATTTCAATCGAAATGTAATTATCAGAGTTACTTACTTTGGATTTCTTTAAAGTAATATTAGCTAATGATAAAGGCTTTTTAATTATACCGTTCCAAATAAATAAACTTACTGTTATTGAAGTTTCTAATCCAGAAATGGTATGCCTTAAAAACAATGGGCTGTTGCAAAACTTAATTTTGGTTTGAGCATCAATTGGCGTTCTATTAATTATGGGTAAACCTGCAGGTATTGGAGCTACATCGGGCACGGTTACTGTTGATATTGTTTTTATGAATCCAGTTGTTATAATTATTGGAATGCCAAAAGCTCCCTGTCTTATTCCGTAATAATCTGTGAATACGATGTTAGGATTTAATGCTTGGAAATAAAAGCTATTCCCTGAGCCGTCTTTACTTGCCGAAAATAAAGCATTAGAATAAACCGCATTGGTTACAAAAAAAGGACACCAATCAAAAGAAGATAAATTAGAATCTCCGTTATCAACACCGATTGAACCGCTAATTCCTGTAACCTTATCGGTATAAGCAATGATATAACCATCCCTTGCAAGGATGTTATCGGTGTGCAATATTACTATCTTACTTACTACCATAATCTGCTGTCATTTGTTCCATTATTTCACTTACTATAAAGTTTGTCGTTTCATCAATATGATCATCAATAGCCTCTATCAATTCATTAGGTTGTTGAAAAGCTCCGTAATTAACTTGAACTAATAAAAGAACCGTATCGCTTATCGGCTTAAAGTTTACTGAATCTCTTAACGTTCCGCCCGCCTTTCTTAAACTTCCTTTTGGACCAACTCTATCAGTAAGATAATATAAGTCTTTTGCAACCCTCGATTGTTCTTTAGCTTGCTCGTAAACCTTTTCACCTAAATCCATTAACTGACCTCTGATTATTTTATCAGCATCAATTTGTTGCCTTGTTCGCCTTTTCGCCACTTCTTCTAATTCTATTAATTAAGTTTGTAACTGCAGTTGTGCTTTGTCTTAAATTATTGAATATCTTACCTAATGAGTTTCTACCAGTTTGAATAGAACCATCTTGTAAAACCGACCTGTTAATATCGGTGTATCTCATTCTCCACTTAACACCGCTCGGCATCATCCTTTTTGCATTCTGTTCTAACTTTGAGTTAGTTCCAAATTGACCATAAAAGACTTCAACAAAAATGTACACGTTGCTTTCAACGGTATAAGAAATAGAACGCTTTAAAAAGCCTGTATCACGTCTGGCACTTGACTTGGATATATCAACTACCTTTTGCGCTATTGCTCGTATTTCTTTAGTTTCTAACATCCGCTACCTAAATTTGGAATAGATAATTCAATAGTAATTTGGTGCCCATCTAATCCGTTTTTATTCCAATCTTGTAAAACAGTTGTTGTTGTTGCACTTTCTAAATCAATATTATCTTTAAAGTGATTTGACTTAAACTGATTTAAAAACCTTTGAATAACTGAATGAGTTTCGTTCCAATTATCAATTAAATTAATATCTAGTCTTAATTTACTATCTAACTTTTTAGGCTTAATATCTCGTTGCTGAACGGCTGTGATTAAATACCTTGCAACTATTGCGTCCTCTAAAACTTCGCTTTGTAGGTAGTCAATATTAACTAATTGATAGATGTTTTCTTTATTATTATCAATATGCTTAGTCGGCACCATAGTAATGGTATTGACTAAATCATCAGCTTCAAACTGATCTATTAAAAAGTTAGTTAATTTTGATAACTCATTCATGCTAATTAAATTTAGGTGGTTCACTCAATATACTATCAACTTCTTTCATTAAGTTGATAGGCTCAATAGTGTCATCAATCATTTGTTTTAAAGTGTTGATTAGGCTTTGAGCTTTATTAACAGTCATATCTGCATGATTAAAGGTTTTCATATCAGTTGCAAAATGAGGTCTTTCAAAGATTATAGCAAAGAATATCTTAAAAGCGAATTTTAATTTTTTCATAATATTTAATCTAGTCCTTCTACTATTTTTTTCCGCAATAAATAGGATGATAAAAAAAGAAACTTCTTTGTTTCCCAGTTAAAAATCTCCTCCCACTTAGTTGGGTCTTGATTACAGCACAAATAAACCATTTCCACATAACCACCGTATGTCTTAGCAAATGCTTCACGTTCGATGCTACCCTGCGTTACCTTACCGGTATTAACAAATTGAGGCGGGTTATATATCCATGTAAAAGTTTCATCTTCTTTAATCTCATTAGCTTCAATCATGTATAAAGCTATTGCATAAGCTTTAACCTTTTCAGGAACTTTAACCCAAAATATTCGAGGTTTAACAGTTGCTTTTATAAACGCTTCATCATCTTGTTCTTGAATGTATGTTTCTAAATCTATAAACCGCCCAGCCGTTTTAAAGCTAACATCAATCTTAAATAGACTGATAGTTAAATAGAACTTTAAGCTTTTCCAAATCTGTTTCCTTGTTTCCGAATAGCTCATGCAAAACCTCTAATTTGTTTAAATCTTTCTTATCCAGTTTCCTAAACTCTTGACTTAAAAAAGGAAATAACCTTTTTAAATGAATGCGATTTGTTTCTTTTTGGAAACTATCCCCTAATTTTATTTTTGTCTTACTCATAATGGCATTGGTGTTTTTCTACCTATCTTAATTATTGCAGCGTATCTAAACGCATCTATTGCGTGATTAAAAGCATCAATAGGCTCATCTTTTTTACCATCAGCCCATTTATAATTATTCAATTCAAATATTAAATTCTTTGATGTTGGTGTAACTATTATTTCATAGTTCAAAATCGTAAGAATAGAATCCGTAATCTTTGGCTTTTCGCAAGGCTTTATATTCAATCCTTTATTCTGCAAATCCTTTATAAACATCTTAGCCTGGTTATCGCACCAGATACGCTTAGTGCCTACTATTGGCTTAATCGCTTCAACAATAGTATCAGGGATTTGATTTGACTTATAAAAGACTTCATCTAAGTATATTTTCTTTTGCTTCTTATCCACGGACACCTTAACAACCGCTGTGCTGTCATTATATCCAACATCCATCCCAAACACATCTTCGTATTCATTTGATATAAACTCACCTATTTCATAATCAAATACAACTCCCTCGGCCGTATCTCTAAAGGCTCCTAAAACAATATTTTTATATTCTTTATAACCTTTGATTATTTTTTTCGGAAGGTCTAACCTTAAATCTTTTGGAGTATTTAAATAATCTTCATGCAATAGCCTTAGACTTTCGTAATCATCCCAATTAGATGGCGACATATTAGCTTTGCCATTATCTAAGTAGTTAGTGTGAATGTACATGATCTTGTCTACAACGCCATTAAAACCATCTGGTATAGATTTATACCATTGCTCATACATCCAATGAGCTTTAGTAGGAGGGTTGAAAACGATTATAGAAATTGCTTGAACATCTTGTGCTCTTATTGAGCGCTTTACTTTTTTCCAATCTTCATAACCAGTTAGCTCTTCGCCCTCTTCGGTTATAAACATTGAATAATCTTCTAATGATTTAAGCTTTGCCGTTTGAGTTCCTACGCTTGTCTTCTGCCCTGTAATAGAAATTAAACCTTTATTATGTTTAGTCTTATAATCATTATTAGCGAACTCAAAATCTTGCTCTAATCCTAATAATTCCATTCTATTATCCAAAGCTAATGTTATTGATCTGTCGGTACTCGACATTGTTTGCCTTGTAAATAATATTCTGTGATTAAAATCTGCTGCTGCTATTGGCACAAAAGAAGTTACTGCAAATGTTTTACCTGAATCACGTCCACCCGAAATAAGAACAGTATCTACTTTTGGATGAGCTCCGTTTAATAACTTAAATAATGGTAAATATTTATTAGAAAACTCTGGCATTACTTTTCAATAAATACAATAGGTTGTCTTTGAGTTGTGTTAATTTCTCCACTCATTTCAATAGCTTTTAAAGTAGGTAAGCAAAACTTAGCTAATTCAATAGTATATTTTATTCTTTCAGCCTCGTTTAATTTATCAAAATCCTCTTGTAGTGTTTGTAAATTATTCTCTACCAACAACTTAAAAGAATCTCTTATTGATTGAGTTTCTTTATTTGGAGTACCTTTTACTCGACCACCTTTTTTTTCTTGACCCTTGGGCGCTGCCATGCTACATAATTCTACTTTAGTATTTATTCAGTATAAAACAAATATAAAGTAAACTTATTTAAAAACGGGAAATTTATCTAATATTTTTATTGAGGTGTAGTCATCATTGAAGTAACATTGATAATGTAAGTCAATGCAATGTTTAACAAGCTCGATGAACTTGGCCCGGTCATTCAGGTTAAGTTCATCTAAGCTGATCCATTTATGTTTAGGTAACTTATCTAAGTACACCCATGTTTTATCTATTGGGTTAAGCTCTGGCATCCTTAATAAATGTTCCGTTAACGGTTTTTCCTTGCCTGTGCTTAATCACGTTATAAGCCGTTTCTAAGCAATGATTATAATCAAAGCCTAATTGGTTACAAAGTATAATTAATGTTACTTGAACATCACCTATGGCATCTACAGTTTCATTCATATCATACTTGATAATAGCATCACCTAACTCACCTGCTTCGCTTATAAACTTTGCGAATTGTTTTAAAGCGTTTTCTGGTTTTAAAATTCCTTTGTCATTTGCCCATTGCAAAACCTGCTCTTGTAGTTCTTCGTTTTTCATGTTATTTTAATTGAGGGGTATGTTTTAAAAATGTCTTACAAGATGATGATTTAGAACGATTGTAAAAAATAGTTCCTTCATAGTTAAAATTATCAGAGTAAAAAGACCAGCCTCTTTCAGAAGCTAGCACTCTAAATTTTGGTTTACTTTTCATAATTCTTTATTTAAATTTTCTATTTGGTTTTTAAGGGTGTTTATAAGCGAAAGGAACTGCTCTTTTGATCTAACAATAAAATATTGATGCTCGCAAGATTCAATTAAACTTTGCCAATCTGTTTGCTGCTTGCTTTGAGTTCCAAACTCTGTTTTCCATTCAATCCATGCAACACGTCCACCCGAAAGAATGAAACACATATCAGATACACCTGAATAGACACCCATTGCTTTATTCAAAGCTCCTTTAATACTGTTTTCGCTGTTATTATTAATTGCAAAAATGCGTCCTCTTAACTCTGGATGATTATTGTAAACCTCCAAATATGCCTTTGATTGTGTTGCTACTTCGTTTTGTTCTCTTTTTTCCATTCTATTAGTAGTAAAGTAGTAGGTATGTAGTAGGTAAAAAACTCGTTTATACACTACCTAAAAAACCTTATTTAAATTATAACTGACTGCATTTTTTATGGTAAAGTAGTAAGGTAGTAAGTAAAATATTTTTTATTATTATATAATATCATACATACATACATCATATATTATTTTATTTATTGTGTAATACATCTAAGTGAAAAATCAAACTTTTACTACTACCCAACTACTTTAATAGCTAAATGTCTCATATTCAAGACTCTGTGCGCTATCGGTAGTATTATTAAAACGAACTACCCCGTATCTATACAGCGGATTTCCGTTTATTTTTTTACTTATTGGCTCACCAAAAAGCCTTCTTAATTCAATTCCTAACTTTTTCATTGACATAATTTTCTGTTTTGAGTTCAATTCTATTATATCTTTTATCTCTGTTGCTGTTAAAAATTCTTTATAACCACCATTATCCGGCTGAGTGAAAAACTTTAATATCAATTCACGTTCAAAAGGAGTAGATTCAAAGTTAGTAGAAGTGCTTTCTAAAAGGCTCATTTCATCTTTGTTTAATTGCCAATCTTCGCCAGCTTCGTATGCCCTGTAAGCTTCCATAAATAATTCATCTTTATTAATTGAATTATAAAGCTCATGATCTATTGATAAAACTTCAATCGGTAATATCCTTGTATTGCCAGTAGGGTCGTTTATTACGTCTCTTTCGTTGCTTGTGCCACAAAGTACAGCCAAACGCTTAAAGTCTTCGTTATATCGAGCGTATGGAGCTCTCAAAGAGAAAACAGACTTTGATGTTAATTCTTTAAAACGTTTATCATCCTGTTTAGACTTGCCACCCATTTCATCATCCATAACAATTAGCTTTTGGCACATTAAAATATCATCATCTTTACCAGCATCAAGTTTAGATTCAGCGTAATATTTTCTTAATTCATTTGGAAGTAATCTTCTAAACCATTCAGTTTTACCAGAATTTTGACCACCTACTAATGCAAGTACAGAACGAACAGGATAACCATTATAAGCAGCAATTAAAGAAATTAACCATTTACGGATAAATAATTCTTTCATTGTAGAATTAGAGCGGATAGATTTACAAAGAAGTGAGATGTTTCCTGGACTTTTACGGTAAAGGTTTTTCTCAATATACCTTTGGATAGGGTTATATTCTGAAAGGAAATCGGAAAAAATAAAAGATTCACAAAGGTCTTTAGTAACCTCCTTAGTATTGAAGAACATTCTAGCCCGCAAGTAGATAGAGTTTATTTGTTCAGTTCTAATTTCCTTGCTTTTTTCTTCAATCATTCGAGTGATTGAGTTCCGTTCCATCGGGTGATTTTGGTTCATCCACTCAAAAAAAGCCTGAATTAACTGTTCTGTATCGCTTGTTGAAGCTTTTAAATCAATATCATTACGTGAGTAAACCTCTTCTACTAATCTCTTAGCTTGACTTTCATCAAGTCCGTTTAACTCTGTTAATTGCCTTACAACAGCCTCAGGTGTGCGACCTGATTTTTTTGCCATTGCTGCAATTTGAGTAGATTTATTTTCTTTTTGATTTTGTGGCGCATGGATGCCAACCTGTTTAAGCATGTAGTAAAGCGTTCCGGCTGTGATACCTTGCTTATTTCCTTTTAAAGCAATATCATATTGCTTATCAGCATGTCGGCTGTCATACTTATCAGATACAGAACAAAGAGCATGAAACCATTGCCTTCCGCTTTCATTAAATCCATCAGATATAGCAAAAGCAAGTTTGTAATATGATTCATAGTCTTGAGCAATATCGTGTCTTAGAGATACACATTCGTTAATCATTTCACCAACTACATCGCCAGCTAAAACAACAGGTAAAGAATAGTTTTTCTTAGGCTTATCAACTAAGTGTTTTGATATTTTAGATTTTTCATTAATAAATATTTCAGGATCGTAAGATACAAAACGAAGTGAAGCAGGGTTTTTTGGAGCTGCATCAACAATAATTCCAAAAGACTGATAATAATAGTTTTGAATCCATTTATAAGATTCTTTATGCTTATCAGGATTAACACGAATTATGATTGCAAGCCCTGCACCAGAAGCGCTTTTAAAAATAGCGTAAGTGTAAGGGTCTGTAATTAGTTGATTTTTATCTGTAAAATAATCAATGTCAATAGCAGAAAAACCAGAATGTTGAATTAAGTTTTCTTCTGTTCTTTCAACAAAAGTTCCTGCAATGGTTACGGCTGGTAAGCTTCTTTTAAGCGCATCCCTTTTAGACTTTTCGGGTTCAACTCTTATCAGTTCTATTTTATTTTTCCATTTACCATATTTGATATTATTAAGAAAATCATTGATAGTAATTATTTCATCAGATTTATGAGGTTGACCTTTAGCGGGTAGAGAGTTAAATAGAGAAATATTCATATTTTAATTTCTTAATAGGTAGTTAGTAAATTGGCAGTTATCTAAATCATTAACTTGACGATTAATCCATCCTGATTTATAGCCTTTAATTGAAGCATAGGTATTTACAGCATCTTCGCCCATTGAGCGAACAACCCTCCAAATGAAAGAAGATTTATATTTCTTGCTTTTTTCAAGCTCTAAAAGGTTATCAATAGAAAGTTGATCAATTCGCATCCCCTCTAAATTAGATGGTACTTTGGGAGTAACTTCAACCATAACACCTCCAATGGTTTGACCTTCTTTTACTGGAAAAATATATCCGCAATATTTGCAGGTTCTTGTTGATGCTGCAACAAGGCATCCACAAACACATTCTTTAACAGGAGCAACAGATTCTTTTTTTTCTTTTGGTTTTTTAAGTTTCCAAGTTCGAGGCTCATTCCACATGCCATGTCTATCGTGATTCATTCCAAAATCGAGTAAGACGAAATGTTCTTTATTAGGATAAATACGGCTACCACGACCAGCACATTGAAGAAATAAAGTCAATGATTTTGTTGCTCTATTCATGATTACACATTGAATAGAAGGTTCATCATAACCTGTTGTAAGTATTCCACAATTTACAATAACCTGAAAGGAACCAGCTTTGAATGCTGCTAATATCTTTTCTCTTTCTATTGTTGGAGTGTCGCTTGTAATGTATTCGGCTGAAATACCAGCATCTATAAAAGCGTAGTATGTAGCAATAGTATGTTTTATGTTTACGCAAAAAACAATAGTCTTTAATCCGTTAGCGTGTTTTCGCCATTCCTCAATAACTCCATCATAAAGCTTAGGTTTATCAAAATG
>Ga0326734_1000070_pt1 | contig 35990 bp, 35 predicted proteins | sample 15_GP2_1315_FD_207944 | JGI IMG/M metagenome (GOLD analysis project Ga0326734, IMG submission 207944) | Glacier ice microbial communities from Ngari, Tibet, China - 15_GP2_131.5 | ecosystem: Environmental > Aquatic > Freshwater > Ice > Glacier | place: China: Ngari, Tibet | collected 2018-07-18 | reverse complement strand
CCCTGGAGCAGGAGCAGGTCGTGCTCGACATCGTGAGCGCCGGGCTGGCCAGCACCGCCGCGCAGAGCGGCTACGGCACGCTCAGCGCCGTGCAGGCCCAGCAGGCGAGCCAGACCGACATCAAGATTGACAACGGCAACAAGGGCTTCGTGGCCCGCTTCACGCTCTACGTGACGGGTTTCGCCGGCGCGGGCAAGACCTTCATGGTGGCCGGCAACGGCATCGCCACGCTGGCCCGCCTGCTGGGCAAGGACAACGGGGCCAACAAGCTCCGGGTGATGAGCTCGGCGCCCCACGCCAAGCAGCAGGCCAACCTGCGCGACTCGCTGCAGAGCGCGTCCGACCTGCTGGCCGTGGAAAGCAACGAGCTGGGCGTGATTCTGGGCGCGCTGCGCGCCGACACGCTCGACGCCGACGTGCTGGTGGTCGACGAGGCCACCATCCTCAACGACGAGTTCGCCAACAACCTGGTGCTGGAAGTCGAGAACTTCAACCAGCGCCGGCTCGCCGCCAACCCCGGCGCCAACGCCGTGCGCCTGCTGCTGCTGGGCGACCCGGCCCAGCTGGCGGGCACCCAGACCAGCGGCAACCGCGACCGCGAGCACCTGTTCACCGAATCCAGGCACCTGATTAAGCCCACCGCCCGGGCGCTGACCCAGGTGTACCGCACCGGCCTGCAGACCCTGTTCACGGGCCAGGACGTGTATCGCGGCCGCATCCTGAGCACCGTGCAGGGCGTCAACCGCGACGCCTCGCCCATCGACGGGCTGACCTGGGACCAGCAGGGCACCGACCCGCTGACCCTGAGCGGCGTGCGCTACCAGACGGTGGGTGACCAACGCCTGCAGATTAAGGAGCACATCGCCGCCGTGGAAGCCTGGAACGCGGCCAACCCCACCCTCAAGCCCCGCACGCTGGCCGTCATCGTCTCGCCCAGCGACGTGGCCGAGGAAATCAAGCAGCTTGTCCTGCTGGGCGTAGCCGGCGCGGCCGAGTACGTCACCGACTCCCAGAAGACCGGCACGCTGAGCGTGGACAAGGCCCAGGGCCAGAGCTTCACCTACGTGTACGCCAGCCTCAACGAGCGCGACCTCGCCGGCTCCAACGGACTGAGCGGCACCCAGCTCAACCGCCCCGACTCCACTCTGCGCGCCCTGAACGTGTCGCTGAGCCGCGCCCAGCAGTACGCCAGCATCCGGCTGCAGAAGGGCCAGACGCTGCCGGTCAACCCGAAGGACGCCCAGAGCGGCTTCACCGACGAGACCCCGGCCGCCCGCACGACCCGCAACCAGGGCAAGCTCGACAGCCTCGCCGCCCTGGCCAAGCTCAGCGCCACCGCCGGCACCACCGGCGGGGCCCAGGCCCCGGCCAGCGCCGGCGCGACGCCCGGCACCAATTCCGGCACGACAACTCCCACCGTGGCCGAGCAGCTGGCCGACCTGCAGCTCGCCCTGGACTGGGCCCTGACCAGCCCGCTGCTCGCCGACGACCCCATGCGCCTCGACGCGCTGGACAACTTCCTGATGCCCGACGTGCTGACCCTGCAGCTGGACGCGGCCAACCAGACGCCCCAGGAGCAGCAGGACGTGGAGGACTTCCGCCAGAAGGTCATCGCCGCCCAGGGCGTGCTGCAGGCCGCCATCGCCGCCGCCGGCCCCCAGAGTTCGGCATCGACTACGCCGGGGACTACCGGCGCCACCGCCGGCGCTACTCCCGGCGCTACTCCCGGCACGACTGCCGGCACGACTGCCGGCGCTACTCCTGGCCCGGTCGTAATCAGCGGCCCGATTGTGCTGGCCCCCGTCACGGCCTTGGTCGACCTAATCGAGACGCTCACCGGCGCCGGCATCGGCCAGGCCCCCGGCACGCCGACGGCGGACGCTTTGGCCGGTGCGCCCAGCGCGCTGGACGAGGCCGCCGACACCGACGACGAGCCCGACGGCTTCCTGGCCGGCAGCGAAAGCGCGGCGCCCGCCGGCACCTCGGTAATCGGGCAGCTCGTGGACGAGGCCGCCCAGCAGCTCAGCGGCCTGGCCACGGCCATCGTCGCCGCGCGCACGGCTTTCAACAACCACCTGGCTGCGACCACCGGCCTGGACCCCACGGCCATCGCCGCCGTCAACCAGCTGCTCACCCAGGCCGAGGGGCACTACGCCGCCCTGCAGGCCCGCCACGAAGCGGCCATCGCCCAGGGCGTGAGCCTGCCCACCGACGCGGGCGGGCAGGTGCTCGACAGCGCGGCCGACGCGCCCCAGCAGGCCGGCCTGTTTATCATCCTCGACCCCGAGGGCTTCCCCACCGGCGCGGTCTACCAGCACCCCGAGGTGGACCCGGCCACGGGCGCGACCATTTTCAAGCCTTACGAAGAGACGTTTGCCGGCTCGCCCATGCAGCGCATGCTGCAGCTGCAGGCCTGGACGCGCAAGCAAATCAAGGAGCTGCGCGCCGCCCAGATTGCCATTGACAACAACAGCGTGAGCCTCTTGGCCAACGGCAGCAAGGGCATCCTGCACCTGCACGTGCAACCGGCTTTGGCTCCCGCCCTGGCCGCCCAGCAGGCCCGCGAGCGCCAGACCAAGTCGGGCGTGTTCGCCCGCCTCTACCAGCGGGTGCTCGGCGCCGTGCGCCGGGACGTGGAGGACGACGTGAGCAAGGGCCTGACCCACACGGGTGACCAGGGCCAGCTGCTCAACGCCGACTTCAAAGGCCTGGCCCGGCCCGACGGCAGCGGCACCTTTGACGGCAACGGCACCTTCCGGGTGCGCTACCAGGACGCCGGCTTCGAGCACGCCCTGACCACCGACGCGACCAGCAACCCGGTGTTCAGCCAGCAGCTGTTCCTGATTGAGTACGTCGAGGACGGGCACACCGTCACGGTGGGCGCGCTGCGCAAGAACGTGGACGCCGCGCCGGGCACGGTGCGGGCCACCGCCCAGGGGCAGCTGCCGCTCGACGCGGCCCTGCTGCACGTGGCCGGCCGGCCCGACGGCGTGGGGCTGGGCACCAGCCTCTCGCTGGAGAGCGTCAAGCCCGCCCGCTACCAGGAGCTGACCGATTTGCCCGAGGCCCAGAGCCTGGGCGACTTCCGCCGCCAGATGGCCGCCAAGGGCATCGCCGTCTCGGAGCCCTACGTGGTGACGGTGGCTTCGGGCCGCCGCGAGAACCAGGACACCAACGTGCTGCTTGCCTCCGGCTTCGCCGCGCACGCCGACGGCCACGCCGACCCGGACGACACCCGCCGGGGCTTCTCGGGCCGGGCGGTGGTGTTCACCTCCTTCACCGACGCGGCCGACCCGCTCACCAAGGCCGCCGCCGTCACCCGCGTCATCGCCGACGCGCTGGCCCTGGGCAAGACCAAGAAGTGGACGCCCCAGCAGGTGGCCGACTACCTGTACTTCAACCACGAGCTGGAGATGGTGCTGCTCGAGAACAAGCCCGCCGGCCTGGACGACTACCTCAACGGGCTCTTTGAGCGCGGCGACGGGGCCAGCCAGCTGCGCACCGGCGCCCAGCTCGACGAGCACCTGGTGACCATGCTCACCACGGGCGGCGCCCTGGACTACCGCCGCAGCGAGGCCGAGCGCAAGGCGCGCTGGAACGAGAACCGCAAGCGCATCAAGAAGATGCTCTTCGGCACGTTCCAGGCCCGCGGCAAGGTCGACCCCACCCAGAAGAACCTGAGCAAGGGCAAGATTCGCGGGCTGGTGAGCAAGCTTCTCAACCTGTACACCGACTACCAGGGGGCGGGCACCGGCACGGCCCTGTTCGTGCCCGTGGCGCGGCCCGCCAACGCGCCCGTCGTCACCGGCGCCCCGCTGGCCTACGCCTTCAACCCGGCGCTCGCCGCCGAGCTGGGCGCCGCGCTCAGCCCCGCGCAGCAGGCCCACCTGACCCACATCTTCAACCTGCACGTGCAGCAGGACAACGAGCGCTTCAACGCCGGCACCCAGAAGGACCCGGTCACCGGCAAGGCGATTCCCCAGAGCTACAACGCCCGCTACGCCGAGGACCTGCTCTACTACCTGGGCTACCTCGACCAGCAGCCCGGCTTCCAGGGCCAGCTCAGCCAGGCCTGGGACGCCGACACCCAGAACACCAGGCACTACTACGGCAAGCTGGGCAACCAGGTGCAGATTAACCCGGTCGTCAACGCGGCCGAGCGCACCGGCACGTTCAGCGTGATGGCCAGCGCCCCCGGCCTGGACAGCGACCAGACCCTGCGCACCAAGCGCAGCGACAAGTCCATGCCCGGCGTGGTGGTGAACCTGCAGAGCGTGTGGGCCGAGGCCAGCAAGGCCGCCGCGGATGCCGCTGCGGCTACTGCCGCCGGCCCGACTAACTCCGGCCCGGCAGCTCCGGCCCGGCGCGGCTTCCAGCCCGGCCGCCGCCTGCAAAGTCGCAACCTGTTCGGACTGACCACCGGCAACGCCACCCCGGCCCAGGCCACGGCCCGCGCGGCGTACATCTTCGGAAGCTCGGTGGGCGTCAAGTTCAACGAGTTCGCCGACTTCGCCAGCGAGCTGGGCTCCATGATTCAGGGCGTGCTGCACTACAACCAGGCCGCCGACGGTCTGATTGACCGTGATACCATTGACCACGAGATTGTGCACCGCCTCATGCGGGTCATCGCCCCCAAGCTGCGGGCGCGCATCTACGAGCAGACCCGCGGGCTCATGCAGGCCCAGGGCGTGCCCGGCGCGGCCCAGGCCACCATCAAGGAAGTCGACGAGTGGCTGGCCCTGCACGGCGGGGCTCATTTGCGCGACTTTGACCAGAAGGGCGCTACCTTCCGGGCCCGCACCCAGGCCCTGCGCCAGCGGTTTCCCGCCCTTTACGACTTCTTCATGTGGCTGCGCGACGCTTACCGCAACCTGCTGCGCCACCCCGACTACATCGCCCAGGTGTTTCAGGACGCGGCTTCCGGCCGCTACCAGGGCGCCGCGTACCGCGAGGCGGTCTACGAGTTTGACGACGAGCGCCTGCTGAGCCGCAACGTGCAGGGCCAGCGCCTGGCCGACTGGCAGACGCTGGAAACCCTCTTCGGGGGCCGCGAGCGCCTGCAGATTCTCACCGAGGACGTGGCCAGCGACATCTACCGCCACCACTACGGCTACGAGCCGGGCAAGCCCTACCAGAACATCGCCGCCGCCATCGCCGAGGTGCGCGCGGCCTACCTGGCGGACGCGGCCTACGGCGCGAGCCAGGGCCTGCCCGCCGCCATGGCCGCCGGCCAGGACCAGGAGACCCACCACTACGCCAAGATGCAGGCGCTGGCCCAGGCCTGGGCCCTGCCCGCGCCCGACAGCACGGTGGACGCCGAAGAGCTGCTCGACCGCGAGGCCCTGCTGCCCTTCGACCTGATTGTGCGCCACGCCATGCCCTTCGTTTCCACGCGGCAGCGCAACGCCGAGGTGAGCGACGGCCTGAACCCGGGCGAGACCAGCGAGGCCGAGCACGACGGCAATCAGGGCGGGGAAGAGAACCCCGAGGAAACCCAGGGCAGCGTCGATACCGACGGGCCCAACGAGAACCTGGGCGGCAGCAGCCGCCAGGCCATCGGGCGCACCACGGAGTACCTGGCCGACAAGAACCGCGAGGCGACCATGAGCGAGCTGCTCAAGTTCCACTTGCAGAGCGTGCCCCACTACGAGTACGACGGGGCCACGGGCCAGTACCGCAAGTCGAGCCGCTACTTCAAGAGCGACCCGCGCCGGGTGGAGGACGTGTACCGCCGGGCCGACGCCTTTGCCCGCGAGCGGGCCGCCAAGCGCGGCGAGCGCGTGATTACCATCGAGGACCTCAAGGCCGGGGTCGCCAACGTGATGGCCAACAGCACCAGCGACACCCGCGACGTGGCGGCCAGCGTGTTCGCCCACTTCTTCAACGAGACCACCGACCGGCTGCGCGACCCCAAGACCAACGCGCTCTACACCGGGCGGCGCATCGACACCCGCGAGCTCGACCCGAACACCGGGGAGTGGGTCTCCAACCAGGACTACAGCTACTCGCTGCACGAGGTGGCCTACGCCAACGGGGCCTTCGGCCGCATGGACCCCGCCGACGGCAGCGCCCTGCCCTTCGTCATTGAGAGCCAGCGGCTGCTGAGCCAGCTCATGCAGCACTTCAACAACATCGAGCGCCGCAGCTTCCTCAACGTGGACATGAACCGGCCCACCGCCACGCTGAGCGACCAGAAGGGCGGCGCCAACAAGATTAAGAACCTGAACCAAAGCACGCTGGTCGGGCGCTTCTTCGTTAAGCAGGGCAACACTTACGTGCCCAACCCGGCCGTGCTGCAAAGCCTGCTCGACCGCGGCTTCACGGTGTCGGTCAGCGCCGAGCACGGCGACCGGGCCATGTTGCGCTACAAAGACCAGGACTTCCTGCGGATAGGTTTCGGCATGAGCAGCGGCGAGAACGCCTTCGTGATGCACTCGGCGGGCGTCATGCCCGGCGTGGCCCCTTCCGCCATCGAGGACGGCCTCTTCGAGCTCTTCCGCCTGAGCGGGCTGAGCGTGCCGCGCAAGCTGCTCCAGCAGCTGCTCGACAACGAGGGCCGCACCCAGATTAGCCAGCAGCGGGGCTTCCGCAACTTCCTCGACTTCGGGGGCGACATCGTGGGCAAGCTCGTGGCGCAGGCCCTGGGTGCCCACGTGCGCAGCGGCCAGAACACCGAGCTGCTCACCAAGCTGGGCGTCGACGCGGCCAACCCGCGCCGGTTCTGGGCCGACCCGCAGCTCGACGGCATGGTGGACGACATCCTCGAGCCCCTGGGTCAGAAGAGCAAGGGCGAAAAGCTGATGGCCTACTCCCCGTCCTACTACTTCGGGTTCGTGGACAAGCTCGCCAACTTCCAGAACGAGCTGCTGCAGGCCCGCCAGCCGCGCTACGAGCGCAGCCCGGAGAACGAGAAGATTTACCGCGACCAGCTCCAGAACGCCGGCTTCCAGCGCCTGGCCGAGCTGGGCCTCGAGGCCCGCGACGCGGCGGCTGAAACCAAGGACGGGCCCGGGCACACGGAGTGGAGCCAGCCCCGGGGCCGGCTGTTCCGCCCGGCGCTGTTCTCCCCCGCCGGCTCGCCCATCGGGCACCGCAACCGGGTGGCCAGCGGCGAGTGGAAACTCACGCTGCACCTGGCCAACGCCCTGACCAACGAGGCCAAGGGCCGCAAGAAAAGCCTGGTGGGCAGCTCGCCCGCCGAGCTGCACCGCGTGGCCATCGACAAGCTCTTCGGCGGCGCGTTCGACAAGATTGCCGGGGAAGAGATGAGCGGCAACGCCGACCAGGTGCAGGTCACCCTGCTCGGGGCGGCCGTGTCCGACAAGGCCACGCAGTACACCCCGCAGGTCACCCACGCCAACTGGCGCAAGGGCATCTTCGCCAGCAACAGCACCGCCACCCGGCAGGAGCTGCGCAACATCAAGCGCGGCTACGACGCCCTGTTCGCCGAGGACGTGGTCAACCGCCTGGCCACGGCCCTCGACGAGGGCTTCGGCCGGCAGCAGGCCAGCGCCGAGTTCGCCGCGCTCTCCCCGGACGAGCAGCAGGCCACGACCCGCAAGAACGAGCAGGTCACGCGCGTGCTGCGCCAGCTGCAGGCCGAGGGCAACGTGCCCCGCCTGCTGCGCTTCTACAACACCCAGCTCGCCGCCCGCCCCTACCTCACCCAGGGCAGCACCGGCCTGATTAAGGGCATCGACTTCGAGGGCAACGGCAGCCAGCTCGGCAGCCGCCTGCAGAACATCCTGACGATGGGCGACAACGAGTTCATCGACGCCATCAGCGCCGGCAACCGCGAGGAAGCCCTCAAGATTGCCCGCGACGGCTACCGGGCCCTGCCCACCGCGCTGGTGGAGAAGCTGGCTTCCCGCGGCCTGCTGGGCGAAGACTGGAACGTGCAGGAGAACAACGCCTTCCTGAGCAACAACAAGGACTTTCACCGGGCCACCATTCCCGTGCGGGACAGCAAGGGCGACATCATCGGCGAGCGCCCCCACCCGGCGCTGCTGGTCTTCGCCCAGACCAACCTGGTGCACCAGTGGCACATCGACAACGCCCTACTCAACTCCGAGCTCTACTTCAGGAGCGAGGCCGACAAGGTCAAGCGGGCCATCATCAACTCGACCAACTACGAGGCGCCCGACGTGACGACCCCGCGCGGCCTGGGCAAGCGCGGGCAGCTGCTGCTGGTGCGCGACCGCACCTGGGCCAGCCTGTACGCCACCAACGAGCAGGGCAACCGCGACCTGTACTTCCACGAGGACCCGGTCACCGGCGAGAAGATTTACCACAAGACCGCGGTCGACGTGGACAACGCCTTCCAGGTGCTCGAGGCCATGAGCGAGGAAGGCCTGGGCTTCAAGGTCGACGAGCTTAAGAAGAAGGGCTTTCTGCTCGACGGCTGGGGCGCCATCAACCCGCTGCAGTGGATTCTGCAGAACGAGAGCGGCGGCAACAAGAACACCGACCGCTCCCAGCGCAAGACCGGCATCTTCGACGCCCGCAGCGAGGACGGCGGGCCCATCCTGGGCAAGGCCTCCTTCGGCATCCTGGGCAACGCCTACCTGCGCCTGGCCAACCAGCACGCCTACCACCAGCTGGCCCAGAGCCTGGGCGGCTACGACTCGCCGCTGTTCGCGGCCTGGCAGAACATCCGCAGCGCGGGCAACCCGCTGACCCAGGCTCCCTGGACGGACGCCGAGCTGGACGCCGACGCCGACTGGTTCGCGCTGCACGAGCACTTCATCCGCCCCGAGAACCGGGCGGCCCTCGAGCCTTATTTGCGCGGCACCGTGCTGCTGGACTCGAGCATGAAGGTGGCCATCCGCCGCCTCAACGAGGTCACCGACGAGGTGTTCGCCGCCCTGGGCTTCGACAACAGCAAGACCGGCCCGATTGTGAACCTGAACCAGGACACGCGCAAGGCCGACATCGCCAACATCACCCAGGAAAACCACATCATCGCCGTGCTGGGCCAGAACTTCCGCTCGTCGATTCAGGTCTACGACCTGCTGCGGGTGCTGGCGCTCGACGGCAGCATCGAGCTCAACGGCCTCATCAAGGCCGCCGGCAGCAAGGAGCACTTCATGGGCCAGCTCGAGCGCATGCTGGAGAACCTCAACAACACGAGCAACACGCTGGACATGGCCCGGGCCCGCCTGAGCCCCAACCTGCCGCTGCTCGAGTCCCAGCTGCGCAACGCCATCGCCACCGGCCTCAAGCAGTACAGCACCCGCCAGCGCTTCTCCGGTCTGCGGGCCACCGTGCAGAGCTCGACCGGCCTGGTCAACATGTACAACGTGCGCCAGGCCGACGCGACCGGCGCGGTGCAAACCCTGCGCTACACCAAGGAAGACCTGCTGCGCAAGGGCCTGGCCACGGTCAACGGCCGGGGCCAGCTGGTGTTCGCCGCCGGTACCGACATCGAGACCGACGAGCTGCACTTCATGCGCCTCTACGAGAAGAACGCCGACGGCACCCGCGGGGCGCTGCTCGACCCGGAGAAGACCCGGGCGTTCGTCCGGGCGCGCATGCGCTACGAGAAGTACGGCGACCTGCCGTTGGACTTTAATGTGACCAAGGCGTCAGACGGCGAGCGTCGTCGGCTGGAGAGCCAAGGCAAGCGCGAGCGCATCACGCGGGAAACCGGCCGTGAGCCGCTTGCACTCCAGTCTATTCTACCCAACGGGGAAAGCTGGAAGTTTGTCTTGCAACCCGACGAAACAACTGACTTTTATAAACTACAGAACGTCAACGGATATGAGCAGTTCGTGCTGGTACCCGACGCGCTGCAGACCATCAACAAAACCGGGAGCAACGCGCCGCTGGCCGCCGGTACCCAGCAGCTGGTTACTGCCTGGAAGCAGGTTGAAATGGCTTTTGCCAAGCACGGCCGCGACTGGAAAAGCCCCGAAGGCGCTCAGCGCCGCGCCAGCGCCCTGCGTGAAGCCCAGGCTTTGGCCGGTAACGACACCCGTTCCATCGGCGAACGCACCGCACGGGAAGTGGTCGACTCGATGCTGCCCGGTCTGCTGCTGGAACCGATGGAAATCATGATTCCCCGCGACTTCGTCAAGGAGTTTCAGATTCCGGCCGACAAGAACGTGACCGACATCAACGAGGAAGGCGAAGCTTTCTTCGTGAATCAGCAGACCGCTGCCGCCCAGGCCAAGGCCGGGGCCGGCGTGGTTCTCACGCCCGAGCAGACGGCCGCGGCCACCGCGCTGGGGCAGCAGCTGTGGACCAACTGGCAGAACATGCTCCAGGTCAAGGCCACCCGCATCCCGGTGACCAACCTCAACTCGCTGCAGATGACCAAGGTGGTCGCCTTCTTCGACGGGCAGAGCAACACGGCCCTGGTGCCGAGCGAGATGCTTATCGTGGCCGGCGCCGACAACGACGGCGACATGATTACGCTCGAGTTTCTGCAGCTGGCCAAGGACGGCACGGTGCCCCAGGACACGTACCAGACGGTCGACGAGCAGCGTAAGCAGCAGCGCCAGCAGCAGGCCCGCGTCAACCCGGCCCTCACTGCGGCCCAGCTCGACGAGCTGTTCCCGGCCCTGGTGGCGGACGAGAACGGCGTGAATCCGGGCAAGGCGGTGGCGGTGGACGAGACCGGTGCACCGATTATCAAGAAGCGCAACCCGCTGCGGGCCCGCCACGAGATGTTCAACCTCAAGAAGGGCATCCTGACCGACCCGTTCAACGTCGACCAGCTCTTCAAGCCGATTGATTTCTCCGACCTCGACCCTTCGGTGGACGAGTACAAGGCCCGCACCGGCCGGGCGACCGACGACGGGCAGAGCGGCGGCGCGGAGGACACGGCCAAGTACGGCCCGCTGCGCGGCTTCTACCGCCAGGCCCACAACGTGGCGCTCTGGACGGCCAACCAGGCCGGCAAGTCCGGCGTGGGCCCGCTGGTGAAGGGGCGCGAAATCTTCGACGCTGCTTACACCGTGCAGCAGCACTACCGCACCCAGGCCAGTAATGCCCGGCAAGGCGTGCCCGAGTTTGCGCCATTCGGACAGGGCGGAGAAGTGGAAGCCCTAGCCTCGTTCGGGCAGCCCATCTACTTCCTGGGCGAGCAAATCAGCGAGCTCACCGAGGCGGCCCGCCCGATTACCTACATGTTCGAGGGCAAGAGCAACGCCAGCCTCGACAACGCCAAGGACCCCAAGCTGGGCTACCTGAACCTGAACTCCGACACCTGGGGCCCGTACTCGGCGGCCATGATGGGCCTGCAGGACTACAAGCTGGTCAACGCCCTGCTCAATCATCCTTTCGCCCGGCGCGCCGTGCAGCGGGTGCAGCGCGAGAACAACATCAACGCCGACTTCCACAAGAACCTGCTCGACGAGCTGCGCCGCCAGCTCACCAACGAGGCCGACACGTTCGACCGCCGGGGCCAGTTCGTAGAGAGCGAGACCCAGCAGTGGATGAAGTGGGGTCTGGGCTACACCGCGCCCAACGTGGCCGACGCCGTGGCCGCCGACGCCCAGTCCACGGCCCTGATGGTGCCCGGCGACGAGGCCCCGGCCATGCCGACGGAGAACCAGCGCAAGAACCAGAGCCTCTTCGACCGGGTGCAGGCCCACCAGAAAGGCCTCTTCGACCTGCACCAGCAGGGCCACAACGTGTACCCCGACCTGCGGGCCGACTTCCTCAACGAGAGCCCCACCCCGGAGCAGGAGTACGAGGTGCAGAAGTACGTGATTGAGAACCTGTTCCTGCTCACGGCCCGCGCCGAAGAGCTCATGGACGCCCAGGGCGTGCTGGGCGTGCTCGACGGGGTCGAGGGCGACGAGCAGGACAACCAGCGCCAGCTCAAGAAGCTGCTCAGCGGCCTGGGCTACGGCTCGATGCCCCTGAGCCAGGGCATCGCCAAGCTGCGCCTGCTGGCCAGCGAGGACCCGGCGGCGCGCGAGAAGGAAATCCGCCGCAAGAAGTTCCTCACCCTCAACACCCGGGCGATGTTCGAGACCAACGGCTTCCTGCGCGCGGCGACCCTGGCTTTGGTCCACGACCAGGACATTCTTAACGAGCTTTTCAGCGACCGCAGCCCGCAGGTGCGCAGCGCCTTCGCGGCCCTCGAGGCCCAGAACCCCTACTTCTTCCGCCAGAAAGCCAACGCCAAGCTCCGCTACCGCGAGTTTGCCCGCTGGGTGGACGCGCAGTTCCTGGCCAACCCGGCGCACAGCTGGGTGAACCTGAGCGCGGAAGAGCAGCTGACTCATCCCCTGCTGCCCGCCCTGGCCAAGCACGATTTGGGCACGGTCAACGGCCGCACCCGCTTCGTGCGCGACGCCGCCCAGTACCTGCAGCAGGTGCGGATGGACGACGCGGCCAACCGCCAGTACCCGGTCAGCGCCAGCGAGCTGCTGAGCCAGCTGCAGACCTCGGCCCACGTCGACTTCGGCGGCGAGTACATCGAGCTGGCCAACGGCATCGACCTGAACCCCCAGGACAAGCGGCTGCTGGCCACCCAGTTTCAGGAGATGGGCGCCAAGTTCGGCGCCAGCGGCCGGGCCCTGCAGCAGGTGCTGGCCATGTACTCGCTGCTGCACCACGGCCTGAACCTGGGCCGCGGCTCCTTCACCGAGGTGCTCAGCCCCGAGGCCGTGCGCGGCTACAGCGCGTTCCGCGACCAGTACCACGAGGCGCTGCAGGCGGAAGGCGACCGGATGCAGCCGGCCACCAAAGCTGCCGACGAGCAGGTGAGCCCGGCGCTCAACGCCCAGCTCCAGGCCCTGGCCGGGTTCACGGACGAGTTCCAGGCCTACTACCCGCTCAGCACCAAGGAGTGGAAGCGCGCCAAGCCGATGAGCGACGAGCAGCAGGAGCAGTACGACAGCCTGCCCGACGAGGTGCAGCTCCAGCAGGGCCCCCGGCCCCGGAGAAGCACTCTTTACATGCCGGCCGACGAGCTGCCCGAGCGGCTGAGCGTCGACGAGCTGCGGGCCGGCACCGCGGGCCTGACCCGGCGCACCGACGCCGAGCTGCCCCGTTACATCCACCTGCCCAACAAGCAGGCGGGCACCCAGCTCTACCGCCGCGACGAGCGCGGCGGCAAGCCGGTCTGGCAGCGCCAGTACCCCACGGCCCACGCGCGGCTTAACCGCTACGGCGAGTACGCCTACAGCGCCGCGCCGGTGTTCGCCAACGAGCAGGACCTGGCCGGCGCCGCCCTGCGCGAGAGCCCGGCCTACGTGGCGTTCCAGGCCAAGGCCCGCGCCTACGCCGTGCGCAACAAGTTGCTGCGCACCGACCAGGAAACGGGCGACCAATCCTACGAGGTCAAGCTCACCGGCAACCAGACGCTGGTGGTGACCGAGAAGGTGGAGTGCTCCACCGGCGTGAGCCTGGGTTAGGAGGGCTGGTAATTAATCGTTATTTTTTGGTCTATGCAGTGCTCTCTAGTTTCCCGGCCCACGGCCACCGTTTCTCTTCGTGCCCCCCGGATGGCGCCGGCGCGCGAGCTGGTCAACGCCCGGCTCGCGCACCGCACCGCCGAGCTCTTCCGCGGCCTCTACCCCGGCCTGCAGCTGGAAGAGAACCCCGACCCGCAGGCGCCCGCCGGGCAGGTGGGCGCCGACGGGGTGACGCGCTACAACCCGCGCACCTTTGACCCGACCACGCTCTTTCACGAGCACGGCCACATCTGGTTCGCCCCGGTGCAGGCGGCCTTTCCCGAGCAGGCCAACGGGCTGCTGAGCCAGATGCGCGGCACCCGGGCCCTGGCCCGGGCCGAGGCGCTCTACCCCGAGCTCGACGGCGTGGGTCAGCAGACCGAAGCCTTCATGGAGGTGATTGGCCAGACCGGCAGCCGGGCCCTCAAGGGCTACGAAGAGCGCGCCCAAAGCGCGCTGGGCCGCTTCTACAACCTGCTCGACCGCTGGCTCTACGAGCTGACGGCGCGCCGGTTCGAGGGCCGGCTCGCGTCCGGCACCGTGACGCTCGACCAGGTCGTGCGCCACATCAGCCGCGAGCTCATCTACGGCGAGCGCACCGGCACGGGCCGGGCGCGCGCGCTCACGACCAGCGCGCTGCGGCAGCTCATTCCCGCCGCCCTCGACCAGCGCCTGGGCCTGCCCAACACCGTGGCCGACCTGATGGAGTTCGTCTCGGACAAGCACACCGGGGCCTCGCGGCGCGGCGTGGAGACCACGGTGGACAACAAGTACCACGACACCAAGGGCCGCGACACGTTCTTCGTGTACAGCGAACAGCAGGGGGGCTCGATTCCCTACACCTTCTCGGACACCGACATGAGCGTGCGCAAGCGCGAGATTCGCGAGAAGGTGCTGCTGCACGCGGCCGAAAAGGAATCCTACTTCACCGAGCTGGTGACCGACTTCTTCGGGCTCTCCCGCAAGGACCGCCAGGAGCGCATGCACGGCAAGGACCCCTCGCCGGCCGCCAACGCCGACCGCATGCTGACCCAGCAGCTGCACGAGCTGTTTCCCGGCTTCGAGGACGGCGACACGGTGGTGGCCTACGGGGCCACCACCAGCCCGCAGTACTACGACGCGGCCTTTGACACCGGCAGCCTGGTGCTGCACATCTCGGCCCGGCCCGACGCCAGCGGCCGGCCGGTGGTGGCCCTGGCCTCGATGACGGACGAGAGCCTGCGCGAGACGGCCAAGGGCGAGTCGCTGTTCAGCGGCATCTTCCTCACCGACGAGCAGGGCAACGACCAGAAAAGCACCTGGAACAAGTTCAAGCTGCTGCGCCAGCGCTACGGCGACAACCTGAAAATGACCCGCACCGCGCTCAACCTGCACGGGCTGCAGCTCCAGCTGCTGGCCATGCACCTGGCGCAGCAGCACGGGGTGAAGGTGAGCAACCTGGCCGTGGGCAAAATCGACAACCGCAAAATACTGCCCGGCCAGGCCAAGCTGGTGAGCACCAACCAGACCCGCCAGGTGCTGCCTTTGCCGTTGCTGCTGGCCCTGAAAGCCATCCGCCAGAGCCCGCCGGTGCGCGCGCTGCTCACGGCCGCCCCGGTCGGCAGCGAGGCCCACACCCTGCTGCGGGTGCTCGACGACGACAAGCTCTACCAGGCCGAGGACTACGCCGGCTCCGCGCTCGACGCGCTCGAGCGCAACTACGCGGCCCTGCCGGGCATGGCCCCGGGCGACGCCAGCCGGATGCTGGGCGAGCTGCGCCGCTACCGCCAGCAGGTGGGCGCGGCGGCCGGCCCGGTGGACCGGGCGGTGAGCGCGCGGGCTCTGCAGGACGTCATCTTCGGTCACCTGAAAGAGCTGCACAGAATGTTCGGCCCCCACAACGCCGACCTGAACGCCGACCCCGGATTCATCCTGCTCACCGAGGCCTGGCAGGAGCTCTCCGGGCTCAACAAGCACCTGAACCTGCCCGGCCTGGCCGGCAGCGTGGAAAGCATCTACACCAGCTTCTCGGCCACCGTCAACCCGTTCATCCAGCATTTCCTGCAGACCTGGGACGCGGCCCGCAACGTGGTGACCGACCGGTTCCTGGCCTACAAGCAAAGCAGCAACGAGCTGTACGCCGCGCTCATCAAGGAAGTCGAGGGCACCGGGCTGCGCACGGTGGGCAACCGCATCGTGCACCGCGAGAGCGCCTACTACCGGCACCTGCTGCGCCAGGAGACCTTTGACTGGCGCAACCCCAAGACGGGCCTCAACGAGCAGAAGACCGTGCCCGTGTACGCGCTGCTGGTGCCGGGCAGCGCGGAGTTCGACAAGCTGGGCCCGGCGGCTCAGAAGCTCATCAAGCACCAGCTCGCCCAAATCAAGGAGCACGTCACGGCCCGCCACCAGCGCGACCTGAACGCGAAGGGCAAGAGCCTGGACCCGGCCGAGCTGGAGCAGTGGTATCAGGAGAACTGGGGCGACGGGCGCATCCCGCTGGTGCGCGCCTCGGTGCGCTCGCAGGTGTTCCGCGGGGAAATCGCCGACGCGGGCAAGGAGTGGCTCGAGCGGCTGCTCGACGACAACCCCCTGCACGACGACACCGACGAGGCCGGTTACCACACCCTGAACGACACCTACTTCATCCAGGGCGGCGAGGGCACCTACGGCTCGGAGTTCCGCGCCCGGCAGCTGGGCCTGGAGCTGGACCCGGACTACCACAACGCCCAGGGCAAGCCCGAAGAGCACTACCGGCTGGCCGCCGACGGCCTGGACCGCAACAACCAGCTCGAGGACGACCTGCGCCAGGCCTTCGACATCTTCGAGATGAACCAGCTCAAGCGCGAGCTGCTCGACGACGCGGCCGTGCACCACAAGATGGCCAAGGCCGCGATGCGCAAGCGCGAGGACGAGATTGGCTCGTTCACCCGCAAGACCGAAAACAGCGCCGACGGCAGCAGCAGCGAGGACCGCTCCCCGGACGAGAAAGACCTGGACGCGATGATGAACAAGCTGCTGTTCAGCAAGCGCCAGGAAGCCAACGGCGTGGGCATGAAGCGCCTGCGCAACCTGGGCAGCGTGGCCGGCTCAATCACCAGCAGTGTCGCCATGGGCTTCAACCCGATGGTGGCCGTCAAGAACCAGGCCCAGTACATGGCCCGGGCTGTCAGCATCGCCCTGGCCAACGGCAAGGACGACGTGATGTTCGGCATGCCCGACATCGCCTGGGCCGCCAAAGAGTTTTTTAAGCCCGCCGTGCGCGCCAAGCTCTACGCCCTGGGCATCAAGTACCGGATGCTGCGCACCGACGAGCACGACTTGATTAACGAGACCAACATCTCGGGCCGCAAGCGCCAGCTGCTGGGCGACATCAGCTACCTGAGCATGTGGACCAGCAAGATTCAGGACGACGCCTCGGCCTTGTTCACCCTGCTCTGCCAGATGCGCCACGAGAACACCTGGGACAGCTACAGCTACGACAAGGCCAGCGACACGCTGGTCTACAACGAGCAGGCCGACCGCAAGCACCGGGGCGACGCCGTGGTGGACGCCGTGCACGCGAGCCTGATTCAGGACGGCACCCTGCCGCCCGGCGGCAAGCTCGACCGGGCCTACGATGGCTTCCTGCGCCGGAACCTTAACTCCATCCGCGAAGAGATGATGGGCGGCTACGACGTACTTTCCCAGACCTCGCTCGACACCCAGTGGCACGGGGCGATGTTCAAGCAGATGCGGGGCTGGCTGCTGGCCCGGGTGACGGGCGCGTTCGGCGACGAGCGGATTCACCCCAACCGGGGCCGGTACGACAGGATTACCGGCGAGCGCGTGAACGACTACCAGGCCGGGGTGTTCACCTCCCTGCTCAAGTACATGGCCAACGCCGCCACGTTCGGGTACATCCTGCCCAGCGAGCTGAAAAACCTGACGGCCACCGACCGCAAGAACCTGCGGCTCATCATGTACAACACGGCCATCGCCGCCTCGCTCTACCTGGTGGGCCGCGCGCTGGCCGGCGGGTTCGACGACGACAAAGACAAGAGCATGAGCACCGTGGCCGTGCTCGACGCGGCCATCAGCGAGACGCTCTTCATCTACCAGGCCGGCACGCTCTACAACGCCATTGACTCGCCCATGGTGAGCGTGGCTTTTATCGGCAAGCTGGGCAAGCTCTTCGGCGACGTGGTAGCCCTGGACGGGCACGCGGCGTGGCAGGACGTCAAGCGCACGGCCGGCGCGGCGAAAGCCATCAACAGCGCGGTGGAGTTCATTTCTCCGCCCCCGCCCAAGCTGAACGCCAGAAACTAAGCGTGAAATCTCAAAAAAAAGCCCCGGCCAAGAATGGCTGGGGCTTTTTCACTTATAAGTGAAGTATTTACGCTTTGGGAAAAGGTTTGCGTTGGTCGGGGTTGGTGCGCGGGTCGCAGTCGGTGCACAGGCAGTTTTCAAACAGCAGGTTTTTTTGGCTGCCGCACTGCTCACAGGGCGTGTTGCCCTCAATATCGTCTTCGTCGTACTCAGACGTAAACACATCATTTTCCGGGATGCCTAACACGTCCACGGCGTACTCCTGAATACCGTCGATAAAGGCCAGAAGACCGTCTACTGCTTCGGAGTCAGTGTTGTTGCCCGTATCGGGAAACTCCACGAGCCAGGCCTTCTGCTTTTTCAGTAAGGCCCAGTCGATATTATCAAAGATGTCCACTTGCATGTTATTCTTCTTCTTCGTTGTCTTCGCGTTCAGCTCGTTTGTCGGCGCAGTCGGGGCACTCCCCGTCCCAACCGTCGCCGTTCTCGTTGTATTCTTCGTCGCAGGTGCGGCAGGTGGCTAAGTCAGTCATGGTTGTGGTGTTTAGGGTTATTGCCTTGCTACAGGCAGCTCATCACGCGCCGGTGTAGCCCGCGTACTTCTCCATGGTGGCCGTGCGCTGGTCCTGCGCGTACTCCTGGGCTTCGCGCTCATACCGGGCGCGGCGGCCGGGGAACAGGTGCTCTTCGGTGCGCTCCAGCTCCTTGCGCTGCAGCTTCACGTCGTCCTGCATCGTTGTCAGCTGGGACTCGGCGTAGGGCGACATGGGCACGGGTGGCGCGTCGGGGTGCGCGGCGTTGAGGCGCGTGGTCATGATGCGCACGTTGGAGGCGCAGTAGCGGGCCGAGTCGATGGCGAGACTCAGGGCCCGCAGGCTTTTTTCGACGCTCGCCAGCAGGCGGTTGGCGGCTTTGCGTTCTTCCTTGGTCATGGTTATTCTAATTACTTGCGTGTTAGCTAGTCAAAGGTTTCAATCTCCGGCACCAGCTTGCGGGCCGGGCAGGTGGCTTGCTCGGCGCAGCGGTCGCAGAGCTTGTAGTGGCCCTGGCGCGGGTAGCCGGCGGCCTTCATGGCCAGCAGCTTGTCGCGGGTCTCGTCGAGGCGGCGCAACATCTCCTGGCGCTTCATGGGGCTGTCCTTGATTTCCAGGAACTTGAACTTGGGGTCGGGCGCGTACTCGAACAGGGCGTAGACGAAGCGCATCTTGCGCTTGAATATCTTCTCGGCCAGGTACATGTACAGGTAGGCCTGGATGTGGTCCATGTTGAAGTAGTCGCCCCAGCCGGGCTTGCCGTTGGGCCCCCAGCGGGAGATGAGCGAGCCCGTTAACTTCAAGTCCATCACGGCGGGCGCCCCGTCCCAGAGCACCACCGCGTCGAAGATGCCGGTGAGCAGCACGTCCTCGCCGTGCTCCCAGTTCACCGCCGCGGAGGGGTTGTCCTGCCCCTCGGGGGTGACAATCTTCATGTGGTAGTGGGGCAGCACTTGCTTGAACACCTCGGCCTGAGCCTCGATGCGCAGCTCGTCGGTGCTCTTGGTCCCGTTCTTGAGCTTGGGAATCTCGGGAATGTTGCCCTCGCGGTTGGGGGAGTTCACCGCCAGGTACTCAAAGCGCTGGCCCTTGACCATGGCTTCGCTGGCGGGCTCCTGGTACATGCCGGTCAGGTTATACAGGTAGTAGTAGCGCGGGCAGATGTTGTCGCGCTCCACCTGCTTGACGATGCTCTGCGAGAGCACCATGCGGGGCGGGGGCGAGCCGCTGAGGACTTCGCCGGTTTCCAGGTCTACGGTTTCGGTTTGCATTACTTAAAGTTTTCAGATGAAGGCAGGCCGGTGAAGTTGTAGTCGTTGTCAAGTAGGTTTTCTTCCATCAACACGTCCTGCGCTTCTTCGCCAGCACTCATAAAGTCGTGGCCGAACATGCCGGAAGTGTACTGCATGTACATGCCGCCCAGCGCGTCCAACGCTCGGTGTAGGCGCTGCTTAAGTTCGGTCAGCTCGTCTGATGCTGGTAGCTTAAGCGCATAGCCGGCTTCAAAGGCTCTGACGACGTGGATGCGCTCGTTTTCGCCCAGCCGGTCACGATACAGGGAAAACACGTGCGCTTCGGCTTCTTGCTGCAATTCTTTCTTTGTCAGTTGTTCCATATTCCGTTGGGTAAGAGGTAGTAACTCCAGTCGATGGTGTGCAGGGGCTCCCGGAAGAACACGGGCCGCTGCTCGCGGATAAGCTGAGCGATGAGCGCCGGGTCAAAGCCCGGGCACTCGATGCGCAGAAACACTTCCATTTCCTCGTCGGTGCTGTACTCGTCGTTGGCCAGCGTGCCCTCAATGGTGCGCAGGTCTTGCAAGGTGTCGTTTATTACTTTGGCCATTTACCTGTTTTTAAGTAATGATTTCGGTCGCTATCGGCCTTGGCCCACACTTCTGGATGCGCAGCTCGTCGAGCATCTGTAAGCCGCTTTGAGGCTTCCATGAGCACAACCTGGTCGTCGACGCGGTAGCGGCTTGCGCCGTGATAATGGCTGGCGTGAATAACCTCAAGGCGTAGCAGCTCAATTTGTCGCGGGTCGTTCTCAGCTAGTAAAGCGGCCTCACGTCTGACGCTTGCGCTAACTGGAGTGTCGTTCACGGCTTAAGGTTAAGTAATGCGTAAGGTGGCCGCCGGGTGCTGCTCACAGTTCCAAAGGATGCGTTTTAGCCAGCGTAGACAGCCCTCGTAGGAGCCCCAGCCGTTGGGCGGGTTGTAGGTCAAGCACTTCTCCTTGTTGTCTTCCATGTGCCTGATGGCTTTGCCCAGGCCGCCGAGGCAGTCTTTGGCCAGGCTGCCTTCCAGCACGTTGATGCCGCTGTCCTCGTCAAAAGCCAGGGCCAGCATCTCCCACACGTTGTAGGTGTAGTTCAGGCTCTCGGTGATGGGGTGCTCTTCCTTGCCCGTGTTAATAACGAGCCGCACGTCGTAGCTCATTATTGCAGGCACTCCGTTGGGCACAGCAGCACCTTGCCGAACAGGTACTGCCCGGCGGCGCGCGGGTCGTAGTGGCGCCAGAGCACGGTGGCGAACTCGTTGAGCTGGGGCTCGTTCTTGATGGCCCCTTCCTCGTCGATGATGAAAATCATCCCGGTGTCGCCAATCTCCACCACCTCAATCATGTCGCAGCCCAGCAGGGCGTAGAGCTGCTTGAGCTTGAAGTGGGCCTTGTTCTGGGGCAGGTGACCCACAATGGTGTCGTCGTTGCCCACCGGCAGCAGCAGCGGGCACTTACGAGCCATTTCGAGCACGTCGGCGCCGTTGATGATGCTTTCGGTAAAGGTTTCTTTGGATTCAGTCATGGTCATGGGTTGAGTTAGTCTGGTTTGGGGTTAAGTAGGTCGTTGGCCTGCTGCAGCAGGCTGCCGCCTACTTCCTTTTCTTCGTACGCCAGGTCAATCACCCGCGCCATCAGGCGAAAGCTCTGGTGGTTGACGTTGTAGTGGGCCTGGGTGTCGGCGTTCTTCTCGGTCGTGATGAGCACGAACCAGGGCTTGGTCAGCAGGTGCCAGATGGCGCGAAGGCGGACGTACAGGGGCTGGCGTTTCATACGCGGTCAAGGCGAACTGTCATGTCGTGCGGGGTTACTAATTCACCGCCGAAATACAAGCCGTGGGTCAGGCCGTAGCTGGGTAGCCCACGCGGAGCAACCACTGAAACACTGCGGCCTACTTGACGATTGTTGGCGTCAACCACGTCAAAGACGTAGTAACCCAGCTTGTCGTACCCGATGTGGCTCACCACGAGCTGGCCTTTGTCTACCTGAGCAATCACCGGAAACCGCAGCTGCGAGTCCCAGTTGCGTTGGCCGTTGGTGTAGCAGTACGCCAATAGCTCCTGGCACTGGTCGCCTTTGCTCCACCGCCACCCGTCGCGGGCGCTATCCTTGTGAATACCCCCGAAGCCAAAAGACAGCCCGAACAGCTTGTTGACATCCTCGCTGTTGTAAGCGGCCGAATCATACTCACTTTCCGGTGAGAAAGTCACCGCGCGGGTCATGCTCTGCTCGCCCAGCCAGGGCCAGGTCGCAAAAGGGCGGGCATAGTGCCCGCCCTTGCTTAGTGTGAAGACGCCCACTATTTGTTGGCGGCTTTGTCGTTGAGCGACCTGGCCCGCAGCGTGTCCAGCACGAAGGCTGCCGCCGCCAGGCTGCCGGTAATCCAGGCGAAGATGCCCGCGCCCGAACCGGCCTCGTCGGTAAAGTAGAAGAAGAGCGACAAGGCGAAGAGCGCCGCGAAGAAGATGTAGAAGAATCGGCTGTACTGCATGGCACGTGGGGGTTGGTGAAAAAGTGGGATTAAAAAGGCAGCTCTTCGAGCGGGCTGATGACCAGCTCGTACTGCCGCAAAGCGTGCAGCAGCGGGTGCGCGTAGCGGTACGCGTTGCTCAGGCTCCGGCTGTCGGGGTGCAGCCGAACCAGCGTCTCAATTTGCGTGGTGATGGCCTGGGCGACCTCGACCAGGTCGGCGAGTTCTTCGGCCTCGGTTTCGGGGAACAGCGCCCGGTACAGGCGGGTGGTGCCCCGCTCGTCGAGCGCGGGCACGCTGTCGATGGCGATTACTTTGGCTTCGTTATTCATTCTTGCTGTTCTCCAAACGCTGCAGGCGGTCTATCTCCGCGGCAATCATGGCGCCGCCGCGAACCAATCGCTGGATTGGCGTCAAAAGCTCGTACTTAAAAGCGCCGGCATGGTCAAACAAGACGGGATTGTCTGCCACGATGCCACCGGCTATCGACATGCGTTGCACGGTGTTTTCCGGCCGGGAGAGATGATACATGGCGAAGCGGTACAGCTCGCCTTTGGTGCAGCTGTCGTCTGATTTGGCCGACCAGCCCAGCTTGTTTACTTGGCGCTCGCGCTCGGCGAGAATTTGTTCAGCTCCTGATTGCGGGTTGTTCATGGGTTTGGGTTTAGGAAACAAAAGGAAACTGCAGGTAACGCAACGGTTTGTTGTGGGCTTTGGCGTATTCAATCTCGTCTTTGGTGGAGCTACCGATGTAGCCGTTGACGTTAAGCACGAACACCTCGTCGGCCAGGTCAATCTTGCGCCGGTACAGCTCGTCGAGCGCGGCGGCTCGTTCGAGCCCAAAGAGTCGCTCTTTGTTGCCAAACTCGGTGTCGCCTTGCTCGGCATGGGTGAAATGACCCGGCATCAGAACGATGTGGCCGGCTAGTGTTTCATCGAAGTTGGCACGCTCAAAGGCGGTTTTAAACCGAGTAGAGCCACACAGGCACACTATCTTAGGCTGCGTTTTTTTGGTTGTATACCAGTCTTTGGCTTCGTTCATAGGGCGGGCTCTAGCTCGGTGATGTTTTCGGGTTCGGGACTCACTTCTTTAGTGAGGTCCTTGAGCACGTTGCGGGTGCCGTCGGCGTCCTCGTAGACGACGAGCACGGCCTTGTCAATCTGTTGATTCGCCAGCTTGAAGTCGTCGAGCGTGAGTTCTTCGGTGGGGGTGGCGCCCGCGCCCGCTTTCAAGTCGTCGGCCGTCAGCGGCACGAACAGGCCCAGCCGCTGCTGGTGCTTCCAGTACAGGCGCTCTTCCTCGTCTTCGGCGGCGACCACTTCGGCAAACGAGGTCTGGCACAAGGGCTTGTCCATGCCGGGCAGCGTCATCATTCCGTTGCTGAACAAATTGACCATGTGCAGGAACACGCGCTGGTCGTGGGCCTTAAAGAAGCTGTCGAGCACGTTCCAGGCCTGGGCGCCCAGGTTGTCGGTCCAGTGGTCGTAGAGCTGCTTCATGTTGGGCGGCATGCCGCTGGCCAGGAAGTTCTTGGTGTTGTCGACGAAGTTGACCACGTTGCGCAGCTTCATGCGCTGGTGCCCCTGGTTCTGGTGGGGCAAATCCGCCACCTCGAACTTGAGCAGGTCGAGCGTGGCGGCGAGGCGAATCTTCTGGAAGCCCGCCGGGTCCTCGTCCTTGAGCGTGGGCGGCACGATTTGCCAGTCAAAGACGGGCTCCGTGGCGGTCTGGCGGGTGAGCCGGGGCGCGTCGGCAAAGTTCTCGGGCAGCTCCAGGGCTACGGTTTCAGGGGTTTGTTCGTGGTTCATGGTGCAATATAGTAATTACTTGCGTACAACACGCTTACAGGTAGTCGAGTTTGCTGCTGTCCTGCAATTCGCTGAACTGCACGCGGGAGGAAAACATCAAATCCACGCCCGCCCGGCCGTAGCGGTTCTTGCCCACGATGCCGATGGTGCGGCCCATGATGTCCCAGTCGGGGTTGTTGCCGTAGTGCATGGTGGAGCGGTTGAGCTCCGTGGCGTAGGCCTCGGGGCGCCACCAGAGAATCACGGCGTCGGCGGTCTGCTCGATGAAGCCCGACTCGGCGATGTCGCCGGTGTGGGGCCGGTAGAAGCTGTCGCGGCGGCTCTCGGACTTGACCGACTTGACCAGCTGCACCAGCGGGATGGTGGTGGCCCCGAAGTCCATGTTCAGGCTCTTGATGGCCTTCATGGAGTTGATGAACTCGGCGCGCATGTTGTCGCCCGAGCGCCCGCTGTGCTCGACCATGCCCAAATGGTCGATGACGATGATGGGGTGCTTGCCCTGGGCCAGCTGCTTGAGGCAGAAGCGCCGGCCGAGCTGGCGAATCTGCATCGCGTCCACCGTGCCGTAGTGAATCTCCAGACTCTGCGGCCAGTTCTTGAGCACCTGGTGGGCGTCGTAGAGCCGGGCGCGCTCGCTGGCGTGCAGCGGGGTGTGGCCGGGCTTCATGTGGTCGCGCATCCGGTCGGGCGCCACGATGGCCTCGCGGGAGTATAGGCGGTTGGTCAAATCCTCTTCGCTCATCTCGAGCGAGATAATCAGCACCGCGCACTCGTCGAGGTGGCGCTTGAGCAGGCGCACCACGAAGTCCACCACGGCGGCCGACTTGCCGGCGCCGGTCAGGCCCGCGAACACGTACATGCGGTCGCGGATGATGCCGCCGAAGATGTCGTCCCAGGCCTTGAGCCCGGTCAGGAGGCCGGTGGCTTCCTTGGGCGGGTTCATGATTTTCTCGTAGCACACCTCGATGACGCGCTCCAGCGGCGGGCGGCGGCTGGTCTCCTGCTCGGCGCCCAGCAGCAGCCGGGTGGCCTTGTCGTAGAGGTCCTCGATGGGCTCGTTGCGCAGGAACGCCCGGTTCAGGTCTTGGAGCACGTCCTTGTACATGACCCGGCACTGGTAGGCCTTGCGGACCTCGATGAGCAGGTTCTCGGTGGTGTCCAGGATAACGGCGTCCAGCAGCCCGGCGTACCCGGTCAGCAGCGCTTCCTGCTCGGGCAGGCCGAACTGGGTGCGAATCTGGTCGGCCACGGAGTGGATGTTGACCGTGCGCCCGGTGGCGGCGAGTTCGTGGCAGGCCGAGAACACCCGCTGGCAGACCCCGTCGTCGAGCCAGCGCTGGGGCAGCTGCAGCAGCAAATCAGCCTGTTCTTCGGGCGCGGTGATGAAGACTTTCAGCAGCTGGCGCTCCTTGTCGGGCTGGGAGGTGCGGGCCAGCGGGGTCTGGGCCAGCAGGCCGGGGCCGGACAGGCCCTGGGGCAGGGCGCTGAACGCGTGCGGCGGCGGCGGAGTGAAGTCCACCGCCACGCCGGGTGCAGATACGGGAGTGGTGAGAGGCTCGGGTGCCGCAGCGAGCAGGCTCACGGCGCCCGGTGGGAATTGGTCGTCTCCGTCCGGCGGCAAAGCGTCGAACGTGGAAGCGGGGAGGGTGCCAAATAGCATAAGCGCGGGTTAAGAGTTAGTAGTGGCAGTTAGTAGTGGTAGTCGGTTTCGCCGCGGGCCTCGTCCAGCCGGGCCCGCTCGCGCAGGGCGTTGACGCGGGCCAGCTCTTCGTCGACGCGGGCTTGCAGTACCTGTAAGTACCGGGCCCAGGTGTCGTGAAAGTCGCCGGCCCGGGTGTGCAGGTCGATGATGCCCTCGGCCATTTCCAGGCTGGTTTCAACGTGGTGGGCTAGTTCGCTGGGCTTCATAGGACGGGTTGGTCAGGGGCGTAAAAAGCGGGGCGTATCGGCGTGGTGAGCTGCTTGTTCCAGAAGCGGTCGGCCACCTGCACCGAAAACTTGGTCTTGTAGTTGCCGGTCTTCTGGCACAGCAGCCGCACTTTCTGCAGCAGGCCCGCGGGCGTCTGCTGGTCGTCGGTGATGGCCTTGCGCAGCTGCTGGCAGGAAGCGAGCAGGGTGTCGGGCGCGTCGGCGTAGGGCGAGCCGTAGGCCGCGCTGAGCTGGTAGAACAAAGGCTCCAGCTCGGCAATGGTGGGGATGCTACTCATCGTAGTGGGGCCAGTAAATGGTGTTCAGCGCCTGAACCAGACGCGGGTGGTTGAACGTGTCGCCGGGCGTGGTGCTGGTGCACACCATCGGCTGGTTGTGGTAGTTGGGGTCTTGGTCTATCAGCGCGAAGCTGGCCAGCATGTGGATGCCGTTGGTTCTGCAGATGTCTTGAATCTGCGCCATGAGCGGGTTTATTTGCTCGTCGTAGATGGCTTCTTTGTTGTAGGTCATACTTATTGGCGGCACGCCTTGCAGCGCCCATAATCCAGTTCGAACTCGTCTTCGTCCTCGAAGTCTTCGGCCGTGGCGCCGCAAAGCCGGCACTCCGGCGTCTCGTCGTCCTGCTCTTCCACCTTGGCGATGTCAAAGTCGGTGTGGCTCGTTTCCCACTCGGTTTCCAGCTCATCGGCAAACTCGCCGCCGGTGGCCTGCGCCAGCGCTTCATCATAGGCCGCGTCCTCGTCGTCGGCGGTGACGGTGACCTTGATGGTGCACGTCAGGCTGCGCGTGGCGTCAATCGTTACTTCGTATTCGGGCATGGGTCATGGGATAAGGGGTGGTAAATGTAGTAGATTGATTGATTAAATCAATGACTTGCGTGCAGAAAAGGCCGAGAAATGTTCGCCCACGGCGTAGCGCTGCAACTCGCCGCACTCGCCCAGCAGCTCGCTGAGGTCGTTGACGCCCGCCGATTCGAGCACCTCGCGCCCGCCGTCGTAGATGCCCCAGTCGTAGCGCAGCTGCTCCTGGGCCTTGTGACCCGTCACGTCGTTGTCGAGGCAGCAGAGCACCTCGTCGGCCACGCAGGTGAGCAGCTGGTACAGCTCGGGTGATAATCTGGCCGTCTCGGAGTTGAGCGCGATGCAGGGCAGGCCGGTGAGCTGGTGCAGGGCCATGGTGTCGCGCTGCCCGGCGCACAGGTAGAGCTTGCCCGCCCGCTGGGGCAGGGTGTCCCAGCCGAAGACGTCCTGCCTGGCGTCCACGTTGCTAATCCACTTGTAGCGCTTGTCGGCCGCGAAGGGCCGGTAGATTTTCCAGTGGTTGGTCAGCGGGAAGTGGTAGCCGTACATGGGGTCGTCCTGCTTGGCGGAGAGCGAGAAGCCGCGCGCGCCCTTGCTGAACTCGTAGCCGGACAGGGCGTAGCAGTGGTACTTGCCGAGCGTTTCTTTCTGGATGCCGGTGCGGGCGAAGAAATCCAGGTCGGCGGCGGTGAACTGGCGCGGGTGGGCGGTGATGCTCACCGTCTCGGCGAGCAGGCTCTGGGTGGCCAGGGGCTTGTACTTCTGCTGGGGCAGGGGCTTGCTGTACGCCCCGTCGATGTCGCGGGCCGAGAGGCCCAGGATTTCCCGCTTGATGATGCGGATGCTTTCCTTGAAGTCGACGCCGAAGAGCTTGCCGACGAAGTCGTAGCAGGAGCCCTGGAAGTCGTCGCCCATGGCGTGGTCGCACCAGGCGACGTGGCCGTCGGGGCGCTGGAACAGGTTAAAGCTGGGCCGGCCGTCGTGGCCGAAGGGGCTTTTGTAGTGGTGGCCGAGCTTGACGGTGGGGCTCAGGTAGTGGCGATAAACGCGCATCCCAAACTCCAGCTCTGGGTTTAGTTCGGCGAGGTTCATGGTGAGAAAGGCTAGTTAGGCCAGATTACGTAGTCTAAAAAGAAGAACGAAGCGGGAATCCACTCTCTGCCGCCGTCGGCCTGCAGCTGCCCGACGCCGGACACCCGCACCCAGGCCCCGAGGTGCTGGGGCGTGGGGTCAATCTGGAAGGCGGTCAGGGTGTAGTACTTGCGGTACTGCAGGCCCAGGCGGGCGCAGGTGGCCGGGTGCATGGTCTGCAGGTTGATGCACTTGGCGCAGCAGGGGGTTTCGATGGGCCCCGAAGCGGGGACGGTCAGGTTGCTGACGATGTTGATTTGCTGGCTCATGGGCATGGGGCCGGCCGGTGGTGAAAGCGTATCGGCCGCGTCCGAAGATACGGACGCGGACGGAGAATAATCCGGTGGGTCGGGCGAAACAAACAAGTAAATGCGAAAAGATGTGAATAAAGCGATGAAACGAGCACAATAGTTAGTTACGCGTCGTGCAGGGTCTTGACGAACTCGTCGAGGAAAATAGCCTGGTTGTGGCTGGTGTTGGCAACTTCCAGCACGTGCTGCACTTTTAGATGCTCGCGCAATTCTTTTGACATGGGATTCGGATAGCCGTGCCCACTGCCAATCTGGGTGGAGATGACGTTGTTGTCCACGCCAAACCCGTAGTGGCGAAAGGTGCCGGGAATGCCCAGGGCCAGCAAGGCGTTTTGATGAAACGGCTCGTCGGCGTGCTTGATGGGAAACACCGAGCCCGCCTCGTCGAGCGACGGCAGCATGTTGTGGGGCAAATAAGTCGCCAATATCTCGACCGAGCAGCCCGCTTGTTCGGCCAAGAGCACGCAGCAGGTAGCAATGGCCGCAATGCCGGCAAAGCCGTGCTCGTCGTTGCCGCCGTGCATCATGCCCGACATCGCCAAGCGAACCACGGGCCGCTGCAAGCCTCTGGTTACGCGCACCCAGCACTCGTCCTGCTGGCCCATGTACCGGTCCAGGTCCAGGTCGCCGCCGTCGAGCTCAAAGACCCGGCGGCGCTTGGTGGAAGCTGCTTTTTCGCTCGCCATGCGGTAGGCATCACTGCCCATCAACGCCTGTTGAAACGCCTCGGCTTTCTTTTGCACGTGCGGCGGCGGCTCGGCAAACAGCAGACAATTACGCGTTGCGGCAACCGTCTGCAAAGAACCGTGATTCCACGACGCGCCCAAACTTTCGTGTTTGTTAATCCATTTCTTGTGGGCAAAACCCTCATCTACCGTGGTCACAAACTCGGTTATTCCCGAAAAATGCACCAGGGTTCGTTTTTTGTTGTCGGCCAGTACCGGCTGTTCAATGTGCATGGCTTTTGAAATAGCCCGGCGCCGTTGCCAGCGCCGGGCGGTGAGTGATTACGCGGCTTCGGCCAGCTCTTCTTCCTGCACTTTGACCACTCTCGGCGCGGTGACTTTGCTGCGCAGGATGCTGGCGGCTTCTTTGGCTATCAACTCGGCCTTCTTGGCTTCTTTGCTGGCCACCGCCGCGTCCTGTTCGCGCTTGGTCTTGGCGGCTTCGGCCTGCTTCACGCCGATGGCTTTCAGGGGCGAAGCCTTGGGCACCACCACGTCCTTTCTGGCGCGGTTCTTCTCTTCGTCGGTCCAGCCCAGCAGCAGCTTGTCCACCACGTACTGGGGGGTCTTGCCGGCCAGCAGCAGCTTGGCCGCGCTGATGAAGGCGCGGGTAGAGAGCACGCGCCGGGTCTTGGTCGACTCCAGGTTGAAGCGCATCTTGTGCAGCACCCGGGCCATCTCGGCGTCGCCGGCCAGCATCTCGCGCTCCAGGTCCAGGTCGTACTCGACCTGGTGCCGGCTCAGGGCGAAGCGGTCGAGGAACGCCGCGTCGAGGTAGTTGCGGCCGTGGTACTCGAAAGAGCCCGTGCCCAGGGTGTTGGCGGCCACCAGGCACACGAAGTCGGGGTGGCGCTGGGCCACGGGCTTACTCTGGCGGTTGGGCACGGACAAATAGCCGTTGGCCAGCGCTGAGTTGAGCACCAGCATGGTGTTGGCGTCGGCCGCGTCCACCTCGTCGAACAGAAACAAGCCGCCGTTCTCGTAGAGCTCCACGAAGCGGGAGGACAGGTACGAGCCGTTGGCAATCATGCGGCCCAATAGATGGGCCTCGGCCATGCCGGCGGAGCAGGAGATGAAGCCGAAGGGCCGGCCCATGGCGGTCGCCACGTCCTCGGCCATGCTGGTCTTGCCGCTACCGGCCGGGCCGACCAGGTACACCTGCTGGAACATCTGGGCCAGGAACAGCACCTCGGCAAAAGCCGAGTGCACGCGCTTCTCAAACTTGACCTCGGGCCGCTCGGCAATCTTGACGATGGTGGGCTTGCTCACCTGGGCCAGCTTCTGCTCGAAGGCGTCAATGCTGTCCTGAAACGTCTGCTGGCCCACGTAGTTGGCTTCTACGTCTATTACACGCCGCTCAAGAGAAACGTGTTCCTCCATGGTGGAACGGTTGAGCGTGTCCACTTTCTTAATGGCTTCATCCTGCTTTACGGCATCTTCTTCCAGCACCACCACGCGCTTGGTCAAATCGTCCAGCGCCTTGGGGTCCTGCTGCTGCTGTTTCTGCTGCTCCTGTTGCTGCTTCTGCTGCTCTTTCTCCTGGGCTTCCTGCTGCTGCTTGCGCTGCTGGCTTTGCTCTTTCTCGGCCTTGAGCAACGCTTCGAACGCGATTTCCAGCGGGCTCTTGGGGTTGTTCTGGTCGTCAGGCTGCGGGGTTTCTTCGTGCATTTCGGGCAGGTCTTGGTTTTGGGGTTGGGGTTTGGACTCGGGCTGGGGTGCAGGCTCGGGTTGGGACTGGGGTTCGGGCTGCTGCTTGGCCTGGGCCTCGGACTGCTGGGGCTGGTTGCCGGGGTTGAACAGGGACTGGGTCGTGCCGGGCTTATTGTACTTGACCTCGCGCACGTCCTGCTTGGGAGCCTCCTGCTTGGGGGCTTCCTGCTGGTTGCCGCCCACTTTCTTCATGTCGTCCAGCCAGGTGTTTAACTCGTTCATTGTGTTAGGAGGAAGGGTAACGCCTTGATTAAATAGTTTGTGCAGCATCCGGTTGTAGCGGGGCCGGTCAGACGGATGGTTGCCCTGCTCATAGTGAGCCTGGGTTTTTTCAAGCAGGGCATGAAAATCCCTTTTTACCAGTTCGTCAAGATGAAGGCTGGTGTAGAACATGGCGCCGTGCAGCGCTTCTGCTTGCCTGGTCGTCATGGACTTACTGGTAGCGCACGACGGCGGTGGGCACCAGAGGACGGCCCATCAAGGGCAGGGCCAGGCACACGTTGGGCGTGCAGCGGGCAATCAGGGCTTTGATGGTGGCTTCGTGGCGGGCGCGGCGCAGCTGGGCGGGCGAGGGGCCGCGCAGCTCGGCCAGGCGGGTCAGGTAGAACTGGTGCAGGGCGGCCGGAGCGGCGACGCTGGTGGACCACACTTCGGTGGTGGTGACGAGGGCGCGCTGGGTGCGGGCCCGACGGGGGGCGGTGAGGGTATTGTTCATGGTGGTAAGGGATAAGTGGTGTGAAATTAGGTAAGAAAGCAATTACTTGCGTGTGAGCAAGGCAAATGTTAAGCGGGTACGGTCAGGTCGCACTCGTCGGCGAGCCTGCGTAACGCGACCTCGCGATTGACGAAGTTGTGGTCGTGGATGCCTTGCAGCTCGTCGAGAAAGTGGATGTCCCGGCTGTAGCCTTCGTCGCGGAAGTACTGTTCGAGGTCCGGGAAACGAGGCAGCATGCAATCAATACCGCTGTCGTGCTCGGGGTCAAAGTCCATGTGGCGGTCGTAAAGCGAATCGGGAATCAGGGCCCCCATGAAGCACTTGTTGCCGTTGTCCGCCCGGTACAGACAGCCGCCCTTGCTGCCGGGTTTGTCGTTCTTGCTCTGCTCACTCATCTGCGCCGAGTGCTGCCACACGGCGTCGAAGGTGTTCTGCTTGCGCTGCTGCTCGGTCAGTTCGGTGGTTTGGGTCATGGTTGGGGTTGGTTAAACGTCGTGGGTGTACAATACTTTGGGCCAGCCAGCGAGCACGGCCCAGATTTTCAGGGGCTCGTCTTCGAGCTGCTCGTCGTCTTCGCGTTCCTGTTCTTCGTTGAGTTCTTCCAGGCACTGGTTTTGCGCCGCGGCGATGGCGTCGTCTTCGTCAGCGGCTTCTACCTGCGCGGCGTAGCCCTGCTCGTTGTCCCAGTACTCGCCGATTACAGTGTATTTTTTCATTTTAGAAGGAGCGCAGCAGCGCTCTTTTGGAAGCGTACAAATTAGATTCTTGGTGGCGCGTCCCTTCCTGTAGTGAGTACTGGTGCTGGTCGCTGTTTTGACGGTTGATACTGCCGGGATGCACACTGACAATGGTGCCCGAGCAGACCGCAAAGACGTTGTTGACTTCGCGTAGGCGAAACACGATGTCGCCAATCTTGTATTTGGTTTTGATGGTCATGATTAAGCGGGCTTATTGAGTGTCAAGGATGCGCCGGGCGTCGGCAATGGCTTCGCAGTAGGAGCAGCCGTCGGGGCCGTCGCCGTAATGGTCGTTGTTCAGCTCGGTTTCGTGGGATTCCTCGAAGCAGTCGAGCAAGGTTTCCAGGACGTTAATTTCTTTCGTTGTCATGAGACAGGGGTTGACGGTTGAGTTTCTCGGGCCGGTGCATCCAGGGCTGGGCCGTGATGTTCTCCAGCCAGTCCTTGATGGTGGGAATCCAGCCGCAGTCTTCCTTGACGTGCTGCTCGCCGATGATGCGCACCGGCACCAGGCGGCCGTCGGAGTTCATGACCGAAGGGCCAAACTTGCGCTCGCACTCGAAGATGCCTTCGCTGTGGTGGCGCAGCGCCCGGTGCCGGAAGTCGGCGTAGTGGGCCTTGGTGCTGTCAAACCAGTCGTGAATGTCGAGGTAGTCCTCAGCTTTGCCGCCCCACTTGCGAACGGTGCTCTGGGCGTGGTCAAGAGGATGCGCCATTACGCTTCGACCTCTTCGGTGAACAGGTCGAGCGTGAACAGCTCTTCCTCGGTGGTAATCACGTTCCACTCGTGGTCGATGCGCACTTGGCCCGTCAGCAGGTCGACGTAAATAGCGCCCTGCCCACCGTCGTTGTTCTCGTAGCCGCCGACGCTGCTGTCGTCCAGGATGTTTCCGGCCAGGTCTTCCAGTGTAGCATAGTCGGTGCTGCGGTTGGCAAGGTCAAGCTCTGCCAGCGTTTGCTGCGTTGCAGGGTCGCGCTTGATAAAACCGCAGTCGTCGATGTCGCCGGAATCACCCGAGCCGCTGTAGTCCATCTTGGCGTGGGTGTAGCCTTGTTCGGCGTAGTGCGCGAATACTACTTTGAGCGCGTCTTTTTCTTCCTGGTTCATGGTTAGAGGATTAAAGTTGGGGGATTAAAGAAGTTGGAGTTGGGAGATATTGAGCTTGGCGCGCAGCTGGCGCAGCAGCTCGTCGGCGTCATTCGCCTGGGCCAGTGAGCGGCGCAGCGGGGCGTGGGCGTACTGGGCGACCAGGCACTCGAAGTGCCAGCCCTCGCGCGGGTTGAGGCTGACCCGCAGCACCAGGGTGCGGGACTGGTAGCCGGCCTCGTCGAGTACGGCGCGCAGCTCGCGCTCGAGGTCGTCGAAAGCTTGTTGAAACATGCCTTAAACCGGTGTGGTGACGTAACGAGAAGGTTCTGCGCGCTGCGCTTGCGCCAGAATGCTGTCCCAGCGGTCGGCTTCTTTGTGACTGCCCTGAATGTTGCCCGTAAACTGGGGGAACTCGCGCGCGTAGTCTTCGGCTCTTTTTCGGCTTGCCATTGCCTTTTCAAGAAACTGGCTTACGGTGCCGATGTGCTCGTGTCCAAACTCGTTCGCAATTACGTGCACCATCTCGCCGGGCTGCTGGTTAATGAAGTCAATCAGCTTGCCGTAAAAGCTGATGGGCCACTCGCCTTCGTTGAAGTCAGGGCGGGTGCGCACTTCGATAGTGCCTTTGCCTGGGTTAATGGTGTAGCGGTATTCGGTGTCGCCGTGTGCTTCGTGGTCGCGGGTGAACTCGGCCCGCGCGTTGGCGCGAAAGAAGTTGTCAACGCCAATGCTGCCACGGGCTATCGTGGCGCGGAAGTAGTCGGCAGCGCCTTCGGGGTAGCCGTCGTGGTGAATGTAAAAAGTGACGTTGGGCTTGAACTCCGAACGGTCGGGAAGGAACTGATAAGTGGCGCGGGTGGACATACCATTGGAGTGGATAAGACACAAGCGCCCGGCCGAAGCCAGGCGCTGCATCAGGTGAAAGAATAGGGTGATTATGCCGCTAGGCGATACTCTGCTGGTTCTTCCAGCAGCACCCGTGCGTCAATTGCTTGCACGGTTTGAATCCAGGCTTCGTGCTTGTCTTTGGTATCAAGCAATGCACCGTTGGTATCACGGTAGCACATCTGTTCCTGGTCGTAAGCCAGGTAGCAATGCAAGCGCAAGTGCGCAGCAACCGATAGCTCGATTACATCTTTAGCATTTTCAAGCCGATAGCTCCAATGGTGCAGTTGGTTACCTTCCATAACCGGCACCATGTATTGAGTCAAGCTGCGAACTTGCTGTTTTTCAGGATACTTTGCTTTATATGTATTTATAGCCAACTTTTTCATCTCAGGCGTTGGCTTATGAATTTCTCGGTAGCCCAAGCGGTGGTATTTATCCCGATGCCGAATTTTTTCAGACGCGCACCAAGCAGGGTCGCCACTCTTAATGTCATGCGTTAGCTTGGCATCACGCTTGGCGCATTCTTTACACTTGTTCAAGTGTCCGTCGCCCATCTGCTTGTGCTTGTAGTAGTCAGACAACGGCTTGTCAACAAGACACTTAAAGCAGACCTTGGAAGTACAGACCGATTGCTCGGCCTGTACTTTTTGCAAGAATAGCGGCATTTTAGAAGGGGAGCGAATCGTCGTCCATGTCGTTGGCCATGACCGGCTGCATGCGCGGCTGGGGCTGGGGCGCGACCTGGAACTTGGCCTGGGGGAACGCGCCTTCGGTGCTGAACGGCTGGTTGGCCGCCGGGGCGCCGAAGGCCCCGGCGCCCGCGCCGCCGCCGAACGTGCCCTTGGGCAGCGAGTTCTCGAACGCTTCCTGGCTCTCCACTGAGTAGCGGCGCGGCACGTAGGCCGAGGGGCTGAACACGTCGCTCAACACGTTGATAGGGCCGAAGTAAGCGGCGTTGCGGCCGTTGTCGCGGTCGTACTGGGCCTGCTTGACCAGTTGTTTGTGCAGGTAGGCCGTGCCGCCGTCGCCGGCGTACTCGAACTGCTTGCTGAACAGGTCCTGGTACTTCTGCTCCCGCACGCCGAGCAGGGCGCGCACCTGGTTCTTCTGGGCGTGACCCACAATGGCCAGCACGGCGCTGATGTCGCCGGAGCCCGAGATGGCCGTGATTTCCTTGCCGGTGAAGCCGGCCTCGTCTTTCTGGCCCAGGTTGCAGAGGGCCTTGAAGAAGAGCACCAGGTCCACCTCGCCGTTGGCCGAGAGGCGGGCGCTGGCGTCGAGCTTGCTGGCGTCCTTGCCGAACTTGCCGAACTTGTCGATGTACACGTTGCGGCTGGTGCTGTTCTCAATCCAGACGGTGTGCTTGACCAGCACGTCCACCGGGGCTTCCTCGCCGTCGGGCGTCACTTGCCCGCTCAGGTAGAAGTCGAGCTGTATCTGCTTGGCGGTGCCGGCCTTGTTCTGGCCGAAGTAGGTCGGCTCTTCCTTGGGCTTGCGGCCCATCTCTTCGAGCTCGGTCTTGGTGGGGTTGAGCGCCACCACGCGCAGGTTGGCCGCGCCGGTGATGAGTACGCGGTCGGACTGCTCTACCGGAGCTTCGGTTTTAACGTCAAATGCCATAAGAAGTGGGGTTGGTTGGGAAAAGGGTTGGGTTGAAAAATGAAATGATAAACTAATTACTTGCGTGCAGGCTAGGCGTGCACAAACAACTCCTGCGCCCGGTGCACCTGCTCCAGGTCCACGCCGTGGATGAGCGAAAGCTCGGTGACCACGGCCATCATGCCGTCGTACATGGCGTGCTCGTTGTGACTGGTTTTCTCGAACGCCTGTTCGATGTCTTCGATTTGCTGCCAGGAATAGCCCAGGGCGGCGCGCTGCTCTTCGGCAATGCGCCGCTCGTCGGGGCTCAGCCAGAGAGCGCTGCCGTTGCGCATGATGAACCAGTCGGCTCTTTTGACTTGACCGTTGGGCAGCACGTAGTCAAGGCCCCGCGCTTTGCCCGGGGCTTCGCGCGCGCCGGGGTAAGCGCAGGCGGCGACCAGGTTGCCCACGGCACACCGGGTGCAGGAGCCGTGCTCCAGCGTGTCGTTCAGGAAAGCCTGCACCAGGATGTTCACGGCGCGATCAAACTTCTCTTGCTCAGTCATGGGAATTGGGGTTGGGGTTAAGGG